>Ga0179593_1263354_pt1 | contig 10813 bp, 11 predicted proteins | sample CZODoug2_1_08_16_FD_185931 | JGI IMG/M metagenome (GOLD analysis project Ga0179593, IMG submission 185931) | Vadose zone soil fungal communities from Angelo Coast Range Reserve, California, USA - CZODoug2_1_08_16fungal (PacBio error correction) | ecosystem: Environmental > Terrestrial > Soil >... | reverse complement strand
CCACGGGCTCTTTTACCCTCCGCGGATGAATACTTCCGCACGCCCCCCTTTCGCTGTGATGAGGGGAACCCTCGCCCAGGACGATGACCCCTTTATCCCCAAGACTGTCATCCTTTCTGTTTCCTAAGTCCGGTTGATCCCAACCCCAACCCGCGTTTTAAGGGAAGTTTCGATTGATAAACGTAGGCGACGTTACCAACCATTGTTGGCTACTGTCCGCAGTGTTGGTTCTCAACTGCAACCGACGTAATGGCGTGTCCCTTTGTTGTTTTTACACCCTTTTTCTGTTCCAACGCTGCACGTCGACCTTCGCTTCCCAAAATCAGGCAAGCGATGGTGAAAGTCCTTTCGGATCCCTCTCACTCGATTTATGACGTTTGAGTTCAGTCCTTACCGGACCACCCTATTTACCTGTTCACGCCTAGCATAGCCCACTCCGAGATTCGGGCGGGGTGCGGTTTTCTCTCCAGGATAGCGCCGACATTTTCCAGGTGGGAGTTTTTCTAGGTTTTTCCCCCCCAGCTTGACACTCTCAATACAATGCCACTGACCCTTGGTCCCTTCTGTAAAAGTCGGAGAGCATTTCCCATGTTGCAGGCGATCGATCACCTACTCCGAGAACCTTCCAAAATCTGGCCCCCTTGGGGCGCCCCTCTGGGACGCCGTTAGGGCGGCGCCCCCGTTTCCGACGCACGTTCTCTTTCGCTGATTCCTTGACAATTCCTTTTTCGCCCGAGAAAACAGTTTCTTCACCCCTGTATAGAAGCCATGTTTCATGGTACAGAACCGCTTTTTAATCACTTCCCCCTCAAGGCCGAGTGGTGCCAGTCCGGCTGAGATTTTCAACAGAGGCCTTCGGTTTTTTCTTTCTGTCCGATTTTTTTGGATCTCTTCGTGCTTAATGGCGGCCCCCCTTTCTCCCTTCTTCTTCCGCGCCGGGTCCCTCCCCGCGCAGTTTCGGGAAGGGGGGAGTGACTTTTGCAAGCCGGTTCCAGCCAGTCCCCAGCCGCCCCAGGAAATACCTCCCCCCCCATTCCCCTTGACTCCCGCGAGATAGTAGAGAAATTTCTCTTCTCCAGTCCGAGAACCGCCTAGAAAATAGGACCTTGCGTGGTTGGCCCCCCCTTCCCTGGCTCACTTTCAGCGAAAGCCCGTTTTCTCTCGCCAGTGATCTTCTCCTCCACTTTTGACTTTTGCATGATAAGAGATGATTCCCGATGGGTTTATTGTTTAGGGATCATAGCTCCCGCCTCCCTCCCTAATCTGAAATTAAATGGGCTCCAATCCACCTCGATCGTTGTCATTTTGCATGTCTTCTTTGCGCTTCTTCTTTTTTCTGCGCGGGGTTGGTCTTTAACCCAGTCGTATAGAAAAGGTGTTCATTTTTCTGTTGCACCTACGGCCCCCCCTCCGAGTTTTACCTCCACTTCCTTTTAAGGCTTCCATCGCGTGCATTCTCGGGGTTCCTCCGGTTTAGTTGATCTTTCCGATTCCCCTTTTTCCCTTTATCAAGAAACCCCTGCTCTTCTTTCGCCCTCCGCCTTCCGATGAGGTTGGCTGTCCACGGAGGAATTTCCTCCCTCCAGTCTTTCCCAACAACCTAGTTGAAGATTTCCCTCCTTATCTTACGCGGTCAAATAATACGGTCCTCTCCGTACCCTACTCCTTGATTCAGATCGTAGGCGAGAAGATTCCGATTTTGTCCAGTCCGAAAAGAATATTTTTTTATTTCCCCCCTGGCATTCCAAACTACTTAAAGGTTGTTGGGCATCGATCCCTACGAAGTTGTTGCGATTGGTTTGATATTCCTCGATATCGATGTGGGGGTCCAGATTCGCCTCGGTGCCGAGCTCCATTTTTCAGTCTCATCCACCAATATCTTTCCCTGTTTTAAAACTAAGGGTTTCAGTTTTTTTCTAATTTGTTCACCTGCGTTTCATTGTTTTGCGGTTTGGCCTTTGTTTTTTTTTTTTTTACAAAACCAACCCCCTAGTAATCTTTCTCTTCGAGATGTCCGTACCCCCCCACCCAACCCCCACAAAACTTGGTTGGAATTTTTCGGCCGTGCTTCCTATGGAAGACTCCCGGGCCAGTAAGTCACTCTTTTAAAGTACGAACCTTTTGGTTGCTCGAGTTTCTGTGATGTCCCCCTCCCCGAACTGAGTCCCTCCTTCACCCTAGCCGGTTCGTGAGTTTCTTCCCTCCAGTTATATATTATTCCTCCGTTGAGCTTCTCTCAGGCTGTTAAGACTAACCACTACTTCCGGCCTCTCTCCGCTTTTCCTGTGGTCTGTGACAGAAAGTTTTGCTAACTTCTCTCTTTTTCCCTTGTTGGCCTCAGCCACCTATTTCTTCCTTCCCTGCTCGGGCCTCCTCCTAACGCTTTCCCTCCTTTGGCCCTTTTCCCCCTTTCCCCCCCGAAAGATTATTTCGCCTCAACCACTCTTTTCCCCCAGCATCACAAAAAAACCCCTTCTGCACCTTCCCCTTCTTTTTCTCGTCGAGTTTTCACGACACTGCCCTCTAGGTCCGATTGGCGATACCTTTCCACACACACTAGATATCGTTGCGTGGCCCCCTTTCCCCCAACCACGCGCACAACGGCCGCTCTTCTTCCCTTCCCCAAAAGCGACGTCTTTTCTTCCTTTCCAGGTCCCCCCTCAAGCATTATGTTATCCTGCAAATCTTGATATTTTAGACAGTGTGTTTCTGCACTCACTTCTTCGTTTACGGGACTTCGACGATGAGGGGCCCTCCTCCCGCATCTCTGATTCACCCTCGCTCGAAATGAGTTTTCGGGACGTTTTCTGTGAATATTTGGATGAGCAAGGTCCGCATTGGGCCTTTTAAACCGGTCTACGGCGTCTTCGTTTCCAGTACAGCGAGTTTCTTGTCTATCCGGTATACGTTTTTCTTATTTACCATGGTGTACCCCCATCGAAGGCCTTTATTTGTCTTTACCCATTTCCTATCGGTTTCGGTACTCTTGTTCTTCTTTTTGCACTCTTCGGGTCGCCCTTTTCTTCCTTCGGTGGATCCCTCGACTTCCCCTGCGTCGAATCCTCCTCAAAAACCCACAGATTCCCCCCCTTTCATTCGATTGGGATTGGTCCCACTTTTTTTCTTCCTTTCGCCTTCTCTTCCCTATCCCTCCTTCTTTTTTTAAAATAGACATTCCCATACGAGACCGCATTTTGATCCCTTTTTCTTTCCTTGAGAAAGTCGATGGAGTCCTTCTCCCCTCCTTTTCTTTTCAGGTGACCATCTTTAGAGGACAGTCTTTTTTCTTTCCTTTTACCCCCCTGCGCTTCCTTTTGAAGGAAAGTTTCTCTTCGGCTGTGGCGATACTCCTCCTTTCCTTCTTGATTCTAGAACATGTTCTCCGGCTCACTTCTTCCCCTTCGTTCCAACCTCTTCCCTCCACCCGCTCCTTCCCTTCAGCCCCCTTCTCCTTTCTTGACCCGGTTTTCCTGACCCCAACCAAGGTAACTCAATGAAACTCCCCATACTTTGCATCCTGACGTCACGACCACACCGTGACCTCTTTTTTTTACCGCTGACCCGTCGCCCCCTTTCCACATGTTCCCATTTCGCGTGCTTCCGGTTCTGCCGGGATGTTAAAGACCGTTGGACCGGTTCATCGTCGTTCTCCTCACTCAAGTAGTCGTAATCAGCCTTCTCCGACTTTTCTTTTTTTCTCCCCTATTATTTGCGTCCCTCCTCGTAGTCCCCCCCCCATGGTCCAAAAGTGGTGGCCCCTTAATAGGGGTATTGTTCAAGCCGTTTCGATCGCCTCCAAAATGGGCCCCTTCTTACGATTTCCGGGTACTCTTTTTGAATTTCAATTGAGATGTCCAATCCTTTCATGATGGCAATATCCCCCCCTGCCCCCCCTCCTTCCGCATCGGCGGACTCCTCCTCGCCCCCTCCCCCCACTCCTACCCCGATATGCTGTTTCCTATGATATGTTTCCATTGGAACGATTGGTCTTTTTAAGGAACCTAAAGACCCCTTCTTTCTCGTTTCCTTCCTGCTTCACAAGCGTTTTTCTTTTGCTTTTTTTTTTTTTTCTGCGATCTTCCTTCCCGGTTCCCCCTTTAGAGGTTCCTGGAGATGCCATTTTCCTCTGTTGAGTTGACCCCCACTTCTCCTAATTTTGAACCCTTTCTTAGAATAATTCGGGTTCCGATGTAATATAGTGTGTTTTGGGCCTCCCACGGCTCTGGAAAACCATCTTTTGACCCAGTCTTGGTTTCCTAGGCATTTATTCTTTTCTTGTTCCCCAGGTTTCTAGTCAATACTTATGGTTTGCTCTTCTTTTCCAGACCCCCGCGACGGCCACAACTCTTTCCCTTTTAGTTCGTTTGGGAACGCCACTCTTTTTAGAAGCGTGAGGATTTCGCCCCCCCCCCTTGCAAAAGTAGTTCATTCTGCCGTCTTTTTCTCACCCCCACATTCAATTTTTCCAGCCTGCTGGTACTTGCCCTGATCTCATGGGCATGTTTCTCCATCCCCCCAACATTCGATTATGCTTTTTTTATATTTTTTGGTTTTTTGTTTTCCAGCCATAACAACCTTGCACCTCCCCTTGTCTTTCCTATTTCCTTTTAAAGAGTTTATCTGTTCAACGGCCCCCTCATCCCCCCCCTGCCGCCAAACCCCCAAAGTGATCATGTCATTGCTTCTATCCCGTCGTCGTCCTTCTCCCCCTGTTACAAGACGTTTAAGGTTAAAAAAAGTATGGCTTCAGTCCAATTTTATCGGCCGCGTACCTCGTCAGGTCCAGCGGAGTCTATCCCCTTCGACAGCCGTCCTCTGATTCTTTTCCTCGCACTTGGAGTGTACGAGATTAGCCTAGCCCCCCCGTTTTCCCCCACTTGATTTTGCGGTCTTTCGAGATGAACCCGTACTCTTCCCATATTACCACCGCGATCCTGCTCCTGGGAGATATAGAGTCGTTTACTCAAGCCTTTTTTGGTTTAGTGTCGAGAGTAAATTGAGTGGTTTTTCTCCTTTTGGTTTTCCTCTAGGAGTCCAGATTGCCCCCCTCCTTTTTTGATCTCACTTGCCCTCTTCTCCCTTCCCTACTGCAAAACTGTGCCCCTCTCCTTATGCGCGGCTCAGACTAGGATTTCCCTCCTAGGGTCCCCGTTTGCCTTCTTTTTAGATAGAGTCACCGTCCTTATTCCCTCCCGCTTTTTTGAAGCGTACGATCCTTATTGTATCCTGAACCTACATCCCTTTTGTGTTCTAGCTTATATTCCTCCTGTTCCCCCTCTCACTCCCGTTCAAAATTTCCCTTGTGTCAGCGGCTTTAAATTTCTTCTTCCCCCCACCCTCCCACTCCACGTTTGCCTCCTGAAGCAAGTTCCAGATCGAGGTGTTTATTAGCCAATGAAACTGAAATGGTCCAAGCCCCACTGACTGTCCTTTCCCTCAATGCAGGTGGGCTAACCTATCAGGCATCAAAATCCTCGTGTCATTTGTACCTGTTGTAGTTTCGTCTTCCCCAAAGATAACCATCTTTCCCCCCGTTTCGTTCCAGAGAAGAATTCCCTTTCACGATTTTGGCTTTTTATGTCTTCTCCACGAAAAGGCTCATTCTGAGCCTACCAGCCCACATACTCTTCCCGATCATCCCAGACTTTCTTTCCCTCCATCTTTTTTTTCCTAAGTCCGGTTTTATTCCCCCAACCAAAAAGAGATGCAACATTCAAAGGTCCTTTCCTTATTGCGCCTCCCCATTTCTTCTCACTTGCCGATTGGGTTTCCACCTCACCAGCTACCCCTTTCCAAGAAAGTAACTCTTGAATTTACTCCCGCAATTTTCCCCCTCTTTTAGCCAAACCCTTTTCTTCTACAAAAGCACTGTCTCAAACCCTCCCTGTGAAGCCTTTTCGCGAACCCATGTCCCCACCCGGAGAAGGTTTTTATTGTAGGAAAAATTAACCAGAGGGCCCATGTTTTCCTACTGCCAACCAAACCTCAATCTCGTAGGCGGTTCTTTGTTCCGATGGCCTTCTTTCTCCTACGACTTCGGAAGGAGGGTTTGAGATTTTTTTCTTTCATCTTTTTACTTTATCACCTCACAATTGCCGTCAACCATTTACTTGACGTCTAGAATCCCCCTGTCTCTACTCCCCTCTGACTCCTTTTCGTCACCATCAAAAGTTCTTACTTCGTGGGATCCCTTTTAGAGGGAGTTCGAAATATTGTTCCCCCCCCGAATCTGCTAATCGCTGATGAACTCCCCCTTTCTTTTTCTCGCATCGCTCACCCGAACTTCCACCCTAGAAAAATCTCAGCCCGAGTTTTACGCACCCTGCTTGTACATTGTGGAAATCCTCGGCCGGAGCTTTTTCAACCATTCATCATGTTTTGTCGTCTGGATCTCTTTCCGGAGGATGAACTATTTCGTTATGATTTCTTGTTTTTCTCCGTCTTTTCTCTCCGGTTGTCATGCCCGCGCCTTTTTTTCTTCTTTCTCACGTTTGAGAAGCTTTTTACGTGGGTAAGAATTTTCGCTTTATTTCCCCTTCAAGAAGTTTCTTTGAAATTTCCGATTCACTATGTTTAGCCGAAGTTATCGCCGCCAGTCCCCTCGACCCCCTCCGTCGCACACCTCCCCCCCGCTCCTTCTCAAGGGTGGAAACACCCTGAGACTTCGCCTGACCGCATTAGACTGAATTTACAGGAGTGGGTGAGTACCTTTAAACAGACTACTTCCCTTTTTTGTTTCCATTTCCATACGCATTTTTTTTTATGTAATCTTTTCTTCTACCGTCTACTTGCTTCATCCTGTTCCTCTCGATGAGATATGCTTTTGTCGTGTTTGATTTCTCTTTTTCATTTCGCGACTTATTCTCCTCCGACTCCCCAATCTAAATGTGGGGCTCATACCAACCCCGATTTCAAGAGTTGCCTGGTTTATTTCTTTTCTCTCCCCGGTCCTCGGGGTTTCTCCTCCCTTCTTTTTCCCCCAACCTTCTTCACTAATTTTCGAGCCGACTCACACATACGCGCCACTCTCGTCCTCCCAAGGATTGTTTATTCACTTACTCCCTCCTTATCTGGGCCGGCCTTATCCACGACTTCCATCATCACACCCCCCGTCCGGACTCAAACAGTCTTTTAGACCCCTCTGAGTAGGACCCAACTTGGCCCCTTGGCGCCCCGAACCTCTTCATATCGTTTCACCCCGCCCCCCTAATAGTCGCTGGTTCTTCTCTTCCTCATCCCTTTACCATACGTCCGACAACTCCTTCTCTTCCTCTCGGTAGCGCGAAGCCTCTTTCCCTCTTTTTTTTTACCTTCGTCAAAAACTCTTTTTTTCCTTTTGTTTCACCTTGGACCTCATACGCGATGTTTTGTTCTTCGGGAAGCAGCCGCCCGTTTTTTCCCTTTTGTCTTTCTCTTTCTCGATATCGATGTTTTTTTGGGGTTCCTTCTCGGCCCCCAATCGTGACTCTCGATAAGGTTCATCGTTACCGTCTTTTCCCCAGCAGTGTTTTGTCCGATCCTTTTTTTTACACCGTCGTTGAAAACCCCAGCTTTTTTGTTTTTCCCCTAGCAGGCCTTGATGCGGAGCAGCTGTTCCTCCCTACAAGTGGAAACGAGTCGTTTCGTATGTTTTCCATCTGCAGCCCATATCGGTGACGTCGCCCCACCTTCTTTCCTCTTTTCTTACGTTTTACCTCCAATGCCTTGAAGCCTCTTCATCTTCCTTCGGTATGAGCGTCTGACCGCCCATTATATATATTGAAATAATAAGTTTGATCTGAGCTTTGGAGTTCACTCACCAGTCCCTTTCCCTCTATGGTACTATTGGAGGTCCCTCCCATTATAACCCCTGATTACTTCCTACCTTTTTCCACTCTTACCCCCTACTGCATAGGTCACGACTCTTTCCCCTCCCCCGCCTTTTTTCCCTCTCGAACCAGCTCCCTGCCCCCGATGTTGACAGCAAACCCTCCTGTTTCCAAAGCGGACCCCACCGTTCTTCGGCCCCCTTAACTTTTTTTCGCCATTCGTTTCTTTTTCTTCCCGCCTTTCCACCTTCCAAGTTCCCTGAGGCGAATAAGTGACACCAACATAGATATAGGAAGGCTATCCCCCTCGTCGGCCCCAGGCCGTACAGGCTTTTTTCCCTCTCCCCCCCCCAAAAGTCCCGCCGGCCCTTTTTTTCATTTGTAAAATTTTCTACCTAACAATGTATCCATGAAACAATCTGGCCCCCCTTCTCTCTACCTTTTTCTCTTCCCTTCTTCTTTTACGTGACTCGAACTCTCTTTGTCCCCCTCTCCGAGCCGGATTAACCGCTCTCTTCTTATTTTCTTTTCCAGTTTCTGCTCTTCCAGGACGTCCTTGGACCATCCCCTTCAAGTATTCGAGGGTCAAGTCTCCTCTTTTTTTTTTTCTGTGTCTCGGGAACCTTTATTTATGTGATTTTCGTGTCTCAAACCCCCTTCCGGAAACCTGTTCGAATGCTTGATTCCTCCTCCAAGCTCACTTCCCTCACCCTGATTTTCTGGTTCGTTTGAAGCAGCGTCTTCCCTTCCATACTTGTGGAGATCTCCCCTTCTCCAGCCCCCAGAGTTACGTCACCTTCCCCTGCCCTCATTCCCCCTGCTTATCTATTTGGGTTAGCCCAATTATCCTTTCTGCTTCTCTGCTCTTCTCACAACATCGCACAACAATCCCTCCCCTGCCCTAACTCCCCTCAATATATCCCCTCTGTGTGGTCCTCCCTCTCCCAAACCTCCTTTCGCACGTAAATTGCCTCTCTTAGTGTCTTCGGTCCTTCCCCACTTTATCCCCTTCTCTTGTTCCAGGTCCCCTGTTTTCACATGGTTTATATTGAGCCCCCAAGTTCTAACTATTTCTCTCAGATCTCGTTTTTCTTCTCTCCTCTTGCTCCCGTTCTTACAGTGCGGGAACCCCTTTCCCCCTACCCACGTTAGACCATTGACTACTAGCTGTTGGTCCCCCAGGAGCATTTAAATCTCAACTTTTTTGACCTCCTTGGACCCACTCCACTTAAACCAATGGGCAGTCACAAGTGACCCATCCCCCAATGACGGACGAGGTTTCTTGCAAACTCCGCCGAGCCCATTTTCCACCTTCTGGCACCTTATCCTTTTCTTACCCAGGTTAGGGACGGATGACCCGACCCTCAATTTTGCTCGTTCTGGTGAGTCGAGGTCAGCAACGAAGTATTACCCTTCCCCCCCCCCGCTTTGGAACTAGTGCGTACGACTTTTTTTCGACCCTCTTTTCTTTTCTCGCCCCCAACCGTGGGTCCGTCATTTTCTTAGTTTCAGTCCGGATAACAAGATTCGTCTTGCCTGCACTCCATTGGCATGCTCCTCCTCCTTTCTCGTGCCCTGGTGAATTTCCCTGGATGAATAAAGCAAGTCCCTCCCCCTCCCAAAAACTCACCTTGTCCTCCTCTTCTGCTCTCCCTGCCATCGAAACCCTCCCCCCTTGACTCTGCTTTTTTTGTCCCTTTCTTTCCCGAGGAAAGGTTCCCACTGTTCTTTTGCCGGACCCCCCCTTTTCGCAACCTTGATGCTATGGATCGTTTCGTCTACCCTGTCCACCCTCTTTTGAGATGGCTTCGTCCCCGACCATATGAGGCTTGAGTCCCTGTTCTGTTCGCTCTCACGCAGTTGACTGCTTTTTCCATTTTCCCCGCGTTGCGTTGCCCCCCCGTTTCTTTTAAAAATATTTCTTGAGACTTTCTAGAGTACTTTTCCCCGATTGGGGTTTTGTCTCACCCTCCTTCTGGACAAAAAATTGGCCTGATAAAAGTAGGATGCATGTTACGGTACCTTTTGTTTTTCATTTTTCGCGCAGCATCATCGTTGGCGTGAGCTAAGATTACATCCCCTCGTCTTTTGACACCCTTTATTGTCCTGTAGTAGTCGCTTGGACCGCGACTCTTTTGATATACGGGATTCTTCTTCGCTAACCCATCGCAATTTCAGATTCTGGTTCCCTGCACGAGACCTTTCTCAGTTATCCTTTTCTCAAACCTTCACATTTAGTTTTTGAAATCAGTTTTTGTCCTTGATGCATTACCCTGTAGTTCTTCCCCTTCTATTTTCGTTTTCACCTTGGCTGTTGTTTCTTTTGGTTTCCCTCCCTCACCACAATGAACCTAGGGTATTATGATGTTCCTGTCCTTCTTTCCTTCCCCTTCTGGCCACCTTCGAAACCGCCTAAGAACCCCTTTTTCCCAAACCCAGGGTTTTAATGGAGGCTATCAAGAGTTTAGAGGATAAAGCTTAATTTGTTCAAACCAGAATTTTGCGAACGCGCTCCTCTCTTAACTTTTCAGGTAAGGCGGTTCGCTCCTCTTTCGCTGTCCTTTTGCTGCTCCTGGACTTTTTCTTTGGGCTCATTGAGAATAGGTCTCGTTCAAGGCTCGTAACCCCCAAACTCTCTCTTTGCTGCTCTCGCTTCAAGCTTCCTCGACGTAACCTCCGCCACCTCCCCCCCGCCTCAGATACAGGGACTATTACCCTTTCCTTGTTGTGTTTGCCTTTCGTAGCTTCGCTTCGGTTTTGTTTCTTCTCCTGGGCTTCCCCTTCGAGCGCCTGGTGATCCATCCCAGGATCCTCTTTCGCGATCTTCCCACCTGCACCCCACGTGCCGCCTGAGCCCTTTCCTTCTCTTTTCTCCCGAGCGCTACAGCCCTGGGTGGTGAGTGTGTGTGTGAGTAATTTGGTATAGCTCGAAGCCCTGCCGTTTTTTCTTTCTCCTCCCTTCTTTTGCTTTCCCAGCCGGAGTTGTTCTCCGGCTACTTCGCTTG
>Ga0179593_1788161_pt1 | contig 10814 bp, 7 predicted proteins | sample CZODoug2_1_08_16_FD_185931 | JGI IMG/M metagenome (GOLD analysis project Ga0179593, IMG submission 185931) | Vadose zone soil fungal communities from Angelo Coast Range Reserve, California, USA - CZODoug2_1_08_16fungal (PacBio error correction) | ecosystem: Environmental > Terrestrial > Soil >... | reverse complement strand
TTTCGACCGGCCAATTCGCGTTATTTAAACCCCGGTGGAATTTGGCATGGTATGAGCCATGTCACCAACCTGCGCCCCCCATCGTGGGTCGAGACTGCGTCGCGAGACGTGCTGCCATTATTCGCTGTCTGAATCGACTTGGTTCGCGCCTCTTTTTGCCATCCTGGAGAGGACGGCAACGGACATGCGCGTTTCGGCGTCGCGACGGCCGCGCCATGGCCGTCCGGGTCCCATCTTTCTCGCCTGACGGGACACCAGGCGCTGGACCGCAGGCAGATGGAGAAGATCGTGGCTGGCCGTCGCCCGAGGACTTTTCGGGGGGCGGTCGTGATGGGCAGGCACCTGAGATACATTACATGAGACGCTGCAGGGCGCAAAAACAGGCTTCTACTGGGATGCAGATTTGCGCCTTCCAAGAATGCGACGCCAGCTGTGCGGTCATCGTCCGAGTGTCTTCCGTCATATGCTGACGGCAAAGGGTCCGAGGAGCATCGACCGCATCGTAGGCCTGGAAATCGGCGCCCGACGACTACTGACCAAGCCGTTCGTAAGCCGCGCAAGCGATTACGCCTGCTGAAGTTCGATTTGTCGGCCCGCTCATCATAAACGCGCAGCAGCCGCATCGAGGTTCCTGCGACGCGGCAGGGGCGGTGAAGTCCTCTGTCCCGCAGACCATCATCGCCGCCCATGGAACAGAATGCCGCCGCGCCACAGATCGAAGACGACTACATCCGCTCGGTGCCGCAAAGCGGCAACTTCGTCCAACACTTTAGGGCTACGGACCCCGGGCTGGGCGCCTCAGAGTCCAATCGTTTTCCGAGGCGCTCTGGGGCGCCTGTTCTGGACCAGTGGCCGGTTGCGGCTCTGACCTTATGTCTCGCTTGCTGCCCATGATCCGGCAGGTTAACAAGCTGCAATGACAAAGGACACAGCACACAGGCAGAGGGCCGGCAAAGGGCTGCTAGGTCGGACACTGTGCGGGGTTGCCGCTGACCGGTGCTGAAATCGAGCGTTGTGGTGCTCTGGGCGCCCGCGCCGGTCTGCTGGCCTTCGCTGTCCGCAATGAAACCCACGGCCCCTCAGGCTGCTGAGTGGTGTTGCTATTGTACATGCGATCAGATTGAAGTCTATGTCTGACTTCGCGCCCTGAGCGTGGCGCTGGATCGGCAGGCCCCGTTCGAACGCAGCCTCGACGTCCTGGTCAGCCGCCGTCTCGTTGCTCCGTCAGATCAGCGAGGAGATGGAAGGTACCCGGCCGCCGTGGCATGTTCGGACAGTCGACCCTGATCCAGACGATCTCGCGAGGGGGCGCTACATGTGCTCCCGGAGGTGCATCCGCGCTTGAGCGTTTTTTCTAGCGAATCCTGAAAGCCGGCCGATCGGCACGCAGGTAGCCGTCCTGGTGGACGACGTTCGCTCGCAGCTAGCTCTCGCAGATCGTGGACCGCCGCGATGCTGGCTGCGATCATGGGTCACCAAATGTAATTCTGGGCGTTGGTCGAGGTTCTTCTCCGCAAAAGGCGTGGGGAGGACGGACGTTCCGTCAATTTGATTAAACGAATGCAGCTTTAACGGCGTTATCTACGGGTACGGGGTTACAATTTGACGGCTACACCAGAACTGCGACCCGGACCACACTGGCGCGACAGCGGGTTTTGACCAGATGGCCGCCCCCTATTGGGCCGACACGACGACAGCTCATCGGGGCGGCGCCGACACGCCGCAGCGTTCGCGGGGCGGCTTCGAATCTTGCAGGAGGGTTGCGAGAGCGAACGCCTTTCTACGAGCTGTCATCTAGAGCAATCCACCAAAGCCGCGATGCGTCCGAAGGTGGTCAAAGCGAAGATTCCACCTACCCGATCCGAGAGCAGTCGCTGCTGAACGGTTCGGCGGCTGTCGCACGATGACCCGGTTGTCAGAGCGGCCAGCGCGATTCCGTGATGTGATTTGGCACCATTACCAGGCCTGCCCCCCTCAAGAATCGTCCTCTCGGGCCGTGTCCGTTGTTCCGATGCCAAACTGGGGCGTGGCCGAATTTTTATGTCGATCGGGCAGTCTTCTTGATGCGAGGAGCGGACACGCTGACCGGCAGCCGCGCGCTGGCTGGATTCCGTCGGGTAGACGGGGTGACGAGCTGCCGGGATTCGCGCGGCCGGCGCTCAAACCGTGGGGGCGAAACATCGAGCTCGATTATGGAGGCGAGGGTTTCTTCCCTACAACTACTCGGCCCGTGTCGGCCAACGTTCGGGCTATGTGTGCTTTTTTTTTGCTGACTGAGGGACATGCTCGAAATCTGTCCGAACCAACTGGCTACACTGCGGGCCCGGCGTGCTGTCCCGTGCACGACAAGCATTCACCCGGGTCAATTCCATGAGCAAAAGAACAGGCTCGACGAGACCGGCCGAACGATGCCTCACGTCGCCTTGCCGTCGTCCAGCTCGATCCGCCTGAGATACTCGGATAACGGACTTCCCAGGCTCGAGCAGAATACAGCTGGTGTTTTCCCGCATCCACATAGGCAGCGCTGTGCGTCGACCTCGTGATTCGCTCCAGGGCGCAAAGCGCGAGACGTTGCTGAGCGTTCCCTCGCGAGCAGGCTCGCAGCAATCAGGCGCTCGTCTGTAGAAGTGGGCGTGGCGCAGTAACCCGCGAGTGTCGCTCAACCACCTCCACGCGCAGCTACTGTCAGACTTCGCGCCCCATCGGCCGGTTGCATCGTCCAGATTAGAACTTCTATATGACTCTCCGGCATGGCGAGCGCGCCAAAACCCCGGTGCGCGGCTTGCGGACGGTGGGCGGAATCGGATACCCATGGGGCGCCAGCGCAATTCCTGAGCCGCGAATAAGGTAGCCCGCGATCGGAGGTGCTAGATCGAGACGGAATACTCCGCCGGGGTTCACCGCAAGCAGGCGCTCCAACGAGAGATGGCCGAGCCTTTGCTTCTTGATCGACGCCGCATTCGCTTCTTGAGCGCCACTCGCTTTCTGGATCAACGCCATCAATCAAAAGCCGTTGGGATTTCCGCCGCAATTCCAGCACGGGATGGTCGAGGGCCCCCGCACCCGAATGCGTCGCGGCAGTGAGCCCGTACGATTCAGGACGCGATAACCAGCGCCTGCGCTTGCGTGCGGAGGACAGGCGCCAACAGGAGTTGCCGATTGAATGCTCGTGGCGCAACGAACCTCACGAGCGGAGCATTGTCCTGATCGTCAGGTTTGATTCGCGATGCGGAGCTCGCGATGCGGGAGAAAGAGAATCTTACGGTCGTAGTCGTGCGTACATGTCCATTCGGCGAGCTGTCGTTTTCTCGCACGATGTCGCCATGACCGAATTGAGCCAGTGTTCTCCCGTCACATCTTAGCGAAGTATTCATCACGATCACGAAATTTAGGGTCCTGCCTATATGACGGAAGCTATTTACTCCAATTGTATTGTTGCTTCCGGCACTGTCTTATGAGGAAAAAAACCAATTCTATATCAAGGGCCCTTATCGGTGGGGGCCAAGAACAGCTGTCCACGTCAGGCCGGTTGGGGTGCCTGAGATTTCCCGCCAAAGCGGGGTCGTGCACTTGAGGGGCTGGTGCGATGGCGGACGGCAGCCAGGCCTCGCCACAAAGACATAATTACGCTGCAATCGCACCCAGGGGTCCTGAGGTGGTCGCGACTGAGCGCCCCCTTCCGCTGGCAGTCCGCCGACGCGCCGCTTCCTCGGGCAGCCTGCGCGCACACATACAAGGCGCTGCAACTTGCTGAACCCCCGATCATGTTGAGTCACCGGCCGCCCAGCGTGGGTACACGTGCCTCGATCGCAGATCTGAATGGGCGCACAAGCCATGTGTGCCAAGCGTTCGGGCACCGGCCCAATTCTCGAAACGGGCCGACACACACCGATCAGTGGCCGATTGGGTAACCGCGCCACGTCTGAAGCCAGTCACCGGCGCGAGACCCCCTGGAGCGCGATATCGTGATTACGATAGAGAGTGCATCCGCAAAGGTCATCCAAGCAAGTGGCTTTGCGGCGGGCGCAACAACGCCCCTCGGCCGAGGAGCAATGTCAGTGAAAGAGTGGGTTGCGATGAGTCTCGCGAGAGACAGAGGATTGCCGAGTTCGTAGGGCGTTATCGGAAAGAGAGCAGGTGTGTGACCTGTCGCGCCATCGCGCGCACGTTCTACGAGCGACTGCTGGGGCAATGCATGCGCGGGATCGATCGCCGCCTGAAGGGATCTGGCCATGGCAGCACGAAGCGAGAATTCTGGGGAAGAAAGCGGTGCTCGGGCACGGCTCATTCGATGGACGAAACGCTCGGTTGTCTGGCAGCGCAGGCCCACGGCGGAGCGCTTTCGAGTTCCGCGCGACGGCCAGTCGCAGGGACTCTGGCGCGATTGCACCTCGTAGGCGGCGACATCCAAATAGAGACGGAAGCGCCGCTCGCGAATGGGAGCTTTAGGATTGGGGAGCTGAGATTTGTAACGAGTTTACACACCTCCTCGCGGAAAATATCTCTATTGGCCTCTCTCGTTGTGATTCGCGACGTGTCGCGCATCGGCCAAGCTTTCGCCCGCGGCGGCGTGGGCCACCGAGCTTTTCGCCTGTTGTTGAGAGGTGAGCTTTTCTGCTCGCGAGTCGAAGTCAGGTTTTGTCTGAACACTCGTTCACAGCAAGATCTCACCGCTCCCAGAAGCTTAATAGCTCCATGGGATCGACAGAGCGCGTTCTTCTATTTGGATGTCCCATGCACAGGACCGGCGCTCGAACAGGCATGTAAGCTGTACGCGCCATGTCGCAGGCACTTCGACGGGCCGCAAGCCCCCACCGATTTTCGCGCATACTGCGAGCGCTCGCGCCGTGGGGCGGAGACTGCGGCGATGAGGGAAGGGCCGGAGCGTGCGATGGCGTCGTCTGGCTGACAACGTGCGAGGCACCGTACGAGGGCCGTTAGCCTGGTGTGTCCATACGGAGCCGCTTTGCTTGAGGACAATCGCCCTTACTGTGTGTTCTCGGCGCGGCTTCCAACCGCCCAAGCCGAGATAGCACGGACGGTCCATCCCATGCTCTCTTTCCGATTCGGCAAAATGCGGGAGACCATATCGTCGAGTCTATTACGCGATCGTGATCGTGTCCGCGGGTGGACGCGCGCTATGCAGCTCGGACCGGGGTCGACCGCCTGGTGCCGAACTTGAGCCGTGTCGATCAGAGCTTGGGCCAGGCATGGAGCGCTGAGGCCTGCGCCCTTTCGCCTGGTGTGGGAAGCCGTGTGCTCGACTCACGCTGATTCGTGAAAGAATGAAGTCCTCGCAACGGCCGGTCGCAAGTCAGCTGTAGGTGCGCATCCGATGAAGCTCGCGTCGCGGCCGAAAGTCGCGACCGATTGATGTCCGCAGCAGACATCCAGTCACGACCATTCAGCGGAATCGCGATCAGCTTACGCGCCGGTAGACTTTGAAGCGGCTGACGGATGGGTCTGGCCTCGCGCGGAGAACACGGACGCCGCACGAGGCAGGGACCATGTCGCAGCGGCCATCGACCACTCGACGCCACAGTCAGTTCTGTCCACCCAGATGACCTGAGGCGGGTGATCGGGTTTCAGGCCAGATCATGATGTCGTATCGCGCGCGCAAGCGCAGCTGGTGATCGGCGCCTGCGATAGTGGCTCACGGAGCGAGCATTGGGTGCGGCCCTCGACCATTGACCGAATGCGCGGAGGCGCACTCCGGATGGCACTTGAGCGGCGCCTTTGCGGCCGCGGCGGAGGTCGTGCGAGGCGGTGTCGGTGCCTTGAGCTACGCCATTCCGGGATGCGTTCCTGGCGATTCATTCCGATCAGCAGGACCCGACCGTGAAGCGCCTCCGCGCCGCTGCGGCAGCGAACCATTGCGTGCAGCGGGCCGCGCGGTCAGAGCGGCGTCGCCCACAGCAGACAGCAGTGCGGATGGCGATCGGCACGAACCCGATGCGGGTGACAGGTTCTCGAGGTCATGGCCGGTGCGGTCGATCAAACGGTCCGGTACGCACGGTGGATGGTACGACGGCAACTGTCGGTGCGTGAGCGATCGCTTCGGCCGTCCGGGAAGACGAAGCCCGATCCGCAACGGGCCATCCCGCGAAGCCTCCGCCGGTAATGCGCGGTGTGAAGACGGTGAAGCTGTGGCGCCGCCGAACAGCCAATCCTAGTTCGCAGCGCGAGGGCGGTCGCTCTGGACGAACGGGCCAGGGTCTGGACTGAGGCGAGAAATAGGGCGACGATACGCCGCCTATGGCGTCCTCTCGTATGTTCGTTTCCTCCCCCCCCCCCCCCCCCCCCCCCCCCCTCCGCTTCCTGTCTCTGCCACGTTCTGTTGCGAGAGGAGAATCGGGGAAAAGCTGCGTCGCCTATTGACGCGCGTCCGCAGCTGCCCTTGGACGTTCCCGAACCTCGGCTGATTGATGAGATTAGGCTGTGCACGCGCCTGAGCGGCGATCTCGGCATTGAGCATCGTGATCGAACCCGCGCAACCGGAACTGGACCGACTGACGCGCTGGTCGGCCGGCCGCCGCGGCGGGGCCAAGATGGGCAACCGCTCGTCGCCTCGATGTCGCCAGGGAAGCATCCCGGCTGGGTTCACACCGCCGAAGCCCGCGCCGCGTTGCGCATCGGCGTATTCACATCATACGCGCCCTGGGTGGGAAGATTGGGCGTCTGAGGTTCGAGGATAAAAATAGTAAGGGGCGCGGCGTCCGCTCGCGGCGTCCGATTTGTGCGTAGTGCATCGGCGATCCGCACGTTCGAGGAAAAGAACTTCATCTGTCAAGGTCGACGTCGCTTACCACAGCAGGCGCAAACAAGGCGAGGCCGGCCTCGAGGCGCTCGATTCGCTGGAACACGGGAGCCGTGGTGGCGGCTGAGCCGGCCAATCTCCGCGTGCAGATCGCTGATTCTCGCGGCTTGGCGTGGAAGAGCGCAAGAGCTCAAGCGCGATGCTTCACCGGCTGCCCCGAGGTCGCACCGACGACCCAGGCGGCCCCGTTCCTTCACGGTCTCGCGCGCGATCAGGTGGACCGCAAAGCATGTCGAGCGGCGTCGGATGGCGGCCTTCGGATCTCGGTGTCCGGAATCCTCGCATCGATGTAGGTAGCGGCCACCGGCGAAAGAAAGCTCTAGGTGGGCTCTACCGCGCGAGGCCGCGTCGACGAAAGGTCGGTCATTGGCGCATGCGCGTCCTGGCTCCACCGTCCGTTCTTGACGCAAATCCCGCGGCGCTGAGCTCGCATTGGACGTCGATTGCGCCGACGTCGGACATCGTCATGGCGACGGCAGGCCGGCCCTCGTCCAGATTTTTCTCGTGCTGGGTCCAGATCCGTATCAGGAACAGTGCTGAGGTCGATCGCGGATGCGTCGACAGCAGTCCGGCTCGGCGGCGAACTGGTGCTGACGCGACGCCCGAGCACGAACCGCTAAAGCCGATGTCTATGCGGACCGGTCGCGAAACCCGCACGCCTGAGGGTCAGGCAGTGCCGGACATGGGGATCGAGCCCCGCGGGGAGGATACTACGATCACGCCCAACGCGTGATCTTGTCGAGGGCCAGAGGGGGGCGTTCCGGGGCGCCAGCCACTAGCTTGCGGATGCCTTGCGCGATGCACTCTACGATGATCGCTCAGGGGTTCGACGGCCGGGCGTCGCCGCGCGTCGTGGAGGTACCATGGCCCTGATGGGGTGTTCCGCGCGGAGGACGTGGCTCAGAGGACAGCTCGAGCGCGGTTGAATGGCGGCTTGCCGTCGCATCCACGTGGCGGACTTCCCGTGATCGAGGCAGGTGCGGACACCCTGGGGCGAGTTTGACTAGTGCTTGACAATGTTCCCAATGGGCGCCTTTGCGGCTTTTCGCTGGTCGGAGTCTCCGTCGCCTTGCAAAGGCAGTGCATGATAGTCTCAGACTATGGGCGGGATCGTTGTATATGCCTAGGCGGAAGTTCCGACTTGCACCCGCCGCCCTCAAAGTGGGGCCGCGATCGCCGGCAGGCAAATCTTCCAGGCCGTTGTCTTCGGCGCATCACGTCCAGCACGACCGCATCTAGATGGCGGAGAGCGTGATTCAGGGGCCACCCCTAACCGGCCCTGGCACGTCGACGCCTTTCGTTGGCCATCACGATACAGTGGTCTTGACAGAAGTACGACATTGTTTTCCTCATATTACATCGGCCGCGAAGCGCAAACAACTTGACGCGCGAAAATACTTCCGCGCTATAGTCAGAACTCCGGTACATTCGTGACTTGGTAATGCAACTCAAAGCGCAATGAAAAGCGGGCAAAAACCGCCAGGTCTCATGGGACACATGACTCGACCGTAGATCAGAGTTCCTCGGAGCTCCTCGCAGCGGACGAATGTCGCTGGCGCGCTCTCCGGCAGTGGCCGAGATCTGGCTATAGCCGTGACAGTGGGGCCTGCGTCATCCCGGACGGCCATGGAGATGGAAGGCGGTAGCGCGATCCAAGGGGGCGTGTGAAAGGCCTTGCCGTGGGCGTGATCACAGAAGCGACGTCAGTAAATTTGTTTCCCGTAGGGCTACCGGCTCTTGTATGATCAAGGTCGTCTCGATACCCCGGCTCTATCGCAGCTGCGGTCCTCGGGTTCACGTGACGTCGTTTAATTCGTCTCGATCGCTGAGACCGTGCGACCAATTCGACCAAGGAGAATTGCTTCGCCCAGTTCGCCGCCCGGTTCCAACAAATAGCTTGAAGCGCCAATGCCGGAGAGGTCACCTGGACGTTTCAATATGGATGGGTCCCCCGCGATGTCGATTAATGCTGGCGCGTGGTGGAGAACGTGAGCGACATCGCGCGATCGTCTTTACGTACGTCCTCCTATCACCTCACCGGCGCTGTCTGATTGCCTCGGTTCCGTTGGCTCGAATGATAGACGGTCACGTCGCGGCATCGCCATGGATCGGCTCTCGCGATCATGAGGCATGAGCCACGAGCCGCTGCCGATTCCGGAGCGAGGAGCTCAAGGCGCTGAGAAAGGACGTTGGAAGGTCATCGCCGCTTCGTCTGGCCTGATTTGTTGATTTAGCTCAGAATTGAGATTGTATCCCGGGTTGATGCTGTCGGACATAGCACGCCGCCGCATGTAGTGAACTGGTCGGGTGAACGAGAAACGATTCGAGATTCCAGTCAGCACATAGCCGAAAACGTGGGGCGAGTTAGGTTGTGGAGGACCTCGACTCCAGAATCAGTGCCGTCGAAGCGTTCGCCACGTTGGGAGCGCTACTGCGAGTGTACCGACGCCAGGCACAGCGATCCAACAGAAAAACATCGGGAAACAATCCTATGAGTAGCGGACCCGCAGCAGCGAAGCGGCCCCTGGTTCGCGCGCTATTTCAACCCGGATGCCGTTTACAGCGTGAGTCGGCTCCAAGTGCGATCTGGGGACACCACAGCCATTGGATCAGTCGAGCACAGACACACGGCCGAATCTTGCGTAGGACGTCATTTCTTGAGACGAGGGTGCGGCAGGACTGGTAAGGTGTAATCACAGGGCCGCGAAATGCGTTGCAAGCCATGGAGTTTCGCTGCTGCATTTTGGTACGGCGTTGTTATTGCTCGCACACGCACCGAATGACGCGTCAGTGCCGCGCGGTCATTTCTTTATTTGCGGGGGGGAGTGCGCGTGGTGAGAGCTCACCTTGCGTCGTCGCCACCGGACACTTTGACCGAGGAACCTTAGACGCGACACCGGCCCCTGATACATGATTTGGACCGGACTAGAGCCGCATCGATCTGGCAGCAGGCATACGGCGAATCGACTGCCGTAGGGAAGTGAATGCCCTGCTGGGCCGGCGGATCCCGATGACGGCGAAGGAAGACGAAGGACGCTGAGCAACTAAAGCTGTCAACGCTGGCGCAGAATTTGCAAAACGTTCTCATGATACACCACCTCACGCACGCCGGCGGTTGCCGGTAGGGTTCATTGCGGAGGGCAGGGAGGTTCATCGTCTGCGAACTAGCAGCCGCTTGCCGCCTGCTGTTGGTTAAGCTTTGTGAAACGCTCGCAGCTTCAGCGTCGAGGTGACACATATGACCGGCCAGCCTGGTGACAGGGCCGACCACGCACGATGGAGCCAAGTGGCCGCCCGGGTCGTAGCCGAAATTGTTGAACGAAGTTGCCGTTGGCATTCGGGAGCGACGGGGCATGGTCCGGGACCGCATGTCGGCCTGGACATGGTCATGGCGGCGAACTGATGGGAAGGACTTCACCTCGCTGGTGACTGCCAGGTTCATGCGCTGAATTCGACACAGGCCCAGGTAGAGTCTTTCTGGCCGGCACCGACCGGCATGCTCTTGAAGCGCGGGAGCGGCTCTGATCGAGCCATGGTTTTGCGGCCTGGCCCGGTCATGATCGCCTGCCCCGACAAGTCGGCGGAGTCGGCCTGGTTTTGCGACGCAAGAGACTGGCCCGAGCGGAAAGAAGCGGATGGCACCGACGTGCTCCCGGCAAGAGTGGCAAAATCGAATAGCCGAGCAGAGGAAGAATGGCATCGGCAACGCATGCCAAATTTAGCTAACGCCGCCGCGCGACGCCGGACTCATGTCGGCGATGTCAAAAAACGACGGAAAAGACGACGGATTTGAGCCGGCGACGCTCTTCAAGTTGGCCCACATGATCACTGATCCCCTGGCTACACAAGCTCGTACGACGAAGCTCGCTGTGGTCGGCAACTGACACGCGGCCGGTGGCAAAAGCAGGATGGCATGCAATCCTCACCGGAAAGGCGTTTGTGTAATTGTGCTCGCACGTACGCCCGTGACCACAAGGCTGGAGCTGCAGGGATCAGG
>Ga0179593_1758923_pt1 | contig 10814 bp, 14 predicted proteins | sample CZODoug2_1_08_16_FD_185931 | JGI IMG/M metagenome (GOLD analysis project Ga0179593, IMG submission 185931) | Vadose zone soil fungal communities from Angelo Coast Range Reserve, California, USA - CZODoug2_1_08_16fungal (PacBio error correction) | ecosystem: Environmental > Terrestrial > Soil >... | reverse complement strand
CCGAATTATCCCCGCTCAGTCGGAGATCAGGAAGCTTCTTTCCTTTTTCCCTTTTTTCCTCTTTACCTTTCATCTATTTGACGCATCCCGAGAAAGGATATTAATTTTTTCTTTTTTTTTTTGGGCTATTTTTTCCCACCGGACGAGGTGAGTCCCTCTTTCCTTCCCTTTTTTTTTCGGCATAGGTATGGAAGGCTCGGCGTCGCCGGTGATGCGGCTGGTCGAGCGCGGGCCCCCTCCCCCCTGTCGATGCGCAGGCGCGTCTTTGAGGGTGCTTTTCTCCTTTCCATTCCTTTTTTCTGAGATAATGCCTTTTTCTTCTTCCCCTTTTTTTTCCTTTTCTGCGTGCTGCAAAAATCACTGGAACGACCGCCCCGAATACCGATGCAAGGAGTCTCTTTTCGTGTCCTTCCTTTTTGAGGCTGCCGATACATCTCGTTTCTCTAGCGGCTTGCCACGAGAGCGTGGTCGCTCTTCTCTCTCTTCCCCTTTCCCTTTCCCTTCCCCTGCTCCCGAGCGATACCGCGCTTAGAGGTGCTGTCCTGCCTGTTGAGCGCCGCGCCGTCGGCGCGTTTCTTCTTTTCCTTCTGTCCTCTATCATGAAGATAGCAACCCCCTTTTTCCTTCTCCCTTTCCCTCTCTTGATTTATCGAATACGCGTCTCTTTCCCCTCTTCCTGGCGCTACTTTTTTCCGGCCGTGGTCCGCCACATTTTTCCCGATCCCCTTGAAACGCGCCCGGCCTTCCCTTCTTTTTTTTTCGCTTTTTCCAGGCGATGCGTTCTTCCCCGGTCGCCCGCGTCCACGACGGTGGATCTGCGAGTTTTTGAAAAGGCTAGGCATCGATCCCCCCCTCCTCCCCCCTTTTTTTTTTGGCCAGCATGTAGGTTGAAGAGCATCGGCGCGCTTTCTTGGCCTCGGTGCGGCAGGGGAGATCTGTTCCACTTTTTTTGAGTCTCGTAGAATGATTGTTCAAGTGAAGAAAAAGTAGGGGACATTCCCCTCCCTACTCCAGTTCACAGCTGCTGTCGTCGGATTTTTTTTTCACGCTCTGCTTGCGGGGTGTCAGAGTATTTCCTCCCCCCTCCCCCTTTCCCCCTTTTTTCTTCCCCTACTATCCCTCAACGTCGTGGAAAACCTTGGCTGGGTCGGAAACAGGGGGACGTGGCGCTCTACCCTGCGTCGTGACAGAATCATTCGCTTTTCCTTTTTTTCTCCCTGCGGACGGGTCTCTACCGCGAGCCGACGCCTTTTTTCTTTCTTCTCCCCTCAAGTCCTCGAAATACTTTCTTCCCCCCCCCTCTTCGGACAGATCGATGTTCTCCCCCCCTCTTTTTTTCTTCTCTTCTGGAAGTGGCGAGATGGGAACGGGCCCCTGTTAATCCACGATTCGTTGCGATGGAAAAACTTGGTTCTTTCTTTTTTTTTTCTCCTTTTGATCTTCATGATAAGAAAGCCCTCTCCTCTTTTTTTCTTTTCATTCTTCCCGTCCGAGTAATAGACGTTCTTCCTACCCCTTTCTTTCCTGTTCTACTTCGCTCGCCATTCGATGTTCGAAAGACGCCCTTCCGTTATTCCCGGATGGAAAAGAAGGAGTGCTGATGATCGCTCTTTCCCCCCTTTTCCGACGAACGTTTTTGAAGCTAAGCCGTTTCCTTCCTACCACCAGATTACAGGCGCCCCCTTTTTTTTTCTTCTCCTCCTTTAAGCCTTACCTCTTCGTCGTTTGGCAAATTGACTCCGCTCCCCTTTTCTTCCTGTCTTCCCTGCACATCGAAGTTGATGCCGCGTCAGCAGAAGGAAATGAGGGAAGCGTTCATCCCATTTTTTTTTTGTGTACGTCGCTGAGAGAATTGCGTTCTTTGTTTTTTTCGTGCCGCCTGAGGCGCTAGGCTGCTTTCTTCTTTTTTCCCCCTCTTTTTTCTTTTCTATGGCAGGCGGAGGAGTTTCCCGACAATCGAGTTTCTAACTTCCTATGGTAAGCAAGATTTTGTTTGGTCGCGTGCTAGAAACTTCCCCCTTTTTTCTCCGGCATTGCAGGTGGTATAGCGTACCCCGGAAGACTCTTTCTCCTCCTTTCAGCTACCTAGCGGCCCCAGGTTTTTTTAAACACAAAAAAAACTTTTTTTTCCCGGGTGATCGAGTGTTTTTGCTTATACGACAGCGACAAGCATCTCTCGTTTTTTCCTGCGAGGAGGAGGAGGAAAGGCGTTCCTCTTTTGACCCTTGCCTGAGTGCTGAAGCCCTCGTTTCCTTCTCTTTTTTTCCCTTTGAGACTGAGACGGTATGTACATGATAAACGGGTCGCCGCAGGAAGCATCCCCCCTCCCCTTCTTTTTGCCTTCTGTTGCGAGAGGAGCTTCCCCCCCCCCCCTTTCTCCCTTACAGAATCAGCTCTTTCTTCCCTGCCCCCCCACACCCCAAAACATGAACGGTCTTGAATCTCTCTCTCCTCCATCCCTCAGTGTTGATTGTTGTTCTCTCTTGTTCTTCGTTTTTTTTGGGGGGTGGGTTACCGGTTTTTTTTTTTCGCGAGAGAGTGATGCTTCTTTCCCCTTCTTCTTTCTGAGGGGGAATATCGCTGCAACCACAGGCCAAGCTCTTTTTTTTCTTTTTGATTGCGGACGGCGGTTTCCTCCCCCTATTCTCCCTTCTGGCCAGACTCTCCTGCCTGAGCAGATTAATGTGCAACCGGAGGTACGTCAGACGCTGCCCCTTTTATCCCCTTTCCTTCTTCCGGCCTTGCCGGCCGAATCTAGAAGGGTCAATTCCCCCCTCCTCCCTCTTCTGTCCTCTCTAACGGACAAAGACACCGCCCGTTTTACCTCTCTACGACCTGGGGTCCGAGATTTGTACTGCAACGCGATAGGTTCCTTTTTTTTTTTCTCTCCGAGACCAACATGAAGGCTGCTCCAAGTTTGGTTTCGCTGTCGAAGCAGTCCCCCTTCCCCCCCTCGAAACACCGTGCGGAGGTCTTCCCCCTCTTCCTCACGAGATGGCTTTTTTTTTTTTTCTGTTTTTGCTTTTATAGAGCCCGGCCATAGCAAACGAACCCTTTTGGGGACAAGCGCTTCCCCCCCCCCTCTCTCTCCGGTACGGCCGCAATGCTCTTCCCTCCCCCGCATGCGCGAAGAAGCTTTGCCCGTTGAGAGGCGCCAAGTGATTGTCCTCCGTTTTGCGATCTCCCGCAAAAATGCATCAAGTCTTCTTTCTTTCTTTCCCCTGTTCTAAATCTGTCGATGCGCCTTTCCTTTCCCCCCCCTCTTTTCCTCTCCAGCGCGTAGCATGAACATGTCTTTTATCGGGTTCTTTGCGATGCAAGCTCCGGCGGTAGCTGTAAAAACGTTAGTCGGAATATGTTTTTTTTCGTCGCTTCCTTATCCTCAGGCCGGCGTCTCCGCCGTCCTGCCTTCCTCTTTTCTTCTAACATCTCATGGCGCTAGAGAGTAGAATTCGCCAACGAATTGTCGGCCTAAGCGAGATGAATTCTCCTCGTAGGAGTGCTGTCGGATCATGGGGCCGATCCCTTTCCCCCCCTCTTTTTCCCTCTTTCCGTGCACAAAGTTTTCCATCTCACCTCTTTATTCCAGTATTGCCGTCAGAGAAGAAATTTCCCTTGAATTCGCGGCGCAGATCACGAGACAGCTTTTTTATTCCCCCTCTTTTCTTCCAGATGTGATGAATCTTTCTTCCCTTTTTTTTCCCCCTGCGTTAAGATGAGTCTTCTCTCCTTTTCCCTCGGACCCCTCCCCGTTCCCAGGTCCGGGTCTTGCTGGCGACCACGGAATAAGGAGAAGATTCTTTTTTCCTCTTTCTTCCATGGTCGGGCTCCACGAACAATCTTCTTTTTTTCTCCCTCCCCTCCTCCCTCCTTTCTGGGATAAGTCGTTCGTCTGCCTCCCCTCCTCTTTTCTTTTTCTTCACTCCCGTCGGACACAAAGAATTCTCGTGAGAATTTTTTTCTCCTCCCTTTTCATCGCAGAAAGCAGCGTGTTCCCTTTATCGTCCCTTCCCGTCCCAGAATTTTATTTCGTCACTTTGACCCTCTACTATTCTTGTTTCCGATCCGGCAAGAAAAGTGAAAAATCTCTGCCGGCGACTCCTCTTCAGCAGTTTAAGAGCGCCGGAGATCCCTCTTACCCTCCTTTATAACGTTTCACCGCGAGGGTATCTGCTTCCGTCTCTCTCCCTCTCCCCTGAGGTCCCCGTGTCCCGTTTCTTTTCCTCCCCGAGATAATAGCAGCGTTTCGCTTTTAGCTCCTGAAAAATAGACCTTCTCTTTTTGTCTTCCTTGGCGCGTTTAAGGGGATAGGTGGTATTTTTTTTCCTTCCCCCTTCTGGTCCTTCAGTAGAGAGAAGATGTCAGTTTGTTAATCATACGCTGCGACGTCCTGCTTTCCCTTTCTCCTCCTGATATATGATTCCTTGACCTTCCCCCTCTCCCTTCTGCTCTGACTCTCCACCCCTTCATCCCTCACCCTAAGCCGAGGTATATGCTGGGAGCGGAGATGAATATCAGCTTTCCTTCTCTTCTCGACCACGCTCCTAGTGCAAGAATTCTTCCCTTTTTCCCTCCCTTTTTCCCCCCTTCCCCAGCAAGTCGAAATATTTTCCCTTCTTCTTCCTTTCCCCCTCGGGTATATCGTCGATCCGTCGCAGGTGATGTTGAGAAAGACGAACAATTTCTCCTTCTTTTTGTAGCGCAGCCACGCCTTCTTCTATTATCTTTCGCGCCTGATGGATAGGCGTCAGCCCCTCTTTCTTTTTCTATGGTTGTCGGACAGCCCCCAGCTCTTCGCACAGAAGCCGCCCCTTTTTTCTCTTCCCCCATACCTCTTGCAGAAAAAACCCGATCCTTCGCCCTTGTTTTTTTTTTCCCTCCGTTCTCGGTCATCCTCCTTCGGTCCCAGGGGATCGCGCGACCAGGACCGGCAGGTGAGAGTCAGCATAAGTGAATGTATAGCCTACCGTCATCGGTTTCTTCCTGACTTCTTGATTCCTCCGACGGAAGCGGGGAATATTCTTCTTCTTTCTTTTTCCCTTCCTTTTTTTCTCTCTCTTTCCTATTCAACGCGCAGTCGGAGATCAGAAGCTCTCCCTTTTCCTTCTTTTTTCTGTATACATGAAGCTATGCTGACGCCTTTTAGCCCTGCCCTCTTACGTGTCGCGCGATCCCCTGGGGACGCTATTTCTTTTCACCCCCCTTTTTGATCCCGAGGTTACGGCGAATGCTCGGTTTGTGTCTCCCCTCCCCCCTTTCTGGAGGAGAGGGCGCGCCGCCCCCTTTTTTTGCCCCTCCCCCATTCCCCTCTTTATAGCTTTTCTATCCTTAACTCTCCCCTCCGTCCTTCCGCTCTCTTTTTTCCTCCCTTCACCATGATGGCCGATGCGCGCGATTTGCCGGTGCTGCCGCCTCTCCATCAGTCGGCTCAGCATCCATCTGTTCCCCGGATCAATGCCGGATTTTTCTGCGACGACAAGCAAGAGTTGCTCCTTTTTTTTTCTCCCCCTCTTTCCCTCCAGTATCGACGAGATTCGGCCCTTCTATCATTCTTGCAAGAATACTATTTTTTCCCCCCTTTCTGTCTCCTGAGAGCGGATGGGCACGAGTCGTTTTCTTTTCTCTCTACTGGACAAGTTGATTCCCCCTTTCCCCCCCCTCCCTGCTACGCGCTCGACTTTTGTCCCCGTCCTTCTCTCGTCGGCGAGGTGTTCTAGGGGCGTCATTCCCCCTTCTTCTCTCATGAAGATCGCAACCGGGTTCTTTCCCTTGCGTGCAGAGCATTATAGACTACTGTCATTCTCCCCGCTCTCCCTTCAGGGACGTGGTCTACCACATTCCCCCTTTTCCCCTCTCCCACGGCAAGGAAGACTTAACCTCTTTATCTCCCTGACTCTCGAGAGATCCGCTGCTCTCGGCGCACGCGTCCACTGTCCCCAGGCTTTTTCTTGAAAAGGGCTCGGCATCGAGACCTTTTCCGTGATGCGAAGGCAGCCATGTCGGTTCTCTCCTTTCCCCCTTTTTGCCCCCTTTGAAGGAGCGCGGCCCCTGAATTGATCTTAGATTTCCGGTGCTCCGTCTAGGAGCCTGCCGTTTGTGTTTCAGTGACGAAAAGCTTTTGCTTTCCTTCCCATGATCCAGGTTTCCCTTCTCCCCTTTTTCTTTCCAAGGCATTATTCAAGCTCTGAGGTTGTTCCGCCGGTATTTACGAAAGATCAAACCTTCGGGCCTCTCCCTGTCGGACCCCGCAACGTAGTGGAAACCGCGGCGTCTTTCCTCTTTTCTTTCGCCAGGACAATTTCCTTATTCCTTTCCCCCCCTTCCCTTTTTCTTCGCCGGATGCAGAGGGTCTTAAGACAGGTTTGACTTCCTTTCGAGACAAGATCGCCGACTCCATCTTCTTTTAGAATCGCCTGCCATCTTCATAAAGAGCCGATTGCGGACCCCCTCTTTTCCCCCCTCCCTCTCCTGCGTGATCGGCGCCAGCGCAGCCTTCCTTCCTTACGGGCATCCTTTTATCCCCCCCCTTCGGCTTCAAAACCCAAAGTGGTGCCGAGCTTTTCTGGTGGCTCCCTTCCAAAGATCCGCCCTTAAGAACTTTGGGGTCTTCCCTCCGAACGCTTATAGACGTGAGGCCGACCCTTCTTTTTTTTTTTGCGAGCGCCATTCGATGTCGCCCTTTTTTTTCTGCTCTTTTGGAGAACGCCGGCGTGCTGATGCCTGTTTTTTCCTTCGGCGCTACACTCTTCGACAACGTTTTCAGCTCCCTTTTTTTTTCCCCCGAAGAAACAGATTACGGCGCAAGGTTCATGTCTTTCCCTTTCTGATTCGAGTGTTGGCCTTTTTCCATTTTTTTTCCACGAGGTCAGCTCCGGTCCCTCTTCCCCCCCCTTCCCTTTCTACTTTTTATGCATTTTGAGATATCGCATCCTCTTCCTTTTTTTCACTCACTTTGCGACGAGCAAGAGGGCCCCCCTTTTTTTTTTTTTCCGTGACGGTGATGCTGCTTTTTTTTGTGAGGCATGCATGGCCGTTCCACAGAGGGTCGTTTGGCGGTGTTCCTTTTCCTAGCAAAGAACATTCTCCTCCCTATGGTACGCACGACGCCTCTTTTCTTCCGTGCGAGGACCAGTAAACCCTTCCCGCAGAATGCAGGTGTCTCGCGTCCCCTTCTTCCTCTCGCGTGAGAAGCTACTCTCCTTTTTCTGGGAAAAAGGTGAGCTTTTTCCCTTTTAACGACCTCTCAACTAATGCTCTCCCCTTTCGGCTTTCCGGCGAGGATTCTTCCTTTTTCCCCCTCCCCTAGGCACTTTCCCTGAGGAACGGGCTTTTCCCCCGTGGTGAGTCGGACCTTCCGTTTAAGGAGCGGTCTGTCATCCCTTTTCGAAGCCGGACGCCTCCCCCCTCGAGGCGGAATGCTTCTTTTTTTTCTGCACCTTTTTCACTCTTTCCTCCTACCCGAATCAGCGCGCCTCGGCTACCCCCTTTTCCCCCCCCCAACAAACCCTTTCTGCATTCAGGAATATATCTAGTTTACTCCTTCCCTTTCTTATCCGGTCATTTTTTTTTTTTTTGTTCCCGGTAGGTTGTAGCGTTCTCTCTGGGTAGGACGCCGGAGGAGTTCGGAGGGGGCATCGCCCTCCCTTCCCCCCCGCGCTTTTAGGTCCTTTTTATGCGTCTTCCGGCTCCCTCTTTGGACCCAGTCCCCCTTTTTCCGGCATGCGACAGATCCTGTTTTTTCCCCGATTTTCAGCCATCCCCCTGTTGTCACGGATGGCGCCCGCGTCCTCTTCCTGCAGCTCTCGCACTTCAGACGCAGAGCGCTTTTTTTAGACTACACTTCTTCCGCTAACGACCTGGGCCGCGCTTCCCTCTGATAGAGGCGGGGTTTCAGTCCTGGAGACCACTTCCTTTTTTTCGATCACTCCCAACCTATTTCGAACACATGCGGTTCCCCTCTTCGATTTTTCCCTATCGATAGAAGCGGCCACCTCACCACGTGAATCCCCTCTGGCGAAGACGCAGATCGTTTCCCCAGCAAGAAGTCCCCCTTTCTGAGAGAAGCGATTCTTTTCTTCCCCCTGATTGACTCTGTTCCTTCATTGCGACTTCCCTCCCCCCCCTTCCTCCCTTCTCTTCTTTTTCCTTTTGCCTAAATATTTAGAGCCGACCCCTCACTTCTTATCGGTCAGGTTCAAGCGCTATAGCATGTAAACCTTTCCTTTTTCTTTTTGCGATGCCTTCTTTTCCCCCAACGTTGTCGGAATAGGGTTGTAGGCGCCTTTTCCCGCTTCGTTCGAGCTTTTTGTCCTCCCCCCTTTGCGGATTAGAAAATCTGCATGGCTTTTTTCCCTGGTAAGAACAAGGCATTGTCGGACTCCCTTTCTCTCTTCGATAAAAAATCGTAGGAGTGTTTTTTTTCCGTTTTTGCCTTCTTGTCGGCAACCAAGTTTTTCCCTTTTTCCTCATAGTGGATTAAATTCTCCCCTTTTCCAATGCGCCCTTTTTTTTTTAGACAGAGATCATTTTTCCTCCTGCCCTCTTTTTCTTCCCCTCCCGGTAACGCGTGACAGATGGGTTCTTCCTTTTTACCACGCAGTCACAAGGTCGGTCTTTTATTCTGGTTTTTCCTCTTTGAGGTTAACTTCCCCTCATCGACGGCGGTTTTCAACGGACGTGACTGTGCTTTTTTTCCTCCGTTGAGGAATGGCTTAAATACAGTCTTTTTTTCGTTTGAAGAAGGCGCCGCAGCTTTTCCCCTTTGTTATTCCCTTCCTTTTTCCCGACTTTTCGGTTCACTTCACTTTCTCCCTCGACGGCCAGCACCTGAACATCCGCCCTTCTCTGCTCCGGAGATGTTTTCCCGCCCCCCCCCCCGGGTTTTCTTCTCCGTTTCAAGAAACTCGCCTTGCTTCACCTTTCCGAGATCATCTGCAGCGCTAACCATGAGATTTTCTTGCCTCCTTCCTTTCCCATTTTTTGCGTCTTTTTTCCTTCTCTCCGGCCGTCTCTTCCCTCGCTTGAGCATCCTTCCTTCTAGTAATGATATATGAGTCCCTTTCCCTCCCCGTACTTTGCTAACAACGCAGCACTCGAAGCGCGCGTATCGGATAGGGCGCGGCTTTTTTTATCGTCGTAGATATGACCCCCTTTTTCTTTCCCCTTCTCCCGACTGATGGATCGGCAGCCCCTTTTCCTCATGATAAGCAGGGACTTCGTTTTCCCCGGTGATGTTGCGCACCGCCGTCTCTCGCCCTTTTTTCCCCTGGACTTTTTCCGGCAGCACACGCAACTCCCCCTGGTGCCGAGGCGGGCCCGTTTTTTTCGCGCCAGATCAGGAAGTTCACATAACTCCCGTTTCTCCCTCCCCTGGTTAACGGGTTTTTTTTCAAATTTCGCCCTCGCGTCCCAGGGTCGTTCTTCCTCGGGATGGTCAGCATAGTGACATGTATCTTTCCTTTGATCAGATTATTGATCTCAGACTGCGCGGGTTCCCCCTTTTTTTTTTCGATCGATTTTCCCTCCGCTGATCAGTCGCGGTCCGATGCGGTATGTCTCTTCCTTTTTACGTGTAGCGCGATACTGGGCTCTCTTTTTTTTTTCTCCAGATGTTAGAGAACTTTCCCCCTGATCGATTTTTCTTTTCGAGCTCGGGCCCGGCCGCGGCACCCTTCTTCCGTGAGGTGCTTGCGACGATCAATAAGTCGCCCTTGATGAGCAGAAAAGCCTCCCCCATCATTCCCCTTATAGTTGTCCTTCCCCTTCTCTCTACTTGACAACCCTACGTGAATGAAGATACATAAGGCGGTGCACTTTCTTTGTCAGAGATCGGACGATACCTTCCCCCTTTCTCTTCCTTCCCCTTACCGATTCTTTTTCTGAAGCCTTTGGTGCGCTCCGCTCCCCCTTTTTGGCGGGACGGAATAAGAGGTCATTCTTCGATCAGGGACGGCCCCTTCGATCGATTCTATACGTTCAGGCCGTGGTCCTCCCCCTCCCTGAACGCGCCTCACAGCGAATGTCGGATTTCCTTTCGCTTCTCCCGCGTCACGGCCCGGTGACTCTTTTATCGGCATCGAGACCGCCGCTTGAAGGCCAGAATGAGGTCTTTTTCCTTTTCTTCTGCCTTTTCCCCCCGAGATGTTCAAGGTGCTGGCCGTCTCGGCTCCTTTGCGGGAGTTCCAGTGACGACCCTTACTACACAGGACTCAGTTTACCTTCTTCCCCCTTCACCCCCTTCCTTTTATTACGCCAGCCTCAACGGCTTTTTCCCGTCGTGGGGAAAACCGCAGTCTTTTTGGCGCCCGACCATCCTGTATTCCCCTTTCCCTCCCCTCCGACAAGGGACGGTTTCCCTCGCCGGACGCCATCGTCACGCGTCTGGCCTCGCCATCTTTTTAAGATTGCGGCTCTTTTTAAGAGACGAATGCCGGTGAACTTTTCTGAATCCACGATTCGTGCGATGGCCTCTGCATGGTGGCCGCACGTCTCTCCCTCATACTTTTCATCGACGCTGAGGCCGACAATGCCGTGTTTTTTTTTCCGCCATTTAGATGTTAGACCTCGCTTCCTATGGAGACGCCGGCGTGCTGATGATCGCCCCTCCCTTCTCCCCTCCCCTCGCTCGGTTTGCATCCTCCCTCGCGATGGAAGCCTGACGATTCGAGTTTCCTTTTTTCCAGGTCATCAGTCTCCCGCCCAGACGTTTTCTTTTTTCTCCATGCAATGAGGGACGAGTACAATCAATGCTCTCTCTCCCGCTGGGGGGGGGCTCCTTGAGGAACAGCCTTCGTTTGCGATGGAAGGACGGCGGC
>Ga0179593_1727508_pt1 | contig 10814 bp, 12 predicted proteins | sample CZODoug2_1_08_16_FD_185931 | JGI IMG/M metagenome (GOLD analysis project Ga0179593, IMG submission 185931) | Vadose zone soil fungal communities from Angelo Coast Range Reserve, California, USA - CZODoug2_1_08_16fungal (PacBio error correction) | ecosystem: Environmental > Terrestrial > Soil >... | reverse complement strand
CTCACAGGGTCTCCCTTTTCCCCTGAACACTCTGTTTTGGCTTGTGCGGATCCGTAGCCCGACTTTTCCTCCCCAGGCGTTTGTCATCTGCTTCGGTATAAAACGGCCCCTTCCCTCGGCCTTCTGCGAATTAATGGACGCCTTTTTCTCCTGTTTTTCGTCAACGGTGGCGTCTTGTTCTTGTCGCGTTTGATTCTTCCTTGTCTAAATTTCTCCGATGGCCCAGTTTTACCCCCTTCGTTCCTCCTCCTTTGTTCCTCTAAAGAGATGCATCTAGCAGGGTGCCTTCTCCTCTCTCGTTCACCTGTATTTTTTATCTTTGTTCTCATGAGTTAGCTATTCATCTCTCGGAGCGGGCCTCTTTCGAGGGGTTCGCATTTTTTTTCTCGTGGTGTTTGATTCGTGTCTCGGTTTATCTGTCCCACGCGCAGGTCAGGTGCCGGTTCGTGCCCCTTCGTTTTTTCTGGGTCCCTGAATTGGGGATTGTTTTCCGGCGACGGAGGCGTCCCTACGAGGTGCCCCTCGAGGCCGACTGCTCTAGGTTACCCTTCTTTGCCGGCTTCGGTTTCTTATCTTTTTTCCCTTCATGTCCGTTTTTGGACGGTTCCGGCACTGTCTTGAAGTCATTCGGCTGACTTTTTTTCGGTTTGTTTGTTCGCGTCATGCGGAGACAATCATAAGGCGCCCGAGCACGCTTTTTCGGCCGTTTCCTTGCGGGGGAAGATTCTTTTCCTTCTCTCGTGTCGGGGGTTGGAAGACATCCAGCTTTTTCGGCCCCCTTTCGACGCTGTTCGTTCCGCACTGGAGGGCCAAGGTCGGAGTTTTCCTCTTATGACCGTTAGAGATCTTGTTTACATTTTTTTTGCGCGGTTGGAGATTTGAGGGGATAATTGCCTTGCGGGCCTCGATTTTCCTCGTTGCGGCCGCGATCTGGGATGTTATGGATTCTAGTTTTTCCCCATTTCCAGCTCCTTTTGATTGTTACGTTTTCTGGATTCCCTCCAGTGGTTCCGGTTGCTTTTCCCCTTTCCCACTATCCCCCCCCGGTGCCTTAAAAAAAGGAGGATTCCTCATCTCGGCGACTCCCCCCTCCGGGCCTATGAACGGCAGTTTGATTCCCCGTTTTTTCACTCATGTCCTTGCAGGTCGGGCGGGCCCTGTTCCAGACTTTTTTCAGAATACGGACCTGCAGCGAGGCGAAAGAGAGGCTTCGGACCTTTTGTCTGATAATCCTATGAAATTGAACCCTAGCTCTTGTTGAGTGAACCAGGCTTTGAAGAGATTGGACCGAAAACCTTTCTTCGAAATTCGTTTCAAGTCCTTTACAGGTACCGGATATAAGATTAGTCGCGGATCTAAGTGTTTCTCCAGCCTTTATGCAGGACATCTTCCCCTTGGTCTTCGTAAGCTGCCTTTATAGTAAGTTCAACGAATCTTTGGATCAAGCTTTCTTTATTTTCAAGGTGCACTACGGCCGCCGGCAAGCATACCTTTACCATACCTCGCCCGATTTCAGACACGGGTTTCCCACGCCGTCCCCCCCATCTTTTGGGTGGCATTTTTTATCCCTTTTGGATCAAGATTGTCCACATTCGGTAATACCTTCTCCGGTGGTTCTCCGACGAACGGCGGCCGTTTCTTTTCCCGTCCCTGACCGCATGGTTTGAGACTGCTTCTTCCTTCCCTTACGCGGAGGAGGACGGCCGGTCCTCCCTCAGACATCGCCTTCTTTCCCTTCGACTTTTTTTGAGATTTGGAACAGCTTGGGTTCCGCTTCGTAGTTTTCTCGTTGAGGTTTAACTCTTATGGGGTTTTTTTGGTTGAGGTCGGGAGCAAGTTTCTTTCCTTCCCCGGGTGGACTTTATTTTGCGCGATTTCCCCTTTTGTTTCCTTGGTCTTCCTGGCATGATGGGTGTTGCCGGAATGACTCCTTTTAGCGTGGTTCTTTTCTCCCCCCTTTTTGCGGTGTCCTGGTACGTTGTTACCACCAGTCCGCAGTTGATACCTTTCTTGTCTGGCGGTTGCCGTCCCCTTGAGTTGTTTTAATTGAAGTTTTTTGCTGAGGGTTTGGGAATGCTTCTTTTCCGGGCATCCTTGCGGCCGGGGCCGGGGCGGAGCTCGACTTTTTTCTCCGCTTTGTTCCTTTCTTCCTCCGTTTTGAGAGAGATCGCAAGACCCGTCTGTCTTTCACCGCATACTTTTTCCTGTCGACTCCTTTCACCGTTATGTACATCTTCAGACGTGCCGCAGTTCCTCCCCAGAACAGTAATCCGCCCGTGACGGCATCCTTACCGCCCCTGATCCTCTACTGTCTCTCCACGTGCTCCCCCAACACGGAAGGAATTAAAACACCCTTTTCGATTCGCCCCCATTTTTTTATACTCCCTCCTTCCCTTTCAGCTGCAACTTTTGACCCGACGCCACTTTTCCTCCACAAGTCCTAAGGAATGTTCTCAATCACACAAAACGAGGGGCCCTACCCCCCTCTCCCCTGACCCGAAGATTCTCCCACCCCTTTCTTCACTCTGCGCGTTTCGTTGAAAGCAAAGGTCCTCTGATTGAGTTAGGAGCGGGACTTCTGGCTTTTTGCTTTGCAGCATCACCGTCACACATGCAATGTCTTCCCCCGATTCCTTCATCAGGACGGACGGCACGCTTTTCCCTCTTTGTCTGATCTTCCCCCCTTATGACCTGGCCCGGCAGTTTGATTTCTATAACCCCAACTCTTTTCTGCGCCTATATTCGCACGGAGGGGTCTACCCGAGTCAAGATTTTAATACTTCTTAATGGGTGGAGATATCCGTGCTACGTTTCTCCGCGGTGACTTTTCCCCCCCCCGATGGTGGGCGTTTCAGACAGGAGGCCCCTCACGAAATCCCTGCAGCCTGTGCCAATAGCTATGGGCCTTCAAGGTGCGTGGATTTCCCACCGGAGATCAGGAGCCCCCCCTCCGGAACCGCTGGTCCTGCGCTTTTTGTGCAGGACAAGTCCGTTTTTTCAAGCTCGGTCTTTGCATCCCCACCACATAAAGCGTCCCGGCGTGCATATTTGTCCCTTTATGGCTGTCTTAAGCCTTTTTCCTTTTCGCCTCTTTTGGGCAAGCTTTAGGGATCACCTCCCTTGATCGGGTGATTATCCTTTAACAGCCTTTTCTTGTGAAGTCCTATTCTTCTATCCCGACCCTCTGGCCCCCCCCTTTTCAAGAGGTAATGTCGACGGAGACCCCTTGCGAAATCCCCCAGGGGGCCCTGGAGATTTCTTTTTTGACGGGCTGTCCCCCCCGGAAAAGCCGTCAGAAACCGGTTACGAGGGACCCTCCTAAAGGCTTGAGTTCGCTGGGCTTTAAAAGACAAATAAAGATCCTCCCCGACTCCTTCTTCCAGCCTGACCCCCCTTGATGGCCTGGAGGACGCATAGAAAAGATTCTTCTTCCCGCGAGTTGACCCTTTTGAGTTAGGCTCTTTATCCGCTCATGGACCCCAAGCGGGCAAGTCCCCCACGCATGAAGTCCCGGCCCTTTTTCATGCAAGTTCCCTTCCTTCCTCTTGCCCTCCTTCAACATGAACTGAGGAAAGAACCTTCCGGCGGCGGGGCTCCCTGAATAAGGCCTTACTTCCTCTCCCATTGGACCCCCCGGCAGCAACACCAGGGGAACACTTGTCCTTAATTCCTCATTGGCGCATCCGAACCGTCATGGGGTGCTTCCCCACCCGATACAGTTCCTTCTGTTCAAGCCTCGATCATAGGACTGTTCACCTTTTTTTCCTCCTCCTGCTCCTTTTTCTAGCCGGCCTGTTCAGGTCTGTGTCAGGACAACCTTCCAAAGATTTTCCCATGCGAGGTCCGACCGGCACCCCCGCCAGTTCACCCCCTACCCAAACACCTCGCCGCAGCCCCTCCTTTTCAACCTCCACCGAGCAAGTCCCTCAGGGGCCTTTCTTTGTCAATCGATCAACCACCGCTGGCTGTGTGTAAGCAAAGACTTTCCCCGGTCTTTTCGTTGTCCATTATCTTGGATTGTCCCTGGTCCCTCTTGTGCCGAGTCCGTCGCCTTTCCGCCGACTCTTCCAAATGGACTCCAACCCGACCCCTCCCAGCGGTTGCCAGCCGACGTCCTGCGACCGTTCTTACTTGAAGGGTAGTTTTTTAGCAGTCCTTTTATCCGCTTGTCTGCACACTTTTTTTGCGGTAAGATTTGATTAGAGTTCTACTCGCACACCCCAACTTTGACCCTTGTTTTCCCCTGTCTGGTCAGCCCTTATCTATGATTTTCCCTCCTCCGGTTTTTTTTTTTTATCCCCAGGGGTTTGACACTTTTGTTCCCCCCCTTCTCACTCTCCTTTTGTTTGCTTTTCTTCGGATCTTTTCTTAGAACTCGTGCCATGCCCGAAGGGCTTCCCTTCCAGTGGGTCTCCTTTGGTATTACGTGTCGAGTCCCCTTCTTTCTTTTTCATAGGCCTCCTTCTTGTCTTTTGATATTCGAATAGTACCTTTTTCCCGGTTAGTCTTGTGGCTGTTGTCTTTGTTTTCTGTACGCATCCTTTTTTCGTTTTTCGCTCGTCACCTCCTTTCCCAGTTAGGCTTCCCTGAATGATCCGATCTCTAAACCCTCTTTTTTTTCGCCGGTTCTCTCTTCACCACAGACGACTTTTTCCTTCCTTTACCTTTTTATCACGGAGGTGGGAAGGTGTCTTTGGGGTTGGAATGAGTTTTCTTGTGGATTTGCGGTTGAACTTTAGGTTTTCCCCTTCTTGATGCCCTTGACTTTTTCGAGAGGCGAGGGGGGCCTGTCAAGGAACGCGGCTTTAGTTGAGCCTTGAACGCTTTTTAAAGTTTCCTCTCATTAGGAATGCGGGGACCTTCACGCGTGAGTTTTCGTATGAGGTTTCGCCCACCCCTGGCCCTCTTCAGGTTAGGAAAAGGTGCATTCCTAACCTTTCGGCTTCAGGGGGCATTTTTTGTGGGTTTCCGTCTGAGGGGCCTTAGCCCAACCAGGCGCCCCTGTCCGGTTTCCGCCGGACTGGCGGTTTTACCCTCTTCGTTCTGCTCGTTTGGTGCGCGGGGGAAGAATACGGCTGGCTTCTTTTTCGGCCTTGTCCTCATGAGGCCCTTTTTAGGGAAAGAGTCTGTCGGAGGAGGATTCCCTCGAGGTTTAGTCCTTTTTCCGTAAGCAGTCTTCTGGGGCGATCTTGGATATTTTCGGGTAATCCTTTTTGGGGCGTCCTGACACGGTCCCTCGAGCGGCTGGCTGGACGCCTTTATGAATCACAGGGGGGTCACGCCAGTAGCACTTAGACTGCTTGTGTCTTTCGCTCTTGTTTGAATCGTGGTTCCTGTTAAGCAACGGTCCCCTATCGAAGCGAATTTTTTAAATTGTCCTAACGCCCGATGACCTTTCCAGCAACGTCTTAAGGCAGGGTGTCTGATCGCGGAGTTCTCTTTGTCCGCTTATTCGGCTTGACTTTCCCTCAGCAGATCTAGGCGGGGTTTTCTGCCGTTTTTCCCTCAGCGATGTTTTTTTCAAGCTTAGCAAATTTTTTCTCCATCCAGAAATTCCTTGGAACTATTTGCAGGGATGGCCTCTGACAAAGAAGTTCCACCGAAGGTGTTGTCCTTTGACTTGTTCGGGTACCGTTCCCTAGTTTTTTCTCAGAGGGTGTCCATATTTCCCCTCCTCCCAGCTGAATCTTAGTCGTGTATATCTTTTTTTGAGTCCTTCGTGTATTGTCCCTTTTTTCTTCTCCCTGACGCCCAGCTTGACCAGTGTACCTCGGAGCACGGGCCTCGAGAACGTTCCGTATGTCTCCCACGTATTTTCCTTTGGGTTATTCTTTTGGCGATCTCGACCAGCAGAGGCTGTTGTTCGACTGTCCCCCTCCCCCTTCTCGGTCACCGTTCTCCTGCGCGGTTGGCAAGGTAGATGACTACCTTAGCCCTTTTTTTTGTTTTAAATCCTTCTGGTGGTCCGGATGATTCTGCCCCAGCATTCTAGAAGAGAGCTCGTATATAATTTCTCACTTAGTAGTTTTTGCTTTCTTTTCTCTCGAGCGTTCTTGACCTCTGATTTGGTTTTTGGCGGATGAGGTGGCGGTTCTTTTTCCACCGCCGCTTATGGGGGCTGGTTGCGGGGGGTGCCATGGCCTTTTCCTAGCGGTCGTTCGTGTCTCTCCCCCATTTGGCAGTTCTTCCCCAAAGATGAACTGTGGCATTGATGTTGGCAAACGCTTGTTTTACTTGCCCTCCCCGCTTTTTCCGGTGTTCCTGCGTAGTTGTTCCTCGCTAAGAGGATCGGGATCACATGTGATTCTGGTGGAATTTTTCCGGGGTCCCGCGTGCTTTCTTTTGAAACTTCTTGTAACGTCTGGATGAGTATTCTTTTTTTTGGTTTAGGAAGGGCCGTATTTCCCTTTCTTCGCTGTTCCGGGGGCGATAAGAGCTGGCGATCTCCCTCTTTATCTTTTTTTCTTTTTAGTAAGAACAGTTTTCGATTAGCCCAGCCTCCCCCCTTTTCCCCCGCCCCGCCGAACCGCAGATTCAAAGAAAGCATCGCTGGGACACCCAGCCAGTTCCCCTGTCAGTTTTCCCCTGCACCTCACCACGAACGCCCCCGTGAATGATTTTCCCAACCGCCCCTCCACGGAGGACGGCTCCCACCACGTTCCCGTTTAAAAAAATCGCATTAGGTCAAGTCCTGGAGAATTGCGACCCATTTCCGACGACATCCTTGCTATTCACCTGACGGCGGCAGTCCCGCCCTCCCACCGCTGCCCCTCCCTTTGCGTGCCACGCGCCCCGCTCCGCTCTCCCCCCACCATCCTCTTTCCCTTCGGCGTCCTTATGAAAGACCCATTCTTCTTTGATGACTTGGTCCCTCCTGGGTTATGGGACTTGTTCAACCGCATACTCAACAGTATTAACAGCTGATTCTCCTAAGTCCGGCCATAAGGGAGGGGTACTACAATTCCCCTTTTTCCGCATATCGTACTTATGACCGTCTTTAGGCCCTCAAGGTGGAGGACTTCCGGATCCACCCCTCTGGCCTCCGGTCGATGATCCCGGCTGTGTTTTAACCCGAGTTTTACATCGAGTCTTTTTTCCACATTTTTTACCCCGTAGCGTGCTCTTTGCCTGCGCCTTTTGCCGGCCAACCTTTGGTAAGGCTCCTACCGTTTCACTCCCGACGCAGACGCCCGGACATGGCCTCACTGCTGCGGGCCCTAGGCGTTTCTGCTGGAGATCGCGCTTTTTCCGCGAGTCCCACCGGTATTCGTGGCTCTCCCCTCGTTGGACTTAAGGGTTCTTTTTCTCTCGGCCTGGTCACCAAAACCCCCACATTTCGGTCGTGCTTTTTTTTTTTTGGCTTTGTCAATGCCCTCCCCAGCCGTCAGCTGCATCGCTTCCTTAAGAAGCTGGCCTGTCGTTAACGAAGAGATAGGTTTCCTTCTTTAGCAGGTCCCTGATGTATGCGATCTTCGATCCACTTCAGGGAATCGGGCCCCCTGGAAGATTTCTAGTCGACCCTTCAATTTTTTTACCCGGCCCTCCGCTTTTTTTCCGGGACTGACAGGCACCACTTTAAGAAACAAAGTTCTCGGGCCCTTCCCCCTTTTTCTCGAGATGCTGAGCTTGTCACCGAGATCAAGCGTCCCCCGAGCAACGAAGGTCCCTCTTTCAGAGCCCGCCGCCTGTTTCCTATAAGAAAATCGGCCCCCCCGAGAAAAGCCTTACCATGATATTTTTCTTTGTCGACTTTTTTTACATACGCCTTACCCCCTCCTTCTCCCTTCTATGACCTTTCAGAAGGCCTTCGGAGCCGCTTCCTTATTTTTGGCGGATTAAGACATCTTTGAAGGGCCGGCGTCGAACCCGCCCTCCCGGAGGAGGGGGAGAAGTTTTTCTTATTTTCCTGGAAAGTCGCCCCCCGCAACTGTTTTACTCTCGTGCAATCTATGCATCTAAGGTCTTCCCAAGGAAGTTTTTTTTTTGGTGATTCCACGTAAGTACGAGGGTGTTCCCCCCTCAAGGCCTACGCTTCCTCGCGGGCACCCAAGGACGCCCCTTCCCGGCTCGACGGTTTCTTCCGCCCCCCTCAGGCACCCTCCAACTCAATTCAACCTGCGTGTTCGGCAGTGCACCTACAGTTCAAGCCCTCCGCCCTTTGAACAATGTCCCGAAACCCCGCCTTGACCCCCGGCCAGCTCCTTCATTTCTGACTCTTTTCATTTTTCTCCTGAGCCAAACCTTGCGTATGTGGTGAACGACCAAGCTCCGCCCCTTTTTCCGCGCATCTTTAGATCTTTCCCCGGCATGACTTTGCCTTTCCGTTCCTTTGTCCTTTTTAATGTCGCGACGCTTCCCGATGCGGCCCAAAAGAAGACACCCCTCCCCAAAGACTGTGAGTGCTCTGCCGCTGGCCCCATACCTTCCGCAGGCGGTAGATTCCTCCTGCCGTTTTGCCCGGCTTCCATGCTTTTACTACGGCCGGTCCTTTCGGCATTCGCTTTTTTTCGCGCATCCCCCCAACTCGTTTTGCCATTTTCTGCCAACACCTGCCGTAAGACCTGTATCTTCTCTTGTAATTTCTTTTTTTGTTGAGCGTTTGCTTCCCCAGTTTTGACAAAAACTTCAAAACTTGCCGCTTGGTTGTTTTTTTTTGGAGCTCTTTAGACCCCGAAGCCGAAGCGTTTGCCTCACAGTTTTTGACGTGCCTTTGCTTTTTTTTTAACAGGACTATACGTGTAGTATTCCTTCCTGCCTGCCTTAGCAGGAGTCCCCTGACTGGAGTCACTTTGTTTTTTTTGTCGCGTTCTGTCCGCAGCTTCTTTTTTGACCATTCTCGCTCCTTTTCCCCAGAAGCGGGAAAGGCCCCTGCTTCATGCTTTCATGGGCCTCCCGAGAGTACCTGGCTTTGTCCGTCTCCTTAAGTCAATGACAGCGGTGATTGAATGGTTACCTCGTAGCTATCTTGCCGGTTTCATTCCTGCATGATGACGGAGGCGGCTTGTGTGATGGTTCTTTTGAACTGCTAAGTGTGCTCTGCCTTTTAAGCGAGTTTTCGTGGTAGTCGTATCTGGGTGGTTTTTCAGCTCGAGCCAGACGACTCTGTTTGTGGCGCCCTTGGCGTCACCTTGCGAGGTGCCCTCCTCAGATGCATTTATGCCCGGCTTTCCTTTATGCGGTTTCGTAACCACACCCGGGTCTCCGGCTGGTTTCCTTCTTATCCATTCGTTGTTTTGCGTTGTTTCGGGGGCGTTTTAGTTAAGGGAAGGGCGGTCTGCCAATAAGACAGGTTTCCCCTACCGCAGGTTTTCGATGCAGCTTCCAGAATTTTATTTTTCGAACCCCTGGTGGAGGGTGGGGGGGTATACCCTAGATGGCTGTCACTCGACTGGTCGGTCCGGCCTTGCAGGGGCAATCGTCTTGTAAAGGATTCTTAGGCGTTTGAATCGATCCGCCTCCCTTTTAGCCCTTGTGCCTCGGCGATCTCATTTTTCTTTGCAATCTGCGGCCTTGCGTCCTTTCCTTTCTCGTACGCGTAGAGGAGGGGTGGCGATTTTATGCCACTTTGCCAGTTTTAGCTTGCTGGTGCGTTGCGTCGGCTCTGGTGTCGGGACTTTTGCCGGGGAGTCAGCCCGGCCCTCTCCGAGCGGACGGTCGCTGGAACAGTGCCCCCTTTTCGACGATTGGTAGTCCTCTTCCCGATGACCTGGTCGGGGGGTCTGTCTTGGCGGATCCCGTTGACAGCCAGGTACTGCTCCCCAGACGCCCAGCTCTTGTTGATTACTTCCAAGACCGTCCTTTTCCCGGTACGGTTTTTTGGGAGATCACAGCCAACGCCCCGTTTCTCGAGTTTTAAAGGTAGTCGAGCTTTTCTCCCGTGCATTTTTCAGCGAGTGTGCAGCGCCGTGAACTTTTTCGTAACTTCTAGCGGATTTAATCGCCGGCTTTCTCTTCCCGAATAGAGAAGAGAGCTCCCGAAAAGAAGTTGGGCCCACCTTGTCCTCTTCTTATCTTTCCTTTTCCATTCCATCTTCGTCTTGACCATTTTTGTCTCGCTTTTCCGTTAGTGAACAGCCCCGGTGTGACCCCCCTGTTTTAAGCGTGGAAGTAAGGGAGTTTGACCCCCCCGAGACCCTTAACGCACATTCTTCAGCCTCGATTTCCACCTTTTTTGTTCTTCCATTGGCGATTTTCTCGCAGAAGAGTGGATTTTGGTGATACGGTCGTCCTCCCTTCTCTTGAAGTCCTCTTTTGGAAGATCCCCGCTGAGAAGCTCTATCAGGTTCCGACTTGGCACCGTCGTACTTCGGGGCCTCTGAATGGGGAGACTTTATTTGAAATTTTTCCCCAGCATCGCGCTTCTTTTTCAGAAATTATAAAGAATGGTCGCTCCATTGAGGACTTTTAGAGAGACTTAGCTCTATTTTGGGCTCTATGATCCTCGGCGAGTTTGGAGTACGGTTCCCCTTATAGAGCGTGGCTCGGGGGTTTTTTTCGGGAGGCCTCTTTTTTTTCCCTTCTCGAGCAGTTGTTGTGAATAGCGGGGTGCTGTTTTGCCCTTTTTGAATGGCTTTCACTGTCCCCCTATGTGGGGCCCGCGAATAGTATTTTCTTTTTCTGCCGTCCTCTTTTGCTCGTGTCGTTGTCACATCACGATGGCTCTTTTTTTGTATCACCTTTCGTTGATTCATGGTGAGGTTGCCTTCGTCGGGCGGACGGTGTCACTGGGTTTAGGATGTCTTTTCTCTTGCTAATCTGACTTCAGGACAGGGATCGGCTGTGAGGGTTTTTCTTTTTTGATCGCGCTGTTTGCG
>Ga0179593_1675303_pt1 | contig 10814 bp, 13 predicted proteins | sample CZODoug2_1_08_16_FD_185931 | JGI IMG/M metagenome (GOLD analysis project Ga0179593, IMG submission 185931) | Vadose zone soil fungal communities from Angelo Coast Range Reserve, California, USA - CZODoug2_1_08_16fungal (PacBio error correction) | ecosystem: Environmental > Terrestrial > Soil >... | reverse complement strand
GTGAGTGTGTGGTGACAGCCCTCAGCCTTGACCGGACCAGGGTCCTTGCGATCGCTTCCGCAGGGCGATTCCATTTTTTTTTTGACTTTCCTCCCCTCTTCTGCACCAAGGGAGAGTCAGGCAGGAACCTTGTCCTGGTCCCCTCTCGTGTGTACCTGTTGCTGGGGCATACCCCCCCCCAATACAACCCCTATGGAAAGATTTTTCCCAGATGGACGCCACGCAGTGTTCTCCTTCTAACCAAGGGTCTTGGGGGTAGGGCCGGAGATCCCCGCACTAGAATTCCTCCCTTCGCGCTTTTTCCGTTCCTCGGACCCCCCTGTTCAACCCAGTCCCCCCACCGGACAGCCGTTTCCCCCCCCTTCCTACAACTTAAAACGCCCGCTAAGCTCGTCCTTACCCCTCCGCTTTCGGCAGCCCCTTTTTTTTTTTCCCTTTTCGGACCGTCTATAAACACAACTTTGTAAGATTCGCGGGGCGGGCTTTCGTTCGGACGGGGCCGTTCAAAGGGCGCAGTTTTTTCTCCCCCCGGTGCCCCCCCCCAGGACCCCGGGTTGTGTTTTTTTCCCCCCCCCCCCCCCCTAGCCTTTTTTGATCTATAACTGTCCTTGGTTGACTTCCAAACTTTGTGACCCAACCCCTTAAAATCGCTCTCGCCACACTTCCCTGGTCCCCTAGTTCCTCGTGAAAAGGCCCTTTTGTCCCGGCCCCCCTCTTCCCGGTGGAGTCTTCCTCTTTCTGTTGAGCAGCACCGCCCTCCCTCCCTCCTTTACGACTTCCCCCGGTGCTTCTTTTTCCCTCCCCTCCCCCCCGTTACTTCGCAAGTCCGAATCGGTCCCCTTCTCCCCTCCTACGCAATTTCCTCCTCTGTGCCCCTTCGATTGGGACTGCCCCTGTTGGCAAGGCCCCACTTCGTTGAGTTCGGTGGTTCACAACCCTGGACCCTCGCCACTTCAGACGAGACGTCATTAAACCCACTTCCCTTCTTTTTCGGTCCTCTTTCACCCCCTGCTCCACTTGTTCTTTCTTCCACCTTCCCTTTTTGCAATCTTTAACTGGTGACAGACCCTCCCCTCCATCCCCCATTTGACCTTCCCTTGCTTTTTCTTGTCGTCTTCTTTTTTTTGCCCAGCATACAGCTCAGATGAAGCATTGTTGGGGTGCCCTTACCCGGCTCTGGCTATCTCCTCCTTGCCTTTTTTAATTTTTGTAGAGTCAACGTTTAATTGCTACGCCCTTGTCAGCTTTTTTGCGATCTTTCGACGCAGATGATAGTCAAACTCCTCCCCCTCCCCTTATTCTTGTGGATATTTTCCTTTTGCCATAGATTTCCCCAACTGGTTTTTTGTTTTTACAACGACTTTTTTGTTGTTTTTACGGCCTTTGGATCATTAGCTGTAAATTTTCTCCTTGAAAGGTATAGTCCGGCGATTTTTGGGTTCCTTCTGGGTATTCTTTTTGGTGGGTTGGGTGTTTTGGGGACCCAGTAACTCCACTTCTTTTTCTTCTTCTTTCCCCATATGATAGGGGCGTTGTTTCGTGACTTTCTGAGTCTTCCATAAACCCTGCACATGTCTTCCCCCAATTTCCACCCATTTTTCTTTCCCTTCTCCTTTGTGACGAGTTTTTCTTTCCAATGGCAGTGGAAAGCTCCTGGTAGGACGTTATTTTTTTTTTTTTCCCCCCCCTGCCCCGGTTGATTCCCCCGGCGGAAATAGACCTGCGACCTAGTGCTTATCCCTTGGTTCCTTTTTTTCCATGACTCTCAAATTGCTTAAACCTTTGGCCACATCGGCCGATCTGTTTTCCCCCGTCCCCCTCCCTTACAAGCTCGCCGTACCTGATTGCAGGGGTTTTCTTTTCCTCGTTCCGACACGTGTTTTCCCTTCCCCTGGCGCTGGTGCGGGCCACATTCTTTTTGAGGGCCATTTTTCCATCGTCCCCCATTAGCCCATATTCCCAACCCCCCCGCCGGGCAAGCAACCGGTCCTCCCTAAGATTTCCCCTTATTTCCGTCCCTCGAATTATACCTTTGCAGACCCCTTTTTTTTTTAGTCAGGATTTTTACGGGGGACTAACTCAGGACGACTGATGCTTGCCGTTTCCTTGATTAGCGGAGTTTCTTTTTGCGTCCTTCTTGTTTTTGTTTTTTTTTTCTTCTGTAGGGAGTCCCCCTTTGGCTTCAATGTCTTTTGGTACCCTTAGATCGGTTCGGAGTTTTTTCCCACCCCTCTGTTGACTCAGACCTAGTGATTCTTTTTCTTCTTTCTTACTTAGTGAACCCATGTTGTTAGACGCTATTTTTTTCGTACGTCCCTCTCTTGAAAGAGGGCGGTCTGGTCTTTTTTCGGCCGTCTTCTCCCTTCGTTCCCCCACCCCCTTTTACTCGGTGGGATTATGATGGAGTCTGATGATTGTTTCGGACAGAACGGGGCCATGCCCGCCAGTTTGGCGGCCCCCCATGTTTGGCGGGCTTTCTTTTTTTTCTTTCTTGGTGGAGTAGGCGTGGTGCGGGTTCACGGACCCCCTTCCCTCTTGGGATGACCGTTTTTTTCGTCTCCTTTTTTTTTCTTTTGTTTGTTTTCGGCCTCGCGAATCGTGACTCCTTTTTCTCTTTTAATTCGGAGCCTGTCGTAGGCGTCTTTAATTTTTTTTGCACCACACCCCCTGAATGATCTTTATGTTTTCTGTGGACGTTTTTAACGTTTTTTGTTACCCGTCATTGGCTCTTCCTTTCCTAGCTTTTTCCACAAGATTGTTTCTTCCGGGTATTCGCTTGTCCCTCTTGTAACATATTTTTTTGCATTTTGGTTTTTTAATGTGGTGATCATGGTTTCCCCCTTCTTTTTTGTCTGGTGTCACAAAAACTGGACCCTACGGGGGTCCCCAATGGTTCTCATCCCCTCCCGTTGGATTTTTGGTTGGTGCTCAGGGATTTTTTCTTCCTACCTTTTTGTTGGAGCCCGCCCTCCTCCCTCGACCTCGGTGATTCTTTCTGTACTTTTCCTCGGTTCCAGAGGCGGTGCTCGTCTTCCCCCATCTTCCTTGGGAGGACCCCACCGACTTCACAGAATTCCCCCCCAGGGTTTTCAAAACCCTTTTTGTTCCCCTATCCCAAAACATGTCTTGAAAGACTTTTTCTTCTTGACTTTTAGTAGATTAGATTTCATTATTTGGGCCCCCTTTCCCCCTACCGTTCTTCGTCCGTCTTTTTTTTGATGGGGAGTTCTTAGGTGTTGATTGATTTTGTCCCTCTGGTCAGTTTTGCCTTTTTTTTTCTTTTCCGAGTGGATATAATTTCGCTTTTAGGCGGGAGGTGTTCTCCCTTGTGTTTTTTTTTCTCAACCTTTAACAGGAGGTTCTGAGCCGCCCGGTATATTGGGACAACTTCTGGACGACTTTTTTTTTTTATGATTTTTTTTTTTTCCCCGATACTTAGTTGCCTCCTGTTGTCTTCCCCTGTACCTTTTTTTTTCCCAATGCGGACGGAAAGTAGGAGGAGGGGTTACGCCACTCCGTCTTCCTTGGCTTTTTTTTTCGTCGGTGGCACAATCCGGTCGATGGTTACTTCCCTCCTGGATCGTTTTCGTTTGCCTTCTTTCTTCCCCCCTCACTTGGAATCTCCATTGTTTATTGCTGTCGCACCTGTCTCCCCGGAGAAACTTCTGTTAAGGCTCTATTCTTTTTTCTGGGTTCCAGGGCCCCTATTTTTCCAACCCCACACCCCCTCTCTTTTTTTTTTTCTTAAAGCATTGCGTTCTTTTCCTTCTTTCTGCGGAAGACAAATTCTTATTGATTTTTTTTGTGCCATGGTGATGTGGTTGGCTGATCTCTATCTCTCATCCTTTCCTTTTGTTTGTATAGATCATTGCCGCCAACCCTTTTTTTCCATATATCTGCGCCCGCTCCCTCGGAAAGGCCCCCTTTTTTCCCCATTTTCCCAAAAAGGTTCGTTTTGGGACCGGCGTTTGTGTTGATCGCTTCGCCACCCAAAACCAGATACCTTAGCAGTGAAGTGGTGGCTTTTTTCCCCTTTCCCCAACACAGTTTTTCCCGCATTGCCCACGGCTTTTTCTTCTCTTTAAGACCCATGTACATTTGAGTATAATCCTAACAAACGAAACCCCTCTCGTATCCTTTCCCGGGTCATTTCCCTTTGGCTTTTGAGTGTTTCACCGCGGCAACTCCTCCATTAGCGTTTGATTGAACGTTCCCTGCTTCTCCCCCACACCCTCTGCCCCCTTCCTTCCAGGTTTTTTTTTTTTTTTCTCCAGTTTCCCCCTGCCACTGGTTCAGTTTCCGTTCCAGTATGTACCATAGGGGATGAATCTTTTTTCCGCCCCTTCCCCAGGAACAACTGACAAACTCTTGTGAAGCATTCGCCCCCTTTACTTTTTTTTTCGTGAGCAGGATTGGCAACAGCGGATCCCAAAGCATGATTTTTCCTCCCTTGCCCAAGTGCGTCACGGCCTCAGACCCCGCCAACCCCCCCCTCTAATCCCCTGTATGCGTTTCTTTATTTTTTTGCACATTCCGTTCTTCGACGGGGCCACCACTCGCCCGTACCCCCCTCCCGGCGGTCCCTACCAATGTTTGTTAGCCCTCTCATTCAAGGTCGCTTTCTTCCCCCCATTTTTTTGGGCCGGTGTTGACGTGCGAGTTTCCCACATGGTGGCGCTAGTGGCCAATTTCCTGGTTGCACCCTGCCAGTCATGATTTGCGGTTCGTTTTGGTTCCTGCGGCTCTCCTTTTTTTTTTGGCACTGTAGGGTATCCCCGAAAGAGAGTTTTAGGTCACCACCACCCCACCCCCTTTCACTTTTAGGTATTTTCCACCTTTTCCCTGGTCCTGAACTTCACCGCTGACCACCGATCACCACGGACCCCCTTAGATTTTACTCCTTTTCGCCCCCTCCGTTTCGTTGAACTGGTGGTGTTACACCCTCCCCCTCGGGTATGACCAAAGAAGTTTGTTGAACACTCTTCAACTCCGTTGTAAGGATTTAAGGCTTACTGTTGCGACCCCCCCCAGCCCCACGCCCCCCCCACCAGCCCCCCCCCCCCCCCCTACCCACCACACCCCCACCCCCTTCCGTGCGGCAGCCCGCCATCTTTACGCAAAAGGCGGGAATACCTCAACCCGTCCCCCTTAACATTCCAGGAAACCAAACCCAGCGAACGCCTTTTGCCTCCGCCCCACCGCCATCGGATTTTCGCTTCTCTAGCCACCTCCTTATCCCAACTTTTCTTCCGGAACTCCACAACTGTTTCCATTCTTCCAGTCCCTTGCCGATTTTTTTGCCCTTTTCGTACGAAAAAGTTGAGGGGGGCGGACCCAAGCCCGCGCCGTTTTTTTTCAACCATTTTTTCTCCCCGCGAAATTCGGTAGGCCCAGCCGACAGGGGTCGTTTCCTTCGATATCCCCAACAGCCCGTTTGATGCGGCGAACAGGACCCGTGCGAACCCCCCAGCTTTTTACTCTTTTCGAGATCTCTACGTTGCAACCGGGCAGGACTTAGGGTGGCTCAACCCTCCTCCGTATCCCTTTAAGGTTCTTTTGCCAGTTCGACCCCTACAGACCCCCCTTCTTTCCCCCTGCCCCCGCCCCGATAGAAACGGAACCCCTTGAGGGTCATCGTCTTTCCCCTGGAGCCTGACATCCTTCTTGTTCAGCGGGAAAAGGTACCTGAGATGTCCGACATACGACTGTCTTCCCCTCTGTAACTTTGACCAGGCTGTGTGTGGTGGTTTTTTGCTACCATCGGAAGGTGCGAGATTCCCCGGCTCCTCTTACTTTGGCCCGCTCGTCCATTGTCCCACACCTCCTCTTAGAACCCTCTTTTCTTGAGTCGCTATAATGGCGCGGACAGCCGCCGCCCCCTTAGTCGGCAAGGTCAACCCCCCTTCCCGCATTCGAGCCCAAGTTCTAATAATTTTTTCCTGCTTTCTGCACCCCTTACTGCAATTGGCACCTTAATGGCGTCTACCAGGTCGTTTCCTGCACACGGGCCTTTGCACTTTTCCCTGCCAAATGCATGCCAATGTGTGTTTTGAGTATTTTTCTCGGCACTCTTATGGGTCCTCAGGCCCCGTCACGACATCCCCCCATTCTCACTCCGCGCTCCCCCGCTTTCTTCCGTTCCCCCACACACCCCGGGCACACCCAAAAACTTTTTTTTTCACATTCCACACCCTATCCCACCCAAACCCCTCAACCGGCCCTGTAAACCCCTCCATCATTCTTTGAGGCAGCCCCTACCCCCTTTGCGCAAAAAAAATGTTTTCCATTCACAGTCTCATCCTCCAGTCCTTCGGTTGTACCCTATTTTCGGCTTATCTTTTCCCTCCAATCTGCCATAGCATTCGGTGGAGCGAATTTCGATTTCCTAACCCTCCGCTGCAGGGTTGCAATCGTCAACCCTCCTTTTTTGCTGCCGAGCCACGAATCCCAGCTCGATGCAATGAGTTTTTGGCAATTGTCGTTTCTTTGGTCCCGGTCCCTACTGTTTTCTTTTGCTCGAAAATTCTAATCGTGAGCATATTGTGGTGTTCTGTCTCTGGGTCCGAAAAGCCACTTTTTTTGTTTTATGTTATCTTGGGTGGCTGGTGGTTTGGTGGTTGCTCCCCACCTAGAGTCTTTTAAGCCAACAGTTCAATTTCCCACTCAATGGACCTTAGGCAAAGTTGAGTCACTTGCTTTACCCCCGACTCTTGCGCAGCTTTTGATTTGCGGGGCTTTCTCCATTGCGACCCCGCGTGCCTTGAGCGGTGTTGCCGCAGGCCCGCCCTTCCCCCTTTTTCCATCTTCTTTTTCTGAGCGGTGCTCCCCCAGACTGGTCTTCAATATTCTCCCTTGTCGGTGATTAGCGATTTTCACATCGTCTCCCTCCCCAGGAAAGTTGATTCCTTTTTTTTCTTGTTTTTTTTGCTTTTTCCCCCCACACCTTTCTGGGGGGTGGCTCCAACAAGTTTCCTCTGTGCTTTGAACAGGCCTTGAACTGCCCCTGAGCTTATTTCAAAGTGCAAATGGTTTTGGAGGTTCGCTCGCGACTTTTTTGTGATGCCGGCCCATCTTTTTTTGTATTGCTTCTTTCCCTTTCCGAGGCCCTATTTTCGGTTTGTGCTGGAAACGTTGGTGGATCTTTTTTGTCCCCGGTTTGTTGAAACAGGGTCTAAGTCTTCCCCCCCCCCCCCTCCTCCTAGTAGTCTTCACCACAACATTGGAGGGCGAGTTTTCCTGGACCGGTGAAGAGGCCCCCTCCCTGTTGACATATCCCCTTTTCACTTTGGGCTTTTCTTTTCTTTCGGAACTTCCCCCGTCCCTTTTTCAGCCTTTGTGGGTTTGTTGCGTTTCTGCCTCACACCCCAGTGATCTCTATGTCCTTCGGGTTTCCCTGTGGCGTGCCGGTGCCGTCCGATGACGTCTCCTCCACTTTTTCGCCTCAAGCGATCGCCGCAAGTCCCGGTTTTTTTTCCCCTTTTTTTGCTTCCCTCTACCTTTTGCATCTTTTCTATTTTACTTCATAATTTGCTTGTTGTTGTTGTATCTTTATTTTTCTCCCCCTGACGAGGGTGGGTGGCTCAGTTTCCCTCTTCGCTCCACGTTCCCTTGGTTCGATCTTTCTTTGAGCCGTCAGCGCGTACCGTGTCTTTTTTCACCTTTCTAATTCGTTCTTTCCCTGGCTCGCGTCAGTGTCCCCTGTCCATTTTGGTTTTTTTTTTGCTATCGATTTAACCGGAACTTCTTTTTTTCACCTCTCACAACAATACCCCCCTCTTGCAGAGGATCGAACTGTCCCCCTCCCTCCCGGTACGAAGTTCTCATTTCTTTCCCCCCCAAACTTTTTCCCCATTCCCCCTTAAAAGGAGTCTCACTGGTCAACAACCCCCCCCTATACCCCCCTTCGGTTGTTGGCGTTCTCTTGGAAAACCCCCACCCCCCCTTCCCCAAGAGTCCCTGAACTTGACTGGATACTAAAAATTCGCAATCCAGTAACCCCCCTCACTTACTAATTATGCCTTCAACCCTTTCCCCCTTTCCCCTTTGGAGCAAACCCAAAAATTCCTCTTAGTCCCCCCGGTTCTAGAAAAAAAACCCCCATAAGACCCATCCTTTCTGAGTCATAGCCTCAGGCTCCCCGACGTCTCTCCGCTATAATCTGTTCCCCTACTTAGCTATGTCCCCCTCATGGCCGGCTATTTTTAATCGTGTCGTGTTCGGAGAGGGGCCCCTTCTTCCCCCCCCAGGAGTCAAAAAAGTGTGCTTTCCTTCCCCCCAGGACAACTCGTTTTTTTTTCCCCTTAAACCTACTCTCTGGTCAGATCTACCACTCTTTTGCCCCCCCCCCGGTTAAAAGGGATGATTTTTTTTTCTCCCTCCCTATTTGTCTCCCTCCTCACTTCTTTTCTTGCTTTCATACGCGTAAGAAGGGGCGGCTGCTAGCCTTGACGCACAAGACACCTGGCCCGTTTTTGTCTCCGGCCCAAACTATCGGCTCACGAACCACGATGATCTTCCCACCTTCCCTGCCTCCCCCTCGTGTGATAAGATGTGCCTTTCGTCTTGGACTCTTTTTTTTCATGTTTGGTCCCCCACGTTACAGCTATAAGTGGAGTCGTTATTCACCCTCACCGTATTCCACCCCCTTCTCCCAGCGACCAATACAACAGTCTCCTCTCTTCAGGTTTTTAAGATCACTTACCCACACTTGCCGATGAGTTTTTCCGGCGAAACAAGTTAACCCCTCCCCTCATGATCTCAAAGGTCCCGTTGAAACGCTAAATTTTTCTTTCCTCTCCACCCCTTGGATCTCGATGATAGGGAGATTTTTGTTGGCTCGCCCCCCCCACCCTTAGACCCTTCAGCATTGGGTGCGATTTGCAAACCCGTTCTTGACTAGTCAATCGATTCCCTTTTTGTTTTTTTTTTATTTTTTAATCGAATTCCCCCTTTTTCGTGCTCCACTCAATGATCTGCAGCTGGAAGGAAGGACGCTTTTGTCTTTAGTTCCCCCCCGTCACAGCCCTGGTCCTTGATCGTATTTGGGACAAGAAAGGTGACCGCTGGTACAGTTTTCTCTACTTAGGAAACTGTCAGTGTTCCCTCCCATTTCCCTCCTTTTTGGGGTGGGGTTACGGAAGGGACCTTCGTTGCTGGTGGGGTTGGTAGTTGTAGGGCTTTCCTTTTGGTTCCAGGGCTGTGCCCCCCTTTTTTTGTGTTCTCGTTAAATTCTGAAACTGCCAGTTCTCGTTTTCCCGCCACTTTTCTTTTGTGAAGGTTTTTGATTTCTTCGTTTTCTGTCTGCGGAATAAATATGGGCCCTTTCTCCCATACTTAACAGTTAGCCATATGGGGCCCCCCCGTTACGGGCCTCTTTTGTCCTTCCCGTTGAACCCCTCTGCCTGTATAAGCCCATTTTTCCGACTCCCTGGTGGAGCTCCCCCACGGGGCAGGACCCTTTGACCTGAGGTCACTTCTCTCCGACCTTTGCCTCAATCCAAACTTTCTAGTCCTTTTCTCCCCGTGGGTTCTAACAATTGTCGGACCATCTCTGCGCTTTCCGGTTCCCCCTTCTAAGCTGACCGTTCCAGATTGTTAGGTTCTTCACTTGGGTTAGTCAATTTTTTTTTTTTTTTTTTTTTTTTTTTTTGTTTTTTTTGGTTTGTGTCTTTTTTTTTGTTATGTTTTTTTTCCCTGGCAGTTTGCCCCCCCTAGTAGGGTATGATCGGACCCCACTTTTTCACCCTCCCTCTTGTAGCACAACCCCCCCCCCCAAAACCCCCGCGGGCAACATTCCACTGTCAGTCTTTTTCTTTTCCGTCATTGGACAGGGTCACTTCTTCCCCTTGTAGAGCGAAATGTAGGTTCCTGCCTTCCCTCGCTTCGATTTTGACAGGCTGGCCCCGGTGCGGGATCGAGTGGTTCCCCTTTTTTTTTTTTTCTCTGTTCTTCTGGAGCGGGGGCCCCACCTTTTTTTCACGGATACGGGTTTGACCACCTACTCTTGACCCCGCTTGCTTCTTCCGAGATCTCGGATACCGAAGTTCGCGCTTGTGAATTCCATTCTTTTAGACCCCGCGTTAATGGTCTGCATCCCCCCCTTGCTTGATTCAAAACCGTTGGGAGTCGGCGCATCCAGTTGGCCCGCGGGGCCTCGGTTTCAGAGTGTCTTCCTTGGGCTGCGCGGCTCCTTGTTGCTTCCCGGGCTCACTTCGGAGGTCCTTCCGGGCAGGCGCTCCATGTCGGGCACGGGAACAGTTTTTTTCGGGAGATAGACCCACCTTTTTTATTTCTGGCGACTCTGGCTGACGAGTGATAAATGGGCGATGATAAGTCCCTGATTTTTATCTTCTCTCCCAGCCTGTTGTTCTGGGGTTGGCTTCAGGGTCTTCCGGTTTTTCGGCGCTATAGTGAATTCTGATTGAATCTGCTTGAAACTTTTTTTCCCCTTCGTCGGAATGGGAGGAGAGCAACTCGCTGACCAATTTCATCCTTGCCCCCCTTTTTTTCGGTTGTTTTTTGTTGTGGGAAGTGGGATTTTTTCGCAGTTTTTTTTTTTTTTTTCTTTTTTTTTGGCCTCAGATGCCATTGGTTTTCGGGGGGCTTAAAACCCTCGTAGAGCAATTGCGGGGTTTTTAGAGGTCTTGATCTTTATTTTCCCTTCTTCCCTTAGGTGGGTGATGGGGTAAGTTGTTTTTTTTTCTTCTCCTACTCTTGTTTCTCTTGGAATCTCCTGGCCCTGGGATTTGTCCTCTCTTTCTCCCGGGCTCCTCTGCAGCTACCCGTCTGTCCTCTTGTTCCTGTTTGGTGTCCCT
>Ga0179593_1584517_pt1 | contig 10814 bp, 13 predicted proteins | sample CZODoug2_1_08_16_FD_185931 | JGI IMG/M metagenome (GOLD analysis project Ga0179593, IMG submission 185931) | Vadose zone soil fungal communities from Angelo Coast Range Reserve, California, USA - CZODoug2_1_08_16fungal (PacBio error correction) | ecosystem: Environmental > Terrestrial > Soil >... | reverse complement strand
TGCCCTCTTTCCTCCCCTTCGACGGTTAGTCGTCGCGCTCGAACACATACCCCTCCCCCCTTCCTCCCTCCCGTTTGCCAACATGTTCAAAAACGGTTCGCCGCGTCTCTTGACATGGTTTCCCCTCTTCTTCGCGCTTGAGATTAAATAACAGTCATTGCCCCCTCTCTCTCTCTTCCTTTTCCCTTTTTCAAGCCGGCTCGGGGCCTCGATCGAGCTGCCCAACCGTGTGCTGCCTTTTTTTCGCGAACCCACTCCTCCTCCTTTTCGATGCAGGATGCGCGACCGCGCGTCCCCCCCCCTCCTTTTTTTTTCCTCCCGGCGCGACATTACACAATCCCGGGGAGTGCATCTTTTGGCCACTCCTCCCCCCCTCCGAGAAGGTCAAGCACGGTTCGTCCCTCCCCCCGAAGGTCGGCGCCTTCCGCGCGACTTTTCTCGGCTCCCTTCCCCTTCTGGAGTTGAAGGAGAAGTTGGCAGTGTTTCTTCTTCTTTCGGCACCGCATGCCCTTTTTTATCAACCCCCCCCCTCTCTCCCGTGGAAACAAGGTGAGGTATCCGCGGCTCATCCTTCTTTTCCGCGCTCCACCCATCATACGAACGCGTTACCGCACGTCGCCCCCTTTTTTTCCCCCAGTTCTTCGCTTCTCCCTTCAGGAAAGAGACGGATTTCTCTTCTTCCCTCTTCCCATCTCTCCTTTTTTTCTGCTTCCCCCTGAGAAGGTCAGACTCTTGATTTCTTTTCTTCCTCATGCGCTCCCTTTTCGCGGCGAAAGAGAAGGACGCGAAGCGGCCCTTCCACTCCTTTTTTTTTTTTCCTAGTCCGGAGCCGCGGGCAGGCGGATCATATCGGGTCGGTCTTTTTCTTTTCAATACCCCCTCCCCCCCCCTCCCCCACGCGGAAGAAATCTTTTCTCTCTGATGCCCTCCCCCTTTCTTTGGGCGCGAGAAAAAGCGCACGTCCCCCCCTCCCCAACCTTTCTTCCGGTTCCCGTAATAAAAAGAAGGAGAGGGCGGAACTCTTCTCTTGGAAGCGTGAAGGTAGAGGTCGCAGTCGGACCCCTTCGGCGTCTTGTTTCCCCCCCGATAGAGGAAATGGGACCTTCCTCCCTCCTTTTTTGGCGGCTGTGGCGACAGGTCGCCGTCGCCTCCCCTCCAGCGCACCCTTCCTCCCCTCGGGAAGCTAGTCGCTCTCCTTTTGGGTTGCCATAACAGTGATCCGTTCTCCAGGCATACCCTTCTTCTCCTTTCTCTGATTACTGACTCCTTTGATCTTCTCTCCCTCCGAGCCATAACGAACGGGTTTACCCCCCCCCCCCCCCAATGATAATAAGGAAGGGGGCTCTTCTTCATCGCGCGGGCCGGATTGACTAGCGCCGCGCTTTTTTCTTCATTTCGGGTTCTTGCCGTGATAACCTCGGAGTCCCCTCGGACGATCAGCACTTCCTGAAGAGAAGTTGCCTTCAGATTTTCCTATATTAACCACCTCCCCTCCCCCCCACGCAGATAAAGATGCCTCCTACCTTTTTCTCTCCTGGTAAGAGTAGGAAGTTCCCCTGTACCCCCCCCCCCCCCTTGCTGCTAAAAAATGAGGCTCCATCCGACTTTTCCTGGCGAAAGGGTGGATTCTTCCTCCTATCGCGTGCCTTTTCCCCTTTCGAGGGGAAGCATTCTTCTTTTTTTTCTGGGGTCAGCATCGACCCTAAGGAGAAATCAGCCTTTCGATCGGCCAAAGGAGCAATGTTTCTTCCCCCCATCCCCCGCGAGGTGAAGAACTTTCTGGTTGAGGTGAAAGGCTGATCCGGGTGTGCGTTCTTCTTTGCCGTCTTTTCTCGGCGAGGAGGTGAAAACGAGCCCCTTGCTCCTCTTTTCAGCTCGCGGGCGCGGACTTTGCGGCGCCGATCCTTTCTTTTTTCCTGCTCCCCCCCTCGTCAGCAAAGAAAAAGGAGGATGATTCCTGTCCCCCCTTTTCCCCTTTTCCCTCCAAAAACGCCGAAGCCGCTCCTGCTGTGTCCCCCTTTTCCTTGGACAAGCGCCAGCGGCCGGCGTCCCTCCCTCCCTCCATCGTCGGCGGCGCATGCGTGGGCGCCCTCCCGTTTTTTTTTCTCTCTTCTTTCAGAGGGAGAACCCCCGTCCTCCCCCTTATGCGCAATAAGAGATTCTTTTTTCTCGCTTCCCATTTCGAGGAAAGATAGTGGCTGGGCCCCCCCTTTGTAGCGGATGAGGCGTTTTTTTTCTTTGGCTTTTTGCTCTCCTCGCCTTGTGAGATGATGAAGAGTGGTTCTCCTCCTTCCGATAGCGACGCAAAGTAAGAGACCCTTTTCCCTAGATCCACTTTTCTCGTTTTTTAAAATATAGACCTCTCAGTGGAAAGGGCGAACGACACCCTTTCTCCCCCCCCCTCAGAAAGACTTTTTGCCGAGACGTTATTAACATAGCGGTTCTTGCTTATCACCCGGTCCCCCCTCCTTCTCCTTGCCTCGATGGAGCAAGTAATGAATTCACCCCATAGAGGAAGGCGTAAGGAGCCTCCTTCTCGAACATCTGATAGAGCAGCCTCCCCCCTTTCTTTTCGTACGCGCGCCCTTTAGCCAGCCTTCCCCCCTTTTTTTTTCTTTCGCAGGAAGGAAAGACGTGAACATTCTCCCTTCCTTCTTTTCTCAGATGGTGGGGAGGCCCTCGGAGCCCTCTCTTTTTTTTGATTTAGCAGAAGCACCCCTTCTCCCAGGCAAAGGATAATTCCTGATTTCCGCGAGGGTCACCCTCTTTTCTTTTCCCCCTGGCACCTTTGACAGAAGAAAAGTACCCCCTTCCTTTTCTTCCTCGCGGCGGAGGCAAGCCTTTCCCTCTCTCACCTTCCTTCTGATCATTGTGATACGAGATGGACCCGTTTTCTTTTTTCTTTGCGTGATGTTTCACGCCTCCTTCTCCTTTCCTCGAGATAGGGAATTTGCTGCTTTCATCCCTTTTTTTCTGGCAAACCAACGGCATGGCTCCTTTTTTCCGCCATTCCCCTCTGGCCGGAGAGGGTGAAGATCGGCTTTTCCTCCGAGACTGATAGCACAGGCCTCCCTTTCCCCGACCGCTCCCCTACTGACAATGAAGAGATAGTTGGCGCACTCCCCTTTGGCAGCGAGAGACTGGTCGATGCGACTCTTTTCCCAGATTTTTCTCTTCCTTCGATTTCTGTTCGCACGCATAAGGAGGGTTCCTGGCCAGAAGCCGAAACACCCCTCTCTTTCGAGGAGAGAGGTAGTGCGCTTTTTCTCCCACGAGTCTATGGAGGCATCTTCTTTTTTAAGCGTTTTTCGCAAGATTTATTTAGGAGCAGGCGCTAACAATCTCATCCCGACCCGATTATGATACGCGGCACGCGGAATCCCTTCCTAGGTTTTTCTTTCTCAGTAGGTAATTCTCCCTTCGCTTTTAGCAGAAGTCTTAAAGTAACCTCCTTTTCTCCTTCTCCTGCTTTTTCCCTCTCCCCCTATAGGAGGAAATTAAAGTGGACCGCGCATCCTTATCCCTTCCCTCGCGAACTGATCAGACTGAGAAAACATGTGCTCGAGGCCCTTTTTCCGTTTTCTTTTTTTTTTAGCGCGTAGAAATCGCTTTTTTCCGCTCTCTTTCCTTAAATTTGGTGAAAGGGGCGAGATTATGGGATAGCTCTCTTTTTGCCCTCCCCTCCCTTTTCAGAGATCAACACATCCTCCCCCCCTCCCCTCCTCTTCCTTCAACTCAGCACTTGGCCGGAAAGATGCGCGCCTTTTCGCGTTAATTTCCCTCTCCCTCTGCCCGCAAGATAAGGTATGGCGCGTCCCCCTGGGGTTCTTTCTGACAGGTTTTTCTCCGGTCAACTCACAGGGATTGGGGATTTTCCTCGCCGGAAATATCAAAACGCGATGGATTCCTCTTTTTCTCGACCAGTTCCCCCTCCTTCTTTTTTTTTTCGCCGCGTCGATAAGAAAAAGGTCGTAGACACACCCCGCCCCTTTCTCTGAGGCGCGAGCACGGCTTGAGAGGAACCACCGAGGAGGAACCCCTTCCCCGGTGATTCCCTCCCCCCCAATCGCGGCCGAAATAGTAACGGCACATGGAGTCCTTTCCTTTTTGACAGCGTCGAGCGCCAGAAACCGATTGTTGCCCCTCCCAACTTTTTTGACCGGTAGTGGGCGAGAGCGACGACCTAACCGTCCCCTCCTTTTGCATAGGCTTGCCGGATCAGCGAGCCATCTCTCTCTTGTCATCCTCCTCCTCTCCGCGGGCCGTAGGTTCCCTCCCTTTCCCTGTTGTCGTAGCGCTCGAAACGAACGCACACACGTTTTTCCGCCTCTTTTTGCTTCCCCTCTTTTTTCGGCAGCGCGGACGCTGAGTCGACCGGAGAAGTTCTGCGCGCCCGTTTTCCCTCCTTGAGTTCCCCCCCCCCCCCCTTTTTCCTTGCAAAAGATATCTATCGGGGAAGCCCTTCCCCCCCCCTTTGTTTTTCCCCCTTTTTTGCTCGCGGATCGATCGCGCTGCCAACAGTGATGGGCCGGTTTTTTTCTCGACCCCACTGCCTCTCCCCCCTATCAGATGCGCGACCGCGACGTCCTCTTCCTTTTCGCCTTTTTTTTTTCTGTGGAAGAACGGCGCGACATCCCCAATCCCTGTTCTTTTTCATGCACCTCCCTCCCTCGAGAAGTCAAGCAAGGTGACGCCCTGCCCATTTCTAAGGTGCCGGCGCAATTACGCGCGACCTCTTCTTCCTGATCCTTCCCCCGGAGGAGTTGAGGAGATGTTCCCTTTTTTTTAGCGCGGCCCCGATGCGGCGGACTTCTGACGTATTCCTCCCCCCCCTTTCATTCGCCACGTGGCACAAGTTGATGGGTATCCCCTCTCCCCCCCCTCTTCCCTCTTCCCTCCCCCCCATCCTACGAACGCGTTACCGGCCCGCTACTTTTTCTCTTTCTTGCTGATCCAAGTTCCGCGGCGAACTTAGCAGTCCTTTCCCCTCTTCTGGAAGTTCTCACGATTCTGAGGTACGATTAACCCTTTCTCCTCTTTCCCATGCGGGACTGAACTCTTTTTTCCGAAATCTATTTTCTCTCCGGCGAGCGCAAACGAAGTTCTCACGCTGTCCCCTCCTTCTTGCCCGATAGTCCCGGATGACGCGGGAAGGAGATCCTTCCTCTGCGCAGCCCTCCCTCCCTCCTGCAGAAAAGAGAAGAGAACTCGTTTCTTTCTCCCTCCTCGGGGAGGTGAAGGCAGGTGGGCGCGGAGAAACCTTCCCGCCTTTGGTCTTCTTTTTCCTTAAATAAAAAGACGGATGGCGTTCTGCCCCCTCTCTTTTCAGTCTCGGCGTGAAGTAGAGGTAGCACTTTTTTCCTCCGGCGTTTCCCTTTTGATCGAAAAGATCTCGGCTTTTCTCTAGTGTCAGCGTAGGTGAGGAATGTGACGATCATTTCCCCTTCCGATCTCCACCCCTCCTCCCTTCATAGGCAGCAGAGTGAGCCCCTCCGTTCCCTTTCCATGAAAACGTGTGGGTTGCCCTCTTATCCTCCCCCGGCCATAGCTCTGATAATGGATATGATCTGCCTTTCCCTCGAGTTGAGCAGCGAGCCCCTTCCTTTTCTTATATTCCTTTTGGCGAGAGGATAGACAAGGTAATCGCGTCGTTCTTCTTGGCCGAGGCCTGGATCGCAGGCCGGACGGGTCTTTTCTTCTCCATTTCCCTTGTCCCGAGCGCAGCGAGCGTCGACGGCGAGCCGGTGCGTTTTTTGCTGTTGCGCGAGCACAAGCCGCGTCGTTTTCAGCCCCCTCTGTCAGAAAACCCAAAATTAGTCGGCCTTTCTTTCAGCGTCCCCCTTCCCCCCTTCTCTCCATCAAAAAAGAGCGGATATTGCGGTCTTCACCAATGAAGGAGGGATGGAGCGAGTCCCTTCCAATATTTTTTCCCCTCTGACAATGGAGAGGTGAAGAATGAGGTCTCTTCCCCCCCTTCCCTCAGCATAGACGGGACCCATATTCCTCTCTATAGTGAACAAGGGAAGAAATGTCTTGGCTCACCTTCTCTCTCACCGCGAGTTTGAAGAACGTGCTCGTCCCCCCTCTGGTTTCCTTCTGATCCGGGTGTAGATTAGGCCATTCCCTCTTCGGCGCGGTCGAGGAGGTGACCCTCCTTTTTTCGCGGACGCGAACTGGGCGCGGATTTGCGGCGCCTTTCGGGCTTTTCCCCAAAGCGTCAGCATCCCCCCCCTGTTTCGGCCAAAGACCGCGTGACCGGCTCCTTTCCCTCCACTCTTCTTTTCCCTCGGGACCCAAGCACGAGCTGCGCGAATGGACACTCTCTTGCCGCGGCCCCGCACGCGGCAAGAAGCGCTGTCCTTTCTTTTTTTTCGCCACAGATGTCATCTCCTCCTGTTGAGAGAGTGCCCCCACGTTTCTTTTCCGAAGAAGATGAGAATAAGCCTCTCCTTTTCGGGAAGAGGACCTTTAATATTTTTTTTCTTCCCCTTCGGGTGGAAGATGAGAGCTCTGGCGTTTTAGGAGAAAGGACCCCGCCTTGGCTCTCATAAGAAGTTGGTGATGAAGATTGGGCGTCCTCCTTCAAGGATCGGCGCCAGCAAAAGCCGCCCTTCTCCTGTTTCGCTGATCGCGAAAGTTTCCCTCATAGCACCTCCCCCCCCCCTGGAATTTTTTTCTCCCCCTCCGGTCAAGAAAGAAAGAGGTGGACCCTTTTCTTGTCACCTTCCCTTTTCCGTTGTCTCCCATAAATTGATAAATTGGAAAGATAGAGGCCTTTCCATCAGTCCGATGCTGACCCATACGAGAAGCGCGTCCCTTTTCGGGCTGCACCCCCTTTTCCTCCGCAGCAACCGGTGCGCCGGCATTCTGTCTTTCCTTTTTGGAGCAGCAAGAGCAACGACGGTGTTATTCTTTTTCGCGGCTTTTTTGTTCAAAGAGAGAAGATGGTGGGTCGTCCCCTTTTTTTGGTGTGGTCAGGAGCGGCTTTTATTTCCCCGCCTTGTGCCACGCTTCTCCTTCCTTCCTCGGCGATGAGATAGGAAGCGGTCACCTTTGTCTCGCCCCCCTTGAGGTGCACACTCCTTTCCCCCGGCGAACAGTAAGGTTTTTATCCAGGCATAGGAATCGAGTCTCTCCCCCCCAGCCCACTTTTCCCCCTCTAGATGACCTTGGAGATCCAGATAGCCCCCCGTCCTGCTCCTATGACCGTTAGTTAGGCTCTTTTTCTGGATTCCTTAATCAGAGCTATGGAATTTTCTGATTCTTCTTTTCTTTCCCCCCCCACCAAGTTAATGGAGATATCTCTCGACCTAGTCCTCCCCCGATTTACGGAGATTCTCTATGCTTACTTTTTTCCCCCCTGATAGAAAAGGCAGCCAACCTTCCTTCGACAGATGCAAATGAAGAGATAGTGGCTCCCGGCTTTTCTTCGAGATGTAGACTTTCCTGGACCTATAAGTAAAGCTAGAGAAATGCACCTAGCTTTTTTCCTCCCGAATAAGGAGGGTGTATACTTCCTCCCCTTGGAGGAGAGGTAGAGAGCCGAGCCCATGAATGAAAAGCCCGATGCATCGGCCTCCATCATCATTCGCAGGATTTATTTAGGGCGCTGCGCTCCCCCCCCCCCCCCCCCACCCTCCCGACCCAGATTATGATAGAGGAAAGATTCTTTTCTCTTCTTCCCTGCGTGAGGACCTTCTTTCTCCATTCGCTTCGCCGCTACCGAGGGGCGCAGGCGTCCCTCATGGTTAATGTCTACACATCAAGCGCGTTGCCCCCCCTCCGCGACCCAGAAAGAGGGCTCAGCTTTGAGCCCCCTTCTTCCTGTCTGCTATTTCGACGCCGTCCTTTTTCAGCATGAGCACAAAAAGGTGCCTCCCTTTCTTCGGTAAGTACACCCTCTTCGTATGGGTGGAGCGAGTAAGGACCTTTTTTCGCTTTTTTTCCTCTCGCTCGATAAAAATTAAACTTGTTCTCCCCGTTCCCCCTCTCCCTTCACGAGCGATGACAGGAAGATCCCGGCAGAGATAAAAAAATAATACCCTTTTTTCTCTCTCCCCCCCACATCCCCCCCTTCCCCGCCTGGAAGGGATAAGATGCGCGCAGTATCTCCCTTCCCCTCTCGGAAAGGCGACGAAAATTAGGACCTCCCCCTTCCCCTTTTTCGGGCCCGGTGTTCCCATGGAAACAGAAAGGTTTTTCTTCTCTGTCCTCCCCTTTTTTTTCAACAGGATAGAAGGACCTCCCCCCCCCCCTATTTTCGCGCAGCTTGATGAAAGAGAGGATTGGTCTTTTTTTCCAACCGGCCTTTTTTTCCCCTGTGTGCAGCGAGATGAGGTCCGCCCTATCCCCTTTTCCCCAACCGCCTTGCTACGGAAGATAGAGATCGGTGGCCCTCCCCTTTTCCTCGAATCGTTGGCCTTCTCCTCAAAATGAAATCGCCAGACTTTATACGCTTCGTCCCCCTTTTTTCACAGGTTGGCAAACGTGCTGGCGCGGGTCGCGATCAGCTTGCGGACCCCCGGCTTGTCCTCTCGACGACGAACGGAGAATGTGCTTTCCCCTCCTTCCCCCCCTCTTTTTTCTCCCATCTTTCCCTTTTTCTTCTTTTTCCTTTTTTTTTTTCCGCCTAGCGGTTTCTTTTCCCCTCCCCCTTCCGCCGGTTAGTCGTAGAGATAGCCACGACCCCTCCCCCTTCCCAGCACGTTGCCACACCGGTTAACATAGGTTTAGGCAGCGGGTCCCTTTTTTCTCTTTTCCCCTGATTTCGGGAGATTTCCTTTTCCCCCCTCACCGTCATGACAAAGATCTCTATCGGCGGCTCCTCCGTTTTCTTCTTTTTTCCGATCGCGCTGAACACAGTGATGCGGGACGGTGGTTTTCCTTCTCCCCTTGTCGCGACAATCCGCTGACGTTCTATTCATTGTCTTTTTTTCTATCCTCATAGAGGTGGATATTTAAGGCGAGCCGTTTTCCTCCCCTCCCCTGGATCCCGCCCCCCCCCTTTGCTGGTAATGGAAACGCCATCACCGCGATCCTTTCCTACCTGATAGTGAAGGAAAGAAGGTCTTTCCTTTTTTCCCCGTCCTCGACGAATAGCGAGCCCGTCCCCCCCCCTTCTCCTTTTGCAGTGTTGATAGGCGGCGTAGGATGTTTTTTTTTCTTTGCGGCTTCTCCTTTCGCTCGTTCCGCGCGATACCCATCCTTCCTCCCTCCTTTTTTTTCTGGGTATGACGCGCGATCCGATCTGCGAAACGCGTTTTTTCTTTTCACCTCTTTTCCCTCCCGTCGGCAGCGGCTTTCCTTCTTTTGCTCAGGCTGATACAGTTCTTCTCCTTTCTTTCCGTCCTTTTTTTCTCCCGTCTGAAGAGTAAAGTCTTCCTTTCTGGGTCGCTTAACAATTGAGAGAAGGTTCCCTTTACCTTCCTTTTCCTAACGAATGATGATAATGAAGCCCCTCTTGGTCCTCCTTCCCCCCTTCCCCGAGCGCAAAGAATGTCCCCTCTTTTGCCCGATTCTTCTTTCCGGCGGATCATGAATCGGGTCGGGCTGTTGGTCCCCTTCTTCTCTCCCCCTCCTGACAGCAACGCGGCGACCGGTATCGCCGCTGCCCGCCTCTTCTTGAGTTTCACCCCTTCTCTCCGCTCTAGGACCGCGACCGCCATTGGTTCCCTTCTCCCTCTTCTGTGCGAACGAGGATAGCCGCAGCGCACATCGTTCCTTTTTTTCCTGTCGACCAGTCGCTCGAATTCCCCTCCTCCCCTTCTTCGGGGGGGGTGGTTCTTTTTTTTTTTTTTTTTTTTTTTTTTGGTTGTTTTTTTTTTTTTTCTTCTTTCCCGTCCCACCGATCTCGGCATGGCATTTCTGTTTTTCTTTCCCGGTGGCGGCTGTGAGATCAGTCTCTTTTCCCGATCGTCCCCTTTTCTTCGGGCTCGTCGAGCGCGAGCTCCCTCCATTCGCCCCCCCCCTTCCCTTAATCGAAAAGGCCATAGCTCTGATTAATGTTCCTCTACTTGGCTCTCTGACTATCACGCCGCGAGTTGAGCAGAGAGAATAACCGTTTTTACCTCTTCCTCTCGGGGCGAGCGGGCATCGTCCCCCTTCCTGCTTCCTCGAGCAGAAGGGCGTCTTTTCCCTTATCCCCCTGGCTTCCCTTTTCAGTGATCACCTAGACGGAGCTCACTTTCCCCTATTCGCCCGACGGCGAGAAGTTGCCCTTACCCCTTCTTTTCTCTATCACAAGACCGCGCGTTCCTCCCCCTTTCCCCTTCTGGCCGCCCCACCATATTTCGAAAGCTTTGAAAAATTTCTCTTTTCCCCCGGATCTACACCCCGAAAGGCTCTTGATGATCACCACTGACGGCGGTGCTTTCTTTTTCCCGGTGGCTGCGGCGCTATCTTTTCTAGTTTTTTCTTCGGGCGATGGACAGCATGCCCCTCTCACATCGACAGGGATGAATGAAGGAGCAATCTCTTCACCTTCCTCCCCTTTTGGCTCACACTTCGCTTCTGTCCCTTTGAAGAACGTGCTAGGACACATCGGGCTTTTTCTTCTTTTTAGTCCCCCCCTTCTCTTCCAGCTCCTCTTCTTCGCGGCTCGAGGAGGTTGAAAAAGACGCCTTCCCTGACGTTTTTCCCCCCTCTCCTTCCCTCTTACTTTGAGGAGCAGATCATGTCACTTTTTTTTTTTCGCCCCCGGCTCAGCGCCAAAGGCGGATTCAGGCTTCTTTCTTCCCTCCACCGCGAACAGCGAGGACATAGGACACCCCCTTATTCCGCGGAAAAGCACTCTTGCGCATAGTAGGCGGCCTCTT
>Ga0179593_1388995_pt1 | contig 10814 bp, 16 predicted proteins | sample CZODoug2_1_08_16_FD_185931 | JGI IMG/M metagenome (GOLD analysis project Ga0179593, IMG submission 185931) | Vadose zone soil fungal communities from Angelo Coast Range Reserve, California, USA - CZODoug2_1_08_16fungal (PacBio error correction) | ecosystem: Environmental > Terrestrial > Soil >... | reverse complement strand
TATTGATATGCGTAAGCTTCCTCCCCCCTGGACAGGCTGGTTCTTTTTATCTTTTTTTTGCACTGTTCCCTCTCCCCCGCAAGGCTCGGGCCGATCTGAAAAGGTGTGTTTTGACCTCTTCTTGTTCCGTTTCTTAGGGAGTGAAGGCTCTTTTAGAATCTCCTGAAAGTTTTGAAAATTCTCTGGCCCAAGGTCTTTTTTTTCGTCTTTTTCTCCGTCTCCTTCAGTTGTTTGCTAGAACCTCATCCCCCCCGTCTTCCCATTGCGGGTCTTTTTTCCTTTCCAGGCTCCGACATTTACACCTCCTCTTCCATGGTTGAATCCGTCTGTTAAACCGCCCCCCCGCCTTTTTTCTCGAAAGATTTTTTTTTTCCCCCAGTTTCTCGAGACCTTTCCCCCTTGAACCCTTTTTTAAGAGGCGTATCTTCCTAACTCTCCCTCCTTCCCCTGTCTTTCGTTATTCTGTAGAGTGTTAGTTTCCTTTCTCCCCCACCGTAGACGTAGCGCTTTACTTGTTGTATTAGATCGTCGATCGTCCCTGTTATCCCTTTGATCCCCGAAATTTTTTCGGTTTTCATTTAGAGAGTGTTTGTGAGTCTTAAGGCCGAGTGACGACCTTCCCTTGCTTTTCTGTGCGGGGTGAAACATTGGCCACTCAAGGTTTCTCCTTCTAATTCATTTGAGGTTCACCTGCCCGTTGGTTTGTTTTCTTTGGTTGCGATTTTCCAAGTTTTCCCTCTTAATGATATTTTTTTCCCTCCACAACGGAGTTTGGGCTTGATTTTTTAATTTTCTTACCTTGATCATTCTTTGGGTTGTGTCTTGATATTTTCTATCCTTTGACTTTCGGCCCACAGCAGTGCAGGGCCACTCCCCCCCGGTTTCCACTTTTTCCGCTTCCGCCCTGTACAAAAGGGCGTCCCCTTGCTACCCACCGTTTTTGCCAATCTGCCCTTAGACTCTCCTTCGGGGTTGTTTTTTTTTCCAACCCGGTTTCCTTGGCCTGGGTCGCCAAGCACGGTCCCGGCAGGAAACCAACTTTCAGTAATACTCTCCCCCCAAGTGGTGAACATGTGTTTCCCTAAACATCTTCTGTGGTTAAAAGATCGGGAGCAGGGGGCCACGATCCCCGGCCGCCTCGGAGACTTTCGCATGCATTCTCTACCTATTTTCCTTTTTTTGGGGCCAATTCAGAATCACGGCCCCCCCTCCATCCCACCGCCCCTCCCACTAAATACGCCAATAGTTTTTTTGATCTTTCTGGCCGATTTCCTGGTCCCCCAACCCGGACCCTGGGTTTTTCTGAGGGTTCCTAGGCAGTGTGCTTCCTTTTCCAATGTCGAGAGATGGTTTTTTGTTGACCAATAGTCCTAAAACGCTCTTGTTGGTAGTGTACCCTATTCCTCTGGGAATTCTGGAGTGCCCTCCTTTCCCTGTCTCCTTTTTTGATTTCCCTTTTCCTGTAAACTTCAACTCTTCGCCTGTACTGTCTCGTCGATTCGTTTTCCCCCCCCACACCTCCCGTTGTCCCTCTCCTGCGCGGGACAGGATCCTTTCGACAGGCAGGTTCGCTTTTTTCCTATTTTATCGCTAGTTTACTTGACAACCCTTTTCGAGATCACCTTTTCCCGTGTTGCAAAGGGGAACCACTTTTTTTGCTCCCGTCTCTTATCCCACAAACCTGTTTTTACCAAGGGCGCTATCCTTTTGGGGGGATGACCCCCGCTCCTTTGCGTTAGCCGTTATTCGTCTTTCCCTCCCGGGGCCCAAGTCCATTTCCGTCCGACCATTTCACCTTTCCGGTGGTGCACCCTCCCTCCCCCTCCCTGACAAGAACTGAGGACTTGCCACGGCGATGTGATTTTACCTTGGCTCCTTTATCCTTTTCGCTCTTTCTTGACTTTTGCTTCTCTTAGCCATTTTACCCTGTTCCCGCAACCCGGTGTTTGAAGGATCTGTTTTAATTTCCTTTGAGGGGAACCCTCTCCCCGAGCTTCCTTGATCCCTGTGTCTCTCCCCGGACCGGCTATGGCGCCCCGTCGCCTGGCTTGGCTCGTTGCCCGCGCTTGACGCCACCCCCGCTCTATGTGCCAATCTGTTTTTTTCTTTCAAATGGGAGCTGCCGCCCGACCCGGTCCTGCTGTGGCCCCACGCGCGGGGTAATGATTCCCCGCCATCGTTTGAACGAGTGATTTTTCCCCGGGCCATTTTATCGACACACAAAGAGTGGGACTGACCCGCAGTCAGCCCGCGACGGGACCTGTACCTCCCATTTCCCCTCTGGTTGACGCGCGGGGATTTTGAAATGTTTTAATTTTTGTCCCGCTTCGGTGACACTTGCTTTCCCCGCTAAGGGGTTTTTTTTCCCCTTTCCCCTTTTTTTTCTCCAATACCAATCGTTATCACGTAATTTGGTGTTTCGGAGGTGTAGTTTTTCGCGGACGTCCTCGGTCACACTTTTCAACCTCGAGTTTCCCGTACGTTTTTGATTTGCACTTGTTTTTCCACCACCCCCCATGCTCTGAGGATATTCTTTACATTGCCCCTGCCAAACTCATCCTAATCCCTTTGGTGCCCCCCCTCTCTTTTTTTTTTTTTTTTTTTTTTTTGACCTCCCTCTTATTGACCCCAGAGCTGATTTTTTTTGCTGCTGGTGCCGGATTTCCCCCACCCGGCGCAAACGCTTTTTTTTTTTTGAAGCCCTTGCCCCTGGCGAACAAACCATTTTTTCGCACTTGTCCCCCCAACGATTTGGGCAATTGAGGATGCGTGCTTTAAGGCCGTCTCCCCCCACTTTCCGGAGGTTTTTTTTCTCCATCACCAGGCGAACGCTTCTGTGCTTGTTCTTTATTTGACCTGGCGGTTCGTTTTTTCATTTCCGCCCTCTCAAAAGTGGTTTTCACCCCCCCCACGGACAATGTTTCAATTTTATTTACCGCCCCTGTCCACGGCCGTCCTTTCCACTTTCGCCCGTTACGCTAACCCTCCTGACCTTCAGCGACCCCGACCCCCCGAGTGGAGCTTTGGCCTTTCCCCCTTTCAACACAGTACTGGAATCATGAATGTCTCTGTTCCCTTTACCTCCATCCCTCTTTCCGCTTCTCTGCAGGCTACCGGTGGCCCTCTCCGCATAAATTTTCCGTTTTTTCCGCTGCTTTTCCCTTTCCCCCCTGTCGCTCTTCGTCTGCATTCTTCTTTTCCCGGTTGTGTTTGTGTTTTGTATATGGATGCTTCCCCCCTTTCCTTCTGTTCCCTTCTTCCTGTGTCGGCGGTGTCGTCCCCTGAAAATGTGGATTTGCTTTTTTTCTTTTGGTTTGTAGGATTCTCTGCGTTTCGCTCTTCGTTTTGATCAAGTGACAGTGGTCTCTCCTCCTCTTCCTCTGTTCCTTCCTCCTCTTCCCCCACTTTCGTGTCGGCCCTCCCTTCCGTTAAGGTCGGTTTTCTTTTGTTCCTTTTTTTTTTTTTTTGAACTGTGGCCGTCGCGGGTTTTCATTTGGGCGGTGCTTGTCCAGGGATCCAATTGGCCCCCTGCGGTTTGTTTTGTCTTTTGATCTTTTTCGTATGTACGAAAAAAAACAACTTTCTGCCGGCCTGTCTATTGGAGACATGTCATTTGCGATGATGGTCCCCTCCCCTCTTTTTTGTTCATGGATCTTTCCCCCCCGATTCCTCTTTCCTTGGAAGACCTTTTTCACGGGCCTCTGAGCTTTCCTTAAGTTGGCCGTTTCCCCTCCTCTCCCCTTTGGGGGCTATGAATACTATCGGTCCCCCCCCTCTTGGAAGTTACACGGTTCCTCTTTTTCTGGTTACTAGGTTTTCGTTTATATTTGGTGTCATTCCCCCCTTTTTGTTTCAAGCTTTTTCCTTTCCTCTCCGCGGGTCTGTGGGGCTGCTTTCTCGGGCTCTTGGACCCCTTCACCCCCTTTTTTAGTGATGATCGCTTTCGGCGGCTTGGCCCGGTGTTACCACAGCAGGTTTCTGCACGAGGTTTTCTTCCCTCGTTTGGGGACGCAGTGGGAGTTAATTCCTTTTCGGGGCTGTGTATTTTTATTACTTGTTGGTCTTTGCTGTCCCCCCCTGTTTGCCCCTTTTGTTAGCTTTCTTGGATGGCGGCCTCCCCCAATTAAACAAGAGTGCTGTGTTTTTTCTTTTTTTTTTTTTTTTGTTCCCACCATTTCCGGCGGAGTGGCCCCCTACCTTGTCTGCGCTCCTCCCCCATGTTTTCTCGCCCCTTGTTCTTTGTTTGTCTCGTCCTTTTTCGCCGCCTTTTCTTTGCTGCCCAGAGGGGCCCTTTTAGGTCAGCCTTTAACGTTTGATTTCTGCGGGTTGGAGGCTTCCCCCTCGATTTGAGCGAATTTCATTTCGTTTCTTCCTCATGCCTTACGGGCTCCTCCCGGTGTCCCCTCCCTCTAATTACGAGATGTCTGACAAGGAATCAAGTGCCCCTCTCGGTTTTCCCGAGGTTCCCTTGCGTTCTTTTCCCGACGCCGGTGCGTTCTTTGCTTGGTTTTCGTCTCAGTCTTCTCACGAGTTCCGTCGCATTGGAGGTCTTGTACCCCTGTTTTTTTGTTATTATACTTTTCGGGCAAGGTGCCTGCCCGTGGTAAGCTCGGTACCTTTTCCCGTTGCTCGCACCCCGTTTTTTCTTTTGCCGCTCGCATCGTTTCCTTTCCCGAATGTCGTCCCTTTGTTTGAGCGGACTTGGCGTTTTTTCCCCCCAGGGGCGGGTGTCCTTTTTCGTGGCCGGATCTCTCTGCATTAGCCCTCCGATCCCCCCCTTTTCCCTTCATCCCTCTGTTAACGGAAACTTGAGGGTCCTAAAGCCATTCAGAGCTCTTTCTTTCCCGAGCCCCTCCCAAGTGGAACCTGTTACTTTTTATGTCCGCCAGTTTTTTCTCTCTCTTCTTGTTCACAGGATTGCTGAGGAATAGTTAGACTTCCCTTTTCAGGTTTTGTGCTTTTCCCTGCGAAACCTCAAAAAAACATGACTTTTTTTTTCTTTCTGTTTTTTCGTGTTCTTCCCGAGTTGATGTTGAGCGTCGCTTATTGCAATGTATTCTTGTCTTCCCCTGAGGCTTTGGAACTTTTAGCTTAGCCCCCCATCTGTGGTGGCGGCTTTGTCCCTCTTTTGCGCTTCCTTCCGCGACTTCATTTTGGTTTTTATGCGGGAAAGTCCCCACCTCCGTTGGTCTGGGGATCTTGAACTTTTTGCCTGGATAGTTGTCCCCCGAGTCCCTTTTTTCCCTGGGTTTTTCTTCCCCCGCGAACTTCTTTTTTCCGCTTTTCAATGTCATCCTCCCAACGGTTTTCTTCTGCTTTTCCTCCTTTCTTTCTTGTTTTTTTCCTGAGAGATTGAGAAGACCCTTTTGTGTCGGTTCCCCTCCTTTTCTTTGGTCATCGACGTTTTGCGCACTTGCACCTTTGCGGGCTGGCACTATCCCCCTTTTCGGACTTCCTGATTCACCGTGCTGGGTATGGGGCCTTTTTTTTTTTGAAATTTGTCCCCCGGCAGAACCTGCCCCCCAATGCGTTTTTAAAAGGCGCCCCCCACTCTGCACATTTTTCCCCACAAGCTTCATTTGTCTGCTCTGCTAATGTTCCGATGGCCTGCCGGTTTTTCATTCGCATGGGCCTCTTCCTTCCGCTCATTGGAGCCCCTCTGAAAAGCTCCCCCAGCCTTGACCACATGCATAGTTTGTTTTTTTTTCTGGTTCCTCCCCCTTTCCCAACTGTTACCTGTTTTCCTCTGCGGGTCCGCCTGAGATAGTCTACCTTTTTCCCAGGTATTCGTAGACTGAACGCTGGATTTGGTTTAACCCCAAGTACCATTACGCATTCCCTTTCCTTTCGTTCCTTTCCTCCGTCCTTGGATGGGAAGGATGGTGGCCCTCCCTTTCGGGACATTTTTTAGGCCTTTTCCCCTGGGATTGGCTTCAAGTTCCCCTACGTTTTATCTCTTTGCTTCCCCCGACCAGTGTCCCCCCTCCATTGGTCCTAGTTGCCTTTTTTTCCCTCTCCTGGCCTTTTGGCTTTGGCTCAAGAGGCGTTCCACCCACCCCCTTCACCCGTCCCTTTTTTTTTTTTTTGTGGCCACCAGCACCTGGTCGCTTCTCACCCTTTTTCGCCTTTCGTGCTTTTTTCTTTTGCGCCCCCTGATTATCTATACCCAACCCGGTACCCCCTCTCTACCCGTTGGCTCCCCCTGTGCGCTCGTTGTAGACCGCGCTCCTCCCCTGGCGGAACAAGTGCACCTTTTTTTCCTGGCCCGTCCGCCTACTTTTTAGTGCCACCCCCTTTCGTAAAGCACCCTGAGAATTCCCCCCGCAGTCTTTTTTTTTCGCTTATTTTGTCGCATCTTAATGACAGTGGGCTCTCTTTTTCTCCCCTCGTGTCCAGGCGCAATCTGGAATTTGTCCGCGGATTCCTTTACGTTCCCCTCAACGGCCTCTGACTGCTTCCCAACAATACCTTCCCCCTTCCCTCTTTCAACCTTTTACTTATTTTTCTGCTGTGAGTACAAATAACAGATCGTATTTTGGAAGTGGTTGGACCCGCGTTGCATTGAGACCCCAGAAGCTGGCAGGGCCACTTAGCGCCCAGTTGCCGTCGTTTTCCCCAGACATTCGTGCCCGTTTTTTTTTGTGTGTGGTTTTTTGTGGTGTTTTTCTCCCCCCCATATGTCTTTTTTTCATGGCTCCCCCCCCCTTCGGTCCTGGGGATAGTGCGTGCTATTTTCTCACCTCCCCCCAAAAGTCACACTAAGTAACTACTCGCCCCGAAGATCCTCGAATGGTTTCTAAAAAAATTGTCCCTCTTGTTTTTTTTCGTCGCCCCCCTCTTGTGATCTCCCAATTCTGGTTTCGTACACTTGTCCTTTTTAACAAAGACGTCCTCCGTTTCTTTGTTTTTTTCAATATTAATCCCTCCCCCCCCCCCCATCATTTTTTTCCCTTTTTTTAGGAGCTGATTCCCTTCCCCATCCCAGACCTCGGTTTTGGTTTGACGGATTTGTCAAGTGAACCCAACCCTTGTGTCTTAGTTCCTTTTGCCCCTTACACTCAACCTATTATCCTTCCTTATGTGACGACATTGAGTCCCTCTTTTCGCTTTCTTCCTTACCCCCTTCTCAATGTTCTGGACTCCCCTCACTCTTGACTTTCCACAACTCTTCTCCCTGTCCCACCATTCTTTGCGCTTTTTTCTTTTTTTTGAACGGCTTCCAAACCACCCTCTCCTTGGTGCGCCCCATCTCGCACTTGCTGTTTCTTCCCATCTTTCCCCCAGGTTTTTTTTAATTCGTTTTTAGCCCCTCCCCTTCTCAAACCCACATTACCCGAAAATTGTTTCCTTTTCTCCAGCTTTTGCAGCATTTACAGCCCCTTCTCACGCTTCCTCCTTTTTCTCCCTTTTCCGGAAAGTCCTCCTCACTGCAACCCCCGGTCCTTTCTGTCGACGAACCCTTCTTATTCACCCCCACGAAGGACTGAATTCCCTTACTTGCTTCCCGGCTCTCCCTCTGAAGGTAGAGGAGCCCCCCATATCTTACAAGGTTGGAAGGGCCTCCCCACCCCTTCCACTTTCCTGCGCAAAAAAACCCAAAAACAAAAAAAAAACAAAAACACCCACAACACCCAAAAAAACACCAACCGATAGCCCACGCCCGACCAGTCGCTCTTTCATCCTCCTTTCATCATCCTGCTTCTCTTTCTCCCCCTTCTTGTGTTTTTTTGTTTTTTTTTGCGATCTTGTTTGACGGCTTCCAAGGTTTCTTTCGGCGTTCCCAGCGATTTTTTCCGGCAATTGGTCTTTTTTTCTCGCACTGTTCGGATAGGCAGGCGCTTTCCTCATTTGATGTCGAACATTTGGCCCCCCTGTCTCATTCCTGGAGTCAGTATCTCCCCCTCGGCTTTTCGGTACCCTCCCCCTTAGTGCGTTTGGATTTTCACCTTTCGCGACTAAGTGTCCGTCGGCGGCAAGGGTTTGTGACTCTTCCCTCAAAACTTGACACCTGGTCTTTTTTTCTTGGTCACTTTTGATTTTTTTTTTTTTTCTTTTTCCCTCAAAAAAACTCGTTTTCCCCTTTTTTCATGGTCTAATGTTGACCCCCACATGCATCCGTTCAGGTGGCTCTTTTCCTCTACCTTTCATGAGTAGTTTGTTTTCCTCTTTTTCGCGCCATGTGGACTTTCAATGCAGTCTGCTTTTTTCCCCTCATTTTTCCGAAGGCAGGAATTCCTTTTTTTTGTTTTCTCCGGTGGATCCCTTCCCCTTTTCCGCGTAAAAACCCCTCTTGTTTTCTTCCCCCCTTGTGCCTGGAGTCCACCTGCTTCCTTTAATTCGTCTTTTTAGCCCCTTTTGGGCATTTTGGACGACTCCACTCTGCACCCCAATTTTTTTTTTTTCCGCTTGCACAACACCTTTCGTCCGTTTGTTTTTCTAGGCGGCTCACGAGACTTCCTGTCCCACCATTTTGCTTTTCTTGTTGTCTTTTGATCGGCTTTACGTTTTCGTTTTTTTCTTTTTCCCCATTCACAGTGTAAAGCCCACTCTAATTTTTACCCTTTTGCCCGAGGACAGTTGTCCGCTCACCCCCCCAGTTTGCGTTCATCGGTTTCTTTTCCTCTTCGGTTCTTTGGACAATTCCGTTCCCTTTTTTTTTCCTGGTTTTCCCGCCGGGCCCTGGCGGCTTCTTCCTCTTTCTTCCCGCTCAATTAACGTTTCCCTCCTTGAGACTTTACATTCGGGTCTTCGCCTCGTTCCCTTTTGGCGCTTTTTTGCCCCCACCTTTCTTTTTCATTCGCTTTTTGGAGCGTTGTCCGTTTTAAAGTTCCCCTCTTGAGCCCCCCTCCTCCTTTGTCCCTTTTTGTTAGAGCTACGGGATTTCGTTTTGTTTTTTTGTCCTTTTTCGCGAGCGTGCTTGCCACATCGCTTGTTTTTCCCGATTCTTTCACTTTCCCCGAGGGGCTATGTCTATACCCTCTCCCTTTTTTACGAAAGAGATGCGTCCCCGTGCCCCCCCCCCCCCCCCTACTTGCCCATCGAATTGTCCCTTCGTTGCTTTCCTATTGCTTTCTTACCTTAGCTTCCTCCCGGTCGGCTGTCCCGTTGCCGTTTCGCGGCGATCTCTTTTTCTACTGCAGTTGATTCGCCCCCGGATGGGCTTTGTTCCCCTTTTTGCTTTTTTATAGGGTCGCAAGTTTTTTCGCCTCCCCCGGTTTCCCCACATACTCGTGACATTTGAGCTCTTTTTGCGTTTTGCCAATTCTCAGATTTTTGCTGAGTGTCCCCTCACGTCTTTTAGTTTCCATGGCCAGCCGCGCCGTTTTTGCGGTACGTTACCAGGAGGATTTCTGCTCTTTGTGCGGTAACTGATTTCCGTCGCTTTTTTCGCCCATATTCTCTCTGATTCCCCCCCCCCGCCCGGCTACCAAGGCTAAAAGTCTTGCCTTTTCCTTCTCCACCGCGCTCGTCGCACGCACTCACCGGTTTCAAGTTTTGCGGACCCATTGCTTACGCGTGTCCCCAACGCCATTCTCGACTCTTATTGGCAAATTCGCCTTCTTTTTTTTCTTTGCCGCCCCCGTCTTGCCGAGTGTGTTTTCGATTCCCTTCAGGCCCCAGCAAATCTTGCATGTTTCTTGTTTCCTTTTGATTGTGTCTGTCTCATTCCGCCTCCCAGAGTAGTCTGCTTATTCACTTTGCTTTTCACGCCCCCGCGGTTTTTTTTTTTTTTTTAGTAGTCCGTCTGGATCTCTCCCACTAATCTTGGGTTTTTCCAATTTTGAAGCTCTTTGGGGCACTATTCCCCCTTCTCGACTGAATCTTTACTTTTTTTTTTTTCTTATGAGTGTGAACGGACCCCAATACCTTCTTTTTGCCCCTTCTTCCCGTCTCCGTCATTGGTCCTTGAGCGTTTTAGTCCTCGCCCCCTTTTTCCCTGGTGTGCTTCTCGAACGGCAGAGTGCCCCTCCTTTCACTTTCCCGATTCACCCCCCCGGTTGGACGGATATCTCCCCCTCTTCTCCCTTTCCTCCGGTTTTTTTTTTATAGAGGATGCTTTCCGTGCACTCTTGGTTTATTATTATTTTTGAAGCCGTCATCTTTGCCCCCCCAAATCAGGACTTCCCCTTCTCCCTCCCCCCAACCCAACCACTTCCCCCCGGTAGATTCATCGACAATGAATCGGACTCTTTCCTTGGCGATGCCACCCCCTTTTGCGTCTTGACTTGACCGCCGTTGGGAACTCAACAGTCCCTTTGCCCCTTTTGATTTTGTGCCCAATTCTCCCACACATTTGACATTCCCCGGCCCCCAATTTTTCTTTTTCTTTGGTTTTTTTTCTTTTTTATGACTGGTTGCAGATTCCGTGGTCTTGGAGTTCTTTTTGCGTGAATAATGTAATGGACCTCCTCCCCTCTCGATAGGGTTTTTGCTCCGACTCGTGCCAGTACACTCTCACCTCCTCTGGAAGCCCACCTTTATTTTTGGGATGTCGATTTATCCGGAATTGACCAGGGGCTCCTTGGGGCCTTAAGTTCGTTTCGTTACCTTAGAATAGTTTCTACCTTCCCTTTCCCTTGGTTGCCCCCAATTATTATTAAATTCCGTGTGTTGGTGGTGTCACTCCGAGTTGGCTGGGGACCCCTTTTTTTTGTTTGTAGGTGCGTTAGTCCTACCTGGTCAATTGACTCTAGCTCTTTTCACGTCTTTTCAGAGGGGAATCCCACACCAAATTGGTGCACGGACACCCCGCCTTGGTAAGTTTGCGTCCCCCTTCTCCTTTGGTTGGGCAGGTTCGTGCCCCCTTTTGGGGG
>Ga0179593_1374302_pt1 | contig 10814 bp, 5 predicted proteins | sample CZODoug2_1_08_16_FD_185931 | JGI IMG/M metagenome (GOLD analysis project Ga0179593, IMG submission 185931) | Vadose zone soil fungal communities from Angelo Coast Range Reserve, California, USA - CZODoug2_1_08_16fungal (PacBio error correction) | ecosystem: Environmental > Terrestrial > Soil >... | reverse complement strand
ATGCTCAACAAGAATGATTGTTTGCCGTACCCTCCATCACTCCTTTCTCCATGAACCCATGGACCCTGTATTTCCCTCCTAGGTTTTTTTTTCGCCTGCCTACGCGAACGGCACACCCGGGACTTACTACCTGGTTTCTTGGCACCTCACGCATACACCAGGTGAATTTTGGTGACCACGTCTCTTTTGGTCCCGCGTTATCCCCCCCTCTACCCCAGTCCCAAGCCTCTGCTTCTTCTTTATCGGCTCGGTGGCCCGGAAACCTTTCCCCCCCCCTCATAAAAAGTCAAGTCCACGGAGCTCCTTCAGCGTTTTCGATTCCTCTTCAGTCGAGGGTTTACTATATAGGAAAGTTCGCGATCCCACACATATTTCCAGACAACTTTTGACGTCGACTTTTCTCTACCCTCCCCGAGTGAAAATACAGCGCCCGTTCCTAAGCCAATTTGCTCAATGAATACAAATTGACCCACTTACTTGCCGGCCGTATTCCAAACTATACGCAGCAATATCTTTCCGTAATATCTTCAAGGCTGTCCTAATTGATTACCCCTTCTTTCCTCTCCAATTCCACCAATCCCGCTCAGATGGCAGTGCCAGGATTTTTGCACCTGAGTTGAACAGTATGTATTGTGTTTTTATTTACAAAATCGGTTGCCTCTTGACCGGTTCTCATATGATGTAAACAGAGGAATCTACTATGTCACCAGAGTTTACCCTACGAACTTTGGATTTTTTACCCATTCCTTTACAGGACCTCTTGATCATGTCTTCGCGACTGTCTAAGTTCGCCAGGAGTTAATTTTCGAATTCCGGGTTCCAATATACGTTTCGAATGCTCCACCCGTCAGACCCGTCAATTGTCCCCGAATTTAAAGAAGCTCGTGTAATTCTTTTTCAGTCTAGCACAAGCATCCCATTGCATGTTTCGTGGACCCGACTTCTCACTCAGATCTGCATCTCTTAATACCACACTTTTTCTTTCAGAGAACTTCCTTTCCTGCTTCCTAAGAAAGTTTTTCTATGGTCGTACATCGAACCCCCGAAATCGAATAAGTTTAGCATCCTGGCTCCTGCCTCTATTAGATATCCGCCCTAGTGCATCGATTACTTCGCCCTCCGATACGTCCACAAATAGATTCCACCCTCCTCTCAGATGACGAGAATACAAAAAACAGCGTCCGTTGCCTCCTTCCCTCCCTCACGTCAGGACCTATCTTTGTCATTTCACTACTAATGTTTTTACGTGGCCGCTCAGCTCGTAATCCCTGCGAGTGCAAGGTTTACTATTCCGTATCTCACGGGTTTTACTCTAGCCTTTACAGAGAACTAGCCGCATATGCCGAGCTTTTCATTCCCCCCCGTTTGTCCTCTCGAAAGGCCTAATTCCATCGTTCCTGACGAGCTTTGATGCACTGTGACTCTTTGTTCCAAGACTGAAATGTCCGACAGCCTTAAGTTCCGCACCCCCCCGCCCCCCTAATTTGCAATCTCGGGTTCCCTTGCGGAAAGAAAGTCAGAGAATATTCTTAAAAAATGTACTACCACGCCAGATTGCCTGGGGTAACCGACCCCAGGCAGGGTCCAGATATTCACAAAAGTCCCTCTTCAGGAAGTCGCAACAGCCTCTCGGGCAGTTAATCGTCCCTCGACTAGGAGTGCGCCCTTCTCCAACCTCGACTCCGAGTTCTCTTATTACTGACCTCTGCTGTGCTTCACCCTAAGCCAGAAGCTCCTCGGCGACGCCCTTCTGTCCACTCGATCGAGAATACTCCGGGTTTGTGAGAACTTTCGCCCCCATTCACTGTGGCCGAGCTTTTCAACATGTTGTGCCGCGATCCGCTGCACGCCCCCTTTCCCCCCCGAGCGTTGTTCTTCTCCTTGCTTGACAATGACGACACGTCCTCCGTTCAGCTCCCCCCCGACCCCAAAACTTCACCCCCATGAGTAACGTTGTTTTTCCTCGGGCCCATTTCCTTCCCCACGCCCGCAACTGTTTGATCAATGAGCTCCCGTTTGTTTTGAGACCGACTAGTTTGCCTAACTTCTCGCGTCCGGCGGTACGTTTTCACCGAAGGCCCGTCGAATTCATTGTTCCCTCCCCCCATGCCGGATACAATTTATTTTTGTGAAGTGCCCCACCTTCTTTGAGGATGTCGCTATCAGCCCTTTAGCCGAAGCATGTACAGCCCCCTGAGCTAACTGGTGAAACTCTAATCTCGGCCATTTCCTGACAATTGCCAAGTTCAGGAACCTTCTCCTTTAGGCAACTAACCCGCGCTCGAGCCCGCAACAACCCTAGGAACGTCGCCTTTAAGTCGACAGATAATGAGACCCTCGGTAAGTTACATTCCGGTCCCGGGAACAATTTTTCCCCTTCGCCCATAGTACCCACGCAGGGGGCTTTCGTCATTTTCTTTGAAGGTTATCCTCGGTCTTTTCCTTTCCACACTCTTACGGAACCCTCCTTCTTCAGTTCAAAGCATCATGCTGGGACAATGACTGGAAGGCCCTGATTGAAAGCCTTCTGCCCCGCCCTTCCCTCGTACGCGACCCCCAATAACTTTCATTAATTGTTTACCAAGCGTCTTGCGCTTCGTTTATATATTTTACACATTCATCATTTTTTTTTTTTTCTGCGACGATACTGCCCGAAGTGGCTTCTTGGCTGCACCTCAGTCGCTGGACTGTATTAGTCGGTGTGCTCGTATGCATTCTTGGCAATATCCATTCCCCCTGGATCTTTGCCCCAGGACATTGCGCTGAGCAGTGGGTAAGTTCCCATCTTTTGTTTCCCCTTTTCCCTTCACTCAGTGTAGTACTACGTTTTAATCCACCAATTTTTTCGAACACCTGTCCTTCGATTTATGACGAATGTCTCGTCCCGTAATTTTTTTTTTAAGTCTCTTTAGAATAAGTTCTCCTTGATCCTCTCTTTCTTGCTTGCTAAAATCCCCACAGCTTTTTTCCATTAAGCTTTTTTTTCGCCCATACTTCCCTTGTGTTTGGAAGAGAGGCTGATTTGACTTTCACCCTTCCCCTCCGTTAGGCGGTGCGAAATCTCCAAACTTCTATATGTATCTCCACCAAGTCCGAGGAAGTCGTACCTCTCGCTTCCCTATTCTATTTGTCTGGAACCTGGCCGATGTGCCTAGCCAGGCCAAGAGGTTTGCTTTTTGCAACTCCTCCCCCCATCTACCCCAACGCCCGTGTATGCTTGGCGGTAGCCCCCACTCATTAATTCGACCCCTTTTAAGCGTTTTAGTTTTAATTCGACTTAGCGGGCGAGAAGAACTTCTAGCTGCTTAAACCCTTTTAGTGCGCAAGTCGGGTAATTTCATGGGTTAGGTTTAGTGTGCGCTTGCCTCGCACCCCTTTTTTTTTTGGTGACGGTCGCCCTTTACCTGCGCATTCGCGTCACCTTCTGCTCCCTCCAACTAGCTGGCAATGGGCGTCGGCTCAACCACCCCCAATTTTTGGTTACTCCCTTGTGGGGCGGTCCCCGCTATTGCGATGGTAAAGATGGTGTAGGAGCGAACCGCAATCCTGTTCGGTTATTTCTGTGACATAGAGGATATTGACTATGAATATGCACTCAGGCTTCTAGTGGTCTTTTTGCACCCCGCGACTACCCTTACCCTGATAGACAGTCCCCCCGTTGAGACGTCCTTCATACAGCAAAATAGCGTGGCAATGGCTGCGGTAAAACGGCTGAGATAAAATCAGTTGAGTGCACTTTCCATGTCTCATTAGGCGTCAGGGTTTTTTTCGCGTTATTATGAGCTTCTCGAGGACATCTGGTTCCCCGTGAGTTTCCACCATGAGAGACCGCAGACTGAACAAGATTTCGCGAATTTCAGTATTTTTCTAATAAGAGCTCGCAATTTGAAATCACCGGCCCGTTGACCGACATCCGTTATGATGGGCCTGAGGAAAGTCCCGCATGGAGCTAGTTCGTCATCAGTTCTTTTTTTCCCGCCTGAGAGAACCCGTGTAGCACTATTCCAATGAATTCGAACGGCGCGGCAGAAGCAACGTCTATGACTTTCTCTATCCCTTCCCCCGATGATTTCTCCCGTTTGTGAAGGGCCCGTCAAGATGGTGTGGGTAAGCTCCTCCGGGCGAGGTCGGGAGGGCGTTGTGCGCCATGCGAATCGCCTTCTCTTAATACCTCCGTAGAGGTTCTACCCCCACCCGCGGCCCGGAGCGCGCCTTTCTGTCGCACGGGGGGTCGCAGTATTCACCGCGAGTTTTGTCTCTATGAATTTTACTGAACATGAAAAGTCACCTCGCTCACTTTTGATTTGCTGTAGCGTCGAAGCATGGGTTCCCCGACATCTGCATTTCTCTATATGGCCGTCAACCGTTCCACTGTTTGAGTCCTCTCACCGCTTTTTCCTTTTTACCTCTTTCCCCCGAGGCCGACGTTTTGTTGCTCCTTGACCCGAAATTTTTTTCCCTCCTGGCAGGTCCCTTCCCTTAATAGTCGCGCTTCCCGCCATTCAGAGCGTCGTCGGGGGGGATCAAAACGTTCAAATCTTGTTTCACGGCATCGCCCTCCCCCCTTGCTGAGTTGGACCAGTAATTTCGTAATTTTTCCTGGTCAGACTATTCCCTGCCATTTCCAAAAAATCGTCCCCTTTTTTGCGTGAGTTTGAACTGTGGGCTGGCCCCTCTGTTGCTGGCAACCTTCCCTCCCTAAGGCCGTCCTTATCCGAGAGGCCGGAACAACCCCTCTGTCGCTTTGGAGTTTAGCTTGGGCATCGTCCCGCTTCCTTGCCAATTTTATTCATGAGCTACTGTTGAGGGTTACAGGTCAATGGATTTCCGGCTTCCTCTGATAGGGAAACTGCCGGGTTTCTCCCATTGTTTTAAAAATGTGTGTGCTGGTCGTTCCGGAATGATTCCTTAGAGTAGCGTTTAGAGAACTCTCTTGATATGTTACTTTTTCTAGCTGTCCTCTCTCCAGCATTCCCTGCCCTCCTCCTTGGAACTCTTTTCCTTTGTGGCCTTAAATTTGGTTTTTCCCTTTTCCATTAAATTAGCCGTATACCCCCCTAGAGGATTGGGACCCCTTTCCTATGAGTTCAATTGTACCAACAACATCTCACGAGTTGGCTTTCCATTACCGGTGATTTGTCGCCTTTGATGTTTTTCCCAACTAACCTGTTTGGTGATTCCTGTTGGTCCATATCGTCGTACTCGAACGTAGGTTATGTCTACCTGTTGGTCAGAGCAAACATATGCTATTCAGTGAGACCGAATTCTGCGTTTATCGCTTCCCAAAGGATGGCACAGGGCCCACTTCACATGAATGGTCCCAAGTCAAGATTTCCTTCCCATGAAAAATATTCTTTTCGCATCGGAGGATTAGTACCAGGAGACTCCTTTTGATGCATCTCTTTCTTCTTCGAGTCGTATGCCGCTTCCAATCTTCCGACGTGGCAACCTCCTTGCGGTGGCAGAAATTTTTATTAAGGTTCAGTTCCCTTTTTTTCCACTTTAATCTTGGCAGCTCAGATCTGCGGGATTTAGTCTAGCAGTTCAGTCCGTAGCGTTGGTGATATCCGGTGGGTTGAAGCACAGCTCCGTTCCTACCCTTTGCTCTTGGGTACCCTGGCCTTCCCTCTGAAAAAATCTCGCCCAAGAATGACCTCCTACCGTCAACTACATAGAAGACCATCTATTTGTTCTTGCGCTGGTCCAATCTCACAATGCGTGAGAGCTTTCTAGAACTCCCTTGCATCTCTAAGATGCCGTTTGATGAAGTAATCAAGGCCCTGTTCTCTCAGTATTCTCTAATTTTACTAGTCCTGACAAAAGTGATTTAGCCCCCACATATTGAGCGTCTGGCCGTTATCCCTGCGGGGCGTTCCCAGCACCGTTTGACCGATGTTAGCCGCGGTTGTCTTTTCATAAGTTACAGTGATTTAGTAAAGTGTGTCTCGAACTTCTAGTCACTTTCGACCTCACCGTTAGTTTCTCCTCCATGTCGATAATTTAGCTCGAACGGCTATATTACCGATATTTTTTTGTTCAACCTTACACCCGATGATGCCCCCTTAGATCCCCGGCATATTCCCCTTTCCTATTCTCCCCGTATTTCCCTTTTCCACCCTCAAGTATTATTCGATAGTCCCTATGACGGGCTGGGCTTTGTGTCCACCTATGGATTCTACACCACCACCACTTGTTTATGGTGCCCTTCCCACAGTCGAATTTTTGTTCCTTTTCCTCCCTTTTCAGTATTCCTGAGCGGCGGGCCTTCCCTCTTTTTGTCTATACCCTTTGCTTCCCCTTGACGGAACTCCGACACACTTTTGAACCATCCTTTGGGTTTACAGGATTTCGACAGATCGGCCTCTTTTTCTTAACAAATATTAGTTAGTTCTTTTGAGAAGTGTTTTCTTGCTTTTATTCGTGTATTTTTTTTCTTTCCTTTTTTTTTCGCAGAGCGTCCTTCTGTTCCTTTCATCACTCCGGGGCTTGTTCTCGGCTGGCTCGATCTCCAGCTCTTGGTTCCACGTTATTGGCCTACAGACGTTTTCTGCGAAAGAGCCTGCTCTCTTTGAGATTCAATCTCTTTTACTTCCCTTGGCTTTTTTTTCCCCCTGCTCTCGGGCCATCTCTCTTTTTCAGGTCCTTGTTTTGTTTTCTAGAGCGGCCCCACCTTCGACCTAAAACTCTGTTCCTGAACCTCTCGTTACCTCCTCTGATTCCTCCCCTGCAATCCCTCTTTTGACAATTCCTACCGGTTTTTAACCTCCTTCAGCGGTTTATACTGTCTCAAGTCGATCCCCCGGCGCCGCGCTCTGGTCTGTTGCCCACTTCTTTTCTTCCGACTCCAGAAAACACCCCAGTAAACGTTAATCAAGCGCGCTGCACCCCTGCACATTTTTTTCCATCCCACCTCTAGTTTTCCGTACAGACTGCAATTGTGGGCCTTCCATCCCCTTGTCGTCCACCTTTTGGATTTCACTCTCAATCTTTGTTCCCCCGACTTTCCCCAGTTCCTGACCGCTGTAGGCATACTCCCCCCCCCCAGGAAAGCTTTCAACCCACCAATCCTTTGTGACTTAAAGTACCCCGTAGACCACCCACAAGTTTTTCCTTTTTCCACTGGATCCTATTTTCACAGCGCCAGCTCCGGTTCCCCCTCATTTCTCTTCGACTACCCCCTGTTTAACACTCCATACCCGCCGGACAATAGACCTTCTCATATTTGCCGCTTCCGTCCCCGGATCGTTTTCCCATCTTTGACTATACAAAATACTTGAATTAGCCGTTTTTTCCCTCCTCTTAATTCCCTCATGGTGAACACCCAAACAGGTCTTGGTCTCGTTGCCCCGCCGTCTCTTTGTCGACCCGGCTGCGGACCGCCCCACACCCCGATACCACATGTCCCTTGTCCCATATTCAAAGGACACCCTCTGGCCGACAGACCGGCTCCGTTGCTTGACTAATCTCTGTATTTTCCCTTACTCATAGTCCCCTCTTAAGAGTGCTGAATAAAATCTTTGGGAGGCCCTCGTTACCCCTTAGCCCCGATCATGCATTCCAAACAGTACATTTTCCCTTTCCTTCTAGTCTGATCTGCAGGGATTATACTCACTTATCACGACTATTTTTCGTCTCAAGAAATCAAACCTACGGATTGTGCTTTTCTTTTTTTCTCAAGCAGTCTCATTTCGAGACTTTCCTCCGTTTTTAACACATCCTCTCACGAATCACTGTTTTAACCGACTCGTAAACATATCTCCCCATAGTCTGAAACGGACATGCTCGTCTAAATCCACCCGCCTCTTTAAATTAGTTCACCACTGAAGAACTCCATTATTTGCACTTTACCCTTCCGGTCTGGTTTTTCTATTTTACTATTGCATCCGTTTCCCATCATCTCTAGCCCGGAATCCAGACCTTCCTCCCCGAGCTCCTTGTCTACCTGCCCCCGCGCGACCTACTAGTAATACATCATGCTGTCCCGCTTCCTTGATGGCCCATTCCAGTGGTCCACGCCTCCTCTTTGACTCCTCAAAACCCTGTGATATTGGAGTTTTACTTCGCCAGATCATGCTTCCTTGCCCCTGTCCTCCCACGACCCTTTCGCTTTCCCTACGCACGAAAACCCCCCCCACACGTGCCCCGCAGACTTGTTTAACCTAACCCCTCACCGTGACCTGTCCAACGTATCGAATGGTCCCTGCTTGAATCAACGTAGTGCCAACCGTCGCCCCACGCCTCTCTGCCGGGACTCCAGTCGCAGTGTGTGACTGAAAGCCCAAACTCCTCCCCGATAGTTAGTATAAATTAATGACAAGGAGGAAGGTTTTCGAAAGCGAGTCTTGCAGAGATCCGAGTCGACTTTGCTCTAGCTTCTTCCTCTGGAATTTTTTCTCCCACCCCATTGGTCCTCCCCAGAATGGGGGTGGGTAGTACTTTCCATCCTTGGAGCTCTTCTGCGTGTTAACAGGTCAAAGTCCCTCCTCATGGAACACACTGAACCGCCCACCACCCACCTGTCCCAAAAGGTTTGATCGCCCCCACCACCCCTACCAGTTTTTTTTTTTTTTCAACTTACCCATTTTAAATTTAGGCTTACCCCAAAGCACCCCTCCCATTTTTTTTTCAGCTTTGCATCTCGGTCTCAGGAGGTGTACCAGATATGGATGCTCACTTTGTTTCCTCTTCGACACCCCCCTTCAACCGCCAAAGCCGTCTTTCCGAGAGATTTTTATGTCACCCATTCAGGGCAAGGATCAGTCTGAACACCCTGTCACCTTTACCCCCCCCCTACCCCCTGTACTCCTTCCCCCCTTGGGTCGACGCCATTTAATCGTTTTTAAGTCCATTTTATTTGGACCCCAACTCCTAAGTTTCTTGTTTTCATTCAGCCCCGCCCTTTAACGCAGCTATAATTCCCCATCCTGGCCGCCAGGCGGTTAACCTCCTCTCTTGCAGGAGCTACTCCCCTACTTTCTACCTCGTCCCCACGTTGGTAGCCTACGAGTGAGTTATCTCTTCTGGACTTCGTGAGACCCCCGTATCCACAAGGAAAACTGGCAGTTTCGTGGGCACCCCCGCTTCGCTCCCCTATCCACTCCCCACTTTTTGCGCTTTAATTTTGAATTGAGGAAAGACGAAATTAATAGCTCTTCCTCCTTTGGCGGTTTACCTCGCCCGCTCGTGACGCCTACTGCTCTGACTGTCTCATACGTTTTCATCCGAATTATCCATAGTTTCCTCTCAGAGTTAATTTCCGATTTCACTCCAACTTGAAATAAAATCCGACTTTCTCCTCCCCATTTGCCCGCGAGAGTTAAACCCATCACTCTCGGCACCACTGAAGAAGATTCGATATGCCCCCTTTGATAGAATGATATTAACGTTCATTCTGTTTCTCAAGATCAACCTGCTTTGAGCGCTAGTACTTCTCAAGTGCATACCTGCGTTGGGACTGTACTCCTGGGCTTCTAAGCTTTAAACAAGGCCAGTTTCTACCTATGGTCCTGACGTTTCCCAGTCCCCCCTGTCATTGACTACACAGTGGGAATCGGCCCCAAGGCTCCTCTCGCCTTGGCAGCATCTTCTTGCGCACAGACGATAAGGTAAGCCTTGTCCCGCCACAGGAAGTATATCGTGTGTACCCCGGTTCCCGTAGGCGCGACGCTGCAGATTAGCAAAAAGAATGTCATCATATAGAAGGCCCGAGGCTGCAAATCAGGTTGACGAGAAGGGTAGGAATACAGGCCGGGCGATGGTGGGTTGGCTCGGGTACTGGCCTCCCCTTGATGGACCTTCGTGGTACGTCCACAATCCAGACCGAGTTCTTCGATCTGGCCCCTTTGATGCTTCATTCCCTCCGACATGAATGGCGCTTGTTCTGTGTCCGCTACGTACAGTCGGGGGACGCGGGTTCTTCACCCCGGATATCCATTTTGACCTTTCCCGAAGGGAACGTGGTCAAATTTTCAAATTGTCAAGCCCCCCCTTTTTTTCACAAACACTATCCTGCGAATTGTCTCCATCGTGTGAACGACGGACTAGATTCTCATGTCTTTATACTGTTTTAAAGGCCCAAACATGTTATCCGCGATATAAGCGATCCCCCATTTTCCCTAATACATGCACCTCCCTTCTCTCTGCCGTCAAGCACACCACTCGAGAGTATACGCATTTTCTCATGTTTTCTGCCTTTCCCGTTTTCTTTTGCTTTCCATGCGACCGGTTTCCCAAAGGGCCTCCCCCACTTTCTATCCTGTTGACGCCAATCGTCGAGTACCTTTTTCTCATTTTTGGAAGTGTTCCACCCCCCTTGCAGTGAGATTTCCTAGTCCCTTCCAAAGCACAGTCATTTTTTTTTGATCCCTGCGCGAATTTTCGCTGAAGGGAAAAATTCCTGACCCGTTTCTTTTTAGTACACCCAGCATCCACATATCTCTGTGTTTCAAAGTTCCCCCCTCCATTCATGATAGACCAAGTATCTGATTGTCTCTTGATGTATCGACTTTTCAGCCTTTGAGGAACCCTTTTCCCCAGTTCGTAGATCGGACAAATTGCTTGAGACCCCCAAGCCTAAATCCCTGACAGGTTTTTTCTTCTCCCTTACGAACCGGAGTATAATTTCTATGTCTTAAGTCGTGCCCACTCGTATTAATTTTCTCTTTATGCAATTTCTCTTTATCCCCTCTCATTCCCCCGGCTTGGTTTAGCGGCGCAATTCCGCAGTCGCCGACCGATCTTCCCTCATTCTGTACTCAGCATATCTTGATATACCCCCCCAGTCCGTATCCTCATCCCCCCACCCAGGTTTTTCA
>Ga0179593_1731960_pt1 | contig 10815 bp, 20 predicted proteins | sample CZODoug2_1_08_16_FD_185931 | JGI IMG/M metagenome (GOLD analysis project Ga0179593, IMG submission 185931) | Vadose zone soil fungal communities from Angelo Coast Range Reserve, California, USA - CZODoug2_1_08_16fungal (PacBio error correction) | ecosystem: Environmental > Terrestrial > Soil >... | reverse complement strand
CTTAAGAGGGATGAGGGTCGTCGTTCCTTCTTTTCAAAAGAGGCATGGCCGACCCCTTGTTTTTCTGACATAAGTGCCCCCTCGCATGTAGTTATTTTCTTCCAGGGCTGGCTGACTTTTTTTAGATGGAACCTCTTTTAGAGCTTTTCCCCCTCCTTCTTATCAATATTTTTCTTTCCTTCCTATTGCACAATCGTCGTGCTTTTTCCCCTAATTGATTTAGCTTCTTTTTTTCTCTGATGAAAGACTCCCCCAATCAGTAAACCTCTTATCTCCTCCCTCTTTCCTGAACCTCTTGATCCCCTTTCCCGGCGAGCAATTTCCTGTCCTCTCCCTTGCTGGGTCTCCCTTAAGCTAGCTAGGGCTAAGGACGGTCTCTGTACTCCTCGGCGATTCTCCCTCTGCGCCTTTTTCGTTTTTAGCGGGGCTTACAGCTGACCTTTCTTTTCCCGCATTTAGAAGTGCTTAATATCGGAGCGTCTAGTGCGTGAATTTACGTCCTCTTTCTCCCTCTTCGTAGAGGCACGCCTCTTTTTCTCCTTGCTTTTTCTGGTTTTTTTCCCTCCTCTTCTCTATCTTCAGGAAACGCCGATGAGCCTTTTCGAGAGAGATCATTTTTTTTTTTGGGTTTTGCTGGAGGTCCTTTTCTGCAACTTCGCCCCCTCTTTTTCACTCCTTATTTGAGCGGTGTGCCTTCCCCCAAGTCGTTCAGAGTTTGTAAAGTCATCCTTTGTATGTGATATTTTTAGGAAACTTTTTCTTTATGCTTTTTTGCTCGATTCCCCCTTCTGTGGTGATGCCCTGGTCCCTCTACATCACGCCCCGAGATTGTAGCTGAGTACCCGCCCCCCTCCTTTCCGCCCCCTCTCCCCCCCTAACACACTCGGCCTTTTTTTATCTCTTTTGCTTATCAATCGCCAATGCCTTTCTTTCTTTTGACTTCCATCTTGGAAAACAAGGGATTCTTTCCCCTCCCCGAGACCTGGCTCCCCATCTTTGGACGTTTCTCATATCGGCCTTTTTTCTCGGCGATTCCCCCATTCTTCCCCTTAATTTTTTCTGTTCCGGGTTCGGTGAGATCTTTTGCTTGATCCCTTCCCAAGGCCACTTTTCTAAGTTCTCCCTTTGCAAGTTGATCCCTCTTGCAGTTATCTGTATCTTCTCCATTGTTTTGACATATGTATAATAATAAGTTGTTGTGTTTAGATCTCCCCCTTTCCCTTTCGGCTCCAGACACCTTTCCCCCCTTCCAGATTCCAAATTTTTTGATAAGTTCTCCCCACACTCCGCCAAAATGGCATTTGAGGACCCTCCTCGCACTACCCGGACTCCTCCCCCATTTCGGGACCATTTTTTTACTCGCCCCCTGCATTCTCCCAAACGCCTATTCGAGTTCAAGCGCCCCCTCCCTATTTTCATTCGCGATGGAAGGTTCTCTTCGACTCCATAAATTTCTCCTGTACTTCCTTTTAGCGCATCGCTCATTGGCGATTTTGATGCAGCTCAACTTCCCCCCCTCACTTCCAATGAAGCATCGTTTCCCCCTTGCTCGGCCCCCCTTTTTTCCGCTTCTAATCTTTTCGCATTTTTATCCCGGAAGAACCCTGTACCGGAGGCTCCATCCACTGAAAACACTTTTTAGATTAACCTTTGAAACGAGCCCTACACAAACCCCCTTTTTCCGTCGACTGGCCCCTCCTTTATTTACTGAAAAGCAAGGAACTTCCAACTTTCGAGAAAACTTGCTTTCTTTTATGTTTGACTCCCACTCCTCCAACGCCGACCCTCCAACTCCATTCTCTTTCGAGAAAGACCCTCCTTGCCTTCGCTATCTTTTCTTATCCATAATCCCCAACTACTCCTTCCGAAAGTCGCCGTCCCCTGATCGTATCCCGAAAAGAAAATGAGCAGCTCCTTCTCCTGAACTTCCCCTAGATCCCCCTTCTTTCCTTCCTTTATCCACTTTTCACATGCAGCGGGAAGGCCCCGCTGTTCTTTCGTAGTCCCATTTCAAATCGCGAGGCCTCTTCCTGCGGACCCCTACGGAAGGCTCCCCCCCCCGACGCTTTTTCTTTTTCCAGAACTTTCTCGCTTCTCAGGATAAAAGAGGTTCGCGCCCCCCCTTCGAACGGAGCCCGATAATCCGTACTGGGAAAACCACCTCTTTTTCTTTTCTCCCGGAGTCCTTCGAATCGTTTTAAAGACTCGTATTTTCCCCCCTGGAAAGAAATAATTTCCGTACCCATGGATTTAAGGTCTTATCCCCCCCTCAGATCCATCAGGCTCCCCCTCTCCAGCGATTTTTTCGGGACTCCCTTCCTAGACGCCCCTTTCCCTTCCCCATTTCCTCCTCTCACCCCCCCCTCGCAGATGGGTCCATTCCCTTCTTTCCTTATGTATCTAAGCCAATAATGCCTACTTTAAGCCGCTCAATCCCCTCTCCCCGACAACTTCCAGAGCGTTCCTTTCTTCTTTGTTGTTTCCCTTCCAGCTGCTCGCGTTTTCTGTGAGAGGAGGTTTTTCCCTCTCCCAGAGGCATGAGGTAATTCCGCGGAAATACTTTCTCCCTTTTTGCATGGAGAAACCTTTTCTGAGTCAGTGGTTTCAGAGGCTCCTTGGCACTTTTTCTCAGTTTTTTTCCCCATGGGAAATAGAGGTTCCTCCCCTCTGATGCACTCTATTCTTCCCCCCTGAGCGTGTCTTCGGGATTTCTCTTCCTTTAGTAGTTTCTTTGCTTTAGATAAGTTTTTCCCGAAGGACTTTTCTCCCCACTTTTTTTTAAAGTCCGATCTTCTCTCCCTTCTTCTCTTATTGTTAGAGCGCGAACCTTTTCCCCCTTCCTCCGCAATGTCGCCCAACCCGTCGACAAAGGGAGTGATCTTCCTTTTTTTAGACGTTTTTTTAAGGCGGCTCTTCTCGAGCCTTCTTTTTCCGACTACTTCTTCCTTGCCCCAGAGGGTCTTTCCCCCTTTGATAAGTTCCTGGCCAATGGCTAGCGTCCTCTTTTCTTGGCGAGTTTTTTTCTTCCAGCGAACCCCTTAGCAGCCTTCTTGACTTTGAGAGAGTGAATTCTGTCGGTGTTTGAGACGGCCTACCTTATATGAGAGACGATAGTTCTAGACGAAGTCCCTTCTTGCCTCTTTCCATTTTTCTTTTTGTGGGGGCGGATTGTCCCCGATTAGAGACTTCCCCGTGCAACTACGTAGGTGAAGATGTGGTATTTTTTTTCACTTTTTTAGACTCCCTGTTTTCCCTTTCTCCGTTTGTATTGCTCGAGTACTTTCATACGGACCGTCTGTTTTTTTTTTCTGCGTTTCTATTCTCAGGAATTCAAGGGCTTTCTTCTTGTTCCTAGCTGGCCCTTGATTGTATCCAATTGACCCGGCATTCCACTCATGGGGAAACGATTTTTGGCCTTTTTATCGCGATTGGCGTGAGCTGACCCCTCCCAAGTCGGAGATTTTTTTTTCTGAAGGATCACTACAAGTTCTTTTCCCACGTTCCCTCGTCCCCCCCAAATCATATTAGACGGCTTTTTGCTTGAGGTCCGTCACTCCGGGAGTTGTAGGCAGGCCCCCCCCAGATCTTTTTTTTCTGGGGCGGGATTTTTTTTTTTTGAAATAGGCCTCCCCAGTTTGTTCCGCTTTTGCTTAGGCTGCTTTTGTTGAGAATCAGCTTGCAGGTTTATCTTTTTTTAACTTTTCTTCTATTCGTGTTGAGAGAGATTTCCCCCCCCCCGGGCCACTGTACTTCCTCCCGCTCCACTACCCGGTCATTCTCTTCACCTGCACTTTTTATCCCCCCCCCAAATTCCCCCGCCTTTGGGCAGATGTTTTCCCTCCCGCTCCCGAACCGAAGACTTCAACTCCGGCCTAGCTTGCTGGGTGAAATAGACCTTTCTTCCCCCCCCCTCCGATCTTTAGGCCCCCTCATGGCCTCTACCAGGGCCTCTCTCGCCCAATCCTGGTATTCCGACGCTTTTCGTCTTTGGCAGATCCTTTCTTGGAGACCCCGAGCCTTTCCCCAAAACTTTTTTTTTTCCGTTTCCCCCTTAGTGACATGATCGGCCCCCCTATTTTGCCCTTACCATCGATAGATGTTTTTTTTCCCCTCCCCAGGCCCCAAGAAACTCTGAAATCTTCTCCCCCAAAAACCCTCGGTCCTCTTTTACGCAGAGAAATCCCCCCTTTGGACCCCAATATGCTCCTTAAGACTAACCGCAACCTTCTTTCAACCGCCCCAGTCTTCCTCTCTCGCGAAAGGTGTTGATTTTCCCCATCCCGCCACCCACAAGAAGAAATCATTCCCAATGACATCAAGAATGATCCTCTTCCCTTTCTAGAGCAATTCAAGCCTCTTCTTAGGCCCCCTTCCTAAATAATCCTTTTTCAAGTTTCCCCCCCCGTCCTTCTCTTTTAGGCGCAGCGCCTTCTTTAAATGCCCGCCACTCGACCCTCCTCTCTAGGGACCCCCTCCATTTTGCCCGTCTGCACATCCCCTGCGGTGAAGCCCCTTCCCATTGAAGTTCTTCCAATATTTTTTTCTCGAGGAAATGTTATCCCTCTCGGCGCCACCGATCCCCCTTTTTCTCCAGTGGTAGAGCTTCTTCTTAATAATAAATTGCTCCTCTTTCCTTTTCCCCCCCGCGGTTAGTTCCCAAGATTTTCCCGCTCACCTTCTTTTTCCTTCCGATTTTGTTTCCGGAGTTCTCCTCGCCACCCCCTCTCTCCGCACCTAACCTCTTTAAGGAACGCTCTCTTCAGTGACCTACCTGGAAGCTCCATACTTTTTCCCTTTCCCATGGATTAAATAGGCGCATCTTTCTCTTTCAGAGAAGAAGACCTTCTGCCCCCCTACTATCTCACGGACGCGACGCTAAAGTAATTTTCCCCCCTAATCGCACATGGCCCTTTATGTCCCTTCCTTCACATCTTGGAAGACGACATACCTCACTATTTTTCCTCCCCAACGTGATTCCATCCTCTGGCATTAATATCTCTTTCCTTTTTTATCTTTCCCCCAAGATGATCTTTTTTTTCTTTTTCTCTGGAGGACTTTTTTTTCCTTGACAATATGGCCCCGTGCCTTCTGAGCCCATCGCTCGTTTTTTTTTTAAGTTGCCGTCAGGGCGAAATTTCGTTAAGCTCTTCCTTCTCGTCCAGGATGATCTTTTCTTATTTCTTCTTCCTTTTCCTTTTCTCCGGATTTTTTTTCCCCATCTTCTCTTTTCTTCTCTCAAGGTCTTGGCCACTTCCTCTTTCCTCAGTTTTTCTCACGGACTTATGGTCTTTCCCTTCCGACCCCCGCGGGAGTCCTCCAAGAGTTTTTCCTTAGGTTCCCCCCAGCTCTTGATTCGCGCGTCTCCTTTCCATTGCGCTCCCCCTTTTTCTTCCTTTTCCGCCGCCATAGGCTACCCCTTCTTAGTCTTTCTCCCGGAAGGTTTTTCTCCTTACTTTTCCTCTTCCGCGAGTTGAATGGCGTAGTCCTGTTGAACCAGCGGTTCTTTCCCCTTTCCCGTAAAGATGATTGCCCCCTGGCTTCTCTTGTTATGGCTCGGCGCAGAAGCTCCTTGTGATTTTTTTTCGCATCTATGAGTTATTTCCTCAGGCCATGAGTTCCCTTCTTTCCTTCTTGGCATATTCTGGAGAGATAGAACACTTTTTTCTCTTTTCCTCTCTTATTGGCTTTTTTTCCTAATTTGTGTTTTCTCTTTTCTTTTACCCACCCGATTCGCAGAATTTGTCTCCTCGCCTCGTTTCCCTATTGTTGTCTTTTGCCTTTCTTTTCATGACTCTTCAATCTTCCCCTTTCCTCGGGCACGGTTTTCATCTATGGTTTTTTCGTTCTGAGTAGCTCTTTCCCCTTTTTGACCTTGTTTTTCCTTTTTAGAGGATTGCTCCTCTTTCCTTTCTGAAGCAGACCTTCGAGCATTACCCCCCTCTGGAATTCCTTCCAGCTGTCTTTGAGTTTCCCTTCGAAAATTGCGGCGATGACTCTTTTCCCCCTCCCTCTAGGACAACCAGTTTATTTCCTTCCGAAGTCAGATGACCTTTTTTTTCCTGATCCAAATCACTTTTCTCTTCGTGATGAATCCTCCTTTTAATTTTCACCCCTCTTGGACCGCGAACTTCTTGTAGGGAGCGAGAGAGATGTGCCTTTTCCCCGTCAGTTTCTTTTTCTTTCCAGCAGGTTTTGAGATCCCTTTTCTTTTCCCCTTTGATTCTTGAGCGTCCCTTTTGAGATTTCTTTTTCCTCCTAATTGTTGTTGTGTTTTTTTCTTTCCTTCAAAATCCCTACACCCCCCCAGGAAAGTATGCCCAGGCCTCGCCGGTACGTGCTCCTTAAAACCAATTGTTTTCTTGACTAGGTCAATCCCATCTCTTTTTTTTCTTACTGCCAGCCCCGGGTCAAATTCCCGCCTTTCTACAACGCACTCTTTCTTTGTCATTCGGCCAAGTAGCCTTCATGTCTGTTCCTTCTCTATGAAAGGTCATCTATGCAATAAATGGTCTTCGTAGCTTCCTGACAATTTTTTTCCTTCCCTTTAATGTTCGAATCGAATGCCCCCCCGACGCATCGTTTCACCCCCCCCCTTTTATTCTGAAAGTTTAGACTTATAATATACATCTTTTTTCCTTCCAGAGATCCCCCGGGGACTTAGGCCCTCCTTTTTTTAAGACACCAACCCCCTGATGAAAAACGTTCCTCTCTCCCCCCCGACTGCAAAAATTGGACGGCTACTTTCCTTTCAAAAGAACCTTCTCAAAACTGTGAAACTCTCCTTTCTTTTTTGCGAAGCTGGTTTTCTTCCCTGGACAATAGCTCAAACCACCCCCCTGACTAGTCCCCCTCCTCTAATAGCGAGAAAGCCCCAGGACGGCTCTCGGCGTTTAGAGACCGTCCGACCCTCCCCACAAGGACCCCCCCCTTCGAGCAATTCGTCCCGTCCCTATAAGCAACCCACCCTCCCAGCCGCAATTATAGGAAGGTCCAGAACTCGCCGACCTCTCCCCCCAGCCAATCTCTGATTTTTCCCCCTGTAGACCCCTTCCCCTTTTGAGGTAAGCCCCGTTGGAAAACCCATGAAGAACTTCACCTCATTACCTAGAGAGAGACTATGGGAAAGCCCCCTCCTTTCCCCTCGGATTTTCCCCGTCCTTTTTCAGACTCTTTTTAGTACAGAAATGCTCGCTCTAAGGATAACGAGTTCGCGCTGCGTCTTTCTCTTTTCCCCCGGTCCCCCCAATATTTTCCGATTGGTGGAGGAGCCGGCGTTCCTCTCCTCCGCCAGAGTCCCCCCAATAGAGGTTTCCTCCGACGTGGTCCACCTCAAGCCGAAGCCCCCGTTTTTTCATCGTCGATGAAAGCGCTCCCCCCCCCTTCCCATTTCTGGCTCCGGAACGAAGAAATGCGCACTTTCTTTGATAGAATATTCCTCCCGAATTCCCCTTAAGCGCACCCCCCGGATGGGCTCCCTGCCCCTGGCCATATGTACCGCTGACTTTCCATTTGAATTGAACTACAATCCTGCCAAGATCACCCATCTATCCCTCTTTTTGACAGCCGATTCTCAAATAACTCTATTTTTTTTCTCGCGGCTTTCCATATGCTTCGTCGTTTCTTCAGAGGTGATCTTGAGGATGGTGCTTCCCTCGGTTTTCCGTCTCCATACTGGGACCAGAAACCGGCTTCTCGCGTGGAGGGAGTTTTTCCAGAGCCTTATTTCTTATATCTTTCTCTTGGGGCCTCCTGTTCTTCTTCTTTTTCAATAGATGGAGCCGTGATTTAGTCGTGTCCTCAATGAGCGTGTCTTTGGATTGCCCTTCCCTTAGTAGCTCTTTGAGTTCTCTCGTTCGTATGAGAACGCCGTTAGTCTCCCCGTAAAAGAGGCTTCCCAGTGTTCTCTTTCTTTATCTTCCTTCTCTGCCACCCTCTTCATCTTCAAGGCTCCTTTTTTCCTCCTGCCGCAATTCTCCTCTTCTTCAAGCCTTTTTTTCTTTTTTTCAAGGAGATTTATCTATGTTCGCGCAGCAGAGTGAATGTCCTTCCTCTTTTGCCCCAGCGTGTAAAGATGACCTTGAGTTTTTCCCCTCCGGGAAATTCTGATTGATTTTCTTATTTCCTAATGCTCCTTTCGCGCATGTGCGTGCGTATTTCTGGCGGTGACTTTCTCGCTTTCCATGAGTTTTAGTTTTGCTCATCGAGTCGTTCCCTTTCCCCTCAAAACGAAGTTTCCCAATTAATTCTCCCCTTCTATTCCTTTGGTCGAGTTTCGTCTGTGCGCGATTGTCGTCACCACCCGACCATCGCTTTGAGCTTAGAAGACTTTTGTTCAGATTGTTCGACTCGGCGGTTCGTCCCCCCTTAGTCCAGGGTTGTCCGAAGGAAAGTTTGCTAAGTCCATCGTCCTATTTTTTTTTTTAGTTTTTCGTTTCCGGCCTTTTTTCCGGGGATTTTCCCCGATATCTCTTTTTTTCTCCACTTCTCTGGAACGGCCTGTAAAACAGGCGGGGTACCTCCCTCCATTGTTCTCTCTGATTCTTTCTCTTCATGCCACAAATCGCCTTTTTTTTGCTCGAAGCTTTTTAATACTCTCCTTCGGAACTCTCAGGATCACCTCCTTTGATGGGGCTTGAGTCCTGACTTGTAGGGTAGACTCCCCCCACAGAGGCGGGCCCGCGATTTTTCGTCCGGGGGAGCTTTTTTTTCCTTCCCGCTTTCCCCCTCAGTTGTTTCCTCGAGCACGTAGCCGGTCTTTGTTTCATCCTGCTGTGAAGTTTTTTCTTTGAAGCAGTTGGGTTTTTTTTTTGGGGGCCGTTCTCGTTTCCTCTCCTCAGTTGCTTTTTTTTGTCGATCACACCTGGTTCTTCCGAAGACAGACTCTTTTCCCTCTGATTGATCCCCGTCATAGACCTCGCTCCCCAAACTTTTCCCCCCTTTGACTGTAAATCACACTTCTCTCCCTCCCCCCGTTGCCCCGAACCCTTATCGGGACAAGTTTTTTTTTTGATGATTTTCCCTCCTCCCTCTAGTAATTCCCCTCAAGCGCCACATCGTCGCTGATTTGATAATTCTCCATCTCGAAAGTTGCCGGTCCATAACTGGTATGCCTCGATGTCGCTTTTTTTTCGCCTCCTTTCTTTGAATGCTCCTCCATCAATCCCTTTTCGGCTCTTTTCCCCCCTTTGAATGCTCGGACCCCTTTTTAGTTCCCATTCTTTTCCCCCCGCTTCTGCAAGCATCTCCCTATAAACCCCCCCTTTCAGGCTTTCCCCTTCTCAGCCCTCCACCCCCCGCTGAAAACCCGTTCCTCTCTCCCAAACTTTCGTCGCACTTTCCACCCTGCTCCTCATCTCCTCAAAGCATTTTTCCGAGAAACATCTTCCCTCGCACCTCTTTTGTGGTGCCTTCCCCTTCTTACACCACCCCCTTAAAAAATGAACCTCTAGAAAGAAATGGGATGTCTCTCTAGGCTTTGCGATAACCCCCATTCTCCCACCTTTACTCCCATGTCCTTCAAGTCGCGCAGATACGGCCCTCCCTCGCCCTGTTTCCAAAGAGACAGGCGATTCGGCTCTTCGACGCCACCTCTGAAAGCTGACCCCACCTCAGCGGGAATCCCCGTTTTTTTTTTTTCAACATGAAGCACGTTCGTCCCTCCTCTCCCGATGACTTTCATTCTATTATCGCCGTTTTGACATGCCCCCTATCCGGAAGGTCTCTTCCGCACTTCGATGGCGGTTTCCCCCTTTCCCGCGATTGAAGGATCCGTCGCGAGCGAATCACTAGAGCCCCTTTTTCGGAATGTTACATCTTCCTCTTGTGGAGGATCTCTTTTTCCGCCGAGACACTTCTCCTCTGGGAAACGCTAAATGTGGCCAATACCCTTTCGCCACTACCCTGCTTCCCTAGTCGCTGAAAGCGCTCAACCTTTTTTATGGCATCCGACAGCCCTTCTCAACGGACTCCAGACAGTCCCCTTTTTCCGACGATATTTTCCCCGGCCCTCTTCGAACCCCTTTAGGGAAGCCATGCCGCGGTTTTGGCCTTTTCAGCGACGGACAACTCATCCCCCTCCAGAAATATCACCTTTTTTCTATCAAAGCCCAACTCTTTTTTCCCCTCTCCCTATATATCCCCCTGTGTTTGTTGATTCTTCTCCCTGATAGCTTTTTTTTTTCTTTCTTTCTTTTTGATGTCGGACTTCAAGAGGCATGTCGCGGACATAATGGACAGACTAGAATCTCGTGTATTTGTGAGATAGTAATGGTTTGTTTTTTCTTTCGAGGGCAGATTCCTTCCTCGGGCGTTGAAATCCTTTTTTTTCTCTTTTGTCAGAGACGAGGAAACTTTCCGAGCTGTCTTAGGAGGATTTCCTTCCTTTCCTTCGGTTTCCTCTACTTGCCTTTAGGATAAGGCTTCTTTCCCCCCGGGAGCCAAGAGTTTTATCCCAGACGAGTTTCTCTCTTTCCCTTTTTTTTCCCGCTGGATCCTTCAAGCGGCGCGATCCTTTAACGACGCCATAGGCGAACCTTTTTTTTCTTATCGCTTTGTCTTAGAGAGATAGGGATGACATGTCTTCTCTCCCGCTTTACGATTTCGACCTACGTTCTTTCTTTTTGGACTTCCCTCTTTCCTTCATATTTCGAAGGGTCAACCTTGACAGATGAGGATGATTCCTTGGTGTTTGGTAATTCACATCTCTTTCGAGGAAGTTTCGAGTTTTCCATTCTCTTTTTGAGAAGATATTCGCGATAGAGTATTTCCTTTTCCATGGAGCTCCTTCCTTCATTGGCTTGCTAGACGTGTTTTTCT
>Ga0179593_1645230_pt1 | contig 10815 bp, 18 predicted proteins | sample CZODoug2_1_08_16_FD_185931 | JGI IMG/M metagenome (GOLD analysis project Ga0179593, IMG submission 185931) | Vadose zone soil fungal communities from Angelo Coast Range Reserve, California, USA - CZODoug2_1_08_16fungal (PacBio error correction) | ecosystem: Environmental > Terrestrial > Soil >... | reverse complement strand
TGTTACTTGCTTGCCGCGGCTTTGCTTTTCTTGTAATGAGACGTGGGTTTTAGGAACCGTTCTGAGATGTTTCTGTTTTTTTTTATAGAGGCGCGTTTTTCCCTCCTTTCCCCGCAGTACTTTCGGTGTCTCCAAGATAGTCTTTGGAAAAGCCCCCCTTTCTTCTCTGAACCATGAGGTTAATGTTCTCCTCCCCGGAGGTCTTTTTCTTTTATAAGTTCACGACGCCTTGCAATGTACCCTAGGAAGTACTTTTGCCTTCTAGGATAGGACTGGGGAGTCCGAAAACATGATCCAACGCGATCTTGTCGTTGCTGGTGATTTCAGTTTGGTCTTTTTCACGATTTTTTCCGGCGGTTCTCCTTCCCTTACTACTTGTTGTTCGAGATACTCCCGCCTGCATAAAAACGAACACACTTCTCTCTTAAACGCCCATACTTAACGCCAATGGTCTGAATGGTTTCTCTCCTCTTCCGGGAATTGTCCCTTTTCCTATTGCGCCTAGGATGGCCCGCCCCATGAGTGCCATCTCCTTGAAACTTATGCACGCTCCCTCTTCCCCTGACATTGAGGGGCTAGGTCATTCAGCTCCCCTTTTTAAGCTTTTCCACTGACCGTTCCTTCCTTCTTGATAATTCATTTTTGCCATTTCCGGCTTAAGATCGGGCACCCTATATCCTCCAACAGTCATCTCCCATCCTCCCCCTTCCCACTTAGGACAAACGCGCCCTTCAAGCCTTTTTCGCGCTCTGCTACTACCCCTTTCCCGCACACGTGCCCTCTGCCCGTACCCTCCACAATCCCCGCAATCCTCTCTTATAGAGCGCCCAAAATTTCCTTTCCTCACGCAGTCAACTTTCCAATCACTTTGCCGGGCCATACCGTCGGTTTCCCGGGCCGAGAGTCCGGGCTCCCAGTCTTTCCCCCCCACGTACTTTTTCATAAGGCCTCTTCGATGCTTGTCACTTCCCTTTTCCAACAACGAAGAAGTCACTCCCTCCCTTCACCGCGTTGGCGGCGAAGTCCGGCACTCCCTTCACAGGCCCTTTTTTCCTCCATCTCCTCTTCTCGCAGAACCTCGCTGCGGTCTTCCGCAAGCCGGGCTACAGTCTCCGGTGTTCGAGATGGTTGTACTCCCCGCCTTTTCTTTTCATCTACAATTCCCCTCTCCCAAGCGTCAGAGTTCTAAAATCTGCCTCCCCGGCCAGCCTCCTCTTTATGGAACACGATTCCATTCCTAATCAATCTTCCCTTAATGAGTTATATCGCTCTATTGCCCACCCATTAAGCAGCATTTCCCTCTGACCGAAGCACAGCCCCACCGAAACAAAGCAGAACCCTTCAAGCGCACACTTTTTGAGGTCCCGTTTGCCCCCTTCCCCTCTTGAGGCAAGAGCCCCTTTCTCCCACCCCGTCGCATTGATTTCTAGACCTTGGAGACAACCCTTCGTCTTCTCTTTCTCAGAAGTTGTGACCAGTTCCCCCCCACAGCTCTCAACCCTTAGCGAGTCTACCGGCGATTCCCCTGCCCTTTTTGATTGACGTCGTAGCATAGCCGAATTTCACCCCAACGACTTATGCGAACACCAGCCCAGCAAGTAAACGACTCTCCCCCGACTTAGTGAACCTTGCTGTCTTTCGTTAGACGATAAGAATGAGTCCTCTTTCCGAGAAGGAGCGTGCTGGTACCCTTTTTTTCGAGGCGTTCTCGTCCCCCTCTGCTGCCATAACTCACTTCCCCACACTGTCTTGGAAATGTGGCCATCCAGCCTTTCCCTCGATGGGGGCCATTGTGCCAAAAATTTTTGCAGATTCCCGAAACCCCGTTAAGCGCCGCGCAACGCCGTCCCAGGAAGGATTTCTTAGTGAGAGATGTTTTTTTCTACCTTTCCGGCCGCCTTTTGAAAATTCGCTTTTTCCAAACGCCCACCCCGGTTGGATACAAGAATGCCCCCTTCGTCACAGGTGCAAAGGAAAAACTTTACCCCTTCCAGCTGTCAAGATAGATGCCTTTTTTCCCAAAAGGACCCTTTCCCTTCGACGCTCCAGGGCGGCCCTCCTTTTCCCTTAATTTTTGCCCCTAGGTAGTTTTGGACCCCTCTTTTTTTTTCTTTTCCCTTCTCGTCTGGACGCTGCCTTGTACCTTTTTTCGCCTTGGGCATCCGTGAGACGGTATTGCGTGTCCCTTTTGCCGAATTTTCAGCGCGCGAGATGAACGGCCAAGGACTTTTTCCACATTTTTTTTTTCCCCCCTTGTCCCTGCCTTGTCCTTTCTTTCGGCTTTGGTTGGCGATCCGGAACTTTTTTGTGGCGACACACTCTTCCCCACGTCTGCGGGGTGATTTTAATCGCTTTTCATGTCCCCCCCCCCAACTGGCTCCCCCCTACCCTGGTGGAGGATTTCCCCCTCCTTCGACGCGACGCCTTCCAAAAACACTACGTGACTGGTCCAAGCTCCCTTCTCTTTCTCTCCCGCATCATCAAGGGGGTTTTTTTGCTCAGAAGTCGGTGAGGGGAATTCCCGTTTACTTGCTGCGCTGGTCCTTCCCTCGTTTTTCCCTTCCCCACCTTGATGGACGAAGGCTTTCTCGTCTTCTCCAGTTTTTTGCATCCTCCTTCGCTGATACGACTTTTCTCTTGTGTGGACGACGGTGTGTTTTCTTCACACTGGAATACCTTCTTCTAAGCTCCTTCCCTTTCCCTCCGCATGCGAAGGTGGTGTTCCCTTTTTGCTCCGATTCCGCTCCATAATGTGGCCCTGCCTGTGGTTTTTTTTTCTAGGCGGATTTGTTCGTTGTTGGTCCTGTGCTTAGTCAGATTAGGGAAGCCTGTTTCCTGTTTGCGCATTTTCTTTTAACACAGCGCGTGGGGTTTTCCCGGTAGCTTTCAGCTGTCCATTTTTCGCGTTCTAGCTGAAAAGTTCATGTGTAGTCTCGATTTCGTTGGACGATTTTTGCAGACTTCTTTCCTTTGCCCGCATGACAGTTATAGCACAACCCTCTCTGCACCCTATCTGGAGCACCGGTTCCCCCGGTCGTTAGAATCTTTTGTGCGCTTCCTTTTTAGTACAGCCGAGGTTTGGACTTTGTAACCCTTTATAGGGGGTTTTCCGTTTGATTTATCCGGAAAGGCGCAAGCGGTTCCCCTCCCTCCTTTCTGGGATGACTCTCATTCGTTGGTTGTTTTTTCTTTCCTCCTCCGACGATTTTCACGTAGAGAAACCTCCCCTTTTGAAATTTGATGCACTTCTTTTTGCTTCAACGATCGGTTTTTTGAAGGAGTAGTCCTGCTTTCGTGAGTTTCTTTTCCAGGGTTTGCCCCAATCTCCTTCTTTCTTTTTTCGTTTTTCTTCGTTTTTTTGTTTTTTTTTTGGAGGGCGATTACTTTATTTATGGGGCGGGAGTGGGGAAGCGTTTTCTTTTTACTCCTCTTTGGCGGGGATTATCATAGTTGTCCCTCAGTATTTTGGTGGTGGGCGCTTTTGTCCCCTTTTTGGATGGCGCAGATGTTATTGCTTTCCGGCACTGAGGGCGTCTCTTTTGCGCGTTCCCTTTCTCGGAAGCAGCATCGCGCTACCTCCCTCCCTTTTTTTTCTACCCCCAGACGTCTCCTTCAAAGATTCCTCTTCTCTTTCTTCATGATGTTACGTTTCCACGCACGGCACTCAGGAACTTTTTATCTTTTTTTTAAGCCCCGGCCTTCTTGCCCCCTTCCCCCACCATCTGTATTCGGACCCTGAGGCTGGGGGAGGAGGCCTAAACATGACAACCTCCTTTGTCGTTGTCTTTTTTTCTTATGGGGCGTTGGTTCCCCACTTTATTCTTGCGGGAGCACAGGATCCCTTTCTAATCCTACGTTGTTTTGTCTCGATCCCGCCTGAATTCCCCCCCCGCCCAAACCTTCCAGTTTTCTCCGTCCCAATAAAAATAAAGACCCTTCGCGGGGCTATAATGTCGTCCTCTAAGAGTCCTTTTTTCCCGAAGACGATGGGCATCAGATGTTCTTTCAAATACGATAGGCAGGATGTGAACTATTGAAGCTTCCTTCAGGTCCTTTTTGCGGAAAGGACACATCCCCTCTTTCCCAGCACCATGCATTTTAAATCGCGACGATCTTGATCCGCGCCCGCTGATGTTTTGTTTCCTTCCCCACACGCGCCATATCTCTCACCCTGAGGTACCCCTCCCATACGGCCCGCACCGGAAAGACAAAAACTCCTCACCACCGCTTCAAGGCACTCCCACTGATTCTCCCCTTCCCACGGAGAGAATCCACCCCCTCTTATTCCCCAGACACCACGATGCCCCCCCCCTCCCATCCAGATACCTGTCTGCCCTTCATCAAACCTTTTCGACCTAAGCCACCCAGGGAAAAGAACCCCCCCGTCAAGGGAAGCTGCGGCACATAACCGATTCGGTGATTTTTTAAGATGAGCGCGCCCCTTTCCGCCCGTGTAACCACCCCCTCCCTTGCTTTTTTTTTTCCTCCGTCCTAGCTCTCACTCCCCTTTTTCCACAAACACGACTACTTTCCAGTGCGTCGAGATTTACGAAGTCCCTTCCCGGCAGGATAAAGACCTTCCCCTTCTATACGACACTTCCCCTCAATCGAAGCATCCCCCTTCCCACTTCACTCGAATTTTCCATCTCGCGCGGACTCTTCTTTCCCAGGACGGGCTCCAGCTTTCCTATGAGTTTTGGCATTCCTTTTTTGCCCGCTTCAGGTCTTCATATACTTGTCTCCTTCCTTCCAAAAGAGTCCCCGACCTCCCCATTATACGGCGCAAACCTCCCCCTTTTGCGAACAAGATTCAGCCGATGTCCTCACTCAATATTAACCCTCTGTGTTATATCGCCAGCAACATTGAAAAATGCAGCAGGGGCTTCCCGTACCCTGAAGAACAGAGTTTCCAACCACTCCCAAGCAGTCATAGACCCACTCCCCGGAAAGTCCCCTTCTGGTACAGTTTGCGGTTCCCGGAGGATTTGCTTTCCCCCGTTTCGCATGCACCTTTCGGTAGCCTTTACTTCCCTTTGCTAAGGGAGGAGTCAGCCTTTTTGACCCCACGTTCCCACCGTCGAAAGAGTCTTTCTCCTGATACCCCCCAGAATACTTCCTTCAGGAATAGAGCTTTTCTTCTCCTCGTCCAATTTAGCTTCCATACCAGAATTTTTTCTCCCCTCGCTCCCCGACTCTCACCGACTTCTGATCACCCTTTGATTTTGACCTTCGACGCAGCCACCTCGCGTGGCGACAGCGGTACCTTTTTTCCTAGTGTTTTCCCGAGGCGTCCCTCTTTCCCAATGCCTCAAACCATTTTTTCCCCCAAAGAGATCCACATTGTGGACCGTCACTCTTAATGACCCTCCGATTTCCCTCCACCGAAGAGTTTCTCGTGGTGGTCTCCCCCTTCTTCCGGATTGAGACAAAACCTGTTGCCTCAAGCGCCGTACCCTCCATCAAAGGCAAGGGAAGACACCCTTCGTGCTCCTAGTGAACACATCCCCCCCTGCGTTCATATCTTTTTCGAGTGGCGATATCTCCCCCGTCTCCCTATCCATGATGCCCCCCCCCTATCCAAAGGTGCACCCCTCCCCTTTCCTCCCCTCCTCGTCAAGATAGCTTCACGCGACGTCCACCCTTCCGGTGATGTCAGACGCTCCTTTCCTTTTCTCTTTACCTGATCTGTTGTCCCTGGAGCGTCGGACATCACCTTCCCCTTTTTCTTTAGCGCGGATCAACCGAGGACAGCGATCTTTTGCGGTGCTTTAAGGCTTTTTCTGGTGACCCTTTTTTCCAATGGTGGAATTTTCCCCCCCGCTTTTTTGGAGTGGATATATCGAGAAGCCGACTCTCGTGATTCCTTACGTGCTTGGTTTCAACATTTTCAAGATGCGTCTTCCGGTCCGGCGCTTGAGGCCCTCCTGGGTTGGCGTCATCCAAGGGTTGGCTAAAAACACTCTCCCACATCTGAGGTCCTCCTGGGATTCATGGCCTTCCCAATTGCCCCCTTCAATTGGGGCAGTTGTACCTTTTTCCAGTTGTCATCACCCATAACGTGAACATTCTCACTGCTCATGCTCGTGGCGTGCTTCCTCTCTCTCTTCCCAACTGGCTCTTGTTTTTTGTTCTTTTCCCTTATTCGGGGACCGGGAGGAGTTTCCCTCTGTACTGGTTAGCACTTCCGGCGATGGCGACCTTCTCGTCATGACTATTCTTACTGCCCCTTACTCGTTGGGCAGACGTGCTTTTTCTCTCAGCGACCCTTTTCCCTCTCCGGAGGTGTGGAGTCCTGGTCACACCGTGTAGGGGACTCCTTCCCGAAAAGTAAGACCGATTCTTTTGTTTTTCACCGCCCAATCGACTGCTCCCACGCTTCCTTCCCTTTTCGGGCGCTTGGCTGGCCTTGGTTCTTCTTTTTTTGTCAAGTGTTTTTCCGGGAAGCCTTTCTTTCTGAAACTGTTTGGCGCACTTTCTCTATCTCTATTAAAACCCCTTTCGTTCCTTGGAGAAAGCGGGTTCCAGACTCTCGGCTGCCTTTGAGGAAACTTCTCTTTTTTCCCGCTTTGTAGCGTCTTCCCTCCTTGGACGGTACCCTGCAAGTGCCCGATGAAGTCTCTACAATGCCCCACTCTGGAGCCCTTCGAGTAGAATCAGCTTATCTCTTTGGCATCCCCTTGATTTGGTATCTACCCCTTCTTTGAGGTTTTGTTTTTTTTTTGTTTTTTTTTTTTTTTTTTTTTTTTTTTCCGATGTTGGGTCATTGACCCCAGTGGTTTCCTCCGGGAATTTAGTGGATCCTTCCACTGGGTACTTTCTGGGCTTTTTTCCTACCGAATTTGACGTCTTCTTTTTATGTCTCCGATTTCCCTTTTAAAAAAAGCAATTTCTTTCCTTTGTGCTTCCCGTCCCGTGGGCGCGCTTCTCTCCTGCTTCACCGATCGGCATTCTTTTTCCGTGTTTTGTTTTCCTTTTTTCCCCTTTTTTGGCGTGCGGATTCTCTCCCCCCAATCCAAATTTGATTCTGTTATCTACGGGATCTCGGGGGGGAGTGTTTTTTTCCTCTTTGTTCTCCCCCGTACGACACTTGTTTGAGGGTTTGGGTGATTCTCTTAAATCTTCTTTCCTGGCTACTCAAGTGGCGGGTACTTTTTTTGGACGTTTTGTTTCTTTTTTTTGGGCCTTTTTTTCTTCTTGAATGCAGGCAAACTCTTTTCTTTTTACTATATCGGCTCTTGCAGCATGTTCCTCCTCTCCTTTTCCCATCAGAAGGGCGCTGTCTTTTCGTTCAGAAACTTTCTTACTTAATGAGGTTTTTTTTTTTTCTTTAGCAAGGAACGAAGTCCCTCCCTTCTCCTCCCGGGAGAGTGCCTTTTTCCAACATTTCTTTCCCCCTCCCTCCCCTAGGAGCCATCCTCTTCTCTCTACATTCAGCGTACCGAAAACCCATCCCCCTCGATGAAATTGTAGATTGCCCCCCCTTTTTCCTGGGATTCTTCCCCACGTTATCATTTTTTCTCAGGCGGAGTAAAGGGATCCTTCCTACTTCCTTTGTTGTTGTCCCTGTACTCCCGCATCACTCCCCCCCCAAATGATCAGAGTTTAGCGAGCCCAAAAGCCACATTTATCCCCCCCCTGCTACAATGTCATAGATTTGCCTCCCCCAGGCCTCTCCTTCTTTCAGAAGAAGATTTTTTCTGGCTCCAGTATGCTCTTTTCCATATACATTGCACTTCCTTCAAACTTATTGCACTCTCCCTATTATACAGGATTGCTTCACTCCATAATTTCCTTTTCATCATCCTCCGATAGAGGAATCTTCTCCCTTCGACCGATCTTGAGCTTTTAGAGATCTTCCCCTCTGGCACACGCCTCCTCTAGCATTGGGATTTTCTCGTCCCGCACCTCCCATGGAAGGACAAAAGCGCCCCTCCTTAAGCAAGTACCCCCCTTCTGCAATGACCCCTTTGAGGAATGCCCCCAGTTTGCGTGCCCATTTTACATAGCCAAACGACTCGGGATGCCTCCCCATCCTCTTTTCCGCGAAAGCATTCAACCGTTATGAATCCGCAATCCCCTCCAACCATGTCTCCCACCCAACCTTCTCTAAGGGAATTTCCCAGACAGAGCAGGCCGACTCGGTTCCCGGGCCGAATTCCTGTCACCCCTTGATTTCCTTTTTTCCCTTCAAAATCGGAGGCGCGCGCCCCTTGAAACACAAATTTCCCCAAGCGTTGCGCTCCTCCAGAAAGGATGCAGTCACCGTTGCGCCTGGAAGGACGAATTCTGGCACTCCAACTTATACACCCTTCAGACATAAGCAGCCCCCATTTGTTACCCCCCACTCTCGAACTTCCCCCTCGAGTCTTTTTTCTCCAAGGAAGGGTCCCTTTCTGTGTTTTTTTCTATGAGCGCCCTCCCTTGAGGGTCACGTGCTTGCATCTACCTTCCTGCCTGAAGATCCAGACTCCTCTTCTCCCCTTTCCCCCAGCGCATACGTCCGCTTTCTCCCGCCTGACTGAAGCTACCTCAATCTCCCCCGGATTCTCTGCGATATGCAACAATGCGCAACCCCCTTACAGCCCTTTCCAATTACACGAAGACCGACTTTCCCACCGCCACCGCATATAGCCATTCCCTCCCTTCCAAGAATCTGGCCTCTCTTTTGCCTTCCGCGACGATGACTGTGCCCCTCACGTCTTATTTTCCTTCAGAAATTAGTCCGTCCCGGGAGTAAGCAGTGGCCTCCCCTCCGTCGTCACCCGATACTATTTTTCTCAGGCTACCGGCGCCCTCCACTTCTAAGCCACCTTCTTCCCCGTCGAGCCGTTGCCCACGAAATTCACTGCCTGCTGCTTCACCAGTTTCTTCCTCCAGTCCCCGTCCTTGAGCACACTTCCAACCAGGCTGATCCCTTTTCTCCCCGATATTTTGCGAATTTTCCCCGATCCCTCCGAATTTAGTGTGTTTACGAGGAGTCGCGTCTTCCTTTCAAAATCCTTTTCTGCCCCACTTTTTTGCAATTGTGGACCAGGAACATGAATCCCGCGATTCCCCTCCCCCTCAGAGAGTGGGGCATAGTGGTGCCTCACCATCCTACCCCCCTTTTCGTTGGTAACGTCTCCCTCTCTTTCCCAGCGCCGTAAGAATCTTTTTTGAGCCGTTTTGTTTTGACCCCCCCTGACTGAAAGCACCTTTTCTCCTCTCTTCAAATTTCTTTTCCACCGCCCACCCGGCTCCTTTTCTTTCGACGCAACTGCCAGAAAAGTCCTCCCCCTTTCCCCCTCCAGATCGCTTCCGCTGTGTCTCCCTTTCCCCCCGGAAAACAATTGTTTTAGGTACGTACGCTACAGGGTCCTTCTCTATCTTGTAAACTCCTCTTTGAGGACCGCCGCCTTTTTTCTTTCCTCCTGATTTTGCTGCTCTGTGCTTTTTCAAGCGATCTGGGACGCTGAGGTGCGTTCTTTGTCACTGGTCGTGCACCCCTTTTTCCTTCGGAGAGGGTTTTCTTTCCCTTAGCGAAGCAGAAGTTTCAGCCGGCTCTCAGGCGGGTTTTTTTTCGCTTTACGTGCTGTGGTTCCTGCCAACGACGACGTTTCCTGGATTTTTTCAGGACCTTTCTTCTTCTGTACCAGGGTTGGTCGCTTTTCCCCAAGGCACATCTCCCCCTGATGACCCCTCTTTTAGTTAATAGAGGTTCGTTCATGTACCCCTGAAGCTCCCTTTGTTCCGCACTGGTGGAGGATTTTATTTTTCTCCGTCCTCCCCCCACACCACGTGAATCATCCCGTTTTCGCCACGTTCTTCCTGAGTCGGACTTTGAGAGCTTCCTCCCTTTGGATCGAATAGGGCGGTTTTTTTCGTTTCTGGTGGCGAATTTACATTTTCAGGAAATTCGGGCGAGGAGTCTCTTCGTTCCCCTTAATCTAGTCCTCTGGGTCCAGCGCGACCCTGTGTCAGAATCTTGAGACACGGGTGGTGCTTCCTTTTTGTCCTGTCACTGCCCCTCCCCGTAAGTTCTTCTTCCGATTTTTTCCCCAGTAAGACCGCCATGCAGACCTGTTGTCCCCGCACTTTCCAGAGTTGCTGGGGACCGGCCTTGGACTTTTCTTTTTTATTGGATGTTCCCTTTTCTATCTTGCTCCCGGGTTGGAAAGCTGTTTCTTCCTCTTTTTTGGTAAGTTTTTTGGGCAAACTGGTGTGCTCATTGTTTTCCTTCTTCGCATATAATTGTGACGTTTGAGGTATCTCCCTTCGCGGGGTTCCAGAAAGGTCTTTTTTCGTTGAAACTTCTCTTAGGGACTATTTTTTCGTCGGAATCAGGACGGAAATTTTTTCCATGCAAGTCTGCCTTTTCCCTCTGCCCCCCCCGCCCAAGGAATCTTCCCCCCCCTTCTTCTGAGTAGATGCGTAGGGGCGACCTTTGTAGTAAGCGCTCTTCTCTTCGGTGGGTTTTTTGCGTGATAGTGGATTTCTTTCATTTCGGGATCACGGCTTCCCCCCCCCCCCCCTTGACTCCCTCTGGATGGAATCTAGACTTTGAATTTGTTTCTTTCTTGACAAGACGCCCGCTCATTTTCCCAGTAGTCCCCCCTCCTGATAGCGTTTTTTTTGGTGATGTCTTTTTGGGCGCGCTAATATTCGGCTCTCCTTTTTTTTTTCGGTACATTTTTTCCCTTTTCCATGTTCTTGGAGTTGAGGATTATCTCCCCCTTTTTACTGGTTCTTTTTTCCGGTCTCTTTCTTTTTTAGTGGGGCATTTTTTTTCGTTGAGATTTCTCTCAGTGGCGGGGGCTCTTCCGGGGTATGCAGTTT
>Ga0179593_1542798_pt1 | contig 10815 bp, 15 predicted proteins | sample CZODoug2_1_08_16_FD_185931 | JGI IMG/M metagenome (GOLD analysis project Ga0179593, IMG submission 185931) | Vadose zone soil fungal communities from Angelo Coast Range Reserve, California, USA - CZODoug2_1_08_16fungal (PacBio error correction) | ecosystem: Environmental > Terrestrial > Soil >... | reverse complement strand
TGCCACCGCTTTCTCCTGACCTTTTGTTTCCCTCCTACTCTGCGCTCAGGCTTTTGGCCTGTCTCCGACACTTTTTTTTTTCTTTTTGCCAGTGAACTTCCGGGTTTTGCCGGGTCCCTTTTTAATTTCCCACCCCCGTCAATTTTCGTACTCGATTTGTAGAACCCTTAACCCGGCCACCCGTTTTTCCCTCTATTAAATTTTTCTCATTTTTTATGAAGGAAGGCCGGCCCCGCCATTATTTATTCGTCACCCCCCACCCCCTGGTCCTTGACTAAGTTGTATTGTCGCCTTTTTTGTCCGTCCGCTAACGGGTTACTTTGGACCAGCTCTTTTTGCCGTTCAACTGCGGGGTTCCCTCAAAAGGTGCCCCCCCCCCTCCGTCCATTTTTTCTGAAACTCCCTCTTGGACTTTTGTGGCGGTGCCTTTCCTGACGCTTTTAATTCCCTAGACACGTATGCATGAGGTTGTCCCTGCCTCACCCCTCAAGACTGAACCTTCGTCTTCCTGTCCTTGTTGGGGGGAAGCTTTCTCCGTGCGCGAGACCGCCGTATGAGTTTAAACTGTCACAGTCGAATGCCAATTCCCACTTTTTTCAAAAACTTTCCCTTTCCGATGAGGGTCGTTTTCTAGGGGAGATGTTTCTGAACCTTTCTCAAGGTTTTTTTCCCCAGGCGATCATTTCTCCCTTTTTTTTCCTCTCCTTTTTTTTCTTTATATCAGATAATGAAGATCCGACGTGGCCCCCCCACCCTTGGTCCCGAGCCTCGAGACAGGGCTCCTGCATGTGAAAAAAGTTCGTTTGCCACGACTTCTTTTCACTTACCTTTGTGTATCCTCCCAGTCTGTCTACCCCGCTGGCGTCCACCCAACGTATCCTGCCGAGTTAATACTTTTCGGTCTTATGTGGCCCTCCATTTCGGTGCTTTTTTTCCAGTCCGCGACCATGTTTTTTCCCCCGGCGCCGCTCAAAAAAAAACGGCCCCTTAGGTTTCGTTCTTTAATGTTCGCCTTTACGTTTCCTCCCGGCAAATTCCTCGTTCCCCTCACCCGTTGTCCGTTTTTTTTTGATTCTTCGACAAGATCGACCCCCTCCACTTCTTCCTTTTCTTTTCATGGGTTTGTACTCTTCTCTGAGGATGCCTGTTCGGCACATCTTTTGACTTTTCAAAGAAATGATAGCCATCCTATCGTTCTTTCTCCTTTGGCCTTTTTTAGTTATTTTTCCCTTCTTCTTTCCACTAAAGAAGTTGCAATACCTTTCTCTGCACCTCCCCCAAGCCAGGAGTTCACTCGCCACCCCCCTCAGGACTCTCTGTACTTTACAGGACTAGTAAAGAGGAAACGAAAATCTTAGGATTCTCCGGGCTTTTGCCCTGCATTTCCCTTCTCCATACACCACGTCCCCCTGCCCTTTCCCAGTGATTCCCAGCCTCTGCTTAGGAGAGAAATGTTCCCCCCCCCCAAGTCCCACACTATTTGGTTTCCGATCTCTTTAACAGGTCAAATCTTTACTTTTAATAAATCTTCCCCCTCCTTCTCAATCGTCGTAAGTTACTTGCGAGGCAGTGTCTTTTTCAAAGATACCCCTTGTTCGGACCCCGAATTCGCAAGCTGAAGTTTTTCTCATTGTCCCGGGCAGTGAAACTTCTATTTTCTCCTCCCCCCCAAAAAGATCGGGCTGCATCGCTCAAAATTTTCCTGTGCGGGGTCTGACCCTCGGATGGGTGGCAGCCCTTTCGCGCCAGAAATGACCCCTTTACATCGATCCGACTTTTTTTTGGCTTCTACCCTCCGTATGCCCGCCTCTTTCCGATGTCCTTTTTTGCAGACTTTAGGGCTGACTTTTTTCTCCTTCTTTGCTTTACTTCTGAAGGGGACTTTCCAATGCGTTTTTCTTTCCCCCCCCGTCCCGAGGGCCCCTTTTTTGCTCTAGCCCATTGAATTCAGCGGAATGTTTGGCTCTACTTCACTTTCTTCCCCGAGGCAATATGTTTTTTCCAAGACCCCCAAAATTTTCCTGGCCCCCTTTCATACGATGACTATTCCTTTCTTTCCCCGGCTTATGCAACCCCCCTCCTTTTTTCGGTTCAAACTACCCAAGTCCCTTGTTTTTCCCAGGTCGGACTCTTTGGAGGTCCTCCCCAAATATTCCCTATCCACCATTTCCTTTCGCATGCTAGCTTCCCTCCTTGCGTGCAAAGGACTTTGACAGTTTTCCCCGACAGTCTTTCCTGGCCTACTGAAAGATTCGAGTGCGGGAAGCGCGTCTCACTGGGCTTCCCCGGACACCCCCCGTGACTCCCACGGAAGATGACCGGACCCCCACGGGGGCGCCTCCTCTCTTTTTTTTTTTTTTGTTTTCGAGATGAGAAATGGTTAAGTGGGCTTACTCCCTTCTCATTTTCTCATCGAGGCAGATTGACCTAGTCGTCCCCTTATACGATAGGTAAGCCCTTCTTATCGCCCCCTTCGGTTCCCCTGTTTAAGGGAGGAATATCTGCCTTCCCTCCCTTCCCGTTGTTGTTCTACTGTCCCGTGGCGTCTCATTCCGGTCCTAAAACTTACCACAGATTTTTTCGTTTTCCCCGCGGGAGTGATTCCGCCTTTGTTTTTGCTTTTTTGCTATTTCCTCGTATTTTTTTTTTTTAACTGCACTCTTTCTCCCCAAACCCCCAACGAGCCCGTGTCATTTTTTCCTTTTTTTTTTCAGCGCAAACATTCCCTCCTGACTCCCCTGGGTCTTTCCTTTCCCAAGGGTTGGAACCCGCCCCCGACCCCCTTTCTTTCCTCGCCCTACTGATCTTGGTTCCACTTTAAGCCCCGACCCTTCTTCTCTTCATACCGCGGGCTTGAATACTTTTTTTTTTATCGCCCGAAGTTCGAGAATCGTTTTCTCCCTTTCTTCTCACAGCTTATCTTTCCCGCCCCACCTTGGTTTGGTATTGAACCTTCCCCTCACATCCTTGCCACTACCGCCTTTTTTTCTGTTATACCCTCTACATGGACCGGGTTGAAGCCACCTTTCCCTCCCCTTCAGCCTGAGTCCTTTTTCGCTGTCCGCCCTTTGTCTCCTTTACATGAACGGCCCTTCAGGAACGTCCTACTCCATTGATCGTCTCTTTCGGTGTCACTCTGGATTAGGAGGGACACCGATTTGACTTTTTTTTTTCAGTGCTACCTTCTCGTTTTCCCCCACTTTTCGTGTCTTTTTTCTTCCGAGGGCGGGGTTTCCTTCTCCCACATTCAGTCGCACGTTAGCAATTTTTTTGGATTTCATCCGCATTATTGTATGTCCCTCCATGTCAACCGCCGGATCCTCCTGCCTGAGGAAAACGTTTTTACTTCTGCTCCTTCTGGTGGTTATTTCCGGGATCCCTTCGGCGACGGGTATCACAGTTCAATGGCGGTTCCCCTCGTGCCTGGGATATCTTCTGTCCCTATTGTCGTAGTCGTCTTCCCCCTTTATTCTAAGCATCAATTATACGCCCCCTGTTATCATTTGGTCAATCGACGTTGACTTTCCGACACGCCGCCTACCTATCTCCGGTAGTACCCTCTCTCACAGGTTCCCTATTTTTCGACCTCGCTCAATTTTTCCTTCTCTCCCCCACCTTTTCCCTCCTCTTTTGTTGCCCGCTTACGGTTGAGAAGAGAACCGGTTTTCCCCCCCCTTGACGTGTAATCCTCCCTCTCTTGAATTTGGTGTTTGATGTCCTTCCCTTCCCCCCTATCATACATTTAGTGCTTCCGTTCATTTGAGGTTGACTCCCCATACTCGTAACACTCCCCTCATTCCTTTCCCCCCTTTTTGTGGGAACGCCCGGCCCCAGGCTGTGCGCGGAAGAAGGGTTTTCTCCCCCCGGCAGTCGAACGTCCCTTCCCCTGCAAAACGTCCCCTTACTGTTCACACTTTTCGCTCTCGGAGAGGGGCGTTTTCCCTTTTTTCCTTTTTTGTACCTTTCTCAACCACCCGGGTTTGTCCCTCTTCTTTTCCTTCTCTTTGCCCTCCTCCGTTTTTTTGTTTTTTTTTTAAGATTCTACCATCACTCTCCTCCCTATAGTTTTACCAAACTGAGTTTTCACCGGTTTACCATCGCGCCCCAACCCCCTCATCCTTGGAATAGATTTTCCCCTATTTACGAATCACATTCCTTTTTTGTCATTTCAAGAGTCTAGTCTACGGGTGCCTCCCAACGATACCCCATCTTCCGGTTGCCTCGAGGTCGCTCCTTGTCTTTGCCAGGGCCACCTCCACGGGTGCTCAGTCGTCATTCTGATACTGGTCCTCCACTTCTCCCCCCCTCCCACAAAGGGCCAGAGGATTCCGGTTTTTTGCCCAACTCTTAAGGGGTTAACCCTTTTGTTCTTATCGGGCATCGCAAGGCCAAGTTCCCTCCCTCCTTGTCCCCCCATTGGGAGCCAGGGCTCGCTTGTGCCTTACCTTTTTTTTCCACCCTTTTCAACCTAGCAGGACATGTGATCAGCGGTGTTTCCCCCAGGTCTCTTGGAGGTCTTGGTGGCAGGAATTCGCAATCGTTTCTCTCCTTCAATTTATATCGTCAGATCCTTGTTTTTTTCTCCGGGTAGTCTTTATCCTCCAATATCACTCCTTGACGGTAGCCTTAAGAGTATGCGAAACCCTCCCGGAGTTCACTGAGCCCAACCCCCCTTTCTATGGACCGTCGCACGTCCCCCCTTTTTTCATAGTTCCGCCACGTTCTAATCCGCTTTTTCATATGCGTTCCACCCTAACTCCCTCCAAAAGAAGGAGGTTATCCTCCCCAGTTGCTCTTACCAGTGCGCCCCTTCTTAGCGCCTTCCCCCCCCTCCTCGTCCTGACGCCTTCAACAGAGCGATGCTTCTGCACAAGGTCCCATTCTCCAAATGGTCTTTCCCCTGCCCCTTTAAACGCCTTCTATCCCCCCGTCCCCCTTTCCCTGCGCGTTTTCTTTTTTATCCAAGGTTCCCGGGCCCTCCCTCTTACTTTATCTGTCACCTTCGTTTCTCCTGCCCCAGGAAATGTAGCTTCTCCCCCTTTAGATACACTTGATGCAGTCGCTATCATTGGTGACGTGTTTTTTTTCGACCAGGGATTGTGGACTTCGAGAACGCCGCTAAATTCGAAAATCGATTTCCCGCCCTACTCCCCTTTAATGGCCGCTCCTTCCTGCACACAACCTCTTCGGTATGACGAGACCTTGGGTTTTTCCTCCCTTCGGCATAACAGCTCTTGGCTCCTTTCTTTTTCCCCCTAAAAGGTGGTGTGTCCTTCAAGGAAGTCGGTTTCTGGGCGATAGACCATTCGTTCTTAAGAGGACGTTTTCGCTTACCCCTCTCCTTACAACCGATGCCTTATTCCCCCCCTCTTCCAAGACATCGGGACCCTTTAACCCCATGCACGATTACCTTATTCAGACTAGGCTCTCCCCCTCTGTTTTCCAATGCCTCAGGATTTATACCTCCCCCCTCCTTGTCTTGTTCTCAGGGCGGATGACTCTATTCGGAAAGATCCCCCCCGAGCGTTTGGACAGACAATTGTGAAGGGCGATTTTTAGTCTTCTTTCCTTCCGTTACAGTTCCCCCCTGTCCGCTTTTCCTCAAATTGACTTCTCGTCTTGACGCTTTTAGAGTGCGAGGCATGTCTGCCGGCTGAACATTAACCTTCCTGACGGAAGAATACACCAAACGGGCTCACTCTTTTCCCTTTTCTTGCGCTGGTTTTTTTCTCTTCCGTCAGTAGATGTTAAATCCTTTGCTCGTTCGCATCATTAATTCCCAGTCGCACTTGACCCTCATTTGAATCCTAGCGACGTATCCAATTACTTCGTCCCTCCGGTGTTTTCATTAGGAAATCATCGACCCTGCCCCGCGGCCCGATTTTTTTGGCTTTTCCTCCTTTCCCTCAGATTGCGGTCCCGCCCTCCCCCCATCTACATGGTTTTTTTGTCCTTCCCCCCCACGTAAGGAGTTGATTCCCCTCCAGAATCTTTTTTTCCCGACTGAGTTATTCTCCTCGTCTGCATTTGATTACCTCTCTTTTTGCAAAAAAACAGGTAGTGTCCCCGGCAGTTCTTATAGCCCCCAACTATTCTGAGATGGGATATTCCTGCGGTCCCCGCATAACTTGGATAAACGCCCCCCCCCAGACATTTCTGTGCTCCAGGACCCTCCTTCTCTGGTCACGCCTTCGCACTCTCTCTTTTCCCCCTACGATTCACGAGTTTTTTTGCCTTCCTTTCCCCTTTTTTCTTTAGAGCGAATTGTCTTGAGTCAGGTAGGCGAGGCCTCCCTTTTCCTCGTGGGACAATCCCTGTTTTGTAGATAACAGAACACTTTCTTTTTTGCTATTCTTCCCCTACAGATAGTTTGACTCCTAAGCCTCCCATGGCACTTTTTTCCGCCCGGTCACATGATTTCAGCCTGCCCGTGTCAGAACAAGGGTGTTATGTTCCCCCCCAACTTTTTCCCGGCCCATTTCCGGCCGTACGACATTGATCGTAAGGCGTTTATTCGCTTTGATCTTTCTTAGCTCCCCCTGGGACCCTGTTTCTACTCCCTGCGGGTGCAAAAAAAGTGCTTTTCGTTGCGGTTGTGTCCTTTATCGCTAAGTCCTTCTCGCAATGATATCAACTGGGGTCTCTTCCCCTTCCTTTTTGTGGATGCTGTCGTCCGGGACACCGGATCCCCTTAATAGGACCCTTCTTTTTACCCTTTCCTCATGCTTGGTACATGTAGGTCTAGCTCTTGTTGTTCTCTCCCCTGTGAATTTTCTTTTGTCCAGGGTACCCGAGGCTGCATCCCTTCAAGCGTTCCTTGGTAATCGACTAAAGGTAGCCTCAGCTGATCTTCTCAAGATGGCTTTCGAAAATTCCGTTTCCTCTTCCTTCGCCCCCCTTCCTAGCAATCCTTCCGAGTCCAACAACACTTTTTATTAAATAATGAATCCTGTCTCCCGATAATCCTCCCCTCTGATTCTCTACATTCCCCTCCTCCCTTGGTTCGCCCGCTGACCCTTCCGGATTTTTTTTCTCTCCCTTTTGAACACCCCCCTTTTCGTCAACCTTGCTTTGGCTTCCCTCTGGCACTTTTTGTGGGAATGACCGAATTTCCTTCATAAAGTAGCTCTTCTCCTTCCCCGCTTCGCTGTTCACTGGCCCCGTAACGACATCAAGCATTCCCTTGAATGATCCCGCCTTTTTGTTTCCTCACACCGGCTCAGTTCCTCGGTCCTCCTGTTCTTTCACCCTTTTGGACCCTGCCACACGCCAATGGTTACCCCCCCCTTTGCGTCTGAGGGAGGGGGTTTCGCTTTTTTTTACCTTCACCCACGTGCCCCACGCGTTTATTTTCTTTAGCTTTTTCTTTTTTCTCCCTCTTTTGTTGTTCTTCGGCGATCTCTAAGCATATCAGGTGGACACCGGGGTTGATCCAGGCAACTCTCCCCCCCCTTTGGACTCCCCCCCTTTGCTAGCATCGTTGTGAAAACAAAAGTGTTTCCGTTTTTTGCAGTTACGACCCTCCTTTTTTTGAGAATACCCATTTTCTTCAGCACGGGCCGATTGCCGGGCGCCAAACCCCCCTCTCCCTTTCCGCGAGGTTGTCTTCCAATTCTCTTTTCCTCGAAGGTATTGGCCCCGTTCCCCGAATAATATGGTTCAGTAGTAGATTGTGTCACGGCGCCGTTCCCCCCCCCAAGTCCGAGAGGATACGTATCCTTTAAATTTACGGGAAGGGTTCAACCCCTGGTTGTCCTTTTTCTGCTGCTCCCCCGCTTCAGCGTGAACCCTTCCCTTTTCGTGGCCCCCTTACAACCCGTGTGTTTCTCCTTCCGGTCCTTGCCGCGCGGAAAAATAGTCGGTCCCCTTTTCCTTCCCTTTTTGTAATCCTCTGCGTAGAGTCTGTTTTCCCTTGGACAGGTTCCCTCTGCGAATGCACCTACATAAGCCTCTCCCTTCCCTCCTGTCGTATTATTTTTTTTAATTCCCCGGGAGTATTTCCTCCCCCAATGTTGCGGTTTGATCTTTCCCCCTCTTGACTGGTCCCACAAAAAATCTTTTCAGAACAGTCGTCTCTCTGTTCTCCCGTTGCTCCAGTCCCTTGAGCGCAGATTCCGCCCCCGTCCCCAAATTTCATTTTCTTGGATCGCTGGTGCATGGCGCCCCGTCTCCAATTCCCACACTTTCCGGAATCGCCGTCCCCCAGTTATATTCGTCTGACTTGTATTAGCAGTCAAATCACCCTCCCCTCCTTTTCCCGCTGGTACCCTACAGTAGAGTATAACTTTCTACTGGTCCGGATAAGCCCAGTATCACTTCCCTCTCACACGCCTCTCTCATTTTTTTTTTCTTCCCTGAGGGACGTGTCCTTCCTTTCAAGTTCTCAACCCCGGAGGCCCGCGTCCCCCTCGCCTTGACTTGTTTCCCTTTCTTTCTCCCGGGGCTAGAGTCTACTTCTCTAATACTTCAGTGCTCTTGCCCCCTATCAGGTGATATGCTTTTTCCCATGTTTGGCCCCCTCTCTCCTGTTTTCCACCCGATCAACAGATAACTATCTCCTCCTAATTTTCGTCTGCGATATCTTTGCCCACAAAATCTTTCTTTTTATTTTCCGATCTTTTTAAGACTACAGTACTTTCAAGTCTCTTCTCCAGTGCGAAACCATAACAAGTAGGTGTTTTTATCCCCCCCCCCCCCCGAGCTTGTTTTGCCCAAATAGAGGAGGATCCAGCTCGCATCTCCTTCCTTTTGCGTTCTACTTCTTCTCTGTCCCCTTTTTCGGCACTTTTCCCCCCTTCCCTTGCTACCGGGTCCCCCTTCAGTTGAATTATAATGGCTTCCGCTGCATTTCCTAAAACTAAGATTTTTTCTTAACCCCCCCCTCCCGCTGTGGGACTTTTTCTTCAATCCCCGGTTTTCTTCCACTCGTCCCCTCTTCCCCCACGAGGGAGCCAGCCATTATTTATATTCCCGTGACACTGCGTTATCCTTGACTAAGTTAAGAAGGCCTTCCCCCGTTATAGTCTATCTGTCGACCGTAGACTGGTCAGGTCAATCTTCCGCATGCGGCTCAAATCGGTCCCAGCGTTCCCTTTCCCCCCTTTTCCCCAGCCCTGCAGGGCGCCTCTCTCTTTTTTCGTTTTTTTTCTTCCGTTTCTTCTTGTAATAGCATTCCTCCCCCTCTTTTTGTAAGAAGGAGCATTAGATTGCCGCTCCCTTACAAGCCGTCAGCCCTCCTTTCTCGAACTCCGTACTTTTGACGTCGTTTTCGGTACGGCGTTCAGTTAGGGAACTATCATGCCGTTGCCCGCGCTGGATCATTGTTTCGAGTTTCGAGTCCTCTTCCTAGTTACTCACAGCGGGAATTGGGGTAGTTATCCGGTCCTCAGCGTCTGGAGTGTGATCCCGTAAGTCCGGTATTTTACTCTCGTCTAGATGCAGGGTTGCACAGTCCACGTTTGCTTTTGGAACACACCCCCCCTGAGTCCAGGCATTTGTTGAACTTCTCTCTTCCTCCCATTTCGTGTGACGATGGTCTATCGAAGGATTGGCCCTTGCTTTGTGACTACACTAAAAGACCCTTTTTCGCCCCACCTGCTAATGAAGCAATCTGGTTCCTTTCCTTTCGAACCTGCAATGACGCCCCACCCCTCTCTCCTTTCTGGATAAAAGATTTTTGTGGTCTTTTCTTTCCGGGAAGAAGTCTTCTCCGCCCCCATTCGCATTCCGGCTTCCGACACAGGCTCCGTGGGACTGCCACCCTTCCATGCTGGTTCGACAGACACACCCCTTAAAGCTCGACATCAACCCAGATCTACTCTTCCCCTCTTAATGGCACTGCCCTTGTTCAGTCAACCTACTTTCACTTCCCCCCTTCAGCCTTGCGCCCAAGTGGGCTTGTCCCTCCCCCAGGAAGGATTCCCTCTCGGTAACGTACGAATCTCTTTCCTTTTGAGAGTATTTGAAGTATGGCGTAGGCGGACCAGTTCTCTTTCTTTTTCCCTTACTGGTTGAACCCCCTTTGTCGGGTTTTTTCATTTTCTCTTAAGAAAGTTATTCTCTTTTGGAGAGACTGGGCGCTCTTCGGCTGTTCCCCTTTCGACATTTCCCCCCGGATACTCAACTTCCCCTTTTCCCCGCTCATGCTTGTGTAATGGTCGAAGGATCCAGGATCCTGGTTTTTTCCCCCTAACATTTTTCGGGGTATCCCCCCCGTCAAGCTTATATTGGTTTTATAGTACTACGGCAACGGTAAACCCCTCCTTGATCTCCCTTTATCATTTTCGTTACTTTTCTCCTTCTTTCCTCCTCGCCATCTTTCGGCGGAGTTACAAAACCCCCCCCCTCACAGGGACCTGGACCTTTTTCCCGAAGCAGATTTCTCCCGATCACTGTCTCTCCCTCTCACGGGTTCCGCAAGCGATGCTTTTCCGGGCCCCTGAACGGAGTCGGCGTCTTTTTTACTCTCCCCCTTTTTTACCCCCGTCAACCGGCGGGCTCAGGAATCACGCCCTTTCCTTGGAAAATCCCGTCTGCCTTGCTTGGCCCGATCCGCGTCCCAGAATGCCCGATGATTCTGGGGTTCCTTTTTCCTACCCCTTTACTCCCGCAAGGTTGGGCTTATTAACTTCGCGGGTCTTCTGGTGGACGACCGGAATCGGCTTTGCTGCCTCGTGACTCTCTCTCCATTCCGTGGTAAAGTCGTAAGGCAAAAAAAGAGAACGTCCTTTGTTAATCCCCGATTTTTTGAGGGGGAGTCTGATGGTCTTGTATTCCCTCCCCCACCACTGTTTTGGTCCTGTTTTTTTTTTCTCT
>Ga0179593_1527772_pt1 | contig 10815 bp, 7 predicted proteins | sample CZODoug2_1_08_16_FD_185931 | JGI IMG/M metagenome (GOLD analysis project Ga0179593, IMG submission 185931) | Vadose zone soil fungal communities from Angelo Coast Range Reserve, California, USA - CZODoug2_1_08_16fungal (PacBio error correction) | ecosystem: Environmental > Terrestrial > Soil >... | reverse complement strand
TGCTTCTGATGTCTTGAAGCATCTTGTCTCGATGGCCCAGTCTTCCATTTTGACTATTCCATCTCAACGCTTTTCAGTCGTCTCTTCTGTGTCACGATTAGGGAATTACTTCTTGGCCCCTCATGGGAAATGAACTGTTGTGCCGTTCCTTCCCAAGGCCCTCTCGAGGAAAGGCCCTGACCCCGTTTTTCTTTTTTTTTAAACCCTTTTAATCTGGCTGTTCCCGGGCACTTCCCAAACGCCATTTCCAAGACAATCTAACCTTGTTCTACGGAAGGGCCAAGGTCCCCCGGTCCGGGTCGTTTTAGACATTCTTTTTTTTCATTTTGGTGTTATGATCGGGATGAGTTTTTCAGATCTCCTTATCGTACCCTTCCATATAGCGAACACGCCGGATTGTGGTCTTTCGCCCTTTCCTTTTATTGCTTGACGCCCCTCCCGGCGGAGCGATCGATGGCTGTGAACGGTATTCCCTTGCTGAAGGTGTTTATTCGGCCTCCCTTTCCCCCTTTTTGCCGTCTCCAGCATTCCCATAATAAAGTGCTTTCCCCCCCACGCCTATTCGGCATAGGTTTCGAATCGGCGCGACCTGTACTTCTTGCTTCCGAGATTTTCCTTGCATCGACTATAGGGTGTACGCCCCATTTGAGTTATGCCGCGCATCGCGGATTTCGCTGCGCAGGCCTCCGATCCTGACCCGTTTTGAATTCTTCTCCCTCTCGCTTTTTCCCCTGGCGTTGAACTTTGAGTTTGTATTTCCCTAGCGTGGCCCGCAGTACATCTTCAAGCATCTCTTTCTTAAAGCTTCCGCCGACCGTTTACTTCATGTTCTTCCCCGCCACCGGGGGCCATCCGGGAATGACTTATACTTCATCGCCCCCCGTACTCATTTCTGAAGGCGGACGTCATTTCCGACGCAACCGGGTGGTGAAATTCGCCTCTTCTAGTCGGTTGACGTGAACCTTTTCTGTTAAATGCAGATCACTAGTCCACTCAGTGAACTTCGCGTCTTGCAGGCTTTAGCTGGAGGCCAGCGTCTTTTTGTGTCGAGCTAGTTTTACCGTGATTCCCTGGAATCTGGAGATTTTCTCTCCGAGGCTCTCTTCGGCTCTTTGCGCCTTTGCTTGATACCTCAACGGCAGCTTAGACCCCCAAGGCGCCCTTCGCCTCCCCGCGTTGATCCATACCATTTTTTTTCCCCCCGACCGCTTGCCCCCCCTGCTTTCCGTTGTTGACGATGAAAACCTGGTCCTCCTCCCTTTTTAAATGAGTTACGCGGCGCAAAGATCCCTCCAGGAAGCCCTAACCCTACGCTTCTCCATTGGCACTGTGTCTGCTGTGATTGCTTCGCCCCCCACCTGGCGGCGAACCTTCCTCAGAGGACTATATTTTTTGAGCCCCCAATCGTTCCTTCTATTTTCTATCTCCTGAGCTTTCCGTCGTTTGTTGACGCCAATAAGTCAAGCAGATGAACACAATTTTCTCATCTTTTTTCAAACACTTCCCACAAGCTCTTGCCCACAGTCGGCAATTTACGTCCCCTAATTACCAGTATCTAAGACTTAAGGTTTGTGTGTGTAGATGTGGCTCTTCAATCTGCTCGGTTTTGTTGTAAATCCTCTTGACAAGCCCTCTTTGTCTCTAAGCGTTTTCACAAAGACTCTCCCCGGCACCTTGCCATGCAAATGAAGAAGCATTCAACACTGATTTCTTCGACCCCTCCAAACCTCCCTTCCGTCTGACTCTTTTGCCCCCCCATAAGCTCTTTAAGATCTTGTCCCCCCCAGCTTGGCTTCGCTGGTCCAGCCGTTTTCTTCGTCGCCGGCTTTCCGCATATTCGACCGTGATCGCTGTGGATACCATTTTCTTGATCGAGATATCCTTTCTTTCGTGATACGATAATTTTCCCGTCGAGTTGTACCTACCCTTTTGAAACCCGCCACTGTGGATTCTATACCTTTTTTTTTGCCGATCCTTTGCGCCCCCAGGCCCCCCAGGGGGGTGGCTGGACGTACCTTCTTCTAAAGCAGCTTCGATGGATGTGGGTCCTCTTTTCTACATGGTTCGCTTGGAACGCCTTTTGTTTTTTTCCCCACGCGGCGGACCGACGCAGGGTTGCCTCAACGGTTTCTTTTTGGTCTTTTTCTCGCCTGAAATCTATCCCCCCCCCCTTTTGTCTTCGCTTCCTCTTAAGTTTCCTTGGCCCCTCTTCGGAAAACCTGGATGACGGCTATGGTCCTCCTCCGCCTTCCCCCCCCAAGGCTCCTTTCTCTTTGAGTCACTTTCCTCGCTAAATGGGCAGAGTTTTAATCAATCATCTTCGTTTCCAAACCTCTCCGAATCGAACCAGCGTCTGCGATCGCCCCCCCTCTCTCCTGTCTTTCCCGACCTTGTATTTGTGAACCTTTTCTTTATTGTGGTTCAGATTAGCACCGGGATCCTCTCAATCGTGCCCCTCCTGCCCACCTTGCGGGTTTAAGCCCTGCGCCTTTCGCTTGACCATAGACTATATCGAATGCTCGTGGCTGATTGGCCATTCCAGATGGAGCGAGGCAAAACTCGCGTTTATGAATTTCTCACCGGCAGGCCCCTTCTCTCTCTTTTTGTTGAGAGTTCCTTTTTTTTCCCGGACCCTCTCTTCAACCGCGAGTTTTGCCCCCTTTCTCAATCGTTACAGGAGGGCCCAATGTCCCGCCGCCTAGATCGGGATTGGTCCGGCAGACCTTGCGCGTTTTGCAGGCTTCATCCCAGCTTCTCCCCCAGGTCCTTTCCCAACCACTTCTTTTAGAATGATTTTTTTCGGCTCCTGAACCCCGCGCCTGCAAGCAGAAAAATTTCACACGCCTGTTCGGGACTCTCGATCCATTGTTGTTCGGATCGCCATTCCTTTTCGAATCCTCGGTAGATTCGTTTTTAGACGTTTCCTCTGGTCTTGGCTCAATTTCGATTCCCGTTCCCCCCCCCCCAACAGTGCACTTGCCTGTTAGCTACCCGTTGATCCCCCTGAGAGCAGTAACTGTGGTATTTTTCCCGTAGATCTTATTCCTGTGAACACTTCCTTGTGAAACATCTTTTCTGTTTCGCTTATCGGCCGCATAACTCGGGATTTAATGAGACTTCTAGCCACCTCCGCTAGTCCGCCGTCTGGTTTTCAACCGCCTTTTGGCGTCCCTCCTATCTTCCACAGCTTGACACACAGCCTTCCCATATGATTTACTGAACTTCCACCATGGCTTACTTGTGGATCTTCTGGATCGCATCCGGAGAGAAGCGTCACACCCTGAGCCCTTGTGTTACCCCTTTCATCAGGCCTTAGGGAGCACGACAGCCTGGGACAATGATACCGTCTGCCTCTATATCCAACCAGACATTTCCACCGGTAGGATATTCGTCCGTCGAATCTTTGCACTTGCGGTCCGATTTCTAAGTTTCGTCATTGGCAGTCTTGACTTGTAAACCCTTATGTCTTCTCTGACCTGGACCCCCCTTCCCCCCGCTTTGGGCCTGGTCGTAATCTCATTGTTACGACTGCTCCCCCTTGAACTAGCGGCTTTCCAGAGCTCTCTTGTTCTTCGCTCTGAGACACGAAGTGTTTTGTACGTGATAGCGCCTCCCGCCAACCCTCTTTTCCACCCACTCCCCCCCCCCCCAATGAATTATTTTTCTCCTATTCTTTTGGGTACTTTCGTTTAAGAAGTGAATCATGATTTTTTTCGCAAGTGCTTCTCAATCAGCGCAGGATGGTCACTTGTTCTTCAGTTCTTCTCACGTTTCAACTCCCTCCCCTTCCGTCCGGCGACATGCGCAGCGCTTCCCCCCTTGTGTTCCTTCGTATTTAGCCTATTCTCTTGATGTCCTTCGCATTCGGCCTCCCCTGCTGGCCGACATCACTCCCGGATGCTCCTTTCCAATAGCAGGGCTGCTGGTCCAGCGTCTCTGATACTTTTTTTTTTTTTTTCCCCCCCCCCCCCCCCCCTTCCGTCCGCGTACGCCATGTCCCCCGTTTTTCGACTCTGTTCCTTTTTTTTCTCCCCCCTTCGGGTTTTGCGAATGGTATTCCCCGGGCACATCCCCCTAGTTCTGCGGGACTGCGGCGTAATTTCTCAGCAATTTCTTTAGTTTTTTAGTGCGCGCCAACCGCTAAGCGCCCCTGCCAGACACCGACCCCGATGTGCACGCGCTTTCCTTCCCCGACATCCCCACTTTTCCTTCGCCTACCCCCTCGTTATTAGCTCGACCACCACGTTCCCTTACCCCCCACCCCCCTCCCCTTCCTGACTTCCTTTCCAATTCGTTCTGAGCTGAATTTAAATTTTTCCACACCTTAACTAAGGCACCTGAACCGCTCCGTTCTTTGGGTTTCCGTCCCCCTCCTCCTTTTTGCTGTTGTTTCTCTCCTTCATTTCCATTTTTGCCCGGTTTAGGTTCCTAGATGAAGGCTTCTCTTATGCATACGAGGAGGCCGGCCTTTCTTTTTTTAAGCTTTCTCTTCGCGCTTTGACCTTCGTGTGGCCCCAGCCCGGAAAAAAGTAAAATCTTCCTTGCTCCAAAGCCGAGCTGGCAGGGGAATCAATCTCCCAATTTTCCGCCTTCTCCCCTCTCTGAATTCTTTCGCGGTCCTTTTTTTTCTCAAGAAATCTGCTGTTTTGCTCAATACTTTGAACATATCCAGCGGGCCGCGCGCCGACTCAATCCCCAGCCCCCTCCCCCCCATGAGCTTCAAAAGTCGTGTAGGCGTTTGTTTGTTGAGCCTCCTTTGCTGTGCTGGTTCCCCCTTCCCCCACACAATCATGCTCGGTCCGAAGACCGCCACTCCAGTCAAAGTGCTAGCCGTTTCTCGAGAATCCTTTTTTCACAACTTTCAATCCTCATTTTCCTTCCAGTCCCCCTTGAACCCCCCCAAGCCGTATCCCGAGATGAAGACGGACTTCTTCCTCATATTCATCCGCCGGAGCAGAACACCAAACCGCATTTGAAATTTCCCTTGGTAGTCCCCCTTTGGGTCCTTCATGACTATTTTTTCCTCATATTCGAAGGTTATTCCATGTCGTTGTGGCCTGTGCCGTAGCTGCAGCCCCTTTCTGGAATCCCCCCTTCAAAAGGCCCGCCTTCTAATTGTGAGGCGAGGATTTCTAACTTTCTTCTGTTACTCGCACCTCCCCCCTTTTTCCCCTTGATTATACGCCTTGCAGCGTGCTGCCCGCACGGGGTTCTTTGCTATTCTTGCGCGGGACATTCCCTTTCTTGACAAGACATCGGTCCCCTCTCTTTTTCCTACGGTGTTGTTGAGTCGGCACTTTTCGCTGATCCCTCTAAGTCCTCTTGCCCCCCATCGAAAAAGCCGGCCTAACGATGCGGTGAATTTCCCGCCCTTCGGTCGGACTGTTCCTTGTTGGCACTCCCCCTAAATTCTTTTTTTTTCCGTAGGCCCGTTTTTTCTTGTGCGGCGCCGGAACAACCCTTTTTCCCTTTTGTCACTACGGCAAAGGCTCAAGCCATTTTTTTTTACCCCTGGATTTCCCCCTTTTTCCCAAGTTCCCCACTCGGTCCCAAAGGGTCGATTTGGAAGTCTTAAGCATCTTTTTTGTTTTTGGTTTTCTTGCGTTTTTTTTTAAAAAAGCCATTCCGTCCCCCAGTCTATGCTCCCCCCTCCCCGGAACGGATCACCGCCGCACTTAGAGCATGACACGGACGTCCCCTTCCCGCTGCCCCCCCTTTTGCATCCCTCACTCGCCATCTCCCTCTATGTACAGAAACACAGGATCAGACCCCCCCCCCCGAACAGCCACTGGATCGAGCTCCCAGACAGGCCCTCCCATTTTTATTTTCCACCCCAGCAATCCCCCCTAGATTGGTCTAACAACCACAACCCCCCAGCATATATATGATCCACTCTACTTCGAAGCTCACCCCCCTGCCTCTACAGATCTGGAATCCCCCTTCCCCGGTGCCGATCCCTGGCCACTGGCATGCTGTCAAGAATCCTTTTTCTTTGATGAAACTAGCCCAAAGCCCTACACGGACACAGATCTCGTGCGCTCGCCATGGCGACCGGAGTCCCGGGGGGCCTCGCCGGACCTTTTTATGGATTTATCCGGTTGTTGATCCCATGGAAAGTATAGTCTCTTGCTCGACCGCTGAAATCTTCGTCCTCCCGCGCGATGGTTTCCCCCCGTTTAGTCTCTTCTGTGCCCAAGCATCCCTCCAAGCTCCAGACTTCCACGTCTCTATACCCCCCCTCAAGCAGGCCAGTTTTATCTTCACCGGCCCCACTTCCATTTCATCATCGCCCCCCACCCCCTCTCCACACCACAGTCATCTTCCAGGCGACGACTCGGACACATTTTCTCATCGACGGACCACCCCGCTCGCCCCTCCTAACCGAAAACTAGGAGCGTCTCACATTGCCTCCCCCCTCGCCGTCTCTTCACTTTTTAAACTACTCTCGCGATAGTGGTTTACCTTTAGTCTCCAGGCAGCGACTGCACGCGATGGGTCCACGCTAAGAAAGCGCTCCCCCCCACGCTTATTACGACCGCTGCAAAGGATCCTCCACTGGCGCCCGGCGTCTTTCCCTTTCTTCCGCTCTTCAGACGCTTTTTGTTTGCCCTCCCGCCTTTTTCCCCGGGCCCCGGATCGAAATTGACTCAAAGTTCTTACTAAATTCGCCAGCACCCCCACTCATTAACCATTCCCTTTCTCCTCCAACACTGCGGGGGCGCGCCTTGACAGGAAAACTGCGCTCAAGTGGTCGGGGTGTTTTAAATGCCTTAAAGCTTCGCCGCACACTATACGCTTTTTCCTCCCTGATCCCCTTTTTCGACCTAAGCAAGGCTGCATGCAGTCTGCTGTTCCGAGACAGCAACCGCGCCTGTTTTTTTCCGTTAGAAGACTCTCCCTCCCCCCCCCCCACCCGGGGGAACCTCCCGTTCACCCCCTGCGCATCCCCCCTATTCGCCCCCGCGGAATGATCCAATGGATGTTTCGGTTTCCTGCAATAAGTCGATTTACCGATGCCCCCACAGGTGCCCTCCTCCCTCTTTTGCTTCCAGCTCACTTTCTTTTACACCTTCGTAAACTTGCCTTGACCCCCAGCCCAAATCTTTCCACGCAAGAAGCATTTTGCCACTTTGCGATCGCGATGGCCACTCTGCTCGTTTTTGGGCTTATCCTGGCCGGACCGGCGAGTCCTTTTGTAAAACACAGACGCCGAGCGGGACCAAGACGCGCCATTCCCTTACCAATACGTCGAACACTGCTTCTTCCTACCATGCCCAAAAAGCATTGACTTTAACCTTCCCCTGACGCCCTATGACTCTTGCAGCTTTGCGGCGGCCCCCGTTCCCTAGGGGGCATTTTCGACAGGAGCCGCGTGATCTGCTTTGGGATCTATCGCGTCTTTCCCTTTCTTTTTCATATTTTTCTGTACCTCCCTCGTCTCCCTGATTGCTTTGCTCGTGCTTCTCTCACTGGTTGCTTTATTCGTCCGCCCCAGGAAAACTCCCGGGTGGCGTACCGTTCCGCAGATGCTGGGCTTTTTCGATCTTTTCCCTATTGACCGCCCACGGCTCGTGGTTGACCCGCGGCGACCGACTTGTTCCCGGTTATTCTATTCTCGTAAGCCCGGGGATGGATTTCTCCCGATCCATCAAACTTGGTTTTCCCTTCTTTTTCTCCCTCCCCTCTCCGGGACCCCACTTGAAAAATTCGGCCCTGACGCTATTTGTCCTCGTCTGACCAAGGCCCGTTGCATTGTGGTCACTGTTGACTTAATTTTCATCTCTTTCTTTAAAATTCTCTTTTCTACCAGAAGTCCGAAAATGAATGGCGCTCGAACAAAACCCAATTTCCCTTCTCTTCTCCCCAGTTGTTAACTTCCCCGCCCTTTGTTCGATTGCCGTACTGCTTGGTTCGTCAGCTTTTTCTCCCCCTTGTTGATCCCCCTCCTTTCTGAATGTGCTGGCTTACACGCACACTTCATCGCGCAAGGTTGAAGGACCTCCTCGTTTATAGGCTTGGCCCTGGAACGCCTGGAAAGCTGTTTTTCTCTCAAAAAATCGCTTTTTTCAGCTTCAGGCCCTTTTGATTTTTTTTTGAGATCGTATCAGTTGTGCGGACTCCAGCTTCCCACCCTCCGCTTTCTACCAACTTCCCTGCGGGCAAGGCTACTCCCGCCCTTCTAGATAGGGCGATTTTTCCGTCAGCGGCGGTTTATCCCAGTTCCCTCATCAACTTAGTGCTTCAACCTTCTTGGAGAATTGATTCCACTTTCTTTCCTGGCTGTCCGCAACCCCTATTCCTTCCATAAGGAACTCAAGACCGCAATCCCTTTTCCGTAAGTTTCAGCAAGCAGCATCCCCCGTCGATCGCCATTCATTCGCCTTTTTCAGATCGGATGACAACTGTAATTTTTTTTTCTCATTCGCCCCCGTCTTCCCCTTTCACCACACCCCCTTGCAAGGCGCCTTGTCCCCCCCCTCAAGGATGAAATCGAGGCCGTCCCGGGAGTCTCACACGGAGATTTTCCACACTTATGAAGGCAGTCCCCCCCCCCGCCGGACAAACCGCACCCTGCTACACAATAGCTCCCGGACGCACAATCCCAGGGCTGTAAGACTACTTCCCCCTTTTGATTGCCAACGATAGGTCCGCCGGGACTCCGAGGCGTGGGCGTTCCCATTCTGGATCCATTCAGCCATCCTTCTAAGCCCGTACGTCAGGAAAACTTGATTTTCTGGGCGCCGGATGGGGCTCGCCACTCCCCGAGAATTTTCACCGAGCACCAGAGCAATCCGTTCATCGTTGGAGGTACACCTTACTCGTGAAAATCGACCTTTCAATGATTTTTTCTTCGGATCACTTCTCCCCACAAGAAGCGGTCGGATATGAGTTCCTGCCGAGTTCGCCCTTCGGGTCAGACGCAGCTTGTTTTCAATGATCTCCCAATTGGCCGCCCAACATGGTCTTTTTTTCAACGCTTTTTGTGACCTAGAAGAGACACGTTCGAAAGGATCTTCATTGCCTGGCGCGTAGGGTCCTTCGGTTTTTCCTTGTTGTGGTGTTTTTTCCGTAAGGACCCGCCAACCGAGCCTCGCCATCGCCAGCATCTTCCCACTTGTACGCAAAATGCATCTCTCCATATAGTTGGCTTTTTCTCGTTACGTAATTGCCTCTGCTCCATTAGTCTCAGTTTTTTTCAGGAGCTCCCTTTGGGGGACCCCCAGCCCGCGATTATCGTACCTGTGACGCACTCCTTGATAAATGCCTTAATCTGCGCATCTTTACCCTTTTTCATTCTTGACCTCCTCATTCTGCGCCCCCTGTTGCTGGGCTTGAGGTACAATCCATCACTGCCCTTGCTGAGGTCGATCAAAATCTCTTGCTGCTTTACCCACTTTGCTCGCGTTCTCTTTTGTAAAACGGATAAGGGAAGCTAGGGTCCCTCGTCGCGGGGCCCTTACGCCCTGCGTTTTTGCATGGTAGGCTCTGTTTTCGTCTAATTTGCTGGCATTGGGCAATTTCGAAGCCCTGTGCTTGTCAACACTAGTTTTCCTAATCTCAGCGCCCCGCGGCGTAAAGAATCCCCCGATTCCATTCTCGCATACTCCGTTACACTCTCTCCCCAACCCCCCTAAACCCTTTTACACTTTACTGAATTTTTCCCTTTTTGTCCGTGAGATGCTTTCAAAGAAAAGGTCCAATCCCTCCAGTTCCAATCTGAACGCTCCGAGTTTGGTTTTCTTTTCGTTTAGATTTTATCCTTTCGATAACATTTCAATGTTTTTGTTTCTGTTCCTAGATGACTGTTAAAGTACGTATACCGCGAGCACAGGCAACTGGAAGATTTAGCTTCCCCTCATGATTTGCAAGTCCTCCCTCCCCGATGGGCCCCGCTTTCAAACACCCCAAATTTCCCGCGTCGAAGAAAATTCGCCGACCCGCTGGCCCGGGGACCCCCACACGTCCGGCACTTTTTCAGCCCCCCCCCCCTCCCCCCCGACTACTCTCCGCAGCGAACCCCCCTCGCCCCTCGATGAGCGGTTGAGTTTCTCAAGACTCGGCTTAGTCGAGGCCCTTCAAGCTTCCCCGCCTTCAAAATTTCAATCCTTTTTTTCCCGGCTTTTCGCTTCTAACGTAGAGCAGAGAGAGGTTGATGGACGCAGCTTCTTCCTCTCCTTCCAAACCACGTAATCATGCGACGAGGCCCACCCTTGCCAAGTTTTTCTAGCCGTTCTGCATAGTAATTCCGCGGCAGCGTCCGTTTTTATGGCACGCTTCTCGCAGTCCTTCCCGCTGTCTCTCTTTCCGGAAGGCCCGGGGTTACTTCCTCGATCGAAAGCAGCCCTGCAGAACACCAAACCGCAGAAAGCAGGTTCCTCCGCGACCTTCCGATGGGTAACCTTGCCCTGCTTTCTGCATCTAACCCGCCTCCCGCCCTCTCCTCCCTCCCCCCCCCTCCACTCTTCCTCTCCCCCCTTCCACCCTCTTCCCATTTTCCCCCCCCCCCTCATCCCCTCTCCTCCATCCCCTCGTCCTCCCCCCTCCTCCCCTCTTCCACCCTCAACTTCTCTCGTCTATTCTCCTTTGTCCCGCTGCCGGTGAGGAATGGTCTGGCCCATGGCCTTTGCAGGTTCCGTAGTGCCTTCAGCTGGTTCTTAGCTCCCGCAACACTCTTTCATAAGTGACGCTCGCGGTAACACTGAATTTCTCTTAAAAGATGCCACATCCCTCCCTTTTCTCGACTTCTTTTCCGCTTTTTCTGGCCTATTCTTCGATCCATTCCGCGGACAAGCTTGCAAGGGGACATCGCTTGCC
>Ga0179593_1507216_pt1 | contig 10815 bp, 9 predicted proteins | sample CZODoug2_1_08_16_FD_185931 | JGI IMG/M metagenome (GOLD analysis project Ga0179593, IMG submission 185931) | Vadose zone soil fungal communities from Angelo Coast Range Reserve, California, USA - CZODoug2_1_08_16fungal (PacBio error correction) | ecosystem: Environmental > Terrestrial > Soil >... | reverse complement strand
CCAGCCAATTACTTCAGCCCTCTTTTTTCTGGCTGTTCGTTTGTCCGAAAACCAGCCACTCCTGCTCCCCTTGCACGATCTTTCTTTGCCTTTTTTTTTTTTTCAATACTTTTCGCCTACTTTTGTTTTCAGATGCAGGGGGGCGATCTGATTCCCCACCTGGAAGTCCCTCTTCGGACTCTTTTTTGTTTCTGTCCGCCCCCCTGACCAGTACTAGTTTTCCGTTAGGTCGGCCCGCGAAGTTGTGATCCCTCCTGTTTTCGGACTAGCGTGGGGCCCAAGTGCCCTTCCCCTCAAAATCTTTTTTTTTTTTTTCGTTTTGCACCTGTTTTTTCCCTTTCCGTTTAGAGACATGGAAATGGGTGGCCTTTTTTCCACACTTCCTTTAAGGCCCCACGGTTTCAGAGGCTACGACCTGGAGAACCCCGGTTAATGGGATCGACAGGCCCTTTCATGATTCTTGATTTTTTCTTTTTTCATCCTGTTGGCGTATGAAGGATTCCCTGTTTTTTTTTTTTTTTCTGAAGCCTTGAGGTCACGTTGCCCCGGACCATAAGCCCGATCCCGCTTTCTTTCCCTTGTTGACCCGGTTTGTGTTCCACCCCCCACACCGAGAACTTCCCACGGCTTTTTCCACCCGGTCTCCATTGCCAGTTGTTTCCCCACAGAACCCCCCACCTCACCGTTTTTTGGAATCTCGGATTGTCGTGCCCCCTGGTCGTTTTGCTCTTTTCCTCGTCCCCCGTTGAGAGTACTTATTTGTGTCTTTTGGCTGTGTCACAACAACTGGTTTCCCAGCCCCACCAATTCCCTTGGGTTAAACACCCTGGCATTTTCCGCATTCCTGTCCCATTGTCCCTTTTTTTGGAACACTGTATCCTCCTTGTTTCCCCCCTGTATTCTGCCGTGGTCCATGCACCCCCCCCTTTTTAAGGGACCCCTGCAACCCACACCCAGTTGAGAGCCGAGAAATGGGAATGCCAATGCCTTTATGAAAGTTACCAGCGGAGGTGGTTTTGGGTTTGGCCTGCCCCTTTTTACACCCTTCGTTGTCCCCTTTTCATAATTTGATTTCACCATCCGTCTTGAAACAGAACATGACCCCCTGGTATGCTTCGCCTCGGTATTCTTTTGTATTCCACCACTAAGAACCCCCCTCGGCCAGCACATGTGTCTTTAATTCCCACTCCCTGAGCCTAAGATCATGTTTTCCTGCTCGTCTGATCTTTTCCCTTAATATTTTTTCTTTTGACTTCTCCACAGTGCTTCTTGGTTAACCCTTCCGACTTTACATCCCCAGGTCGAGTCTTCTTGCAACCACGGCTTAAGTTTTTCCCCCCCCCCTGACGCCCTTACACAGGCTTGAGCCGCTGGCTTCCAAAAAAAACCCCCCCAAAGCTGTTCCCATTCCCCCGGTGTCTCCCTTTGTAAGGTTCCTTTGCCCAACTTTTCTTGCCTTTGCCCCTGCACAACATCTCACCTTTTTTTTCGATCACGATCCCGTTTCCCCGTTGGTCGATTCTCCGTCATTCAGTTTTCGTCCGCTTTTTTGACCCTATGCGCTTCTACTAGTAGCCCCCCCCGTTATGTTTTGCTGGACGAATTACAACATGAATTTGTTAGTGCACCGAAAACGGTCGGGGGGCAAAGTATGCTGCTGTCTCTCTCATTTCCTCTTTTTTACTTTAAGCCATCGTTTGTTGGTTGGAGACTTTTAAGGACTTACACTTTGGCCTTTGAAGTTTAACCCCCCCAATCTGAGTACTAGTCAAGACACACCTTTCGTTTCGGTTCCCTGTCTTTAGTTTTTCGTTATTTTCGTCGTGCGAGGTAACTATTCCCCATTGTGGGCACCCCATTTACCCTGCCCCCGGCGTGAGTCTCTGTAAGCCCCCCCCGTTTTAAGATGGTTTTCGGCCCGTTTGCAGGACTTTCCAGGGTCATGAATCCCCTTTTTTCAGCTTTCCTGATGCCCCATCTTTTCTCCCCGCGCCGATAGCTTGTCCTTCCGTGGGTGGCCCGGTTTGAATCTTTTTTTCTGCTTATTTCTCTTTTTTTTTGAGTCCCCGTTCGAGCGGCCCCTGCAAGTTTTCCCCTTTCCTTTGCAGAAAAATCCGTTCCAATTGTGCATAGAGTCTTCCCCGAGTTTGGTAGTTGCTTTTTTTAGTTTATCTCCCAGGCTGCTGTCTTTTTGTTTTTCGTTTTGTTTGTCATACCCACCACCCCGCTACTGCGGACATCCGAGGCGTGACAAGAGTTTCCCCCTTTTTCTGTTCTGATTCGCCCTGCCGATTTATTCAGGAACAACCCCGATAGGTAGTCGGCTTCAACATGCCTCCAGATTTCCAATTTTTTCTAGCGTATTTTATATTATCTAATTGTTTCTTCTGTTCTCCTGTTCCTAATGACAGCCCGTGCTAGAACGTTTTTTTCAAATTAATTACCCCCGGTTTTTTAGGACATTTTTTAAGGCCCTTGCCCTGCATGTTTTTTTCCCACTTGCTTTTTTTGGTGTCGACCTCCTCCCGCGCCCGCTCTCCTGAACCTGTTCGTCCCGCGTTTGAACGGGGCTCCTTGTGCGCCCCCAACGAATGGCGTCCACTTTTGTTGAGGGGGCCGTGTGTTGGCCGACCTTAAGTGAGTTTACGGCCTTATGTTGTTGCCAAGTGGCCCTTTTATAGGGGTGGTTTTCCTTTTCCCCTGAACACCCCATTCCCGCGTGGTTTTCAACCAGCGCCCTCCCGTGGGTGTGGTCTATATCCCCGGAACCTTTTTTTCCCCCCAGCCGTGATTTGGCCAGACCCCCCCGCCGGCCCTCGTTCCCACCAAATTTTCCTTTGCCTGCATATCCCCCCCCAAGACCCTTTCGGTCGATCAATTTTTTGCGGAACCTCCCCCTGTTCGCTTGGCTCGTTTCAACGTCAGGTGGCATTTGGATCCTGTCCCATGACTCGGTCAGACATTTTTTTGTCATGGATGGTTTCCCTGGAGTGCTCATCAGACTTATTTTTTCCCCGGTCTTTTCCAGGCTGCTCCTCGTCAGCCCCCCCCCATTTCCTTTCAACTTCAGACTGCCTGACCCGTATCGTGGCCTATCTGTTTTTCTTGCGCACGAAACACGGAAAAAAAAACTTGATTTTCAGACCGATTGCTTTGTAGCTGATTCGATTTCTGACGGCATTCTTTCTGTATCGAGACCCTTGGTCCTTCCTCTCGAGTTGGCCAACCGAACCTGTCCCCCCTTAGTTTCCCCCATGAGCAGTATTTTCAGGTTCGATTCCCACCCTGACGCTTGCCCGCGCCGACGGCTGATCCCTTTGCTGCTTGCAACCCCGAACGCTGCCCCTCACGCATTGTGCCTTCTTCATTCGCCCCAACCTGCTTTTTCCCTTTTTGTTCGCGCGCCTCACCCCCCTTTTTTCCGGCCCGTCCTGCTCTTCACCTATATACCCCCATTCTAACTTCCAATGTCGACTCTTCCCCCATCCCGGCCCTTTTGCCCGGGTTACACGACCCCGACCCAGTAAACCTCGTCCGTTTCAGTTCGTTTTAAAACACAACATCCCCTAGTTTTTTTTCGAGTTTTTTTCTTCGAGTTGGGCCGAATCTTGATGTTCTCGGTACCCACCCCCACCCAAATCACGGTTTTATCCGTTTCGCCCTTTACAATTAAGGATCTTTTTTTTCCTGAGCGAGGGAGTTTCGTTTTGTTTTCCTGCACTTAGCTCTTTTGTGAGTCAAGTAAAACACCACCAACAAAATTTTTAAATTACATTTCAAAACCCCCCCCTTTCAATGTAAATTCCCCCCCCTCCGCATTCCCTCCTCGTTCAATTTTTTCCCCCGAAAATTCCGCGCCCCGGTAAAAACGTTTTTTCTTTCCCCTAAGGCCATTGTTCAGGCCGCATCACTTTCTGTTGAGATACCTTGCCGGATTTCCCCCGTCTTGGAACTTAGGTAGTATAGTGGGTAGCGGGCCCAACTTTTTCATTTTTTTTCTTTGATTCTCTCCACGCTACGCGTCCCTAGTGGAGCATTGTTTCTTGTTCTCCGCCTAGCTTCCCCGCGTTTTTTTCCTGAACCCTTGCTGTGCCCAGCGCTTTCACACAGTGGAGCCCCCCTTTTTTTTTTCGCGCAGGTTGTTAGCCCCCTCTTTCCCTACGTCGAGGCTGGCCACCACAACGGAGTTCTTTCCAGCAAACGTTCTTGTTTGTTTTCTCTCCCCTCCCCCCCCCCGCTGACCACCCCCTTTTCGGTTTTTTTCTTCAGCCCCGGTTTGTGCCAAATTATCAGTTGGCCCCCCTGCCTGTACGGTTTCTGAGTGTAGGTAGTGAACTCCCCTTTTTTTCCCCCCCCTCCACGTGGGTGAACGCCCAAAAAACATTAGAAGCATTCGCGGGCCCAAATCCCCCCATTTCCGATAACTTTTTTCCCAGTGTCATCAAGCCAGAACCGAACCGTCCGGGTGACCGGTCCCGTTCAAGAGACGCGTACTTTTTCCGTAGTCTCTCAGGGGGCCTCACCCCCGTCGTCGCCCGTGCCTGCGATGAATTTTTTTGCCGTTTTGTCCCTTAGTGGTCACTTTCCCCTTTCCGTTTTCGACCCCCGATTTCTCCAGGACACAGGCCTGGTTCTTTCTGTCTTTCCCCGCTGGCCACGACCATGAGCGTGGTCTTGCGTCACATTGCCTGGAAACCCAGGCCCCCCCCGTGTGTGCCACCAACAAGGGCACCCCCACTCAACCATCCTACTCCCCTGGTTCAGGCCAACAAGGCTGGAGTGGCTTCCGTTGGGACCACTCGGTGGCTGGCCGGACCCAAATTAGGACCTAAAGACGGCAGCCGGTGACCCCCAGGGTTCCAAATCCAGCCCTAGTGATTCGTCTGTTCACTTTTGGTTTATTGGCCGCTTTCTTTTCTTTTACCGCAGTTTGCCCAACCTCTTTCGTTCTTTACCCGACCCTTTTTTAGCGTCCCCCCCCACCACTCTGTTTATTTTCAAACCTGGGTACGCGTGCCTTTTTGTGACTTAATGGACGTAGAAGCAACCAAAAACCTACCCCGGAAAGATACGGAAGGCTCAACCCCATGATTGTCCGTATTGGAGTTGTCCCCCCCACCGTTGTCCACTCACTCCACGGCGATAGTCCCACGGTTCACCGGATTGGCGGGTCGCACGTTTTTGGGGCGATTTTTTTGCCCTTTTCCGTTTTCTTTCTTTTTGAGACGGTCCCACCTGTCCCTGCGTCAATACCTAACGGGACCGACAACCTCATCCTTTTGCAGGTCTGCCACGAACCAGTCCGGACGTCCCTTGAGCCCACCCAGCTTTTACCGTGCCGCGCGAAGTTTTGCTGACTTCTGTTAGCCCCACCGTGGACACTTTTTCCAGATCCAACAGGATACTTATGATGGGCTCCGCGGCCACCGTTATCACTTGGTTCTTGCACATTTGCCCCGCTTTCGCGTTACGACCCCATGAATTTTTTGGTCACCCTCCTGCGGAAAGATGTCGTAGTCCCCCTCATGTGACCGTCTGAGGTTCCAGAGCTCAACACTGGCATGTTCCTGATTTTTGACCGGCCACAAGACATGTTTTTGTCGGGCGGGCTGGCCTTACAATTCGTCCTTTGAGGTGAGTCAACTGTTTATCTCTCCTTTTCTTTTCCCCTCCCCGCGGGGGGAGGGGTGGAGTGTCCCTGATTGCTTTTATTCACTTATCATCCCCCGAGGTCCCTCTACAGTTAATGCCCAAATTTGCGTCCCGCCAACATCTTGGGTCTTTTTTTTACCACTTTTTTTTTCCTTCGACTCCTTGTTGTGCTTTCTTTCGTATGTCCTCAGATATGCATTGGATTCCTAAGGTGTTTCCCTTTTTTTTTGCGGTTTCATGTCTAGCAGCCTGGGTTGTTTGTTGCCCCGGTGGTTTCCATTACCCTGTGATTTTTCCAGGGTGGCTTCGCGGTGCAACCTCCATCTCCCGTAGTATCTGTTTTTGGAACACATTCGCGGTTAGCGAGCTTTTAATGCGACAAAGTAATAGTGCCTGTGCTAAAACCTTTTTTCTCTGGTGCTACATGCGCGACGTTTCGCTCTTTGATGCGTTTTAATCATCTGAAGCTTCCTTTTTTTTTTCTTTACCAGGTAGCGGTGGAGGTACCTGTGAACCGAAGCCCCATTACCAGTTCATTCGTAAGGCAGTCAACGGGTCCCCTGATGCAGTATTTATCAATTTCTACCCCCAAAAGAGTTCTCTCCTTTGAGTCCAAATGTTGACCCCCCAAGATATCCTTTCCTGTTTTTGCCCTTTTTGGCTGATCACATCGTTGGGTTTTGCGCCGGGCGTCCCTGCACGGTGAAGGTTAGTTGGTGTGGTGGGCTGAGTGACTGATTTGACCACTGCTTCTATTATGTTCCAACGTTCCACCCTAGTTGCTTCGCGTTGGTTGACCTTAATTTGCAAGTGGGGATTGGTCCGGTGCGGTCGGTTGCCACTCTTCACGAACCCCCAATTCTCGTGCGTCCTTTCCCCCCCAAGGGGGCAATTATAGTGAGGCCGGCCTGGGTCGGCCAATGCTTTGTTGTGGTATAATCCCGGTGGTGTGTACACGCCCAAGACATGTTCTTGTTTTAGTCCCCCCGCCGACTGTTTCTGTTGGACACTTGGGCGATCGAGACTTTTCCGTTACCACCCCATCTTGTTTCTATATGTCTCCCCCCCCTAGGGTTTTTTTTGCCGTGGGGGTATTGTTCTTCGCTCTACTGTTCTTTTTCAGGATAGCGTGATCAAGACTTGCCCCACAATGTTACCCCCTTGGTCAGGTGTCTCGTTTTGTTTTCTAACTGCACAGGTGTTTACGTCCGTTTCCTTTCATGTGGAATTCCTCTTCCTTATCAGTCACCCTGCTTTCTCCCCTTTTATGGAGATGGATGTTATTTATTTCCCCACATAATCCCTTTTTTCCGTGTCACCGGTTCTTGATTTATTCAATCTCCTGATTACCCAGAATTAAAGTGAATTTTTGGGTCTTTGACTTTTTTCTTTGAGGATTTCCCCCGCCGTCACGGATGCCTTTTTTTTATGAGCTCTTGGTGATAGTTGTCGTCTACCTTTGTATTTTGTTTGAGTCCCCCCAACTTCCCCCCCCCCCAGGTCCAGATTTTTCCTTTTTTCCCACTACCCTCTTCCACCTTTTTTTTCCAAACGTGAAGGTCCCCGCCCATTACCATGTCTGTTCCTTTGCCAAAACCTCCCGTTTTTTGCTGTCGGGGCAATACTGAGCATCAAGTTATTTTACCTCTTTTTGCCGTGTACTACCCGGAGTTTACCACAACCTTTTGACTTTAGTTTTGTGCGAAAACGACCTGTAGGTCTAGATTGTATTCGCTCACTGTCTGCTTTTACAGGTGTCTCCGGGACGTGAACCTGTCTGCATTTTTGACTGCGAAAGTGGGGATTTTAGTCCAGTTTATTTTTCGTCTGGGGTATCACTGCCATGCGATTCGAGTTCGATTTTGACCCGGTAGACCTTTGCAGATTCCCAACATCTACTAATCCTGGCTCTGTCGTTGCAGTTTTTTTTCCCCCCGTATGTCTCGGTATTTTAGCCCCCCTGTTTGGCTCTTTCGTTCCGGGACCACCCTGGGGGACGGGGTATTAGTTCCGTTTGGACTCTTTTTTCTGCGGCGTTGAGAGGCGACCGCTGAGGGACCGGGGCATTGGCGTGTAAGAGTGTGCCCCCCCCCCCTTGCGGGGGTTTGTCATCCCCCCATCAAAAACCCACCACCACACACCCCAAAACCCTACCCCCCCACTTTCTTGATTTTCAGAGTTTTCAGGATTACCCCCAAGTTTTTACGTCTCGCTGGGGGCGTGTTTTCCGACCGCATCGTCTTGCCCTCTTTTTTGGCCCCAGAACTCAAACTAACAGACCGAAAAAGCGAACCCAAAGTGGAGTCGGGCGTTTTCACCCCGAACTAAGCCTGACCCCATGAGTCCAATAGCGGTTTATGGGTAAAACACAAAGTCCGACGCCTTTTTTTAGTGAGGTGGAGAGGTTTTCTTGGCCTTTAATGCCTGTTACCCGAATCCTGGTCCCCCTTGTCGTGTTTGGACTCGCCCGCTTCGCCACAATTGTTCCTTGCCCGCCATGCACATGGCCCTTTGCATCCATCTTTGGTCATTTTGGGCCGCCGAGTTCTCCTGCGGGCGCTTGTTCGGGATGGGGAACAATCTCCTGCCCCCCCCGCAGCTGAGCCCCCAACAACCCACGAAACAGAGTTCAGAACCCATTGGTTCAGCAGGAGAACAGATCAACTTGTGTGCGGATGCTGACCTCTCCGCGGTAAATTGTCTCGGCTTGATCCCCCGCTTATTTTGACTAGACCCCTCAGACCTCATGAACCTGGTGAACCCCCCCTGAAGCCCTTTCTTTGTTCTCTCCCCCCTGAGGACATTACTTCCGCGCGCCATCATGCAGTTGCGTTTGCTTCCTTCCCCACGATCCCAGCACACAATGGTTTTATATAATACCCATTAACTTGTATTGAAAGGACTGATCAGATACCCGGACCGTCCCCTCGGCTCTCTTGCTGTATGTGGTTTGACCGAAATACCCCGGTATGCGATTCCAAGTGGGCTTCTAGTCTTGACTGGGTTTGCAACCCCGTTCCCCGAACACTTACTGTGAACACAAGGCAACGACCATCTTTCGAGTCGCTTCCCTGTTGCTTTGGTAGTAACTACCCTTCATGGCCCCCCCCCCCCCCTGACACCTGTTTCGATTACCACTACAGACCCGTAAGGCCACCACACCGTCCTCACTCCATCTTTGCATTTTTCCCGACACTTTAGATTCGGTAAGGGGATTTCTGCCCTTAGCCCCTCCCATTTTTGGTGTCGTTTTCTTTGGCCGGCGCGTACGCCCTGCGGGTTCCCTGGCGTATCATGTTTCCATGCCTGATACGGTCCCGAGCTTTTTTTTTTTCGCCCGGTGTTGACGGTCATTGACCCCCAACGGTTTTTTAGACCTTTCCAGTTGGCCACGTTGCGCTTTTTTTCTTCATTCCGTTGAGTTACCCCACTTGTCCCTCCACCTTGTCCATATGAGTTCATTTGTTCTTTATTAACCCCCCCAGGAACCCCCGTTCGTCGGCCCCCCCCGGTTTGACAGTCTGGAGAGTGTTTTTGTGACACCACAATTTCCCCAATTCATCTTCCACATGCCCCATTCCCCTCCCCCTGCCGTTGTTTTTCCACCCCTTTTCCTCACTCCCTGGTCGTATCTTTCCTTTTGGGTAGTTGAATTGGCACCAGAGCCCTACCACACCGGATATTTTTCCGTGAGCTAGACAATTGCCGGGACCCGCCTGAGTTATTGGACCTGTGCAGTGGTTTATTTTGGTTACCCATTACCCCTTCAAACCTGCTTTTCTGAACCTTTTTACCCACGTTGAAGATCTCCAACCTCCCTTTTTTTAAACCGCGCCGCAGATTTTCTGCTTCGTTTTCGGTTTTTTAGAATCGACTTCATTTTTTCCCCCCCCCCAAAACAGACATTTTTACCCTTTGCCCCCCCCCCAAGCGCACCCTCCAACGTTGTTTTTTTTGTCTTCCCCTACGATCCCTTGCCTCTCCGGTCCCAGGAGTTTTCTGTTTTCCCTTCCGATTTTTTTTTTTCTGGCGGTTTTCGCATACTGGCGGGTCCGATTTATTTCCACATCCCCCGTTCGGCTATCCACTACGATTCCTGGTTTACAAGCCGGGCCCGGAAGCAAGACCCCCGTCAAGCTAGTCGGATGATCCTGGATTCCGGCCCCCCAACCGACGTTTTCCCTATACTTTTTCTGTTTTTTGTCGCCCCCCCTTTGAAGTCCTTTTTTCTTTTTTTTCCGAAGCCAAAGTCACCAAACTTTTTTGCCCCTTTCCCCTCACCCCCCGATCCCCCCGCCGTCCCGGTGTTCCGTCCTTTCCCTCCTCCCAATTTTCTCGTCAGTGCGGTATCCAATATTGATTTTATCTACCGGTTTTTTTCCGTCCAAGTACGGTTTTTGCCGTCTTTTTCCTCACCCTGTCCAGTGTTTTCGGTTTCAACCCTGTTCATTAGGCTTGATTCTTCTCTTTTTTTTACTCCTCCTCCCCCCTTGTTGTTTTTTTTGCGATGTTTTCTCCCCTCGGTTTTACGCCTCCGACTTTCCCTTTTTTTGAATGGAAACCCAATTCCCTGTCTATGTAGTCTTTAGATTTTCCTTTTTGTCTTGACCTGTACCCGTAACCGCTTTTCCCCACCCCCCCCCCTTTTTTGCGGGACACACTTTCCTCCTGTCCCTAGTGTGCCTTTCGCCGGCCCGAGACCTTATTTGAAGCCCATTTTTTTGACTCCCCTTTGGCCCCCCTGGGAAACAGGGAGGGAGAGTAAGTAGGGGTATTGATCAGATGATTAACAGCATTTTTTTTTAACGTTATGTGGTTTCCTGTCCCCCCCCCGGTGGAGGTACTTCCCGGGGCGTGCAACCCCCCAACTAGATTTAGATATGTGCCTTCTTTTTCATGTTACCCACCTCTTCCCCTACGCCTCAGCATGGTGGGTGGACTTTTATTCCGTGATTTGTATCCATCTTGCCAGAGGGCACTTTACTGGCCTGTTCGTTTACTGCGATCCCTCTTCGCACATTTATTTTCTGTTTGTTGAAAACACACGTCTCCTGATTACCACTTTATTCGGTGTTTTTCACAGTTTAAGCGTGTCTGTCCTTCTCACCGATTCAGATTTGGACATTTTTTATCCCTCCCGATGGTTACCGGATTGTGATCGGG
>Ga0179593_1494803_pt1:0-5000 | contig 10815 bp, 12 predicted proteins | sample CZODoug2_1_08_16_FD_185931 | JGI IMG/M metagenome (GOLD analysis project Ga0179593, IMG submission 185931) | Vadose zone soil fungal communities from Angelo Coast Range Reserve, California, USA - CZODoug2_1_08_16fungal (PacBio error correction) | ecosystem: Environmental > Terrestrial >... | reverse complement strand
TTCCCTCTCGGAAGTGCTTCAGTCTGCAACTTGACTTTTCCTTTTCTCGCCCCCCCTCTTTTGAAGAGAAGTTTTCGGGGAGCCTTTTCTTCTGTTCCAATGCCGCACCAGCTCTAATCGATGTTTATGTGCCCTTTGCCATAGGAGGCTTTGTTGCTAGAGACCCTAGATGGAAGTTTACGAGCCCCCCACCTTATATGCCGGACGATGGCCCCCGATATTGTCTTTCCCCCTCTGTAACCTGCTCCAGTGTTCCCCACCGTTTCCGTTTGTAGTCTTATGATTCTGCCGCGATTCTTTCTCCTCACCGACCTCCTGCGCCAACTTTTTCCCCCCCCTTTTCGATCCTTCCCCCTTTCTTCCAGTTTTTAACGCTCTTTTTATGTGGGGGAGTTCGCAATTTGTTCCTTGCTTTTTTATGCGGACATATCCTTTTTTCCCAGCGAATTGAGTCCCCCTTGTTTAGCCCCTCCCGGGAAGAGCTTATATAACTTTGCTCTTTCTTGTCCTAATGCGTTAGCGTTGTGTCTGATGTTTCTGATTTTCTCATCTATTTATTTGACCGATCGACGTCGCCATCCTCCCTCACTTTTCCCTCCTAAGTACTCGACGCGAAAAGGACCGCTCGCGACATACCCTTTCTTACTTGTCAGCTTCCGTTTTTGCCGCGTTTTCCTTCATTTTTGTTCCTTCCCCCTTCTCGAGTGTCGTTATTCCCCCAACGTTCCCATCTTTCGCCCAATTCTTTCCAAGCTGACCCTCATTTCCTTTTTTCCCGTCCGTTCCCTTAGTTCACCCACTTAGAATTTCCACCCTCCCTTTGCGCTGTGTTTTGTCCCGCACTACTCCCGCTGTTTTGCAGATTCTTCTGTTGGCTCCCTTTTTTTGCTTCGTCTGCCCGTGTCCCCGGTGCCTTTCTTTTCTTAAGACATCGTCGGGTATACTCTAGCGGGCAATGGATGCAAATGGTGTTCGAATCAGCCCTTCTGCTTGATACCTTGAAAGTTTCCCCCTCGTCTGTTTTTCACTTTCCCTTGTATGGAATCCCGCAGATTTGTGCTTCAACGTGTTCCATTTTTTTGCCGCTGTGCCTTTTACGTTTCCCTCCTTCCCTTTAAAGGCCCCTTTCTTTTTTAAGTATTTTTCCCCCCCCCGTAGCGTGCACCGACTTTTCCTGCCCCTACTCGCTGGGAGGCGGATTATTTATAGTTTCACCAAAAAGCTGGCAATTTGTTTTCGCCTACGCTTTTGATGCCCAAATAAGCGCGCCCATCCCCTTTCAGGCGCAAAACGCTTCAGCTTGTGGGCCGTATGAAGTTATACGTTCACGTACGCTTTGCACAATCCGCCTGAGCTGTTCCTGGTCTTCCATTTTGATCCCTGGGACCCCTTTTCCCTTGTGGCGAGTCCCACTCTCCCGACGTCATCGCGCCGAAACTGTTCGATTCGAGTGATTTCCCGTGCGATTTCCAGTGGCCTTTCCCTTTTCAAGATTGAACTTTCCCTTCCTCTACCCTATCCCTTTTTTTCTACAGTCTAGTAGTGTTGAGTGTCACGACCCATTCATCTTTCCCCGTACAGTCCCTAATGACACTTGCATTCCCCCCCGTGCCCCTCTTCTGTCGCGCCGCCGCGCCAAGTGTCGTATTTAAACAAAATCGCTATGTCAGTCTGCGGCCCTTTTTCCCCGCGCCGTGTTATCCCTTACATTCTCCCTTGCAGTCCTTTCCCAGCAGCCCGTTTGCGCCGCCGATTAACTGACTGTTTTTCCCCGCTTTCATATGCAAACACCCGTGGCCTAAAATACCGGCTCACATACGCCACCCAGACTCCTCCTGCCCCGAGCTAGCACCCTGGTGCCTCCTGCTCATTCGCGCGTTCGCGCGCCGCCCTTTCCCCTTTCCCACCGTTCTTATTGTACTTGCCTCCATTTTCCTCCCGATTTGTGCTTCCGTCTCCCCACCTGAATTTAATTGCCGCCGGTCTTCACCATTATCGCTGTGATAACGGGCATCGGACGCGTCCCTGCTTCATTCTCCTCCGGGGTCCCCTTTTCCCGACTGCTAGAATACTTTTTTTTTAGAAGCCCTGAAGTTCTTTTATAAGGATGCCACAGCCGACTCTTCGAAACACACGACGCCCAGCCGCATTTTCATTGTCCGTTGTTGTTTTTCTTTCCCCCCCACTGCCCCCCGTTCTTCATCAGATTCCTCCGTTTGGCGACATGCCGGGCTGCCGGGCGCCGTCCGGGGTCTGCGATGTCCGCCCCTTATTCACATTCGTTTTTCGCGGTTTCCGACAATGCCGTCCGCCGCACCTCACCTCCTTCCTCCTGCCTCTCCCAAGATCATCTCGTCACCATCTCGCATCTCCCACCTCCTTTTCCCATCCACACTACCCTCCCATGGGTAGGTGCCGTCATAATCTGTCCCTTCCTGATGTTGGCCCCATTGGGCGCCGGGTCTGGGTGCATTTCCCAGCCGATTTATAGTGTTGTATTTTTCTTCTCCGACCATTGATCCATATGTGCCTTTTTCAGTCCGTATCGCCTTATCCCCTCGACTCTCCCCTACGCGATTCTGTCCCAGAAAGCATAGTCCTCGGATGGCCCGCACAGGTCTTTTTGGCACGCCGCCTTTTAAACTTTTCCCTCCCTCTGTAGCTGTGATTTTTTTTTCCGTATTCTTTCTGGACCTATCATCTGAGTTAGGGGATTTTTTTTTTTTTTTTTTCTTTTTGTCTCCTCTTTTTAGAACTTGGAAGATGAAGTTTTAACTCTTGACCCTTTTCCCCCGTTCACAATCGGGCGGGTTCTTCTCCACTTCTTTGAGCCAGATGCGGACTGAAAACCCCCCACCTTCGCTTAGTTTCATAATCTCATGCCCCCTATTTGTCCGTGCCCCTATCGCTCTTTCGCATTTTTGCATTCACAGCACACGGCGGGCTTGCCTTTTATCTTCTACTGACGAAGAGTATAGCATAGCTAAATCCGTTTCTCCCCCCTACATACCAATCCCCCCCCCCCATTTTTTTTTTTGAGACTATATCATGCACCCCCATCCCACCCTCTTTTCTGGGCCCCGGATTTATTTAGTTCGTATCAAGAAGATACATCCTGAAAAAGAGTCCTATTCCAGACTCTCCCACGCTAGTTATTCGTGCCAGTTTCCGGCGCGCTCCCAGAAGCCCTTCGCTTGCGGCGATCTCCGTCCCCTCTCTGTTGAATTTCTATAGTTTCGCAATTTTTTTTTTCACGCCCAGTTCTTTTTTCATCTCTCTTTTCTCTCTCGTTTGTTTCTCTGATGCGCGCCGGCGTTCCGCCTTTCCTACTTTACCATTTCCTCCCCCATTGAGAAAACGGTTACTCACGACAATCTGTTCTCAGATTCCGCCCCTTTGTTTCCGAAAAGCTTTCACTCTCTCGCCCTACTTTGGTCCGATTTCGCGGTTTTGCGATTGTTGCCGCAGCTTGCCCCTTCCCCGAGTGTGTTATCTGTATTCCCCAAGACCGTCTCACCCACGTCTTTGCGTTACTCCCCTCTATACGTCCCCAAATATAAAGCCCCTTTCGATTGCACTTTGTTCACGTGGAAGAGTTGTCGTGTTTTTTGTGAGACTTTCCTATTTTTTTCTTCTGTCGCGCGCTTCAGATCACCCTTCCTGAGAGAACTTGCCCACCCTGAGGATTTTTTTTTTGTGTTTTTTTTTTTGTTTTCTTTCTACTTCGCCTAATGCAACCAAATCGTTTCTCTCAGCCCCCAGGACGCCTCTTGTTTTGATATTCTTCCTCGTTTCCCGCCACCTCGTTTGCCGAGCTAGGTGTTGTCAACATGACCCTCTGACAGCTCTTTCCCCACCCCCAATTCCTTTTTGTCAAAAAAACCATTCGCGCCCCCTTTTCCCCACGCCGGTCTAAGAGCTTCCGCGTGCGACTCCAACAGACAACGTTTTGCCGTTTTTCAATTTTGTGGTTCTCCTATTTACCACCTATTTTTCTTACTCACTGGTTGTCTTTCCAATCTGTCGCTACTGGCTGGCGTGCTTTATCGCCTACTGCTGTTGAGAATCCCCCCACCCGCTGCCTCGGGCTTATGACATGTTTTGAAGTTTTTACTTTTGATTCCACCCCCCCCATAGTAGTACTTGTATTTTTCCCCCCCCCGCAGATTCGAGCTCCCACCGCGGGTCCTGCGTTCTCTTGCTTCTCTTTTCTCGACGTAGAATTGCTTCCGCCCTCCCTCTGGGATGGGTGCGCACAGTTACGCCCCCCTCCCCCCCATTTTTTTTGCTCCACTTCATGTACGCTAAACTTTCTCACCCCTCAACTAAGTTTTGACTTCCCTCCCCCTCTTTTCTGGCAAACGTCTTTTTTTTCCTGTTTTTCTCATGTGCTGTTTCTCACCGCTTCTTTGATCCTGATCATGACTTGCGATTATTCCTTCCGCGACAGCCCACGCACTTCCGAATTCCTCCCCCGGCCCTTCCGCTCGTCTTTGTTGAGGGGGGTGCATTATGCCCCTGACCCTGTTGCCACTTTTTTTATTCAGCCACTTTTCGGTTAAGTATCGACTTCCTCTTTTCCTACCGCAGCATTTCTTTTTTGTACCTTTATGTTGTCACCTTCTTGTTGTTGTTTGCATACTTTTAGTCGTTCTTTGCTCCGTGCCCATATTAGAGTCGTATGCGCATCGGTATTTATCGGCGTAGTCCACACTCTGAACCTGGTGTCACACATGGTTCTCTTGTAGCTGCCCTCTTTGGGTTTCACTGCACCAACTTTTTCTACATTTTCTCAATGCCGCTATGATCAGAGGCTCCTCTGTCCATAGGTTCCCACGTACGACGTTTTTATTCCTTATTCTCTCCTTTGTCCTCTCCTTTACCGCCACCTCCCCTCTTCCGCCGCTGCTTTTCCCTTTTTCGCCTTTTTTTTTTAAGAGCTTAAGATCAGATCCCTGAGCTTCTTCCCCCCCCCCACCATTCTTGCAGGCCTCCCAGCC
>Ga0179593_1312669_pt1 | contig 10815 bp, 12 predicted proteins | sample CZODoug2_1_08_16_FD_185931 | JGI IMG/M metagenome (GOLD analysis project Ga0179593, IMG submission 185931) | Vadose zone soil fungal communities from Angelo Coast Range Reserve, California, USA - CZODoug2_1_08_16fungal (PacBio error correction) | ecosystem: Environmental > Terrestrial > Soil >... | reverse complement strand
TTTGAAAACTGCTTCTACCTTGACTCCTCCACGGGCCAGCCTGAGACACCTTCCTCTCTCGAAGTCCCCCTTCCGCCTTTTTCCTCTTCTTTTGTTTGTGCGCTTCCAACCGAACCCCGCACCCCAGTGAACAGATGATGGGCCTAAGCAGGATCCGGCGATTAACCCCCTGCAAACTTCCATCTTCGGTTTCTGTCCTTTTTTTACGCCGGCTCCCCCACTGACCCCATCTGTGTTCCCTTTTACGATGACCCATGACGACCGGACGACACTCCCCTTTTTCAGACCCCTTTTTTTCTTCCCTTACACGTTTCCCTGCTAGACGTTCGGTGACGAGGACTTTTCGGTCGAAGTCCGTTGGGATCTGACCTCGTCACAGCCCGTTTCCCCCTTCCCTGTTCCCCCGGCCACCGCACAGAGTCAATGAAGGTCTTTTTTTTTTTTTCTTTAGCAGTCGTTGACCACGTGACGCGCGCCTCGCGATTTCCTTCAACACGGTTTAGTACCTCGGTTTCCGGACCCACCTCCCGCTCCCCTCCCCCGGTCAACCCCTTCTTTCCTCCCCCCTTTCCACCGATCGTCCCCGCTGCGTGCTGCGCACCCCCTTTTAGATACGGTTTTTTCTTTTCGTGCCACCGCCCCCGGTTCATGAAGGTCCCCTCTTTCTCTCGATCTTTCGCCCAGTTCTTGCCCCCCCTCTCGGGTGCCGATCGGTGCAACTACGCAGCGGGTGGCTCGCTTGGGCGCACCCCCTTGCGCTAGGCGTCTGTCCCTCCCCCCTTTTCACTCCACCTTTTTCCCGGTTTCAATGTGATCTTCTCTCACCATTTGTGCCTTGATTTGCCGGGTCCGGTAGTATGTTGGCACGCTTTTTTGGACACTTGTCCTCTACCTTCCTCCCTTCCGTTTGCGGCGCTATGAGTCCCTTTGGAACCCGATCCTCTTCATATCGCCCAGCCCCTTGACTTTTTCATAGTGAACGCTCCCTGCCCCCCCTTTGCCTTTCGTTCTCCCCTCCCTCACACTCAAACCGGCAGATTTTCCCAGCTGGACTCCGCTCCGCCCTCTTCTTTTTCATGGAACCCCCGCCCATCCGCCTTCTTCCCCTCTGCGTCCCTTCTCCCCCAGAGCCTGCAGAGCATAGGGAACTATCCGAGATGTGGTGTGGATAATGTTGTTTCTTTCTTGTTCGCACGTCTTCTCTCTTGATTCACCGTTTTCTACTTCCTCCGAGTGTTCTCTTGCCCCATCAAGTGAAGGTGGCTTTTTTAGTTTCACAGATGCCGATTCAGGCCGAGATTTTCTGTATTCCCCTCCTCCTTTTCCCTTTTTTCTTCTGTGCTAGACCGTACCCTTGCGAAGACTTCTTCTTCCGACTTTTTTTTCGTTTCCGAACTCGTCACTCTCAAACGTTGATTGGTCCCACCTTTTCTGTGAAGGCCCCCTCCCTCCTTTTTTTTGACTTCTAATCTCCCCTTCAAAGACGCTTCAATCGCCGGCTACACAGAGCGACCTGCTACCCTGAGGTGATCTATCCGGGTGTCGTCGGTCTGACAATCCACCTCCCTTTTCTTTCCACGCCGGCTTTTTCCCGTGTTTTAAAACAACGTCTCCGCCAAAGGGAATTTTTTTCTTTTCCTTTTGAACTATTCCACCCCGGTGAGGATGATAAGCCGAAACTGATGGTGATCTTGGCTTTCTTGAGTTTCCCCCCTTACCCCAGTGCTTTCTTTTTTGGTCGCCCTCACGCCGTCGAGGGAGAATCCTTTTCATGTCGAGGTATTTGACGCTTTATGAATGTTTTTTATTATGCCATGGTTTCTGTGTTTATAGGGAGGTTTCTATTCCCTTCCCACCTTATCGCAGTCCCCTCCCACTCCTGTACTGGACAGGAGCTATCCCCCTACCTTTTATTTCAGGAAGTAGTTCCTTGTACGGTCAAGTGGTGTCCTTTCCTCTTCCTTTTTTTTTCTCAAAGTTCAACTCCCGCCCCCCCAACCCCCCCACGACCCCCATGGTGCGTCCCTCCATGGCCCCCTTCTTTATCTTTTGCTGATGACCCATCTGTGTCGAGGTACTGCGATTTCTCCTCCCCTGTTTTTCCTACGGGAACTTCGGCGGAGTGGTTTCCGGGCTATGGGGCCCAAATAAACCCGTTTGTCCCGTTTCCCTATTTTGTCCTAATGCCCTCGGGTATATACGCTCGGCAGACGTGGACTCTCATATTGATGTCGTGATAACGTGTTTCCCCGACCAGATCGGTGGCCCCCCGTCCCGTAACGCTTTTTTTCTCGTGACCTCGTCGCGTACTCCTCGTGTTAATCGCTTACTTCTTTTCTCCCCTCCCCCCTTATTTACATCTGTGCTTGCCCAACCATGCCAGGCTTCTATTCCTGGGCGGTCCGACTATTTTTCAACGGTCGGTTCTTTTTTTTCTCGCAGGGCTGATGCATCCTTCCTCCCCGTTGGCCGTCCCCTTTTTTGATTTTCTGGGGATGTGAGGTTCCCTGTCTGCGCTTGTTTTATCCCCTTTTTTGATGCGTTTTATTCATAGCTTTGGGTGTTGGGCGCTCTTTTCTCTCGTCGTTTTGTCCTTGGGGCGATCCTCTGGGCGTTGGCCACATGCGAATCTCGCTCTATACGTTGTGTGGTTTGATTGTCCCCTTTTCTCTTCGTAGCACCATTGGCCAGCGCGGGCGTCCTTAAGGCACCCGCGCCACACCACCCCCCTTCCTCTCTTCCCCCCCTGCATCGCCTCCTCTCCCCCAGAGTTGCTCCGCAGGGACCCCTTTCCCGACCCTTGCTCGGTCCCCCCGCCATAAAGGAAGCCCAAAGTGTCACGACGTGCGTCTGGACGGCGAGCAGGTGGCGCTTTGCCCCCCTTTCGGATCACCTTCCATTAGCCCTTCGGACGCCTGGCTTTTTGTGAGGTGGCCCGCCCCCCGAGGCACACGAAGTTCGCCCCCCTGAAGCCGTTTCCTTCAAGAAAGGTATCCGGCGAGAACGTCGTCCGTCAGGTGCCGCCCTCTTCTCTTCTCCCACCTTATTCCCTTCCGATGCACGACTTTATCGGTAAACTGTGGTGCTGCTCTGCGCGTAGAAGACCCTTTCAGTAGCACCGTTTCTGGTCAGCGTAGCCCCCCCAGAGTGATGGCCTGGCAAGATAGCCAAAGCCTCCTCATCTTATTTTCCCCTTGCCCTCCGCTCGCAGTTGCCGACCGTCCTCACTTGACGAATGGGGTCTCTAAAATGGTGCGGTTGTCCTCCCCAGGTCGGCGCACCGCGGGTTTGGGCGGCGTGTCTCGACATAGCGGCCTCCCCCGTTTCCTCCCCTTCCTTGTACGTTTCCTCACGAACGGCGATCAACACCACTCGTAGTTGTTTTCCGCTTTGGAAGCCAGATGGTTGTTTTATTCCGTTATCCACATCACTGCATCACGTTGAGTACCCCTTTTTCCCCTCCATCTCCCCCCCTCCTGAGGACGTGTTTCGGTCCCACAGTTTCGAAGGTCCGCTCCCTAGGATTTTGAAAAAATGACGGTTGGTTTTTTCCAAGGTCATCCTAGCATTGACTTCGACCATACTCCCCCTTCCCCCCTCCACGTCTCCCCCTTTCCCCCTCAATCTTACAGGCCAGCTTGCTTGGCGGACTCGTGTTGCATCGTGCAAGAAGCGTTTCCGACCCCGTTGTGTGTTGACTTGACATGATACGAGACATCCCTTCTCATCTTCCCCCCCTCGTTTTTCACACCGTTGCGTTCCGCGGTCGTCAGCGATCTCACCTCGAGTCCCCCTTGCCCTGCTAGAGCCGGACAGCCGCGGTGCGTTCTTCACGCCCACAAAAACCATTTTTTTCCTCCCCACGTGTTTCCCCCCTTTTCACGAGTTGTGCGGTGCGCAGACGGCGTCGTCGCCGTCGGAACGGGCTGCCCAAGTCCCCCTACGTTGCGGTGAAGGTGGCTTCCATTCACGGCATACATTTTTTTTCCTCTATTCCCCCCTAGTCAACGCTTTCCAGTCGCGGCACCGTAGGATGTCGATTAAGACCGAGAGGATCAGCAGGTGATTTATCAGCTTAGCCAATAAATCCAGGAGTCCCTCCCCACACCCTCTGACTCCTTGTTGAGTTCAGCCGGCGCGGCGGCCTTTCTCGGTTATTTTCCTATTTGATCGGTCTTGAGGGTGCCCGTTTTCGACGAAGTAGGTAGGCCTTTTCCGGACTGAGATGGGGCCGGTGAGGTAGAAGCGGCGTCTCCCTCTTTTTTTCAGTGTTTCTTTCACGAGTATTCCCGGGCCGTGGAATCGACGCGTAGCCGGATCGGCGTAGCCGGGAATCATAGTGACCTCCCTCTTCCTTTTTCTCTTTTTCCCCCTTCCCCTCGTTCGGCTGGCCCGCGAAAGCTTAACTCCCCCGTCCGGCAAGCATTTACGAGCACGTCAAGGTTACACTGATGATTGATTCCCCCCCGCCCGTCCCTCTTTTTCTTCCCCGGAACCTCTCACCGTTGATAGCCGTTCTTTTTTGGCACAGTCGGCGGGGCTCAAACCACAAGAGGCCCCCCCTCCTTGTGTTCCCTTGCCCTCGATCGGCAACCCGCTGGAGAATACGGCAGCTCCGATCCTCCCCCCTTCTTTGCAACCCTCTTGTCTTGGCATCGACGGCAGGCCGCACCACTTAGGCACCCCCCCGTCCCCCATTCCCCAATGTACAAACCTAACCAAACCACAAACAAAACGGTCAGGTCCTTGCTCCGGCCAGCCAGCTTTGTTTCTCGTTTTTAAGGTGTAGACCCGCCTTGTTACTTGGACTTTGTCTCTTACCTTTTCTCGACGCCTCTCAGACTGTTTACGCCTCTTTTGGCCGGTCCCTGCCATGCGCGGCGGGCAAAGACTTCTCCAGCTCGCAGCAATATAGCCGGTCTAGGTCTTTTTTTTCCCCGGTCTTCCCCCTTTTCTCGTTTTGACGGTGCGAGGAGGTCATCCACCCCCCCCACTTCTAGGTCCAGTCCAAGTCCTCAGTTTCACCAGAAATCGTAGACCTCCCGGGTTTTCTCCCCCCTGCTTTTTTCGTTCCGTTTCGTGATTGTGTCCGTCGCGTCAAGGGGGGCTCCTAGGCTTAAACGCGTGTTTTGAAGCGGGCCGCCCCTTCTTTCTTTCTTTTGCCTGCGTTTTCCTTCTTTCAGTCTTTGTGTCCGGCTTTCTCCCAGTTACCAGCGGGGAACCAGGATGGTGAGGGTTTTCCGGTGTTTTTTTCTCCGTCCGCGCCACCTCCTATGCCAGAGTTTTTTCCTGGCTCTGGAGCGATGGATTCCTTTTTTTCGCAGCTTTCCCTCCAATTTCTCATTATAGGATTCAGAGTCCTGGTCCCCTTTTATATATTCTCTTTCCTCATCAGTTGTTGTGTTGGTCTCATATTGAACCAGCTTTCCCCTTTGCTGAATCCCTTGTCCTCCCCCCCCCCCCCCTAACTCTTCCCTCGATCGACGCCAGGACGTTGGCCCCCCCCTCTGGCGTTGGCTGCGCTCCCCCCAAAAGAACCGCACCCTCTGTTAAAGATGGTAGGGACTCCCTCCGGCCTCTCCCCCGCGGCCTCCCTATCAACCCCCTCGCCCCATCCACTGTTTTGGGCCTGCCGCGTTCCCCCCCCTGCCGCGGTGATTGTAGTTCGCAGACATTGCCTCGCTTCCCCTTTTACCCCCTCCCTCGTCACGCTCCACCACTTCCTTTTTGCAATCCCCCTAAAGAGGACCCTTTATGAGGACGTCCGCTTCTTCTCCGATCAGTTGGTAGGTCTGACTCCCCTGACCGCTCACGTCCAACTGCACCGTGCCCTGACGGCACAGTCCACCTGCTGAGGCTTTTAAGTTTCCCTTAGTCCACGGTCAATCAGCGCATCGCAAAGATTTTGCGTACCAAGTCTTCTCTTTGTACAAATGTTCCGAGAGAATTTGTTTTCCCCCCCCTTGCCCCCCCCCTCTCTCGTCCCCTTTCCGTTCCTTTTGCACCCTGCTGTGCACCACGGGTGCGGTGGCCTTCTATGCAAGAATGAAAACTTTTTTTCTGAGGTCTCTCGGCAGACCGGGTTTCCCTGCCTGCCGGGTGACGATCTCGGTGCACTTCACGCCTGGTTGCTACCCGGATTTGCACCGCCGACTTTGCGGACTTTTCTTCGTGCACTCCCCCCCTCCTTACGGCCTTCCCTCTTTCTTCATCCCCCCCTCTGTAGCCGGTTTTGTTTAGGGAATGAGCGGAAGGAGTTGTGGAAAAGCTTCTTAAAGACTCCTCTCCCTCCCCTCTTTCCCGGCAGTCTTCCCCGGCGATATGACTAAAGGGGGCCCACCCCGAAGTTCTAATAGATTCCAGAAACTGAACGCTCTCCTCCTAAACCCTTAACCGAGTCCCTCCTCTTCCTCCAGAAACACAAGAAAATGTAGCCATCAAGATTTAAGGTACTAGAAGTCTGACCTTCCCCCCTCCCTCCACAAATCCCTCCTCACCCCATCCTCGTCCCCCATTGTCGCCTTACGCCGCTCGCAGTTAGACACTCATAAGTTTTCCTGGGTGTGTCGCTCCTGGTCCGGCCTTAGACGCTGTGGGATAGGCCTTCCCTTTTTTCTCTTTTTTTTCTCTCGACCCTCCTCGGTGCCGCGGCCAGGGTTCTCGGTGGCCTGGAACTGCCCCCTTTTTTGGGATCCTCCCATCGTTTCCTTTTCTTTCGCCTCCTCCTCGCTAATCCTAGACTTTTGGCACCGCCTAGTCGACGATGTAGCCCAGCTTTTTTCCTTTTTGTATTTCCCGTTCCTAACTGATTATGGTAGCATGATACGTCCGCTCGGAAGCCCCCCCCTTTCTAGTCTGACCGCGTTCGCAATACCCTGCTGACAGTTTTTTTCTTTCCTTGTTCCGAGTATTCATTGGGCCCAACCCAACACAGCAACGGGTTCTTGACTTTAAGGTTTTGGCACCCTTTCCTTTCCCAAACGTCCGTCGGCCTCTTTTAGATCTTCCCCTTTCCTCCCCTTTTTTTTTTGACCCCGGTTCCCTTGGCGATGCCCCTAAAACCTTGACGCCATTTTTTTTCTGGTGGACTTACGCTGGTGACCATTCCCAAGGGCGCGTGCTTTGTCCCAGTTCTCTTTATCCTCTGTCCCCCCTGTTTTTTGGCTTTCCCTATTCCTTCTGAAGCGTCGGTCTTGGAGAGGCCTGTATATTTTTTCCCCCGTCCCGTGAGCGAGGAATCTTTGTCCTCCCTCCTCCTTCCTTCCGTCCTTCCCGATCCCACTCCCCCTGGCTTTTGTTGATGCTGACGTTCGTTTCGCTGTGCCTTTTCTTGCCTTGGTTTGTGATTGCCGCGTTTCCTCCCCCCCCACGCCGCCGCCCCAACACCACCCGCCCGGTGCTGGGCCGACCTTTTTTTCCACCCGGCACTTTTTTGACCGATATCATCGTCTCCTTCTTTCCTGACGGGGCGGTCTATAGAGACTTTCCTGCCTAGTCCTCTTCCCCTTGCGGTTGGACGTTCTCTTTATGGCATCGGCTTTCGCGTTCACGCTCATTCCCCCCGCGTTGGTGCTACTGCCCGGTCTTATAAGGGAGAGAAGACTTGTTCGTTTGTTTTTTTGAGTGCCTGTGAATCGTTCTGTCAAGATAGCGGTTCTCCCCCCCCCGGTGGCGGCGCCTCCCTGCCGGACGACGGTGACCTTCTCAGGATACAGAGGGCTCCCATTGGATCGATTATTTCTTGCCCGGGAGGCGACGGTTAACTCATGTTGGTACAACTTTCCTCTTTTCCTTATTCCATCTCTATTTATCCGCACGATTGGTCTTTAAATTATAGACGGGCCCTTCAGGGCAAGTCTTTCGAACCCCACGGCCTTTATGATTTTTTCCACAAATTGGTGTATTTGCAGGTTCCTGCTTCCCCCTGCTCTGATCTTGTATTATGATTCTGCAGATCCTCGAGGGGGGTTGATGGCTTCTGTTTAGGAGGGTTTCAAAACTCCAGAGGACATGGTGGCGAGCCTTGTTGCGGGGGGAGGCCCAATGCGGCCTTTATTTAAATTTGTTGTGTATCTCTCTTGATCTTTGGCCTCCCCCTTCCCCCAAGCGTGAGGAAACCCTGCCAGCGAGGCGGACGCCTACGCCCCCGCGCAGCCAACACCCACCCCCCCCCCCCACCCCCCCCCCCCCCCCCCCCAACCCCCCCCCCAACCCCCGCGATGTCAGGAAGCAACAGAAGTCCCGAGAAACAGCTCTCTCATGAGAACCTGCCCGCCTCCTTAATCCTTCGGAACCTTCTTTTTTGATCACTTTCTTGTCCCCGATTCCGGATTCCAGACTGTGACCCGTCCGTTCCCTTCTCCATCGATTCGAAGTAGGAAGCATGGCATCGTTTTGAAAGTACCGATTGCCCTTCCTTTTGCTCCTTCGACCCGACTTCTTCTGGCTAACTCTGCTCGGCGACTCTTTTACCACCGTCTTCCGTCAGGTAAGGTATAACCTTTACGCGATCTTGAAATCCTTTCAAGACGATCACGTGGACCTTTTCCACGGCCCCCCCCCTCCGTTTCGAGCTCCCCTTTGAATTTAGCACCACACGCGTTTCTGGGCTTCGGTGCCATTAAGAGTAGGCCCCCAAGATAGACCCCCTTCCAAGCGCAGAAGTTACTTCTCCATTGCCACTCTGGACGCCGACTTTGACCCTCTCTTCTTGGGATCCTTCTACACTCCTCGGGTGGACAGTCACCGTAGGAAACACTCGGGGGTGTTTTGGAGGTTTATACTTAAGAGGATCCCCCCCCCCCCCCTTTTTCCCTCCCCCCCCCCTTTGTCCTTCCCCTTCTCTTTCCCCTCACGGCCGCCTCCAACACCAGCACAGTTGTATTCGCCGGGCGACGCCCCCCCCCCCGCGGTGCTGGCGATCTTTTCCGAGGATTCAAACCGACATGGCGATATGAATTTCTTTCCCTCGCACCGACATTCTTTTTCCATCCGGTTCGTAGAGGCCAACAGGGGCCCCGGGCGATACGATGGACCTCGTTTCTTGGAACAACAGCCCCCCGGAGCCTGGGTGATGGTTCCCTGTAATAAAGCCCCAGTTGATTGTCTCCCCCCTCTTTCCCACGCGGTTCCTCACTTTCGCCAGGGACACTTTCTTCAGCCCAGGCAAAGCGTGGTCTCTCTGAGACTGTTGCCTCCCCCTTTTCCCAAGCAGGCGGGACCCTTGGGTTTAGGGCTGCCCCTACCTCTATTCTCCCCTGACCAGGCTCACTTTCACCTTCTTTTTAGCCCTGCAAGTAGGAGCCCTAGTCTCAGAGATGATGTGCGAGTCGTGACTCTCCAGGAGCCAGAATCGGACTTCTTAACCTCCCCCCCCCCGGTGGCCCCCTGACCCCCCCCAGGCCCACGTTGTGTCCGGTTTAGAGGCTGTCGCCGAAGTCCCTGTGAAGAAGTCGGTGTGCACTTTTAGCACTTGGCACTCCTCTTTTCCCCCTGTGAAGGTGTTACCTACACCCAGTCATCAGGTCGGCCTGCTTGCTAGGAAAAGAGACATGGAAATCCGCTTCGGTTTAGATTCAGTCCCCCTCTTTCGTCTGAAGAAGGTGACTTTTTCCTATCGGGTGAAGAAATGCCATTCCTCCACAACCGCTTATGTCCCCTGGTCCTGCCAGATAGGCTCTTCGCAGTACCTCTGGATACTGTGTTCATTCTTGTGGACGGTAGGGAGGCCTCGTGCTTCTTTTTTTGCTTGCTTCCCCTTTTCGGTGTGGTGGCGGCTTCAAGTTCGGTTGTGGAAGAGCTTCCCCTCTTTTCCGTTTTTTTATCGTATTTCGAGCGGATCGGGTTTTTTTCTCCCTTTCGTTTTGAATTAGCGCCGCCCGTGCCTAGAGTCGGCGCCCCCCCGGCGGAGCCGCTCCCAAGCAGGCCTAAGCCCTTTTACCCTCTTTTCTTTACTCCCCCAAAGGCGACAGCGTGATGGAGAGAGCAATTGCGACCCTGTTTCTTCTTCTTGGAAATTTTCCGCACCGGATCGACGTCGCAAGCCGTAGGAGCCACCCCCCCCCCCCTTTCTGAAGCAAGACACGAACCTCTTGCAGTGCACCTACCCTCTCGTCACAGCCGCTTACTTAATCCGGTCAGTCCAACTTTTGATTTTTTCCTCATTCGGTTTTTGCTTCTTCCTTCCAGCCGCACGGCTAGCGGTCTTTTTCCCTTGCAGTGGCCCCAACAGCTGGGTTTTTAAGAGTTTCCCCTGTTGTAGTTCCCCTCCCTTTTGGTTCGATGGTGACGTGCGCGATCCCCACTGTAGTAGGACGAATTGACCGTACGCACCTCTCTTCCGACATGCCTTGCACGCGTCAGTGAGATGATAAGGACGCTCAAGTCTCTCTCTTTTCCCCTTTCCTGTGCCTTCGTAGTTTCTCTTTATTCCTTTGATGGTCTCCTACCTCCATCCCTACCGCCCTGTCCGTAATCTTTTCAGTATTTTTTTCCCCTAAGGTGAGAGGGTAATTGTTCGGCTGGCCCCTTTTTTTGTCTCGGTTTTTTTCTTTTTCGCCCTTTTCTCCCCGGCGATCCAGCCTGTTTGTTTTTTGCAGCGGCCCGGACATCGATTGATTCTTTGTCCGGAGGTACGGATATTGTCTTCTTCCGTGTGTCTCCCCCCTACCAGCGGGGGTCACCCGGATTTGTTGCGGGGTTCGGTGTTGCATTCGCAGACCCCCCCCTAATCCCCCTCGCAAGGCGTCATGGCGTCTCGATGGAGGAGTTTGTCTCGTCCTTCTCATCTTCCTTTCCAGTCTCTTTTTTTCACCT
>Ga0179593_1310300_pt1 | contig 10815 bp, 10 predicted proteins | sample CZODoug2_1_08_16_FD_185931 | JGI IMG/M metagenome (GOLD analysis project Ga0179593, IMG submission 185931) | Vadose zone soil fungal communities from Angelo Coast Range Reserve, California, USA - CZODoug2_1_08_16fungal (PacBio error correction) | ecosystem: Environmental > Terrestrial > Soil >... | reverse complement strand
TTATCAGGAACCTCCTCTCTTCTTGTCTCAATTACTCGAAGGAATTTGAGGAGCCGTTCACCCTTTCTGCTTTTTTTTTCCCCCTATGTCGTTGACTTGAAATTTAACATCCCGGATTTTTCTTTTCAACACCGTTCGCTCGGATGACCCTTTTGCTTCTCGTATCCATACTTGGTCCAATTTTTCTTCCGCTCCCCACCCTTTCTCTGTATTATCTGATTCGACCTTTGGTTCCAGAGTTGGTCTCCGTCAACTCCCCTTTACCTTCCGCCGTCACCCTTGCCAGAGCAGGTCCTTATGTCTTTCCTTTTTTACAGGGGCAACGCTACGTCTGCGACGTCACGGTCTTTCCTTTCCTCTTTTTTTCACTGCCCCCTGGTCGATCTTGTGCTTCCTTCTTTTGATCCTTTTTCGTCCGTTCCAGTCATCCTCCTCGTTTTTGCCTGGAGAGTCTCGCTTGACTCTCCTCATAAACACCCTCCCTATCGGTGGGTCGTTTCCACCACGACTGCTCTGAGTCGAAACTATGCCGTCGCGAGGCTCTGTTACCGATCCTGAATTTCTTTTTTTTTTACTGCGTGTAGAGTTCCCGTCTCCCTGGCCGAAAGTGTGACCGGTCTTTGCCGCCTATCCGCCACCTCTTGGCTGTCCTTAGGAAAGCCCTCCGACCCCCCGAGGTGTTTTAAACCACGGATCATTTATCTGCTCGTCTGGTCCGCCTTCTCTCTGCAAATACTTTCATCTCAACTTCTTTTCTCGCACCCACTGCATCTGCATGTTTGTTTCTGCATCGTTTATGTTGCCGACTTTAGCGAGCACCCCTCCGTTTTTCTTTTCGAACTCAACTCCTCTGAGGGAGACCAGAAGTCTCGGTTTGCTCCCCCCTGCCCCTCACGTGTTCGCTCCTTTTCTCCTGACGGCGACCTTGTAAGGTTGGGTCCTCTTTCTGATTTTTCACGCCCTTGTTGCACACCTCACATCATTTTCTCTCGCCTTTTTTTCTCTGCCCTTCTGAAGCCTAGCGCCATGCCGTCTCACTTGGTCGTAGCGCCGCTTGCCGGTGCCTCACACAAAACAACGTCTGTCTTTCTCTCCCTCTGTTCCTCGACATGCTTTTTATTGATCCTTCTTCGTTTCCATTACCCCTTTTCAAGAGGCATCGACGCGATTCACGGAGCGCCACCATTCGTTTATTTTCCTCTCTGTTTTCAACCATTTTTGGTCAAAGCTTGACAAGCCGGCGAGCTTCCCCATAGACCTGCTCCTCTCTTGCTTTCAGCCATTCTCCCGAATTTGGCAGCCCACCGCATGTTCCTGTTCGCGGCCCGGATTGACCCCATGTTTACTTCCTTCCTTGCTCTTCTTTCTCCTTTTCGCCATTCGTTGCCCAATAACCGCAATTTCCTCCCATTCGCTGGTCATTAGCCCTCCACTTCTCCTCCGATCGCCGTAACACCAGATCTTTTCTTTCTCCGTCACTTGTTTCTGACGGAATCCCTCTGACTAGGTACCTCCTGCTTAGGCTTACAAGCCACTGACTCTCCCTCATGCAGTCTTAAGATTCTAAGCGATCGTTCGTCCGTCCGGCCTTTTCCTCGCCTCTACTGACCTTTGATAGGCCGCTAGTCTCCCGAGCTCGTCACACACCGGTGACGCCCTTTTTACTGTTGAGTTTCCTCGATGCCCCGGTTGGCCACCTTCGCCCCTTTTTTTATTTTTTTTTTTTTTTTTTTCTTTGTTATAGGGCAGCGTGTCCCCTTGTCTTCTTGCCCCTCCAGCCCGTCTTCTTTCTTCCCCCTTCCCTCTCCTCCTTTTTTAGCTTCCCATTTCCGTCACAGATTACTACTGTCCGCTGGGCCGACTTGCGGGTGCTAACCCTCCCGTGTTTTGACTCCCCCCCGCTCTCCGAGTCAGGTCGATGCGGGAGCGTACCATCGACCGTTCCTCCTCCTCGCATCCTCCTGGCTAAAATGTGCCTTGCCTCCCCGACTTTTGTAATTCCACTCCTGTCATCACCCTTACTATTTTTCCTCCCTTTTCCACTCTTTCGTTTTTCTCGCTTATTTTTCAGAGTACGTGCCCAGACTCAAGCCCGTACTGTGGTTTTATTTCGTTTATTTTGACCCCTATTCTCTTCTTTTTCTCCCTCTCCCTCGTTGTTTGCTCTTTCTATCGTTTTTCCAAACGACCCTGCCTAGAAGGCACCCTTCTCTCGTAATTTCTTTTCCTCTGCTCACTCATCAGAGAGCCAACCCCCGCCTTTACTCCCGTCCTCTTTTACGCATCGTCGGGGTCGGAGCGAGGGTTAACATTTTTGTTAATCGTCAGCAGTGTCTTCACTTTTTGATTTCTGGCCCACGCTACTACCTTCTTTTATCTACTTGTCTTTCAGCGAGTTCGACTTCGGACCTTCATTTTTCTGATCGGCGCTGTGATGTGCAAAGTGTTTTTTTGCATTCATTCGACACCTCATTTATTTTCTTAAGTCTCCTTTTTCAGTTGTGATGCAAGGTTATACCAAGCTCCCTTCCCTTCCGCGGCCGCGTCTCCTTTTCCATTCCGTGTTTGCCGCGCGACACCGTTGTTCAGATTTCGCTTTATTTTGGGAACGGGCATTCTCGTCACGCTTCACCATTCTAAAGTTACACCGAGTGTACAGGAGATAGGCAAGAAGCTCCTCGTACTCCCCTTTAGTTCGAGGCGATGCCCCCCCACTCTACCCTCTTTCTCAAATTGCGCTTTTCATTTTTTTCCTGGCTAAGTCTTTGCGCTTACTGATTTTTTTCTTTATTACTAGTCTTTTAGAATAAATTCCTTGAGACCGCCTTAGTGCTCGTTTTGGGCGTGATTTATGAGGCTCAATTTCTTCTTTCCTTTTGTTGGCTCTGTTGGGGCAGGCCATTGGATGTCAGGCTACCGTAATGCGACTCTCTCACATCTCCAGCGTCATGAAGTACACTTTCGGACCTTCCTCAACCTGCCTTCGTGCTGTCTTTAATGTTTCGGCGCGCTCTGTTCCTTAGTTCAGTGAATTCATTGTTGAGAGGATCTATTAGCGTCTTATTCGGTCATCTCTTTTCCCCCCATCCCTTTTTCTTCCCCCCCAGTATCTTAGTTACCCTTTTTCGAAGTTGACTCGCGATGTTCCTAGTCCGGTCTTTCCCCCCCTCAATCCGGCCGGTGAGACCGCCCTGGCGCACATCCGATGTGCTCATGCCATAGAGATCAAGCCTGGATCGCGGATTTTGATCTCCCCCTCTTCTTCTGGCTAGGTCACCCCTCCCAAGCGAGCAGGTAACCTCCTCTCTTCTCCTCGGCCAAGTAATAGGCATAGATGACCCTCCCTTTTCTGCGGTTGCACTTTACGAAATTCGAGTCTCCCCACTCTTCTCAGGTTCAGCCCTGTCGCTCCAACGTTTTCACGCTGAGGGGCCATTTTTGCGTCAAACGAATCTTGGCGTGTTCTCCTTATCAATTTGTTTGCTATTTTCCGTTTTGATGGGTTGGGTGACCACCTCCTGTTTCTCTTTCCCTTCCTGCATTTCTACGAGATTTCCTGTGATTCTAAGGAGATTTTGCACGCGTAGCTTTCAGAACGATTCTATTCTCTATCTCCGTTCCCTCGATCCGGGTGATTACGTCCAAAGAACGAGGCCCGGATCCGGTTCCCCCACTCGTGCTTTGTTAATTTTTAATATCTCTGACTCCACGCTTCTATTAGTGCACATGAGATTTAGCCCTTCCTTCTTTCCCTGTGCCTTTCCCCCCCCCCCCCTTTTCACACCAAACTTTCTCCCGAGCAAAACCATCATTTCCATAGGGTACATAGCATCTTTACTATGTGCCATTTCGTTTTAACTCTTCCCCTCCCCCTTATGGTTCCATCCCCCCCCTTTTCCAGCAATCTCCTTATCTTTATTGGGACCCTCCATGATTCCAGAACACTCGTTCCTATCTTCCCTCTTATCCAGGATCAACACGTCCTTAGCAAAGGGGGAACGTTTCGATATCCACCAGGCTACAGGACTGCTTTTGTAGATGCGATGCGTCTACCTTTCCCAAGCGGCCCTTGGTCGCTTGGATTTTCTGGGCCACCATCGTGTACTTACTCCTATCCTTTGCATCCAAGACGCCTCCCCCAAGATACTCTCCTCTCAAATTTCGCCCGTGGAACCATTACCCATTCCATCTTGACTCAGTCCCTAATTTTTGCGCCAACGGTTTTCAGCGTTCAATCTTGACCTTTAATTCTTCAGGTCACTTTTCTGTCCATCGTGGGGCAGCGTCCATGCGGGAGTATTTCGCAGACCCTGCCGGCTATTTCATTTTTCATATCTTCCCTCTTTCTTTCCTTTTCCTTTTCCCTTGTTGGTAAGGTGACTGTCCCAATTCAAAGAATCGTATCCGCGAAACGTCTCTGCTTCCTTTGCTCCCGACGTCTACCACCTTTGACGTTTTTTTTTGTACCCTATGATTCATTTGCCGTTAAACTGGAAATAGCTTTTTTACATTCTGTTTAAATATACGTTGCGCTGAGAACCTTCCTATTTCGAAATATCTTGGTAATGGTAGGCGCTTCTTATATCTTTGTGTGAGTTTGCACAGGAAATGACTATACTTCTACGGGCATTAAAACGCGAGTTGGCGAGGAGAGTCCTTGTCCAGGCATTCAGAATTTGCTTCCTCGTTCGTTCTCTTTTTCGATTTTTAACTACAGGTGGTCCAATTCCAGCCCTTCCTTTTTTTCCAGTCTTTTTTATTCTTGTGTAGTCTGAAGCATCCCCTCCGGTTACTGCCAGTTCTCTGTTACCCAATGAATCGACCAAAATCCCTTTTACTTTATGTCCCTTTGACTTTCCCCTATTGCGCTCGGTAGCCAATCGCATAGTCTGAGTTCGATTTCTAGTTTGCAGCAGGTTCGGTGATTTTAGACTCCTTGTCCCTGGGCGTCCTTCCTGTCAATTTTTCAAATTGCTAACTACCAATCATGAAAGGAAGCAGGGCGTCCTGACTACGGCAATGTCAACCACGCCCAAGCTTCTGGGTTTGCCACTGTAGCGCTCGTGATTTCGGCAAACGTCTCTACTCCTCCCCTATCTTCTCCATTCGGGACGACTTCAATAAGAAGTGACCCAGTTTGAATCAAGAATTTACGTCACGATGCTGACTTCCGCCTAATCGTTACCTTTCGGGGTCTCCGCACCAGCCCCCCTTTGTTTTTTTACGCCAGATTCTTTGACTCTTTCACACACCTTTCCATCACCTTTTTTCGTCCTTTTTTATTTCTGACTTCCTTCAAAAAATGAAGGTGGACCATATTAGTCTTTAATTATTCTTCCCCTTGTCCTCCCTTCCACATTTAGCCTCTTCCATTTTTCTCCTCTGCTTAGAGACTCTTTCCCCAGCATTCGGTAGAGCGTACAGCCATACCCGACCGCTCTTTTCCTCACCCAACGCAGGTCAGCGGCTTTTATCTCGATGGCAGACACATAGAGCGTGTTCAATTCTCTGTGCCCCTCCCCCAATCTTATTTTTCTTCAATCCTGCCCTCCTGCTCCCTAACTGCGATACACTCCCATGCCAAGCATCTTTTCTCACCACTTTTTTGTTTGCACATCTTCTGAACCGTCTCGATAGAACAATAGCCCTCTCACCTCTCCTACTTCCCCCCCTTCACCCTCCAGATAGAGAAACTGACATTAGACAAACGATCTGTCTTCTTCTCGACTTTACTGCCCTTCTGCTTTCTCGTTTCCTCTTTTTCTCCTTCGTCAATTCATTCCTGCATCCCTTCCAAGGGTCTCTCCCTTGACAGTCCCCTTCACTTTGTGCCTTTTTCAAGCCTTTCACCCCCTATCTATTCTTCTACTCACTTTTCGGCGGAATCCCTCTCTTAGGACCGCCGATTTTAAGCGCCCCCACGTCCCTGAATATTCCGTGCCTTTGTCCCCCAGGTAGCGACCCTGTTCATGTGTATCCCCCCCCCCCCCGTCCCCTTCCTCAACCCACCGCGGCTTTTATCATCCGTCGCCCATCGGGCACGTCATTTTATATATCTCGCGTTTGCTTTTCCCTACCCCTTCCCGGTCCCCCTTTTTTCTGTTTTCTTTTCTTCAGTTGTGCACTCGCCTTCCCTTTCACCCTTCCCCTCCCAGGGCTATTCAGTTTTTTAGTTCCGTTCAAAGAGTTTTGTCCCCGTCTTCGCCGCGGTCCTCCCTACTCCTAGCTGGCTTGAATTGTTAAGTACCACACCTGGAGTTTTTTCTCCCCCCTTTCCCTCTGGGGTCTAATCTGTTTCCACTACCCGGTAGTCTCCACGCGATCGCGTCAAGGTATGGTACAGATCACACCTTCTTGAACTCGCCGCTCCTAATACCTGGCTCCCCCCTTCGCGCCGGACTCCGCATTCCCTTTCTTCCCCTCACTCCTGTTATTACCCTCAACTACTGATGAGTCGCGCTCAGCCGCGTTTTGGCTTCTATGAGCCTCGTCCAAGACCGTCCTCGACTTCCTGATCGTTTTTCCGGTTCGGCAATTTTGGAAAACCTCCATTATTTTCCCTCCTTCGTTCTGTTTTCTTTGCTCTTCGCCCACAGACCTGCCCGCATCCGGACCACTAGAAGATGAGCTTGTCAATTCTCTCAGAGAGCCAAACCGTCCCGCATAATCCCCTCCAGGACGTCATGCTTCTTGGTGGCCTCAAACTTTTTCATACTTCCGCCCCTCCGTCGGTGGCGACCTTGATTTTTCGCCTTGATGATGCGAGCGATTCAGCGTTTTTTTTTTTTTTTTTTTTTTTTTTTTTTTCTTTGGACGCATCTTTTTCCGCCGCCGCGGTGGATTCCACGGATTTTTTACTCAGTCGACCTTGCTTAACCTTGGGGCGTCAGACTTCTCCTTGTTTTAAGAGACATTTTCAGAAGTACTCCCGTATCGGCCGCCTTCTCCTCTTTGACGACTGTTTTGCTCCCTCTCCGGCCCTATGCTCCTTTTGTTTCATGTGACTCTTCATCTTCGGCACGACCTACATCATCACCATTTTACACCTATTCCTTCCGGGCAAGATCGCCGATTCTCCTCTTTGCTCTTCACCACAATCCTCCCGGTTTCTCACTGAGAGTCTCGCTTCTTCATTTGGTCCTGCCTTACCTGCTGCGCTATTCAGTGTGCGAGCTCCCCTCGTTGCAGTCTCCTATATTATAGTTATTCCTGCGGCAGCCAAGTTCCCGGAGACTGCATAGAATTTGGTTTTCTCTTAGTAGGCTCCCCTTTTTTCGTCCCCGGGATTCTTCCTTGTGGTTGCCATTCTCTATTTGCCCTTTTTAGTCATGCTCGCGCCAGCGTGCCCTTCGGAAGCCTTCACCGGCCTTCTGGGCTGCTGAAGGTGAGATTTCTATTGATTCTTGTTGGCTCTGCCTGCTCTTCGACGGTTCGTGGGCTTTCTTCTGAGGCTCGCAGGATTCGGCCTAGATTGTGACAACAGCACTTTTTCTCCATATTCGGCCCTTCCCTTAGAGAGTGGAATGGACCCCTATTCTCGATTCGTGCTTTCAAGCACTTTTGCTTTTTTTACTTTCCCCTGTCTCACTGTTTCTGCCACTCTTCGAGGTGACTTGAAAGAAGACTAAAGCAAACCGCCTGGTCTTACGGCCAGCGTATGAAGCCCTCCGTTTTGGCGAGCACCTTCTTTGATGGCGTTTTTTCCTGCTTTAAGTTAGATGAACATTTTTCAAGCATCCTTCTCCTTTAGACATTTCTAAGCTCTTATAACCTTTTACGTGATGTTCATTTTTTTCCCGACATCGCCTACTAAACCTTCATCCTTTTCCGGAGAATTCCCAAGATTGCCAAAGTTGACGGCCAGGTGGTTGGCTTCCCGCACCGAATCTTTTTTTTTTCGCCTCTATATTTTGGCTTTCGGCCCCCAGGTTTTCAAGCGGTACGTCTTTCCACTTCTTCCTCGTTGTACTATGCATCTGACTGAACTGAGGACTGTGCGATTTCTTCGACGATTTCGATCGATAGTTCTTCTATCGCGCCCTTTCACGTACAATTCCCGTTTTTTTTTTTTCGAGCAGTTTCACCACCCCGGCGTTTTCCCATTTTTCCGGTTCCTATAGAAGCCGCTTCGTGATTCGAGTAGGCAGTCCTTTACTTGTCCCCTTTCCCCATGGTACTCACTTTTATACCGGCCCCCCCCCGAACCCTTCCTGTCGTTGTTCCCTGTTCGCTCGACGTGCTTGATTTACGCTAGGCAAGTTTCCCTTCCCTGCCAGCAAGCGCTTATGGTGATATCCCCCATCCTCATTTCCGCCTGCCTTGCTTACATCTTTGATGATTTCCTATATACCCCTTTTCTCTGCGAGCACTGGGTCTGACGGTACGTGTCACATCGGAAGAACTTCCGCTTTGCCGGAGCGTGCTTTCGGTCCTTGGCCAGTGCGACATCGGCCTTCGTTCTGGAATCCCTTCCCCGGAAATGTTATCTCGATTTTACTCCACTGAAACAGCGTATCGCTCCTTCCTGCGCCAGTTGGTGAGGCCCACAGTACAACCAGGGGCCAGTATTTCCCTTCTTCCCGACTTCTCCTGCTCCCTACAGGGGTCTGACTCTCCTTCCTCTCATTGCCTCTAATTTCCGTCCTCTCTGGGTCCCGAAGCGTCCGTCTGGAACGTTATAGGCGAGACGTTGCGAACCTCTCGGGAGTAGACCTTCTTTTATTTTCCTCTAATATTTGTTTGTTGCTTCATATAACGACCGCCCTAGCTTTTCTATCAGGCTTTTCTCACGTTCCTCCCATTTTCCTTTTCCCCGATCTCGCAGTGCTTCCCTTTCACACTAATATAGGCCTCAACCCGGGAGCTCGTCCTCTGAAAGTCGGGCTTCCGCGGTCATACGGTTCGGGCCTTTTTTTTATCCACTTCGCTCTTCTTCCCCCCCCGACTGTTTGCTTTTTTTTCTTGATTTTGAAATCGACTGGACTTACCTTCAGGGCATTTAAAGCGTCCAGGCTAGGGCTCCTTGGCCCTTCAGGACCGAATCTCGACCCCGAAACGCGTCCATTATTACGATTTTTGTAACTGACGGTACCCGTTCAGTGTGCTGATGCTTCCCTTTCCCGAGGTAGATAGTTTCCCCAGCCTCAACGAGTCGAGGCCTCCCGGCGGTAAATCAGAACTCTAAAATCACCTCATAAGCTTTTTGGGTTAGTGAATTTCCCCGACTTGTCCGGTTTTGAAAAACGAGTGCTTTCGCGATGTACCCTGAATCAGCGCTTATATTGTTCTCCGGGTCTTTCTCCTACATTTCTCTTTTGCTCCTGACCTGAAAGGGACCGCCTCTTGACCAGATATCCTGCCCATTTTCCGAGGGAGTCCGATTAGTACCCTTAAAAACTGCACTCCGATGCTGTGTTTCACCCACTTTTTTATCGGAGTCGTTACCTTTACCGCGCGAGTCCCTGACGGATCGAAATCGTCGTCAGATATTCATCCGCACTCCAGGGACCCTTCACTTTTTATGCAGCTGCAAAGCCGCCACCGCACGTACTGCCGAAAGCAACATACCCTTGCCTAGGGCGACACGCTCTTTCGTCACGAAAAAAAGGCCACTTAAGGGTGCCACGCCTTGGCCTTCTATTCGCATTGAGTTGGTTTGCGGAATTCTCCCCTTTTGGCAAACCGCAATCTAAGGTTTAACTCCCCCCAAGCGCTTCTTATCTGGCCGCCCGCTTTGACTGAGTTTTACCATTGTCGATTGTTTATTTTCACCTACAGTTCAGCCAGCTTCTGTACACCCCCCAGCCGTCAGGGTCGTTTAGAGTCTTTGGTTTTGTCATCTCCCTTCTCGTGTGCCGTCGTTCCCTCTCATCCGTCTTTAACCACGTCTATTCTACTCCTGTGTCCTTCTGTCCTCGCAGAGTCAACTGTTCTCGTACTAATGTAGACAGGTTCTCCCCATTTTTTTCCATTTTCCCGAAGACTGCGACCGCCACCCCTTTGGGCCCCAGCGCAGCTGCTCCATCCTCCAGTCCTCTCTCCGACCGCCTCGCCCAGCACGAGGCCGTTCGTTGTTTGGACTGGCTTTTCGTCTCCTTTCTCTTTTCTTCTAGTCTCCATTCATGCTTCCTCCCTGTCTACCAGCGTCGAATTCGTACGTAGCACCAGCCAATTTTCCTTTCCTATCTCCGGCAAACACTTGTTCTGAGTTTTTTTCAGCATTTGTCTTTCTGTCCTTTCCTCTTCTCGTTCCCCGATTTAGGGCCCTCCCCGCATTATCTCAGTCACCTTCCCATGGAGTAGACGCAATTGTGGACGTTGTCCGGCTGTTACTCTCCCCTCTTGAACTTCCGGTTAGAGGAGAGTTCTCGACCTGATTTCAACCCTGGTAACTTTCTATTTTTTTTATTTTCCTTCCCTTTACATGAACCCCTCGATCTCCTCTTACCTCTCGAATGTCGAGCAGTCCCAGCCAGCGTTCCATTCCGTGAACCCTCTGCCTCATCCTCCGAGATGGCTGAACCGCGTGATCAAACTGTCGACTTACGTCCCCACGCTTCCTGTTGAACTGGGCAAATGCTGCCTTGTGCATCCAGCCTCCTTCCTCGTCAAAGGATTGCATGTTCCCTTTTCCTTGACTAGCGGACATCCTGGCGAAAACGCCGCTCGTGTTCGGCCCCCCCACCCGCCGTAACGGTAGATATGTCCGCGTTACTCACCTCTTTTCCTTTATTCAGCTGCGTTTTGGCTCCTTCATCTTTTTTCTTCAACAATCTCCATCAATGCCCCGGTTCCGGCGCGTGGTAGTTCCAGCCG
>Ga0179593_1293988_pt1 | contig 10815 bp, 8 predicted proteins | sample CZODoug2_1_08_16_FD_185931 | JGI IMG/M metagenome (GOLD analysis project Ga0179593, IMG submission 185931) | Vadose zone soil fungal communities from Angelo Coast Range Reserve, California, USA - CZODoug2_1_08_16fungal (PacBio error correction) | ecosystem: Environmental > Terrestrial > Soil >... | reverse complement strand
GACAGCTCTTCGGCGTTGGCCGTGCTTGAGTGGTTTGACTCAAACCAGCTTTCGCCCCCCCTAAATCGTTTCGCTTCCAACCGCTTTTCGACCATCGATTTTATTATTTTCCCGTTCCTTCCATTCTCTTACCCCATATCCAGTGACACTGAGATTCACGACGTGTCTTATTGAGTGCGCACGGCCCTTTCTTTCTCTGACCAATAGCGGTCCTTGCTTTTGACGCCCGTTTTCCGTTGTCCCTTTGCCGTACTTTGGCCCCAAATCCTTCCTTTTTTTTTTGTGAGGCGGATGTTGTTTTGCGACGTGCAAGTTATTTACTTTTGTTGCCGTCTTTTTTTTTCGTTGGAACTCAGGCTCCTTCAAGATTCCAACCACTCTCTAACCCCTGTTATTAGACTCACGAGCGATTCGAGTCATTCCCCTTCATCTAATTCGGAAGTACCCTTGTTCCCTGTAGACCCCAAACCCCGCGATGCCCAGAATCATTTTCTCTGTTGCAGGTTTCCAATACGACCCCGCACTCGCGCATGCGTTGTTGATTTATTTTCATCCAATATCTTCCTTTGATCAACTTTCATTTTCTTCGTTCCTCTTCTGCAGATCCTTTCCCTCCCCCCCCCGGCCCCCCTGTACCTGATGGTTGAATCCGTTCTCTTTGCCACCTTTTTCGCCCCAGTCAGACGTTTTAATGTGAGGCATACTGTTAATGTCATTTAAATATCCACCTCTCGATTTATCTTCCGCGACCCCCTTTTCCTTCCTTCTCCTTATTCTTTTTTGTTTTGATCTTTCCGAGAGGTTTGGGAGAGACATCGGGGTGTTTCTTGGCAAAGAGGTGTCTAAAACAGGTGACTTCCTCCCCGAAACCTTTGGCGTTATTCCGCAGTTTGATCCTCGAATTTCTTCTTTCATTCCGTTTCCTTTGGACTACCATCTTTTCTCTCACTCTAAGATCAATGAACGTTCTCCCCCCCCTTGCAGACCGCGGCAAGTTTTTTCCTTCAACCAATTTTCGCTTTTTTTCGTCCTTTCCCCCCCTTCCCGCTCCGGTACTTTTTTTACGATTCCCTCGGTTTTGCTAATTATGGGAACCAGCGACCTTGGCCGACAGTTTTCGCGATACCCGACGCGCCCCTAGCTATTTTCTTTCCCTTTCTCAATTACAGTCCTCTTTCCCTCTATTTGTGTCTACTGGCGATCCCTGATTTTTCCCCCCTAACGGGCCGACTGCAAATCAACAAAGCTATTCCCAAATATTTTTGACATTCAGAACCCACAACCCAATACCCGGCACCCCACCCCTTCTTTGCTTCCCCAAAAGTCGTTCTTCCCTACGTTCCTTTATCCACTGAGTCACAAAAGCACCTTTTTTCTTACCCCGCTCTTAGTAATTTCTCAAGTTTCTTTCTAAATCCCCCCCCTATCCACAACTCATCTCCCCCTCTCTTAATATAGGGGTTAGTATCCCCTTCTGCTTCCCTGAACATAACTCTCCATTCCATTTCCGCCCCGGTCTTAGCCCAGTTTTGAAGCGTGAAGACCGATTTTGTCGTAGTGAGAAATCCTTTTGTCTGTACTCTATTTGCCCCGAAGTTTCCGAGACTCTCCGCGTGCAGGCCCAAAAGAGCCCCTTGGCGTCTTGCTGAGAATCCCCTTTTTTACTACGATTGCTAGTCATGTCTTCCCACTGCCAAACCTTTCCCAAACCCTGTTCGAGACCAATCTTCCACACGTAGCTTTAAGTGATGCCTCGTTTCATCACATCGCGCGTTTGCCGATATTTTTTTTCTGTCTTTGATACCCCCCTTTTGATTTCCCTTGCATCTTCCTTTCCCTAACCTATGGTTCTGATTATCTTTGAACCGGCATCTCCCAGTCGCTTTTTTCTGCAAGAGTTTTGGCCTTTTTCAAATCGGGTTGGGGTAGTTTCGTTTCAATGTATTTCCTTTTGCCTCACCTCAAGTTTTAGTCTCCCCGACCTTTCTTTCGTTTTCCCTTTGAAAGCTTTTACATTTTTCTGGTTTTGACGTGGACAGTTTCACCCCCTCGCCGGGGCCTTCTTTTATATCATGGGCTTTTTTTTTCCTTTTTAAAATCTGCTCATCCCCCGCTTTTCTTTCGCATAGATTTTTCTATGGAATGATTTTACTTGGTGACAAGCACAGTCGCCTCTCGCGCCTTAACGAAATTTACGTTCAAGTTCTCTTTCCCCTCCACTCTGCCCTGCCCCTTTTCCCCGAAATTCCCTGTGCCGTTTCCGAATTCCTTTTCTTTTTTTTTCAGCCGTTAAGATGATCGCGCCACTTCCCCCCACCACCCCTTATCTTATGTGGGCAAAATAGGAAGTTTTTTTTGAGTCCCCGACCCCCCCTTTTACCCGCAAAAATATGGAAGTTTGCCCGGCCCGGAAAATCCGAAAGCTCGAAGAAAATATGCCTCCTCTCCCTTTTTGTTTGAGTATCTTTCTTCTCCCCTTCGATGAGTTATTTTTTCTGCCTTTCTTTACTGTTCCCCCTCTGGGCTTTGCTCCCTGTTCCTTCCAGCCCAAAAATCTTTTGCCACATATTTAAAAGTTTTTGGATGCACGCGGTTGGCTGAATCCGCGACGCCCATGCGAGAGCCCTCGCGCTTTGTAATCTTTTTTTCCTGCACTTGTTCCCCCTTACCTAGCTCATATTTTTCAAGTTCAATTTCGTTACCTTTTAGCAGTGTCTCGCGAAGGTGTGACCCCTCAATAGCCCTCTCCAGTCGCGTCCGACTGGTTTTGATGTCTTTTTTACCCTCTTCCGCGAGTCGACCCTCCTGATCAGGTGAATGGACGGTTCACTTTTTTTTTTCTTGACCCCTTTCAATGTGACCCCCTCCCAGATTAGACGCTGTTCAGACTGACCCCTGCATTCTCCAGTTGAAGATCTCGACTTTCCCTCGTCTTTTTGTTTTGATTTTCCCCAAGGGAATAATTGACAGCGAACCGCCCAACCAACGTTTTTTGATATTTCCAACGCTGCGACAAAACCCCCCCTCTTCCATTTCTTCGAAGCATTGCTTCATTGAATCCACCCTTTTGCGAGCCCCGATGCCCGACGAGCAGCGGTAGCGCGGTCCTATATCGTTTTAGAGTTTCATGTGATTGAAACGCGCATTCCTGAAACTCGCCCCTTTTTTGTGGTTCTTTTCTTTGTTCCCAAATCCCTTTTTCGAAGATCCCTTTTTCGTGTTCGGCATACGATACGTCGTACTGTCAGTTCCTTTTTTCTCACTTGTTTCGAGGTGGGCCCATCGCGTATAATTATATCTTAGCCTGCTTGAGTTGTCCGCAACCCGACTTTCGCACATCCAGTCCCTTAGCTTCCGCGAACGCGCTTTTTATACCAAGAGATTGCTTCATTTTAACTTTCGTTCTTTTCCTCTTTCTCCCTCTAACGGGAACTATCTTTTTTAACGATCGAGCTTTGTTTTTATTTTTTCAGCCACCCTTGCGTGCTTTCTCTGTCCACTAATACGCGGTCCGTGCGTTGACGTTCCCCAAGGCCGTTTCGGCGGTGCCGCTACTTTCACCCTTTCCTTCTTTTTGGTGCGGAGGTTAGTTTTCTCGAGTTATCGCTCCTTCGGTATCTTTTTGTGAACGGTCGGCGGCGTGGGCAACAGTCTGGCCTCTCCCCCTCTGCCTCTTATGTTCTTCGGTTCGTCTCGAGCTTAGTCTTCTTTCCTCGCGTCCTTGATAGAGGCCTCGCGCCGTCCATGACTTAGCAAAAACCCGACAGCTCCGGAACTTGCTTCCCTCTTTCGTTGAATCTCGAAGCCAATCGCGAGACCGGGTTTATGTGGAATCCATCGTTCCTCACAGATTCATAAACGTTCCTAATGACTGGTGAGAGTGACTCTTTCTTTCTTCCCCCCCCCAGGAATCCCCTTCCACTCCCCTGGACCTCCTCATTTCCCCCCTATTGCCCGGGACGCCCCTAGCCGCCTTTAATTTTGAGGCATTCACATGTTGTATTTTTGCAAAGCCTCCTTATACCGAGCCACATCTCTTTTACTTCCCACTTTTTTTCTTGGTTCTCTTGTTCGGATCCTCCTCTGTGGATATGTCAAAGAGGCGCATTTTACCAACATTGTATTCATCCCAGGAAAACGGCTTTTCGTGCCCCCCTCCCCCCTGCGAACGATTCTGAAATGGATAGTCCCCCCGGACATACGTTCCTCCTAGAAGTAAGAAGCCTTTTCTCCCGTCCCTGCCTTTCTTACTTTAGATAAGTACTTTCCTGCTGTTTCCAGTTTCCCCCCGTTTGCGCAGCACACCCTTCGCGATTTCGTCTCCTTTTCACTGAGAAGGGACTTCTTCTGAGTGTTTTGCAATTCGTATGTTCCAGGCGACTATAAGATTCTCTCGCTAGAAAAGACGTCATCGCTCGCGCTTTTTTTTCCCCCTAAGCTTCTCCCTTCGTTTGGTGGCCATGATCCTTCTTTTTTTTCCCAAGGACGAATCTTCCCCCCCCCCCAAGACCCTTCAATAGCTTGCCCCGAGTTCCCCAACTCTTCCCTCTCACCACACAATGATTATTTTGCCACCCAAGTAAGGCCCTCCCCCGAAATTGTCCCGGGTAGCCCCTTGCGTCCCCCGTCCCTCACGCGTATCGATTTTACCAGCCAGCATGGCCGTGCGATCAATCCTCAAAATCTTCTGCCATCAAAATCCCCTCCTCTAGTTTTAGTCAATCATGGGATCTCCCCCCTGTAAAACACTTCCCCTCGCCGCGTATCAAAACGGTGAAGTTCGTTCCTCGTAAAACGATCTTTTTATGTGCCCCCGACCCATCTGTGCGTCAGCCCCCGTAAATGAATCTTCCGTGACTATAATATTAACTGTTTGGGCCAACTTCGTTGAAAGTTGCGTCTGCAGAATTTAGTCGTTTACTAACGTGATAGTATTCGGACAAAGCCCCTAGGTCCCCCCCCACACCCCCCCCCCTCCTTCTGCAAGAGTCACACCTCTCACCAATGTGCCTATGGCGGTGATTCTCGTTCCCCTTCCAATAAAGCGCACGACGATATCTGATTTCTGTCGCGATACAGCATGACCCTCCCCCTTTAGAAACCGTCCTTTTGCCCGATCCCCCCCCCCCCTCTTCTTGCCTCCACTGCTTGCCCCCTAGTTTCTATTGTGTTTGTCGTTGGCCCATCTCTTGGCTATCAAATCTTTATGGTGGTCGTTTCCCTGCTTTCCCTGCCTCACTCAGGTTTTAGATACCAGCTTCCCTCCTATGGTTAGAAATGTCCTCCCCTTCTAAGCCTTTTATTTTTTTTCCGGACGGTGCAGTTAACCCACTGTTAAGCACTCTGAGATTTGAACATCTTTTTTATTCCTCCTTCCCCAACATGAGCATCCCCCCTTTTTTTTTTTCCTTTCGATACCTGATTTCTTTTTCATGTTCCGGGCCTTTTCTTATGCGCATTATTAACGTTGAAATTATTTCATTAGGCGCTTTTTCGGTTACCCCCCGAGATGCCCCCCAATCCCCCCCATTCCCTCCCTTTCGATTGTCGCTTGCCTGTTATGTAGTGATTCGCGCCAACCGATGCCTACAACCACAACTTTCTCTTTCTCTTTTCAAAATAGAAGTGTTGCTTTCCTCCCCCCCGTTTGCAACACTGTGAACCACTGGGTGACTGATGTCCCCCTTCCCTCCTCACATCAGTCCGAAAGCTCCGCCTTCCTACTTTATCCTTCAGACTGTTGTTGTTTCTGAATCTTTTTCCAGTTTTTTCGCTTCTTTTCCTTCAGCTTCTGAGTGTTTCCCTTCCCCTCCCTTTTCTCCGTTTTTTTAGCCAAAACGTCTCCCCAGTCTCCCGCAACTGTGTTTTTTTGATTGTCAATCGTTTTTTATCGTAATCAGCTTCCAGCGAACCCATCCGAGCGCCCTCGACTTATCCGTACCTGGTCTTCCCCCCTGTGGGGTCCTTCCTCTCAGTCATCCTTGACCTGTACCCCCTTACTTCTCTTTTCGGCGACTTTGATTAACACCCCCCTCTTAAATAAGCTTACTCAATCGGCCCTTTTCCTTGGATGGCCTGCAGATTTTTTTGATAGTATCCCTCCCCTGCTAGGACTGGTCCCATCAACGGTATAACCGTTGCGATTTTGCACCTTCCCCTGTGACAACCAGAAAGCTGTAGCTTTCCCTTTCTCCCTCACTATCTGAATCTAGTTTTTCCAAGCGTAGTATTTGAGGCACAGGATTCCTTCAACTCGAAATGACCCCCACCCCCTCTCTCTCCTGCAAAACGCATTGCCTGCCAAACCCTTCCTTCTTATGCCGACATTTTCTGCCGACTCGCCCCCCCAAAACTTTGGGTCTATATTCTTCGCCCTCGGTAGTCTTCATTTCCTCACGCGCGTTTCGGCGCTTGTCTTTATTGGAACTGGAGCAGCCCATTCCCGCGACATTTTTTTTTTTCCACGATTTTGGATTTCTCCTCATTGCTTTTTTTCAAACCCGCTCAATTCTTTAAAGTGAACCCGAGTTCTTCCGGAATACGCATTTTTTGAGTTTTTCTTTTGCCCAGCCGCTTGAAAGTATTCGGCGCGGCGGGCCTGTTTTTTTCCCCCCGAATTTGCACATTACCCCCCATAGTTTTCCCCTGCTTTTACGAACCCGTTTCTTACTTCCCCTCCCCATGTGGAACGTATGTTCCGAGTTTTTATATCATTTTCTACCTGACCCCCGGGAAGGTCTCTTTAGTTCACGTCTCAGAGATTTTTTCTTTTCTTCTTAGTGAGCTCCAGTTCTGGGAGGACTCATTACGCGGTCCGTTGCTTTGTCCTTCGGCCCGTTAGGTTGGAGAAGATAAGTTTTTTCCTCTCCCCTTTTTTGGTTTCTTCTTCTAGTTTTTCGCCTTTCTTATTTCTTGTTAGATGTTCTCCGGTCGTCCGGGCGGGGAACCCATAAGGTCAGTCCAGATGTTCTTGAATTTCTTTTTCTTCCGGGATGATTCCCCCTCTTTTTCCTGTCCTTGTTCGTCCCCTCCTTCCTTCTACGTTTTCGAAGGGTTCCCGCATTAGCAAAACCGCGAGATTTAGGCAGTTCCTTCGTTGCATGGAACCTCCGCAATCGCTTCCCCTTGGTGTTGGGGGAACTTGGTTGGGTGCGCATTGCGCTGGCATCCAGATATCCTTCTTCCTGCAGGCTTGATTCTTTCTTCTTCAGCTATTATTCCTCCTTGGCAATTTCCATTGCAAGTGTCTCCTCCCTTTTTTCCTCTTTCTTAAGGTGCGCATTCCCCCCTCAATTTTATGGAGGAATTACCCTGTTTCCAATTGCGCCTCTTTGCCACCTTCACCCGTCTTTCTGATCCCCCCATCTCTTCTCCCTCCTCCTCCCTCCGGTTGTTTCGCTCTCTTTCTCGGCTTTTCTATTTAGCGGTTCTTTTGCAATGGCGCTACAACAAGGGTTTTCAATCACATGAAAACCGGCTGTTTTCAACCCTGAGAGAATAGGGCTCCCTGGATTCGTCCCTTTTCAATTACGTTACATCCCCTTCATTTCACTCCGCCTTTCGTCACCGTTCACGAATTGCATTCCGAACGTTTATCGTTTGAAGAGAGGTAGGCAGCGCGTGCAGCAACCTCTCCCTTTAGTCGGGTGCCTCGTAGTAATTCCCGGTAACGAGAATGCCCAAGATGAGGCCGCTCGCGTTTGTAATGCGTCCCCCTGGTCAGATTCAAAGCCCCCTCTCCTCTCTCACAGTCTCTCCTACTTTCTTCTGCTAATACCCTAAGATGCGAGTGGGTCATCTGGCCTGATCCTGATTTCCCTTCCTTGCCCGTTTTTCCCCCAACCAAAACTCCCTTCACAATTCCTCCTTCCCCTGGTCCCCACCCAACCTTGCCCCCACACCACATGATTTGGTTTTGCAAACGAGCGCCTCCGCTTTTTCCGTTTTTCAAGGGCTCTTTGCTTTCCCAAACCCCCTCCCCTTAAAGCCTCTTATGTCCTCGCATGCCGTGCGCAATAACCTTAAGAACCAAAAACTTTTCCCCCCATCAGTTCCCCTTGATCTTCTGTTAGACAATTCTTTCTCGCCAGGGTGTTTCACCCCATTCACCCAACCTTCTGTTAGGCTTCAACACACTCTTCGTTCGCGGACGCGCCGATTCGGATTGTTTTCTTGCGACACTCGGTCTTCTTTCCTGCTTCCTGACCTCCCTCTCACAATACTTATCTCGTTTGCCCCCGTTTTAAAACTTGCGTCTGCTGCGACTCGCATTTGTCCCCAGTATTCGGCCCCTTCCCCATTTTTTCCATCCCCCCCAAATCTTTTGGTCAACTTCTAATACAAATGTTAGCGGGCCTTTTCTTGCCGTTTCCAATCACATCCCTCTTCGAGCCGATATCGGCTTGATTGACCTCTGCTTATTACCCCCTTTTTCATATTTTCAGAACCCTTCTTTTGGAGAGTTCCCTCTTCCCCCATCCCACATGCGGAAACCGCCCTTGAGATTGGTTACGGCACACTCCTTTGGGCCTATCAAATCGTCTATTGTTTGCTTGTCGTATTCACTTCTTTCCCTCCCCTTCTTTCGCTTAAAGCTTTCCTCCTATCTGTTCTCCTCAAGTTTAGACCAGCGGCACCCTTTTTTCTGTTTTTTTCATGGAGTTTGACGTTCAAGTCACCAAAACCTTGAGGACGTTCCCTTCCCATTCTATCCCTTCTGTTCTTTCCTTCTGCCCACCCTATGAGGATCCTTCTTTTCGATGAGTATCGAGGCGTATGGCAGACTCTCTTGAAGTGGTTCAGACTTTTTCCCGCGCTTATCCATTAACGACCTTCCGTTTCCCCCCTTCTTCTCTGAAGTTCCATATGGAATGCCATTTTACGACCCGTCTTTTTTGCGGTGCTGATCCTGCTGGTTCGTTCGATGTACTCTGATTATTTCCCGTTTTTCCATTCCACCAACTCCCAAATGTTCCCGAATCTTTTTTAAAAATTCTACTTTTCTTACAGTCACTACACCATGTTCAACGTCCCAACCTCTGGAATTTTCTTTGACGGCGCGAAATCCTCGCCGTCACCGAAAGCTACGACCAAATCATCCTTATAGTTCTTTCTCCTCTCAGGGGTTTTTGATCTCTCTCCCTCGGCTTTTTCCCCTTCCTTGTTTTTTTCCCCGTTCAGTTCAGAGTTTCTGGTTGCGACATTTTTGTTCATTCCCTATTTGCCACACTTTTTCCCCCCCACTTTTTGTTAAGTTGTTTCTTTCCGCCCTGTTGAGCGCTTTTTCCTGCTTACACTTGCGTTTACCTTCCCCCCCCACATGGCATAGAGCGCCCCTTCGCGATTTTTGATGGCGTCATCCTTCTCTGTTTTTCCGGTTGACCGGCGCGCCTATTGCCCCCGCTCCTGCGCGCTCGGAGAATTTTGTGATTTCCCCTTCCCCGAACTCCCCTTCCTCTGCTACTTAACTCAGTACGACTTGTTAATGTCGCAGATTTTGAGAGGAGCCACTCCTTTTATTTTCATGGCAACATCTTCCCCGGTCCTTCCGTTGTTGCCTACTTAATTGAAAAAACCAGAAAGGATGTCGTACCCCTTCCCCTCTCTTTCCTAACGAGAGATTTACCTCCCCTTTCCGGAGAGTGATTGTCCCTGTTAAATTTCCCCCCCCTCAAACGTCACAAACAATAGCCGTTTTGATAGGCATTCTGCGACAAACCTTCTTGTTATGACGCCATTTGTCAGGTCATTTCGATCTCCCCCCACCACGGTTGCGCTTCCCCCAGCTCTCTAGCTTCTGTAGAGAGATTTTTTTTTTTTTTTGTTCCCCAAGAAGATATCGGCTCGTCTCTTTTTCGGTGCTTGAACATGGACCCCTACATTAAGCTGAACATTTTGAATTTTCGGCCCAAATTTTGGATGGCCGAGTTTGGCCGGCCCTCTTTCGCCATTTTCTCTTCAAACTGAGAGTTCATCATACTCACTGGTTCTTTGGCTTTTGGACAGCCTGCGGTGTAAGTAGTAGGCTCCTTCCCTGGACGGAGTTTCTTTCACTTTCCCCCCCTGATTGGCACATCGTCCACCTTTTCGCTTCCTCGACAATCCCCCGTCATAACCATTTAGGTATCTTATGTTCCAGTTTTTTATCAGTCGTTCTCCCCGAGCCCCTGCGACTGCGCCTTAGGCCATTTATACCTGTTATGTTTTTCGTTTGAGCCCGTCCAAGGTTTGGCGAGGACCATCTCATACGGCGTTGATTTGCAGCATGGTTTTCTCAAGGTTTTTTGCCGCTACTTTTGAACCACTTCATCATTTGGGTTCCGGAGGAGCTGTTTTTTTGTGTGGAGTGCCTCCTTTCCGTTGCTTCTTTGTGTTTGCTTTCTTTGTTCTTTTTTAAATCCCCGGCTCAGGCCTGTCCCCCCAATAGAGTCTTTTCGGCGTTCGCGAGCGATTCGTGCTTTTATTAGACTCGCTCGCGGCCTAGTCGCCGGTTACCGAGCACAACTCTTTGAGCGGGTAAGAGTTAATCTTTCCCTTTTCCTCTGGCGTTTTTTTTTTCTCCCTTGATAATGATGTTTTTTTTGTTCCTTCGCCTCATCCCCCCCTTACGTGATAACTTCCGTCCTGCAGGTCTTACTAGACGCTCTTATTCCGGCCTCCTTTCCCCCCCCAACTCCAATTGCCCTTCTCCCCAAAGTGGCGGGTTCTTTTCCCCTTGTTGCCTAACTCCACGCCCGCCCTGTTAATGCGCAATTCCCCACTGTGCTTCATTCCCCAATTTTGACCCCCCTAAGACCACAAGCTACATCTGCGAAC
>Ga0179593_1258274_pt1:5000-10815 | contig 10815 bp, 16 predicted proteins | sample CZODoug2_1_08_16_FD_185931 | JGI IMG/M metagenome (GOLD analysis project Ga0179593, IMG submission 185931) | Vadose zone soil fungal communities from Angelo Coast Range Reserve, California, USA - CZODoug2_1_08_16fungal (PacBio error correction) | ecosystem: Environmental > Terrestrial... | reverse complement strand
CCCCCCTCCACCACTCACACCCTCCCCCTTGTCACCTTTTTGCTGGCACTCAAAGGTCGGACCCATTTCCCGTTCTACACTCCCTTATAGTCCTTCGATCCGTTGGCTAAGGGGTCTTGCAGTCCCCGCAGTAAAACCGGAACCTTTCCCCTGAGCCGGCGCGGACTCTTTTCAGTCGGCTTCTGGTAAACTTGCCCGAAGGAATTCCCTTGACCTCATTACCCAGGTCCCCTTCCTTCCTCCCTCATTTTGCCTTTCTTTTGGCTCGTTTACCACCCCGATTGCCCAGCGAAAGTCTTTTTTCCGCCCCTCAGTTGGGTTCTTTGAATAATTAACAAGCTTTCAAAGGCCAGAGTTCTTATCCACGTTTTTTTTCCCTCCCCCCCACTTGTACTCGTTAACCCCCTCCTCATCTCTGAATTCCTCCCCTGCCTTCCTTCCCCCAGCGATGGGCTCTTGGAAGATCTTTAAACCCTTCTCCCATGGGGATCTCGACTATGATTTGCGCCGCCCACGTCCGGTTCTCTTTCGTTTTCTTTTTCTTTTTCCCCCTTGCCCCCCCTAGAACTGAATTAACCCCCCGCTCCCCCGCGCGCCAGTGAATCCAGATTTTCCTATCCGCTTTTGGTTCTCTTCAGGAAACGCTTATCTCTTCTTTCCCTCTTTCACCCCCACTTGGTTTTTTTTTTTCGAGTAAGACATATGTTCCTCGCAGGATAGCTCCCCTCAAAGCGGATTCTTCACATCTCGGCCCCCCCTTTTTTCCTTCTCGGCTGGTCCCTCTTTTGAGTGCCTGCCTTTTCTGAGATTTTAGGTCCTCCCCCGACTCCTTTACCAGAGACCTGCCTGGCCTCGAAAAGTTCTCCGTCGGTAGTCCCATTGGTCCCCCTTTGTCACATATTTTTTTCCCTATAACAGAGAGGGCCTTATTCCCCTTCTCCTATCATTTTGATGGAAGTTCCCGTCCCTTTTGTTTCGTTGCCCTTCTTTGTTTCTTTCCTCAATTATCTGCCCTTTTGAGCTTTATGGTGTTCCCTCAACAAATCTTCTTAGCGTTTTTCGACTAACGTGTTACCAAGTATGCCACCTTTTCAGTTTTCCCCTACTGTCCAGATGACCCCGTCATCTTTTTACCCTGTTGGCTGGATGTCCAGGGGAATTCGCATTTGTCAAGGTGCAAGATGATGATTACCCGAGTCGCATGCCTTTGAATTTTCCTTTCCGTTTCCTTAGGACTCGTTTCAATTCCCCTTGCAACCCCTCTTTACCAACGATATATGACCTGCTACGCGCTTTGCAGAAATTGACCACTCCTGAGCCGGTGCACCCCCTTTTTACATTCTGATTTTTCTAATGTTTTTGACCGCTCCTCCCTTACTTTCTGCTATTTACATTTGAGCAACCCTGGGCTGGTTTTTATTCGGTTGGGGCCTCACCACCCTCACTTTTTTTCCCACCTCCCCCCGCTTGACCGACTCTACTTTTCGGTCTAACCCCCCTCAAAAGACCGCTTCACCCTTTCCAAAATAGGAATTTCTCTAACCCCTTTCCACCTACCCCCATTTGGGTCCATTGGCCATACTTTTTTCTCTAGTGAGTGTTCTCGCGGCCCTTCCTTTTTTGGGTGAAAGTTTTGCCTGTGAGATTACGTCCTGTACCTCCCTCCCCCCCCGCTTCAAGTTCCCCCCTACGAATGCCACTTTTTTTTCCTTTTAGTTGTCCAGCACTGAGTTGTACGAAGATTTTCTCGGATCCTTTGATTCATCTTTGGCCTGAGCCAAATTCCTTGCTGAAAGTGTTCAATCCTACCCTCCCTGATTCACTCTTATATCTTTCGCCGACTCGTGAGTTTGATTCGGCACTTTCTTTGTTTTCGGTCTCCGGACCCTCCGTTTGTGCAAAATCCCCCCCTTTCCCTAATATGAACTTTTTTCTCAACACAATTAGGTCATCTTTTTGCGTGCCCCCGCAAACTCAGGATCCTTAGGGCGTTTCCCAGTCGTTTACCCCCCGGGTTTCTAAGGTTTCCTCCCACCAACTAACTTCCGCTTTTACGCTCGTGAATACATTCTCCTGGTGGGCCCCTCATTACCCCGATTCCGCATGGTGCTTTGCTAGACCCCCCAACGTTTGCAGCCTCGTCGGAATGCCTTTTGCGTCCCCCAATCCCAACACTTTTTCACAGTCCCTTAAATTGCTTTCCCCCTGTCCCTCGGCCCTTTTTGATGCGCGACCACAAATGAGGTTTCCGGCCTCCTTTTTTGATGGCCATACCATCTTTCTCTCCCCCTTTCAGCCTCACTTCCCCCATTCCCCCCGTTTCCTTTTCAGTCGTTTGTAAGGTCGACCACCACTTTACGTAAGACCAGTAATTTTTGTGTTGCGTTGCGTGCCTTTGCTTTTCCCCCAGACTTTTTATTTCTCCCTCCCTGTCCCAAGATTTCTCCTCTGGCACCACTTTTTTTTCTCCCCTCCCTTAGGGACGCGCGTTTCCCCTCCCTCTTACCACACTTCCCTTTGGTTGGAATTTTCCCTAACTTGTTTGCGTACGATGTTCCTTTTTTCTCCCGCGTTATGCCCCATTATTTTTTTTTTACTTTGCTTCGGAACCTTGCGATCCCCTGGCCAATAACCTTATCCCTCTTATCCGAGCCTTCCCCCTGAACAAGACAACGGTTCTCCTCGGCCTGTACAAAATTACTTTTATTTTCCCCTTCCCCATAGAGGCCACATCAAAGAAACCATTCCCTTCTTTTTACCCACATCTTCTTTCTCACGTGCCCCCCCTCATCTGCCAAGATCACCAATTCTTGCCCCATCTATTTTTCCCCTGGTTTCGTGAACGTTCATCAAACTTTTCGCAGGTTCTTCCGGTTTGCGTCCTTACCGCCACTTGCTCTTTGAGCCCCCCCCCCCCCCATTCCTTAGGAAAATCCCGTTTCCAGAAGAAAGCCCCCCCTTACCTCTACATTGTTTCTGCGCCCTCCTTCGCCGTTCGACCCCGGTGCATTCCTTCCTCGCGGCACCTCCTTCGTCAGTCCTTCCCCCCCAATCCTTATCGCCCTTTTACTTTTTCCGGCTGTCTAACGATTCGGTCATTTTTCGCACACTTGGGATCCTTTCCTCCCTGCAATTCTTTTCCCCCTCGAAGCTATGATTTTTCGTGCAGTGGTCTCTTCCACCTTTTCTTCCGTTTCAACGTAGAATTGTGACACTAGTCCCATTTTGTAGCTCTCGTGATACCGGGACCCCTTTATTTCTTGACCGAATCCTTCCTTTTTGTATTTTTTTTTTAAGTAAGAGTCCCCTTTTTCCCCACCAGTTTTTCCTCTACAATAAACACCTCTCACCGGATTTTTTAGATGCATTTCTCCCCTCTACTCCTCGTACCCCGTTAACCCTTTTCCCATGTAAGCAGAGGTGATTGCCTCCCTTCTTTGAACGTCCCCAATTCCTTAGTTACCATATCGATCTCCGCCCTCGGCAGCGTGCCTCTCCTTTCCTTTTTTTCTTTCAATTTGAAACCCGAACCTTTGCCGTTATGTCCCTTCAGTCCCTGGCAGTTTTCGTCCTGGGCCCCCGTCCCCCGCTTGCAGCATCCCAAAATATATGGACCAAGCTCCGTTCATTTATTTTTTTTAGCACTCTTGCTTTGTTTTTGAGATCAACCTTTCTTATTTTGTTTTGGTACCCGCGATCTGTGCTCCAATTGTGCTGGGCCGAAAAATTCTTTGGGTCCTCATCCTCCTTCCTACTTTTTTCCCCTCTACACAACATCCCCGTTTTTTACAGATCGGCTTTTTAAGCATCGCGACCTCCGTATGGGTATGTCCGGACCCCTCTTGGTTTTTCTCAACTTCCCCCCCCTCCCTTCGCTCCAACCCTTCCCCTTTTTTTTCAATCAAGTCACTTTTTTCGTTCCGTGCCCTGTATGAAGTGGGTGGGATCCTGCAGTTAAGATGCCCAATCTCCTTCCTTCCCCCGATACTTTCATCCCCCCAAATCAAGAGGTTTCCCCCCGTCTTTCCTTCCAATTCTGCCCCTCTCCTTGACTTCGCCCTTCTCAGAATTCCAACATCTCGACGGCGCCGGTACAGGTTTTCTAGAGTTTTTTTTTGCTCTTCCCCCCTTCTTTTTTCCCATTTTAGAATGACTGTTTTATTCCACTTGGGATGATGCGATGTTCCCTTTTTGGGGCAACTTTCCCCCACAGATGGTTTTTTCCAGACTCCCCCCCCGTTTTGAAGCTTTTTAACATGCGTTTTTATCGCAATTTTATTAATCCTTTCGTGATGGGAAACATCTCTCCGTTCCTAACGAACCAGTCCCGCCCACCCCCCGTGTGTACTGACATGCGTTCATGGCAAGGCTGATGTCTTTTGATGGCTCCACGCGGGACCCCCTTCTCCGTGCTCCCCCGTGAGACGCAGATTTTTCCTTGATTGTCCCCCCGGGGCCGGGTTTTCACTTTGCTTGAAAATGTTTAGAGCTGCTCCAGTTTCGAGGCGTGACTCCGGCGTTTTTTCCTGTCTAGGTGCGCCGGCACTCGCCTCTGCCATTCCCATTTTTCACAACGGGTTTCGGTCGGGTTCTTACTTCGACTGGAAAATATTGTCCCCCTAGAGAACCCATGTCAAACTCTTACTTGACGAACCCTCCATTATTGCTCAAATTGTTTTTGGCTCCTCCCCCTTCTTTTGGTAGAATGGAGTTGATCCCCCCCTCTGTTTCCCGCATAATCAGACTTCCCCCATTGTTGCAATGCAGGCAACTCTAACCACCCTCACTGGTTTCGCCCTGCCACCCCTTATCCATTTCCACGCCTCGCCCCCTATTCAGTCGGCGATGCCCCCGCCGGCCAAGGCGATGGTCTTAAGTGGATTTCCCGCTTTGTTCCAAACCCTCCCTCGTTTCGGTTCACTTTACGTAGGTCCTGTATATGATCATTCTCTGGCCCCCCGCCGTCCGGGAACACTCCCCCCTTCAGACTTTGTTCCCCTCCCATTTGACCTTTCTTCCGAACAAACTTTTGGCCCCGCACTTGCTCTCATTTGATGAACCCCATTCTCTTTCAAGGGGGACGCATTATCCTTATGCCCTCTGCGTATTTGCTCGCTCTTCCCCACATCGTTTTTTTCCCAGGCCCCCCCCTCCCCCAACCCGTATTCCCCCGGGCCTTTTTCCCAAGTCACCATAGGAGAACAGGACGAGACGGGTTACCTGCCCCTCATCATTTTTTCTCTCGCCTTATCATTCAACAACACCTTCCTTTCTCCTTTCTGGTTTGAGCCTTCTGATTTTTTGCGAGCATAGCGGTTCTTCCCATGACGACACCGTGCAATTCCTGTCCCAGTAAGAAATCCTTCACCTAGTTCTTTTTATTGAAACCCAACCTCCCCGAAAGATGTTCCTCCCCCTCCTTCCTGCGGTCCATTCATCTCCCGCTTTGCGTACTCGGTACGTTTGACGATTCGTTCTCCCCCAGGTTCCAACGTCCGTTCTTCTTTATTTCACATTTTTTTAGAACCTAACTGTTTTGCCGAATGTTTCCTCTGGGAGACCCCCCGCTCTATCCCTTCTATTGTTGTCTTTTTTATCCTCAGAAAACTGTTTTTTTTGAAATGGGAAACCTTCTTCACCCATTTTTCCCCCCCCTTCCTTGAGAGCTTTTTAGCCACCCCGCCCTGTCCCTGGTGCTCCGTATTCGCGACAAAGTGTTTAGCGTTCCAACCCGTCTCTTTGGCTTGGCCTTTAACTCTACGGATTACACCCCCCAGTCGATACGCTAACTGTCTTTCTTTTTTTTGAGTCCCTT
>Ga0179593_1659551_pt1 | contig 10816 bp, 9 predicted proteins | sample CZODoug2_1_08_16_FD_185931 | JGI IMG/M metagenome (GOLD analysis project Ga0179593, IMG submission 185931) | Vadose zone soil fungal communities from Angelo Coast Range Reserve, California, USA - CZODoug2_1_08_16fungal (PacBio error correction) | ecosystem: Environmental > Terrestrial > Soil >... | reverse complement strand
CCACTTTTCAAAAAGGGTTCGATTTTACTAATCCCCCCCCATTCCTCCAAGCGGATATGTCCTCTGTGTAAACCTTCTGCCCTCATACCGGAGTAGGGAACTGGTCTCCCCCCCCCCCCCCTATCTTCCTTCTCCTTGTTTTTTTTTTCTTTTTATAGCCCTGTAACTTACGCTTGGTGCTGCCGTTCTTTACCGCCTCCAACAAGTGTCAGTTTTTTGTTTTCTAGTTGAGACGAGACCTTGTTCAATTTGTCACCCCCAACTACCCCTCGAGCTCTCCAATTTGTAGAGGGGTGACCCCCCACCAGGTCTTCAAAAAGAGTGATGGTTCCTTTTTTTATGATTTCTGCATCCTTTCCTGTACCTGAGCCACATTACTTTTGATTGGTTGGCAACCCGAAAAGCATTCGACCTCTCCTTTTACGCTCCTAACTTCACACGGAAAATCCTTGCCCGTTCCGTTCTGCGTCGAGGTCGGCTGATGGGAAAACCCCCACCCAGCTCAACTTGGAATCCCCCCGTAGCGGAATAGCAATCCTTTTTTTTCCTTTCGGGAATGTATCCTCGGACGAGCAAGTTTCGGTGAGATAAAGCTATGAAGTTTGCCATCCTATCTCGTCAGCTATGAATTCCCCGCCCTGATTTTTCTTCCCTTTTGAGGAATTGGTCATCCACCCCCCGCCCCACGTATAGCGTACTCCCTTTTATCTCCGTGTTTGTCGAGTGAGTAGGTGCCACCCCCATAAGTTCACAATGTATGTATTGTGGGATCCCTTTTGTTTTCCTTTTACAAGCCGTTAGCCCATAACCTTTTTTTCACCCAAACGATTGTTAATTTCCCTAAAAATTATTTTTTTCCAGAGCCCTTCCATAGTCTTCTGGTTTTTTTTGAATAGAATCTTTCACTTTTGCTGAATTCGAGTGACTGAGTTAGATCTCCCCAGTCCCCCCCTTATATCTTCAGGTTGTCTACCCGTCCCCCCCCCCTTTTACAAAAAAACAGGCGCTGACTTGTTTCCCCCCTGTCATAACTCGGGCACATAGCTCCTATTCACGATGTAGGTCTTTTTTCTCCTTTGTTTATCCTCTCACGATGAGATCAATGGTTGCTTCCCTCCCGTTCACACCGATCCGGGATTTTTGATCCCCAGCACACTATCCAGCGGGCAAGCCTTGAGCAGTCTTCCCCTTCCGGAACGGCAATAGGTCTCCGTACCTTTCCTGACTGCCTTTTACCGGCTAAGCGTTGCCAAGTTAACTAGTAGTGCCCCCCATAGCGGCCCCCCACCGCCTTCAAAACCCACTCTTCGTTCAACACGCGGATAGTCCTTCCCCTGAACCCAAACATTCTCGATATAAGTTCCCCCCTGAGTCCGCCCCAATGGGCCCACCTGTCTTTCAATCGTGTCTTAGGGGCCCACCTGCTAAACTGGGTCGTAATTTATTCGTTCCAAATTCACAGGGTGTTAGCACAACCCCACTTGTACGCACCCTTTCCCCCAGGATCCCCCTTTGCGAAGATTTTTCGGCGATTCTTTTTTTGAACTCCCACTTTGTTTTCCTTTTTTTCAGGTTCTTTATTACTGACCCTCGTTACCCCCCTGCCACTTGCCAGGAGATGGACGGCATAAGCAGCCTCACCGTTCTGAGATTGACCTACTTGAAGGCCGTTTCCCGTACAGCTCTTTTTTTTCCACGACAGCAAAAAGATTTTTCTCGTTTTTATCCCCCTCACTCCAATCGGTCGATAGTTGATTCCCCTTTCTTTCCCTATTTTTAGGATTTGCCATTTCTGTTGAGTTCACCTTTTTCTCAGGTTCTCACCGCACAGCACCAGCCCTTGGGCCAATTCCACCTGTTCCCTCCCGTCCTCAGTTTAGGGCACGTACCAATTCCTCTATTCTTCTTCCACTTTTCCGTTATTTGGAGCCCCGCACACTCGTGGAAACCAATCCTTTGCCCCCCCTTTTATTTTTGCGGGCTCGCTGGATAGGATCCCGTCAACCCCCAGTCCCCAGTCCCTTCAGTCATGTTTTCCCAAGGTTCTCCGGTCCACAGGCAAGGCAGTTTTTTTTTTTTTTCCAGCCTTCCTGTCACCCAAAATTAGTTGCAAATGCGTTTTTTTTCCACCACCTTTGCCCCACCCGCAAATCTCTATCTGTTCTTCAGTTGTTTTCAATGTGCCCATTCGCGTGCCCAGGTTTGACTTTCTTTTTTTTTTTGTCCCCCTGCATTGACCAAAATGAATGTTCCGTTGCCCAGACATGCTCGCTGTTCCGTAGACTTTTCTCCCCTTTTCCTTATCTTGGGCTGTGGTTTTTTATCAGGATAAATCCTATCTTCGCAACTAAGGCAATTTTTAACGACCTTAATGTATTGGTTCCTTCTTTTTGGTCCCCGTTTTAATCCATTAGATAATTGATGCCCCGTTAAGTTCCCCTGGTCTTTTGAAGCCGGCGTTTTACAAAGGTTTTTGACCCTTTACCTCCCCTAAGTTGTGGCTTCTTTTAGCCGCCCCTCGCTTTTTTTTAGCCCCACTTCCCAGCCCACAGAATTCTTGACCCTGGACCGCACCTGTTTCCCTCCCCTTATCACTCTTTGTCCCCTTTTAGTACATCTAGACTCTTTTTGATTTCGTGCCTTCACTTCCTTTCCTCCCGGCGGCATTTTACGTCAGTCCTATTTTCGTTGCTTTCGTGCTGCGTATGCCGGCCATCTTTTTTTTGAGTTTTTTGGACGGCGTTCGGTTTGTAGCATCCTCCCTCCCTTTCCCGCTAAAAAATTTCCCCTTCTTTCTGTTGTCGCAGCACCCTAACCACGGTATTTTTCCCTATTTTTTTTTTTTTCCCTGTATGGCTACACTGTGCCCCCCATCCCCTGTTCCCCCATTAGAGCCAAGTCTGTTTTATCTTCCCCGCCCCATACGATAGCCCATCTTCTAGTTCCCGACCCTGTTTCCTGCCTTGTCAATGTCATCTTATCTTCTGAATTTTTTCTGTCTTGGATTTTGAAATCTGTTTTTCTCCCCTTTTGGTTTTTCCTTTGAATTCTTTTTTTTGTCAACTTGTTGTTCCTCTTTTTTTCACTAACGACGGTTTATTGGCCAGTCCTCTGTCCATTTCAACTTGTTAGCCAAGGTTGTGCCCCCGAGATTACTGTATCTTTTTGCGTTTTTTCTGCCCCGGTTGCCCGCCTTATGTCTTTTGGGATCCCGCTCTCCTCGTGTGATTTTTTTCCCCTGTTTCAACACGTTAGACTCCTTCGAAAATTCAGTGGTTTCCCACCGGTAGTTAAGCACCTCCCTCTTTTTTTTATTTCTGGTATTTGCAAGCTTCTGCTCCCACGCATTTTTTTTGCCATCTCCTTCGTCTGTTCAACCGCGACACTTGAGCCGTTTCCTGAGCTGTTTGTCTTCGGTCCGTATACTCCGCTCCGCCTTTCCACAGGACTAAGCGCTGCGATCCCAACAAACCAGCCATACTTCTATCTCTGGCTACTGCGCCGCCGCATTTCCCCTTTTTCTCCAATCGGTTTATTGTGGTTTCCCCTTTCTTTGTCCTTCCCCCACCTTATTAAGGTCCCCCCCTCGGGTTGTCTTCCCCTAGGACTTTTGGTTCTTTACTTGAATTATGGGTTGTCTTGCCCCTTACTACATCCCCCCCTCACCGATAGATCTAGTAAGTTTGACGTAATGGTATTTTTCTGGATGCCATGCCGGCCGTCCATCTCCCTGGCGTTTGCGGAAACTCGGCGGAGATCGACCTTCTTCCCCTTTTTAGCTGCTCCCTCAACGTTTGGTTTGTGCTGCCGAGTGTTCTTCCGCCTTTCCAAACCGACTTTTCCCGTTCTCTTGGCCACTAGTAGAAGTAATCTTTTTTCACCGCGCGCCCCGCCCCTTCGTGATTCTCCCCCCTTTCTCACTTAGGAGCACTGTTCGTTTAGCACGTTTTTTTTTCTCGCCCTTTTTTTTGCCCTTTCTCTCCAAAGAATGTAAACGTATTCCCCTTCCCCTCTTTTGAACGGGTCGGCGCATCACCCAGCCCCACCCTCCTGTTTTTTTTTTGGTTTTCTGGTCCCCTACCTTTTTTCCCCGTTGTTATCGGTTTTGACAATTTGGGTTTTTTCCCAGTCACATTTCTCGGCAGGCGCTAATAAACCTACCCCAGGATTTGCAACACGGTATCTGTAAGGCCTTTGATTCCATTGAAAAGGGTTCTCCACCCCCCCTTTTCGTAGGCGATAACCCAAATTTTCCCCCCCCCTCCTTTCCGTTTGTGTTGCGAAGTTAGATTGTGGGATAGCCCTGCATTCACGGCTTTTTTCGCCCCCGTTTCCTTACCTCGGCCCTCAGATCCCGTGTTCAGGGTGTTGGTAGGATTATTCCTTCCTTTTCGACTTTTTAAGTTTTTTTTTCCAAAAACCATTATGCCTTTATTCACCACTTTTCGCGGTTTTTTTTCCCCTACCAACGCCAACTTGTTGCGGAGTGCTTTTTGTCTCTCCCTTCCCTTATGCCCTCTGTTACTTTCTTGCAGGCACGACGTACGGTTGGCAACCCCTCCCTGACTGTCTTGCTAAGACCCGGTGCTCCTACACTTTTTCCACCGGACCCGTTGCACCGGTTCTCTTGCTCCCGGTCTTGCATGTTTCCTTCGGACCCTCCAACCGCGGTTAAGTTTACTTTCTTTTTCGGCCCTCAACGTTTTTTGGACGTATCCCCTCCTTTTTTACCTTGAGCCCACGTGAGGGTTGGACTCCATTTTTCAGGGCAGGAGATCCCACCCCTCCTATTGCCCTAAAAGACCTGACTTTTCGCTTTTTTGTCTTGGCATGGTTATCACACCGTTGGCAACCTCCCCCCCACTCGGGCTTCTTATATTTATGTTATTCCGTGAACTCCATCATGCACAACAGGTGTCGCTTCTCGTTGGGAAGCCTTGACCTCTTCTCTCCAGGTGTGTTGTAGTAACCCCCCTTGCCACCCCCCCGAAAACGCCTTTTTTCTGGCAGAATTTTTTTTTCATGTCGGCGGCCCCTCTCCTTCCATATTTTCTCTGTGCCCTCCCCGCGTCATTGTTTTCTGTCGCTTCTTTGCTTTCTGGATCCAACTACGCACGAAGCCCCCCCCCGCCTTCCTCTTCTTTTGGTTGCCACCCCGAACCCCCAAGTCCCCTTCTTCCTCACAAACGGCGCTGATTTTCTTTCCCCCGCCTGTCAACCGTTTGCCCAAATACATTATCCTTCCTCTTAGGGGTCGCTTCTTATCCCCTTGTGGATACCCTCCTTGGATATGTCCTTGAGCACACTTTGTGGTCTTTACGAATTGCCCCACCAGCCTACTATGGAGAGCGTTTCCCCCCTCCCTCCCCTTTTTATTCGTCTCCTTTGACGATCCCTCTTCTCCCTACTTGCGCACATCTCGCAGTGAAGAACTTGAGACTTTTTTGCCAATCCGCCACCGTCGTACAACAATTGATAGTCCAACCTTGTGCAAAAACGCCGTTCTCCCCCCTTTGCCCCCTCACAAGAGCCTCAACCCCTTTCTTTTCATGTGAACAAGACTCCTTTCTCTCCCCCCCCTTGCTTCCCAAGTCTACTTGAGAATTAGGGCCACCGATTTTCTTTAAGCGTGTACGAGTAGGATAGTGTTGTGTCCGGCTCTCCAAGTGGAGATTCCTCTTTTCTATCCGCTTTTTCCACCCAGATTGGAAAGGGTGTCCCTTTTCCCCCCCTGTATTTTTTTTTCCATTCCAAAGTTGGTCCCCCGGGCGTAAGTTCTTTTCCCGATTCCGGGAAAGACCTGTTGGGTCAGTTTCGGGGTTTCTTCCCTATTCAATCCCACCTTCAAAATGAAAGATTGGACTCCCATTACCGCCACTCACCCGACCTTTTCGCACACCTCTCCTTACCCCCCCCAAAGGCCTGTACAGACCTCAGTTTTATTCACGAGAGTTTTAGAGCGTACCCCCTTCACTCCCCCCCCTTCGACCTTCGTACCAGTTATAGGGGGACCTCCTACTTTTGTTGGGACTTTACGTCTTTGCCCGGCTTCTTTGTCTACCACAAACAGCCCTTGGTCTTCCCAATTCAAAAACCTTTTAACCATCCCCCTCCCCGTGTCCCCCCCCTCACTTTCCCCCTATAACCCCTCCTCCTCTTATTATCCTTCATTCTTGGAGCCCCTTCCCCTTTCAACCCTTTCCCGCCAATTGAGCCAAGGCGGTTTTCTTTCTCCTCCTTTCCTGGACTGATTTATCTTTTAACCCATCAGCCTAGGAATTTCCGTTTTTCTCCTCTCACGTCCCCGTAGGAGGCAGCGTCCTTTCCACCTTTTCAACCTCCATGCCGTTTTTTTCGTCAAAATTAAAATTGTCCACAGATATTTTGCACATCCCCCCTCCTCTTTTGGTGGGTCTTGGTTGAGATCCGTGTGGAAAGAGAGTTGGGAAGTTTACTTGGGACCCCGGAAAACCCAGTCCTTTTTCCAACTGTTATTAATACTCCTGATTTCCTGTTGCGTATCTATTGCCTTTCCTTATCTGGGAATTTTTGTTTCCTTCTCCCTCATCTCCAGTCTTTTTTTCCGACCCACCGGTCGTTCTCACTCCTTTCATTTGGGTTGTGTTAAGCTTTTTACTTCTTGGCTCCCCATCCCTAGATTACTATCCTATTTTCTTTTTTTTAATGCTGAAGGCTGTGACATCTTTCTTAAACGGTTTGATTGGTCGAAGGCGTTTTACTTTTATTTCTAGCCCAAATGCCCGGGGGTTAGCGCCCCCCATCATCCACAGAAATTTCTTTTCCCCCCCCCCCCCCACCGCAAAGGTACGCCTTAATTCCTCTTTAGAGTGTTGTGTGGTTGACTCCTAGACCTTTTTGCTTTGTGCGCCTGAATCTTGCAATATTTTGCTTATTTACGGTGGAAGTAAAGTTGTACTACTCGTATGGTTCCCCCTTGGAGCTTTTGCCTGGAGGTAAGGATAAAGAGCTCGGATTTCCCCTTTGTTTCAGGGTCGAAGTTCTGTCCGTTCTATAAAGAACTTCCCCCCCCCTACTAAAGGTCACGTCTTACTTTGACCTCAAATCTACGCCCCGTTCGTTTTCCCCTCATCTGGCCCCTTTGACCTGTGGGTCCCACGTGCCCAAAGATCTTTTTTTCCTCGCTTGCTGCGTTTTCTGAACCCACACGTTCTCTGTTCCCCGGGGCCACCTCCCCCTGTCTTCTCCTACGCTTTACCGTTGTCCCCCCCGTTCCTATGGTCGTTTTTACAAGGCGTGGAAAGCGCTTGTGCTCCTTATGCTTATTTGTACCTGCCCTTCCCTTTCCGATTTGTGAGTGGTTTGACCTTTTGAGGCCCGTGTTTTTCACTTTCGTTTCCGAGAAATTTTTGTACGACGGTTTCTGCTTGGCCCCGACGCCTTCCTTCAAGTCTTTGGTGTAGCAGTCTCGCGAGATAGTTGGAGTATTTTGGATTGCCCGCCGGGAGGCCCTTTCCTTTCCACACAAGTCTTTTTTTGTTTTTTGTTTTGGTCCGGCGGCCTTACACACAGTTATTTCGAATCCGCAGTGCTGATTCATAGCGCTTGTCAGCTCTCGCCGTAAACTCTTCATTCTGGTGGTCCTTTTTTTTCTTACCTCTCGCAGTTTGCGAGTCCCTTCCCGTTCTTTTTCACGTGTTCACTGGGTTTAATAGCTTCCTCGGATGTCCCCCTTGCGTATTTTTGTTTTCTATGCCGGGGAACACGGGCATCTCTAGGCATGCTGAGAAGAGAAGAAGAACCAAGAGGCCTCTCGCCGGCGGCCCACCACCCCCCCCAGCCCTCTTTGCCGTTTTTACTTTCCCGCATGAACTTTTATTTTCTCGTTTTCATGCCTTGGTGACTACAAAAACGACCTTTTGTTCCGCCGCTCCCCTTGCCCCACCTTTACAGCGAACCCCCTTTTTCTTTCCCTGGGTTTATCACGAATCCCTAGTCCTCTCCCTTCCCCAGTATCTTGCGTGACTTTTCCTTTTCTGTGTCCCATGCCGCGCCGTGCCCTCCTGCCCTTATTTTACTAAGTTTTTGGTAAAATTCTATTTCGGCGGTTTAGATAGACCTTTCTTCCCAACCTTCCTTTGAGAGCCCTCCAAATAAAAGGGTTAGTTCAGGCAGGGTTATTTGTTCTGTCCCCCTATTTACCGACAGAACCCCCCCCCACCCATTTTTTTTTTCTACGGGAAACAGTTTTTTTTTTCCTCCGCTTCTGCGAGAGCCGCCTACGGCTTTCACTGCTTGTCCTTTCCTTGCTCCACTTTCGTTTCTCCTTCTCGCCTTTGTTCGGTTTCCCCTTCGATAACCTACTGCTTTTTCTCCCACGATCTTAAACCGTGGAGTCAGTTGCATAGGGAGAGCCCCCTCAACCACACCCTGTTTTAGAACGGTGCTGAGTCATGCTGAGGAACCAATTTTTGAATTAGCGAATGGGTTTTTAACCACCCTTTTTCACCCCCGTCTTTCCATTCGATTTGCCCTCCACAACCCCCCTTTGCAAACCCGGTTTGCCGAAGGGTCTCCCACCTTACCTTTTTTGCCCCTGCGCCTTCAATTGAGTTCCCCCACATATCCTTCTTTTTGACCCCCTTTCTCCCCCTCTTGGTTTTTCTAGTTTGTGTAGCCCTGTAACTTCCAAGTTTAGTATTGGGCGCATTTGGTTACAGTTTCCCCCCCCCCCTTGTTACGGTTTATTAGGTAGCAAATCTCATTTCAGACTGGCCCTTTTTGACACAAATCAGTGCCCTTTTTTCTCTCCCTTGGTCGTTTGGTGCGCCAGAATCACCAAGGGCCCCCCCCCTCACACTCGTTTGGGGGAGGGGGCTTTTACGGAGTTGCTGATATCCCTTTTTGCTGGGAATCATTTTCTTTAGCCCCCTTGGATCGTCACGGGTGGACCAGTACACTCCACTGAGAATTTGGCTCCTACGTTGTCCTTCAAACGTATGTCACAGAAGTTCAAGGGCCCCGTAAGTGAAGAATTCTCTTCGGTCGGGAAGCTGAAGAAAACCCCCAGCCCGGTCCTCTTTTTGGCCATTTTCTAAAATCTAATTTGAATCCGCACATTTGTCCCCTGCGAAACCCCTTTTTAGGGTATTCCTCCTTTCTGACGGTGGCAGAAGGCTCTTCGCCCCTTTCTCATCCTGCTTTCCACGACTTTTTTAGCTCATCGAATGTCACGTCTCTCCTCACCCTGAGAACCTAAAGTACCTCCGTTTTGGGTATCTTCCTATGTGAGTACCTTTACTCACCAGGAATCCCCCCACCCCCCGTGTTTACTGGTGGGACGCAATGCGCGTCTCCCCAGCTTTTTTTTTAAATTCCCTGTTTTGAGCACCCCACGGTTCAACCACAATGTCCCCTATTTTAAGTCCTTCCGCTGGTGAATGGGGTATCCGAGACTTTCCTTCTCAAGAATTATGCTGGTTTTTGGCAGCGTACGCTGCTTAGGCGATTGTGAGTTCCGGAGAGAATTCACGTTTCCTACGGGACACAAAAACAAATTTTTTTCCTGCTAAGTCTCCCTGTTTAGCTTGTTGGACTCTCCTCCCAGGTCGCTGAAACACAACAGGAGCTGCCCGTGCTCCCGTTTGTATTCAGTACTGGCCCCTTCAGATCCCCCCTCATTTCGGGTTTCTTGCTCGACCTTGTTTTGCTCCCCGGATTATGCGCCTTTTTTTCAGTGTGGTATTTTTTCCCCCTGGACCCCCCCCACCTCTCCCCCTTCTATTAGGAGATCTTTGCTCAGGGAACTCCCTGCTTGGAAATCTTAGCCCTCTACGATTCGCGGCTATCCGCGGGCCGACAGTGCCTTTACTGAAGACCGTCTTTCTTTTTTGCCCGAAAATAGGGAGTGCCACACTGGAGGAACCCAGAGAAGGGTAACCCTCTTCTAGTGTGCACACCCCCCGACGAAGCCCAAAGATTCCCCATTCACCCCGCATTCACGATCGGCTTGGCCCAACATACCCTCCAATTTCCCTTGAAACATTCTCTTCCACGGCCCATATATCTCCCGGGTTTCCATCCTGGGTCTGCTAAGATGAGTAGAGGTCCCCCAATGGACTTGGCAAAGTTGTTAGAAAACAACTTCCTCTCAAAACTTCCTAGGGCCCAGGAATGGGTAGACATGAGTTTCCCAGGCGCACCCCCTAAATAGGGCCCCCGGGTGTCAGGAAGGGTCTTTGTCCTTTTGGAAACCGTGTTCCCCCCCAAATTCCTGACATTCTTTTGCCGCTGAGCCTCCTCACCATCGGTGCAGCCCCATCAGAAGGCGCAACTGGTCCCCCTGCTTACGCACGATCTGATTCCGTTCCCTCAAGCCCCATATTTTGGCGTCTACCAACTTTTCACTCAAACTCTGTTCCAATTACAACAGGGTTGTGTGTTGGATTATGTACTCTTTCTTGGATTAAGGATTTGTTGGGTGCTGGCATGATGCTGTAAACGCTCACCTCACCAGCCCCTTTCTGTGATAAACTTCCCCCACAACGCCATAAAAAGAAGGGGTTTTTCCCCGCCTAGGTCCCCCCCCCTCTCTGTATATTATCTATCCTTTTTTGGCTTCCCCCTAACCTATGGACCCCCCTAATTGACTCCCCTCTTTGTTCCCACTTTGCGTAAAGAGCTGGCTGATTTTACCACCAGGTCCCAACCCTTTCGTAAGTTGACATCTTCCCGGTCTCCAGTAAGGAAGGTCACTCTTTTCTTCAAGCCACATTATTGCAAAATTTTTTTTTGGTGGCTCCCCCCCCCCTCCGTGCACATGGCAAAGTTTTAGTGT
>Ga0179593_1563391_pt1 | contig 10816 bp, 8 predicted proteins | sample CZODoug2_1_08_16_FD_185931 | JGI IMG/M metagenome (GOLD analysis project Ga0179593, IMG submission 185931) | Vadose zone soil fungal communities from Angelo Coast Range Reserve, California, USA - CZODoug2_1_08_16fungal (PacBio error correction) | ecosystem: Environmental > Terrestrial > Soil >... | reverse complement strand
GGGGAGGGCTTCTCCGCCCTTTTCCCGCCGGTGACGTGCGTGTCTCGACTTTTTTCTCGCACCTTCGAGCCCCCCTTTTTTTAGGCTTCCCCTTTTCTGTCCCGGGCCAGGGCACCTCGTCAAAGAGGAGACTCCCCTGGCATAGTGTGAACGTCGGTCTAACCACTGTGTGACGACCCTTTCGAAGTTTTGGCAATTCTTTCGTCCCTCACCCCCCCAGAAAGGGCCGATGGGATAGAGAGATGACTGCCTGCGACGGAACCCCACGAGCTTTCCCTTCCAATTCTCGGTCGTTTTTCCCTGCGTTGGCGGCTCCGTGCCCCTCAGAAACAGGATTCGATGAGCTCTCTTTTCTCCCCCCCCTCACTGCCGTCTGCGAGGCTTTTGGAAGTCAGGGCACGACAAGGTAATTTCATGCCAAGGACTCTCAGACGTCAGCCCTTCACGCCTCGCGCTTCGCTAGTTTTTACCCACCGCGCCCTCTCTCGTCTCCTCCAGCGCTCCTGAGAGTTTCGATCCCGGGTCGGTTTCCGAGCCGGACCCTCCCCCCTACTTCCCCGTTGTGCCGGACGTCCTAATCTCGGATTCTTTTTTTTTTCTCGGTTTTGCGTTGCGTACCCTCCGCGTCTTTTACCCCCTTTCACTTGAGTCGAGACGCACGGCGGCCTCTTGTTTTGGGCGTCCCGTAGATGGATGCCTGTAGCTTCCCCGTTCGCCCCTTGATCGACCTCTTTTCCCTTTGTCGATCGCGGAAGTTTTTACCGCCTTTCGTGAAGCCCCCTTAACCCTCTTCCATATGAGTGAAGAGAGGCATTCGGTCCGGGTTGTGAGGGAAACCCTGAAACTTATTCAGTCTCGTTCTCGGAATTCCCCCAAAGTAGACCTTTTCCGGGAATTTCCTCCTGGTCTGTAAGCTTTTTTTTTCCTGCAACAGTTTTAGAACGCTCTGGCGCGCTCACAGTATTTAGCTTCCTCCCAAGACCCTTGGCTGCTGGCGTCGGCCGACTTCTTGTGCTTCTTTTTCGAAGATTCTTTTCGACCGAAGACTCCGCTTGCTATACGGAACGCCTATTTGTGTGCCCCCAGGGAGAGACCCTAGCTGTAGATTCCCCCTCGAGCCCCTCCCCTTTTGCCCGCTCTCCTTTTTTTCCTTAAATTGGCGGCGTCCGGTGAGCCGTACCCCCTCTGAGTTTTTTGCCCTCTTCCTTCCCGCGTTGCCCCATAGTCAGCGATCGCCTGGGTCCCCTCTGTCTCCCCTCGCTTCTCCTCCTCCCGCAAGGCCCCCATTCGAGAGGGTACAGTAGGAGTTTGGATATCCGCGCCCCATTTTTTTGCACCTTTCCTTTCTTGCGCTCCTGTGCCGGGGTTTTGTCAGGTAGCATTATTCCCGGTCGGACCCAGGCTTCTTAGATCGCCCCCGCAACAAGAAAACTTCTGGCTTTGGTTGAAGATCTGTCTTAGAGCAACTCCCCTTGGATTCCTAGGGCCCCAACAGAATCTTTAAAGCTCATTATCCTCTATATATTCTTTGTGTTGCTTCATTTAATGCGACGATTTATATGGTGTGGGACAAGAGACGATTACCCAGATTTCATCTTGCGAGGAGTGACGTATCCCCAGAAGAGGCCATGCGAAAGGTTGCCGATCATGTGATCGTTCGAGGTCCCCCCTGATGCAGCAGCAGGCGAAGCGAACGGCCCTCACCACCCCAGTTTCAGTTTACACGTCTGTGCTCTTCCCTTCCGATGTCCGCATACCGCGCCTTTTTTCCGCATGCCTTACCCCAGCATGGGCCGGAGGACGTTTTTATTAAAGAATGCGGGTATGGGACCCATTTTTTTCCTTCCTGATTTTTTTCCCGATTCTTGGTAACTGTTCATAGGTATCGGTCTTTTCCTTTTTCACCCTCTCAGTGGGTTTTACGCGGAGGCTCAGCAGAGACCCTTTTTTCTTAGCAGACCCGATCGTCCCACAGCCCCTTCTGCTCGGTGGACTGTACGCAGGAATTGCTTTCTTTTTAAAGCCCTCCTCCCTGGTCTTTTCTTTCCGACCCCTCCTCTTCAGCGTCTCTGAAATGAGCTGATCCTTACGCCTCTCCTGAGACCCCCAACAAAATTTTCAAAGCTTCCCTGCCCCTCCCCCCGGTCTGAACGCATCTCGGCCTCCGACAAGAAGTTCTTTTTCTTTCCCTTTCGGGCTCCTTTTTTTTTGGCACCTCGACCCCGGTTCGACTTTTGACAGCCATGGACGGGCAGAACTCTCTCATCCCCGGACGGCCGCCGATGGCAGTTTTTTCCGCCTCATTGTGGCATCCACCTGCGACTATCTGCGCGTCATTCGGCGCCTTTTCGCGGGCGGGGTTCTGTTGAGGTTTTTTCTCTTTGGAGTTCTTGGTCCCCTTTTGTTTTTCTCACTTTGAAGAGAGGAGACAACGACCCTTTTTTTGGGGGCGGTATTTCTCGGCCCCCCTTCTCGCCAGTGTCTATTGCTTTCTGAGCCGCGGGGGCCCTCCCAGCCTATCCCCGTTTTTTCCGCTTTCTAGGAAGATCCCCTCCCGTCCTCGTGGTTTCATCGGTTTTTTTTAGTTTTCTTAGAATAGTTTCGACGTTCAGAGGCATCTCCTCATGCAGATGCGCGCCTTTTTTTTTCTTATTTTTTTAGCCTGCTTCTTCGACGAAAAGTTCGATTTTCTGACGACGAAGTACCGCCATATCTTTGTTTTTCGTATTTTCCGAGCGGTTGGTTCTTTATTTTTTTGCGCGTACCTCTGTCTTCCTTACTGCGACCGAGTAAGTTTCCCTCCTTTACTTTTTTCCCCTTTTTTAAGCACAAGCTCCATTTCAGTGGGTGATAAGGTTTCTTTGGCCTTTGATCTTCGTGTGTTTCATGTCACCCGCCGCATCTTCACATGCCCTTTTGAGTGCCTCGCACTTTAAGTTTTTCCTGGAGCCTTGAAGGTCGTGTTCTTCTCCCCTCTTCTTTCAGAGCCTTCTTCCCCCTTAGCAGTGGTTTTTTACTTTCTTACGCTGAGTGTCTTTCAGGTCTTCTGCTCCGGACTTTTCCTTCTCTCCTCGGGTGACTGTATCCATTCTTACTTCCTCAAGGCTTTTTTACAAATTCTTTCCTCTTCGCCGTCTTTTTTTCTCAGTCGCTCCTTTCTTCTTTGGCCAGCCGCTTGGAGGAAGCCCCTTCCGAAGCCTCCCCCCCTCCTCTCTTTCCTCCTCGTTTTTTCCTGCTTTTAGTTTTTCCGAACGGAGGAAACGAACCAGTAGCGCTCCTTCCGCGCGATTCTCCCCTTCTCTGAATGTGTTTTTTCTTGCTTTTCAGAAGGGGCATCCCTACAGTTTAGAAGAAGTAGCACCCTCGGGACCTAAGTCCCTTTCCGAATCCTGCTTTTCCCCGATTTTTGAACATTGTGCCCGGTGGACCTCTTTCCTTCGGCGGTCTGCTCTGTCCCGCTTTCTAAATCTGAGCTAATTCCCCCAGGCGTGACATGTTACAAGTGGCGGAGAAGTTCCCTCCTTCAACTACCTTCCTTTTCCGAGGTTCTTTTCTCTCCCCGACGCGCTCTTCCCCTGAAGAGATCAAACCCTGCTTTTTTTTTGGGCGTACAGCGCTTGAGCCTTCCCCCTCCAATGCGCCCTTCCTTCCCTTTCGAGGATCCCTTTTCTGTTCCAGAGCCTTCAGGCTCTCCTGCCTCCTCGCGAGCCTGACCCCCCTTCAGAACTTACTTAACAGCGATAATCAAGCTGCGGCTGTTTTCTTCTCTGCACTTCCCTAACTTGCCTAAATGCCGCAACTCGACGCTCTGCGTCTCCCTTTTGAGAATAGGTGCTTATTTCCTTTAGTTTTTTCTCCGAGTCGCCCCGTGTTTCCCTACGAGGGACGTAGAGCGCCCCTTCCTTCACCCCGGTGCTGTCGCGTCGTTTTCACCGATGGTTTTCGTGCTGAGCGGATGCCCCCTTTCCTCTTTCAGCCCAATATTTGTCACGGGCGATCAGCGCCCCGTACGTGGACCCTCCAGGTCTTTGAGTGATTTCCCACGCTGTGCCCCCGAGCTTGCCCTACTGGGAACCTTCTCGCAACCTCCGGAACCTTGCAAAAGCCTCTCCTTTCTAGCGAGCATCGTCCTTCTCTCTCGGACCAATGAAGTATTTCTTTTCTTCGGACATTTTTGATTCTCTCTTTCTGCCCGCTTTAGTTACGAAGTGGCCTCTTTTCCCCTTTTAGGGGCCGAGAGTCTGAAAGCCCAATTCCAGCCTTGTTCTCCTTGACGATTTCTTCTTGCCAGGCGGCCCTCTTCTCTTTCTCTACGTGGTTTCCCCTGCCGCGTTTTTGGCCTATACGCTCCCCTTCGAGCTTTGTTTCTTTTTCGACAGGTTTTCCACTTGGCTTTAGTGGAAGCTGCAATTGCGCTCCCTTTCCTGTTCCGCCGCGTGTGTTTTGATAACTTTGTGTCGCTTCGGTACTGTGTCGGAGCCTCCGACGCCCCTTTTACAACCTGTTATCGATCGTGGGGCCCTCGTCTTTTCCGACCCTAAGCCCAGCCTTGTTTTTCGACCTTTTGGTACCTTTCCCTTTCTCAGACTTTCCGGACGTTTAGCAAACTTTTTTTTAGGCTTTTTCTTTGGATTCGTCCTTCCCCATCTGCCCTTTTCAAACCGAATTTTTCTCCGGCCTTGGGAGGTTTTTCTTTTCCTTAGGTGTTTTTACGAAGTTTCATACCTCTTCCCCCCTTAGACTTTTCTCCCTCCCCAAGCGTTTGACGCCCGCACACGGTGCCCCGACCCTCGTTTGTGGAAGAAGTGCTCTGCGAATTTTTCCCCAGTCCTGCAGTTCGACTCCCTCATATTTCCCCCCCCTCCCTCCCTTTTTTGTTGTTTGCTTTTTTTTTCTGTTCTCTTAGTCAGTTATTTTTTCGCGCAGTCCGACGCCGATCGCTCCTTCGCCAGTGACCCTCCCCGTTTTTTTGCGAATCAGTTTCGTAACGAACGAGTCCTCTTCCCCGACTTCCGGTGAACCGAAGACTGCTTTCTCGCGACACTCTTTTTTCTTTTTTGGCGATCCCAAAGCGCACGACTCCTCAGTCCGAAACTCCGCTTTCGGAGGAACCTTCCTTTTTCTTGAGGATGACTTTCTTCGCTGATTATTGAAAAGCGGTTTCTCCGCGAGAGCGTCCCGCTTCCCGTTTTGTTTTTTCTTTCGGACCTTCCAGTACGTTGAGCAAGATAACAATTCCTGCGAGAGTTACTTTCTCCTCCTCATTGAGCGCCGACTTTTCGTCCCACGGACCACCCGCCCCTTTCTCTGTCGAAGCGAGGCTCGGAGACGCCTCCTCCGATTCCCCCCCCCTCGCCAACGTAGTACGACCCGGCGCTTACTTCCTTAGCGAGCCCTTCGGTTTTCTGCGTTGCGGCGGGCCTCCTTTTCGGCGCGCGCCCCCCTGAGACGTCGTTTGCCCTTTCTTCCCCTGAACGGTCGGCCGAAGAGCCGATGGCAGCTGCCGTCCTTGATGTACGCAGAACTATTTTTTTTCCGAGATCTGATCCCCTTTCAAGTTGTCTGTTAGCGTCTTTCGCCTTATGGGAAGATAGTAATCGGGTATTTTTCCGCCGTTTTTTTCCCGCCCTGGCGGACGGACACGGATTCCTTTTAGTCTCGGTCACTCGGCTCCGCACCGTTTCGGACTGATTTTTCCCGCGACTTTCCCAGAGATACGTCGCAGTCCTTCTTTAGCCTACGAACACTCTTTTCCTTTTTTTCGGGCCCGTTTCCGAGTCGAGAGGGTTCTTCATACGCCCTACGAGTGCAGCGAGACCCCCCCTCTCGACGCCTCCTTTCCTCGCGCCCTTTCTTGACTCTTCCGTTCCTGCGCGTCTTAACGTTCCACGTTAGACCCTCCGCCCCCTACATCCTTCATGCGTGTTTTTCCCCTCTGGAGAGGGCGTTTTTAGCCCATGATCGAGAGGATCTTTACCGATTCCCGGGCCCTTTTGAGTTCTTATCTCCTTTTCCTCTTATTTTCGCTCCGCTTTTTTTCTGTTGGTTTTGTTACGACCCCCTCTCCCCCCGCTGATTCTAGAAAGAATCCTTTTCAATTTTTTTTGCGTCCCCTTCCTTTACAACTAATTTCCCTTCACCCTTTTTTTTGACTGCGCCCGCTCTTCGTGCTTCAGCTCTTGGAAGACCTTAGGTCGTTAGGGGACTTTCCCTCCCTGCTCGTCCACCTGTTGAGTTTCCCGAGTGTCGGATTCTGAATAGGATTCTTTCCGGGGTCCAGCTTCCCTTCCTCATTCTTCTTGCCCCCTTCCCCGTCCCGTTCCTTTTCATTTCCCCGGCGCTCCTTAATCTTGATCAGATCATTAGGAGTGGCCCCTCCTCTGTTCCCTGGCCGTATCTTTTTTTTTTTTACGAAGCCTCATCTCGAGATGGAGGGCTTTTCTCGCAAGGGACGGCAATTTCGATGGGATCTTCCTGCGCGATCGGCTCGTCTCTCCTTTTTCCGGCTCAGTCGGCCTTCTCACGGGCATCCCGTTTCTCTCACGTCTTTCGTCGTACCTTTCAGACCTGAATAGATTCCTGACCTGATCCTGACCGGATCGCCTAGTTCCTTCGCACGGTGGTCATTGTTAGTTTCGTCTCCGAAATTCCCTTTCATCTTTCAACTGGCGATTGCTGTTACCGGGTGGCTGCGCAGTTACCGCCGCCTCCGTCAGGGCTTTTCCTCAGAAGTGACCGAACCTCCTCGCATTCACACGCGTCCCTTCGGTCTGTGGCTCTCCCGCGCGGCGCAACGCCATTCAGCCGCAGATCAGCTTGCTTGAGCCCTTTTGCTAATCCTTTGCCTTTCTCCGCGCCGCTGCGAGACCCCCCCCTCAACACAGCGTACATAAAGCGCCTTTCCCTTTTTTCTGATGGCGTTTCGCGCCTCCGATTCCGAACTCTGCACCAAGGATGTGCTCCTGGATTTTCATAGGCCTATGCTGCCTCGAGCACTCCCCCCTTTGACTCGTATACCTGACCCCCCCCTCTTTCTTGACGGCTTTTTTTAACTCGGTAGGCGGGTATGGGCGTTTTCCCCTTTTTATATGACGCCTTTTCGCAGCCGGTCTTCGGCGGTTTTTCACTATATCTCTTTCTCTACGGCCTCCCCGTGATTCTCCTAAGGTAAGTTTTTTTTCCCCTTTTCTCGCATCTCAACCTCCACTTTCATTCAGTCAGGCATCGTTCTTTCCTCCCCTGATAACCGACTTCCCCTCCCTGCCATTAGAGTTTTCGGTGATGCCTGCGTATTTCTCCGCTCTTCGGGCACCCCTCCTCGCGATTCTGATTCCCTTCCCAGTGGAGAATTCTTCTGCGGGCATTTTTTTCAGACTTTTTCCCGCCCGGATGCTGGCGGTCGACGACTATTTCCCCTTCCTCCGGCGGATGCTTTTCTCACTATCTGTTTGTCTAGATTTTGCTCTCTCAGCTTTTGGTGTCGTGTTGTCGGCTAAAGGGAGCCTTCCTTCCTCCCTTTCCTCCCAATGCCCGAAAGTTTATGGTTTTTCTTCCCTTTGCGACGACGGGTCTTCCAATGAGGCCCCGTACCAAGCTCCATCGCGTCCTAGGGACGTGTTAACGAAACGTGTCTTGACTTCGACTTATTTTGATCGAAATCCCTCAGTCCTAAGTCGCTTTTCTCTGCGGCAGTCTTTCCCACTAGACTAGGAGTCCTTGCTTTTCGTCAGGACATAGGAATGTGACTTGTTGTTCTCTTTGCGGGCGTCGCCCGTTTGATATTTCCTCTTCGGGAGGGAATATTTCCTTCTTGAGTATATCAATCTTGTACTAGGCTTCTCGGAACATCGAATCTTTCCTTTTCCGAAAGTGATTCCAGAACGGATCCCGTTAGCCCTTCCATAGTCTCTGTGAGGAGATATTGCTTTTGCCGAAATGCTTTTTTAGTAGTGATTTTATCCCTTGAAACGGAGTTTCTGATTTCCCTAGAAGAACTGGTCAACCGTTGATGGGCCTTATAGACTTTGGCCCTTGCCTCAGATCCCCGATTTACCTATCCACCGTCTCTCTCTTTACCCCCCTTCCGCATTACGGTGTGTTCACCTATTTTTTTTATCCTTTCATTTCCTGGGCCTCTGGATTTCCCTCCGCTTATTGTGAACTGCTAGCTCGCCTTTACCCCGTGGTCCTTTTAGAGTGCGGCCCGTACCCGCCCGATTCGTTAGAGCTTTCCGGATTTTCCCGTTGACTCTTTCCACACAGCTTGTTCAGTGAGAGCGCAATTGAGATTCTTGCCAGTCCCTTCCTGTCCCCTGGTCTTCAACATTTCCCTGAGGATCTGCTACCCAGAGTCCTTTTCCACCCAGTAGAAAAAGCTCCGCGGCATCGGAGCATCAAGCCAATATAGTTCGCTTGTAGGTTAGCATCGTGCCTCCCCGTGATTTTCTTCTTTTTCAATAGACCGGCGCTCGAATTTTGTGAGGGCCAGATTCCAGAAGCTAGCTCTCTCCTTCTGGGGCAAGTCTTCTCCCGGACCTCCTCACCTCGGCGCCGATATGGGGCTTTTTTGCCCTGTTCTCGGCTTTTCTTTCTTTCCCTTTCACCCTTTTCGAGTCTTTTGAACTGACTAGCAGAAACCCCGATACATGGGTCTCTTCGGTCTCGCGGGTACAAAGTTCTCGCTTTTTCGGTGCACTCTATAGCTTTCAGCAAGCCTCCGACCTCTGTTCCCTAAACTTCCTTCCTGTGGGGCTAGCCCCTCTTGGTCACGGTGTCTTTTTTCGAGTCGTGCCGAGAGCTCTGAGTGCCGTTTCCTAGAGTCCTCCTCTCTTCCTCTTTCGGCGCGTTTGTAGAGGCGGCACTTTCGGCCCTCTGCTTTTTTTCCCGAACTCCCCTGAGCTTCTTTTGGCTAGAGGGCGCTGTATCATCCTATACGAGAGGACCTGTACCTCTATTCCGGCAAGCCTCTTCCTGCATTCTCATAGCCCTTCCCCTTGGATTTCCTTGTTGAGCTTTACTTGATCTGCACTTTACTTGATATCGGAGTCCATCCCTGTGGCGGATTCTTGCATCTCAGAAGTAGTTGCCTGCTCCGCCCTGGAGCAAGGCCATGAACAGCTCCCCTTGATCTTAGTGGAAGGTCGTGTTTTTTTCTCTATATTTTTAAGCTCTTTCTAGTTCCCCCCTTTCGACTCCTTTCGATTAGGCATTCCCGTTTTTACAGTTCGGTTCCCTACGACGTTTTCTTTCCGCTTTCGAGGATGCCCCCCCTCACTAGTTCAGGCCTTTGGCGCTACTTTCCCTCACGCGTCCGTACTTTCCCTCCTGATCTTGGTTCGTTGCCTCGTAAGACCCTCCTCTCTCTTTTCCCTCCTCCTCTAGAGATGTGGATTTTTTTGCTCCGCCAGCGGACGTTCTGGGATTTTCCTTATCTTTCTTCGGTTGGTTTTCTTTTTTTCCAAAGTCCTTTCAAGATGGCATCCTCGTCACTCTTCTCCTCCGGAGAACCTTTCCCGGGACGTTGCACTCTATTCCCCCTGGCTCGCCGCTTCTCACACGGTGCGTCCCCTCTCATTTTTTTTCTTTTTTTCGAGATCGAGCCGACTACCCTCTCCCCCCCCACGAGATGCCATGGGCGAATCCCTGTTCTTCCCCCACTACGCGCTGCAACTTTTGAATGTCCCCTCCCCGAGATCACCACGCCCTTGTCTCGAGCCCCCCCTCTTTGTGAGATTTTTTTGGCGTACTTTTTTCCAGGAATTCCCCCTACAGACGCTTCGAGATATCCTTCCTCTCGTACATAAGTGACTGCAGGAATAGAGTATTTTTCCTCGTAGTCCTCGAATCCCAGAGACTCTCGGTTCTTTTCTCCTCGAACGTTTGATCTTTTTTGTCAGTTCTAAGAATACTCGAGGCCCTCTCTGCGATGATTTTAATAGTCACCCTACTTTTTCGTTTAAAACGACCGAGGAAGTCGAGTCCCTTTTTCTGCGAGTGCTTCTTAGTCTTAGAGCTTGTTTTTTCTTTTTTTTTTTTTTTTTCTTTTTATGAAGTGTTCTGCGTTACGTGCGCCACCTTCCCAGCACCCGTTGCAAGTGGACCCTCTGAATTTCAAGCCTCAAGTTCTGGATTTTCCCCCCGACCCCTCGACGTTTAGTGTCAAGACGCCCCCCCGCGCGAATTTCCTCCCCTTCGCTCGTTGATGTCCCCGCATCCCTCCCCTCTCAATGACATGGATCTTACTCCCCTTGTGCTCTTTTCTGCCGGCATTTTTTTTTTTGGCGAATTCTTTCGATCGATCCCGATTTCGCTTCTTGAACCCTGACTTGTGGCCATCTGCGCTACTTATGCCGAGGCTCCTTCCTCCTTTTCGATCGTGGCTTTCCTCGAAGCTTTTCCCGGCTTTGCTCTTCTTCTCAGTGACGATTCGTACTTTCTTTGAGGACCCGGGGCTGGACCCCGGCTTCTTCTTGAGTCCCGCGCGCCTTCCTACCTTTTTTGCTCCCCGGCCCTTCGGAGGTTCTTCTCCTCCTGGCCACCCATCTACGGTGCTCCCGGCTCAGAGAGTTTTGATCGTTACCTCTTCCTCCTTTTTCTGGCGTTCTTTTGTCGTCTCACAAGGGGAGGGTCGGCTTTCCTCTTTTGCAGCTTTTTTCCAGACTAAAAATCTTTCGGCCTCCCCTTTTGTGGGTCCCCCCCTCTTGGCTAGAGACGCGGCGGCTCCCCTTTCCCCCTCTCCGGCGAGATTTTAGCGCATTTTGTCAAGTTTGGTTTTCTCTTTATTCCGCGATTCGGCGTAGGTGATTTTATCACAGCT
>Ga0179593_1500424_pt1 | contig 10816 bp, 9 predicted proteins | sample CZODoug2_1_08_16_FD_185931 | JGI IMG/M metagenome (GOLD analysis project Ga0179593, IMG submission 185931) | Vadose zone soil fungal communities from Angelo Coast Range Reserve, California, USA - CZODoug2_1_08_16fungal (PacBio error correction) | ecosystem: Environmental > Terrestrial > Soil >... | reverse complement strand
TTTTCGGATTCAGTATATTAGGAAAGAGGGCTCCACTGCCTTCTTTTTCGCTTCGTTCGAAAGCTGAAAAAGAGATTGTAGTTTGAAGCTCCGCCTTCTCTGAGAAACCTGGCAGATCGCGGCACGATCCCTCAGTAGCGCCGGTGATCAGGCGACTTGTCCCCGCTGGTATACTGGTCAGATGGCCCCGCATTGCCGGCACCCACCTTGGGAAGGGCGCCCATTTGGATTGATCTAGGGGGATCCCAGTACCCGCGGCGGAAGACCTTAACTTTTAGAGGACCCAATCTGTTTGTCTTTGACCGTACTAGGAGGTTGAGGAGCTTGATGTTTCCCCCGATTGAAGGCGTGAACAACAGGGGTCCGAAGATGGCGCCCGCGCCTCATTCTTCCGGAGACCCAAGTTCGAGGTACGCCGCCAGGAGTAACGACCTTCATTTCCCCGAGCACGGAAGAGTTGACTGCGGGATCTCTGAAACGAGCTAGGGCTGCGTACTTGCCTTGTGAAGGCGGCCCTCACGGCGAAAACGAAGACCCCCTCGCTCTTAGATGGAGGATATTGAGACCCCCAGGTTTTTAGGAGGCAATCAAGGCGATTTCAAGGGAGTCCTTTCGTGAAAAGAAGACCATTGTCGTCAGGTTGATTGAGGATAGGAAAGGTGCGTCTAAACTATGGAGGAAGGATAGAGAAATTGGGTTTTTCCCAGGCAGTACTTTAGGGACAGAATGCTTCTCCCCGAGGACGACATGCATAGAAGGACGTGGGGTTTGGTTTTGGTTTTTTTGCTGGTGTTGTGTGTTGGGGGTGGTTTTGGTTTTGGTGTGTGTGTTTGGGTTTTCTTGTGTGGTGTGGTTTGGTTGGGGGGGTTGTTCTTGGTTCTATGTGTGGGGGTGTGGTTGTGGGTGTTGTCTGTCCTTGTGTGTGGTGGGGGCTTGGTACCTTCATCTGTGGTGTCATTGTGTTTGTTGTTTTGTTTTTGTTGTGGCGTCTGTTTCTTTTGGGGGGTTTTGATTGGTTTGGGGTTGTTGTGTGTATTTTGGTCGTTCGTGTTTTGTTTTTGAGTTGTGTTTGGTCTGTGGTGTTGTTTTGTGTTGTTTTGTTGTCTTGAGTGTGCTTTGTGGGGTGGTTGCTTTTTGTGTGTGTGATGGTTGTGTTTTTTTTTTGTTTGTTTGGTTGTGTGTTGTTGGTGGGGGTGGATCTCTGGCTTTGTGTTGTTGTTCTGTTGGTGTTTTTTGGTGTTTGTGTGGTCGTTTCGTTTGTTGTTTTTTCTTGTGGTGGGTGGGGGGGGTGTTGTTATTGTGTTTCTGGGTGTGTTTGTGGTTTTTTTTTTGTTTTGGTTGTTTTTTTTTTTTTTTTTTTTTTTTTTTTTTTTTTTTTTTTTTTTTTTTTTTTTTTTTTTTTTTTTTTTTTTTTTTTTTTCTGTTTTTCCGTTGTGCGCCCTGGGTCGACCGAGAACTATTTTTTTTCCTGCTTGATAGCTCCGCATATGTAATTTCTCGACGCCTTCCCCAATCAGAAGATCCTTCTTCCCTCGTATCCTTCGACTCGCACGATGGACGCTGCGCCCATCGAGACTGTCCGGAGCTTTAATTTTCGGAAGAAGAGATTTCCTTCTGCTAGGTGAATGTGCCGCCGACCTCTCTGAATCTCTTTTTTTCCGGCTCGAGGCAAGCGATCGCTCCCGTGGCCGAATCCGGCAACGGGTTCACTCTGCAACCTTCTTATCTCTATATTTTACCTCGTATAGAGCTACCTGGTTACGGCCACGCTTGGTGAAGTGATTCAGGTTCCTGAGTATTGATGATGGCAGTACCCTCTTCGCTGCCGTCGAGGGTCCTGTCTTTTTTAATCCCGCCCCACGGACCCTAGCTTCCGCTTCACATTTCCCTCTTCACCCTCCACACATGGAGCGCCATTCTCTCTTGTCCTCGTCGAAGATCGTCTGTAGTGGGTCAGTTAGACACGGTCCCCCAGTCGGCGCGAAGGACAATATGCGGCTAATAGAGACCCTTAACAAAGCTGCTTCTACGGTCCCACGCCCTATCGCTCCTCCACCCCAATGACGTAGAGGTCTTCGTTGGATGAAGCCTCTCCTCCATTTCCACACGTGAGCCTTCCCCCCAAAGGGCTTATACGGCCAACACCTTTCGCCCTGAAGACTGCTTCAACACTTTTCATCCTCCTAAGGAAAAGGAGGGATTGGCCCGGCTTTAAAATCGAATGTAGGGGTCCTCCCCCTGCCGTCTCGGCCGCTCAGAATCATAGCTTTATCCTTTTTTGAACCTTTTGGTTTCTTGTTCTAAGTTATTCGAGCAAGACGTTTCGCCCAGCGAGTGAAGAGCTAGCTTTCCCGGTTCCTCTTCCGTTCTGTTGGAGATTCGGTGCGTGGGTTTTTACCTTGAGGCGACGCAGCCTGCATTTTCCTGTTTCGCAGACGCCGTTGAGTTTGTTCTCTCTGGATGAAAACGGTTGCGAGGTTTCGATGCAGACCTCGGCGCGCAAACCAAGCTCGGCCTCAGATTTTATTGGTATTTCTTCGCCTTCCGCTCGGCCTCAGACGGTCTTTTTTTCCAGTTCCTTCAGGTTCTGGACCCCGGCCGGCTTTTTCTTTGAACGGGGGTTTACAGTAGGACCGAGACAAAAGTCTCCTTTGCGGCGTGAATGAGACGGCGTTCTCCCCTTCTCTTGCCCCCCGACTCTCCCCGGCTTCGCCGCGGATCTTGCCCCTCCCCCCCTCTCGCCCCCCCGTTTCCCGTAGGCGCGTTAGTCCCTCGGTCCAAAGCGCGGCCCCCCCGCGCTCCCCTTCTCTAGCTGCGTCTCGAAACTGAATCTCCCTTCGTCATATTCATTTTCTCCTCCGTTGTGTTTTCTTTTCTACGCTCGTTTCCCCTATTCGGTCGACTCTCTTTTTCAGTGTCGCGGTGCCACTGCCGGCTCCGTGGAACTTTTCGTTCTGACGGGTTTGGCTCCGGATCGCGCACCTTATGAGCTCGGGCGAAACGTCCCTGCCAGATTTCTTCCCCGATTTCGCGAGGGCGCGTGATCAGGGCGACTTTTCTGATTTATTTTGCTAGGTAATAGGTCCTTTTCGCTTGCACAGAATAAGTTGGTAAAGTTAGTCTTTTTTGATCGAGCTAGGATCCCCATGAAGAGGAGAAGTTTAGCCCCAGGGCACGGACCGGTGTAAGACGAGTTCGCGCCCCTCGGTCGTTCTCCCTCTTTCTAAGGCCTGCAACCCGTGGAAGCTCCGCTGGCTTACAGCGCATCAAAACTTTTTCTGGAGCCCCCTCCTCCCTGCGTTTAGACGCAAGTTTAGTTTTCGCCCTCGACTTGAAGCACGTCCCTTCCTTTGACGATGTTTCCCAGCTCGCTATGGCTATTGCAGGGCGGCGAAGTATTGCTTCTTCAGTCTGCCTGTAACACCGCCGAACCAACCTGTTTTCCGCACTTATGGAGGCTCTTGTAGAACCCGGCTTTTCCAGGCTAGAGGCCCTAGGCCTTCAAGGTCTCTATCTTCTCAGGAACTTTGCCGATCGTCCTTTTTGTTGGTATTTATTCCCCCGGTGAAGCCATTTTTACGTCGCTTATTGTCCTATCGCGCCCTTGGGTTAGCCATTAGTTTTCTAGGGTCTTTAAATGAAGCCTTAGGCTTCCCACGCCGATGGCCCTCCCTCCTCCCCGTTTTACGTCGAAGTGGCCGAAGAGTTGCTTTTTTTCCCTTTTTCGCTACGAGGAGGTCGTCCTTCCGATATGGACCCCCCCGCCACCCACTTTTCCTCTTCTTCGCAGTTTTTTTCCCCGCGTACGACGCTGCGACGAGGATGATTGTCATTGCGTTTTTGATCGTCTTTTTTGAGGAGGAATATTATGTCCCCCCTTGGTGATGTTATCACCGGCGTGGATTCCTACCTCTTTTTTTGGTCCTTATGATGCCGATAGTTCTTCCTCCCTTCGGAGGCATAGACGCTTCTGGTCCATCGTCAGGGAGAAAGACGTTTGCCCCTTCTCCCTTTCCCCTAAGTTTTTGTTTTTTGCGAGAGACACGTTGACCTCTCCGACGTCGTGACCGTTCCGGGCTTCCGGCGTCCTTCCGTCCTAAGCCCCTGGCGCCGATGAAATTAGAGCCCCTTTCTTGTTCGGCACTCCATCTTCGCTTGTTTTCCCCCCCCCTCCCTCCTATAGTCTTTCGCTCTCAATCCTGAGTCATAGAGCCCTCTCGAGGTTCATCCTCGTCCGAAGATAGTTTTTTTGCTTCACCTGCCGACGTCCAAGTCTCTATTCCCCCTTTCTCCGGGTCTGGATATCTGAGCCCGCGACCAATCCCGTGCCTTCCCGCCGGCGCATGAGAATTCGCCCTTTACGTCGAGATGGCGATCATCTTGGATACTGTTTCATTTCCCTCGATTGGAGTATACTTGCCATGGGCCACACCCAAGGCGCGATTGCATCCGGCGCCGCCTATTACCCGGTGATTTCCGGAACAAGAGGGTCCGGCGGGCCGCAGCTTCGTTCAAATTCGTTTTCTTTAGCCCTAGCCTTCGACTCCGCCTGTGATACAAGATCCCTGTTTATTAGGGTGAGTTGTTTTTATCCGTTCTTACGGTTTCATTCCCCCCATTCTCTCGACTACTCTGTGAAGAGCGATCTACAGTCATCAGTAAACGCGCCCCTTCAGGACTGCGGTGCTACCTTCGTGGGCGCAGCAATTTGGCATTTTTTCCCTCCTGAAATCCCTTTAGGCGTTTGCCAGGGTGAGTCTCCTAGGCCTAATAAGGATTCGTCGAGTAGTGCAACGCTCGCGTCCTCCGGCCCCGATGGTTTCTCTCCGTCAGGTATCCTTTTCTTCGCCGGCGTTTCCTATAATCGGCCTCATAGTTCCCCCCCCCCCTCGTTCCCTCCCACGGTCTGGGCCCGCTCCTAGCCCTTTACGTCTTACCTGACCTCACCAAAGAATCGCCGTTTCGTTGTCTCTCGCGCGTCCCATGGCCCTGATTCGCCCGGCGTGCGTGCAGCGACTTTTTCGCGACTTTCGCTACCGTTCCCGACCGCCTTTCTCTTCAGCGCGAAGTGCACAGAGACCCCTCTTGCCCCCCGCTGGGACTACCGACGGGCCTTAGTCCCCTCGCATCCTATTTTACTCTTGTTGTGTTTTGTTTTAGAGTAGCGTTCCTCTTTGGAGCTAGCGCCGTATCCGAGCGGTTTTCTTTGGTTTCTCACTGCAGCGGCATTGCCCCTGTCGCCTCCCCCGCGCGATTTGCTTTCGTGATCGCCAATCTTCCTCAACTTCCCGACGCCGAAGGCCCGTGATCAGGGCAGATCTTCCTTCGCTTCTTTTCCTCGCTCTAGGTAATAAGCCCCTTCGCGTACTCCCCCAGACTAAGGGTGCATTTCGAGTGTAACTGATTTTCTCTTTACTTCCGAGGCGCCCGAAATATTCTGAGCTAAATAGGAGGCCGGGAGTTTCCTTTCCGTCTCTTTTCGCCCGATGTAGGCGGAGCCCAACTGAAGACTCCGACGTCTTTGCGTTCCTGCATCAATGCGTCCTTTCCCCAGCCGCACTTGATGCCCCCTTTCTCCTTTTGGAGACATCGTTGGAGACTAACCCTTTATCTTTTCCTTGGCAGCTCGTGCTTCTTTCCCTCCTATGAGGGAGGGATATGCAGTCGGCAGCTTGGAGAACACCCCACCACTCTCCCATCACCCGTAGAGTTTTTTTCGCTTGACAGCGCTCCTGGTTCCTTTAGAGGCTTCCCTCCTCCTTGCGAGAGCTCGCGCCCCCCGTCCCCCTGCCTCATTGTAGTCAGGAGCGTCTGGAGTACCTGGTGAAGCGGGCAGAACTCTTTCCTTCCGAGCCTTTGGTTCGCCCATGCGGACCAATGCCGTCGATTTCCCTTTTCATGTCCGATCACTCGAAATGCCCCTTGCGTGCTGTTGCCGAGCGCTCCCTTTCGGGCGACCCCTTATACTCCCCTAGTTTCTTTCCGTACTCGAATATGGACCCATCCTTCCATGGCTGAAAATTTTTCTCGTCTACGGGTCGTTTCGCGAACTTACTCTTCTTTTTCCGATCCACCTAGCATGCGCTCGGCTGCTGAGGCGTTGACGCGATTCCTCTGTTTCCTTCAGGATAGAGGACTTTCGCCCCTTGGTTTGCGTAGTCCAGCTCTGCCTTTTTTCCCTTCCTGCCAGTGACGCGGCTCCCGCCTGGAGCCCGGAAACGTGATCCCGGGCACCTTCTTATATCTCTCTTTCCTCCCTCCCGGTTTTTTTTGTTTTTTGGTTTTTGTGAGTGTAATAAGCCCGTTGCCTGCCCCCCTCCTTATCCTTTGCCGTTCTTAAGGTTCGTGACTCCCCCCCCCGATTCTTCTGCTTCCGCTGCTCTAGCTTCGGCTCCCGCACCCCACTATGTCTTCCGTACATTAAGAGATTTCCGTACGCTCCCCCTACATCTCGTTTGCGCCATTCCTGCCTGCGCCATATTGCCGCCGCCTTCATTCCGACTTAGATCGTAGAGGTTCCACCCTTATCTCGAGGGTCCGCGTCGGCGGCTTCGGTCATGCGGCCATCGACTCCTTTGCAAGCCCTTTCGTGCCTACGGGACCGCCGAGCCCCCCCGCCCCCAAACCCTTCGCGTTATGGCCCCCAGTTCCCTTCGTTCAGCGCCTTTCCCCATTAAGGATTTCTGCTCATGGGCAAAAAACGGGAGCCCCGATCCATGCAGGTTTTGTTCCGACGCCTGAGGTCCTCTTCAGATGCAGGTTGGATCCTGAGGAGTTCCCTGAGCTTTTCGATCCTTGAAGTAACCCCTCTACGGCGCTTTGTCATCAAGACTCATCTTGATTTTCGTGTCAGTGTCGTGGTTGAGGACTTTTTGCTAAGACAGACCCAGTCCCAGTCGTGCGAGCGGAGGTCCACTGACGTTCTTTTCCTTTGCGAATCTTTGATGAGATTTGTAGAGAGATCCATCCGCTTAGTCACCCTTGCGGTTTCCGCCGACCTCGTCTTGACGTTCTGGACGCAAGTCTCCAACGGGTTGGCCCCCCAGGATGGAGACGAGCCTCCGTTTTTAACTCCGCCGTTCGCCCCAATCTGTGCTCTCTCGAATGGTATTGCTGATCTCGGAATTTTTTCCGTGCTCCTCCTGCCCGTTTTCATGTTTGGACCTGCGACCGCAGAACGGGAGCATTTCAAGATGAAACTGACCACCCACTAGACTTCCTTCCGCTCCTGCGGCCTCAGAGCCGGCCTTCTGGTGCCGCTATTTATGACACTCGTGTCGCCGCGGATTCTCGTCCCTCTTGTCGCGATTCTCGTCCTTGAGGTTCCAAGGAGCTCTTCCTCGCTTGGTCAAAGCCTAAGCTTGCCCCCTATTTTCCCCCCCTCTTATGCGATCTTCTCGAAGACGACCCCGTGTATACCTTCTTTTTGAATCTTCCCCTTCCCTTGGATCGGCGATCGGTCGAGATCAGCTCCTATCGACTTCTTCGGCATCCTGCTGCTTTGCCGCTTTCATACCAGCTACGACCTTCCTTTCTACTCGCGACAATATCGCTCAGCCGGACTAAAGCCGGGCGATCTTTCCCTTCAACTCTTGCCTTTGACTCGGTTATAAGGGACCCGACCTTCCGGTCTTTTTGGCTTTTCATCGTAATTTCACGCCCTCGGCCCCTCCAAACTCTCTGCGAGTTGTGCCAGCTTCGGTAAACAGTCCCCCCTGAGGCCAAGTTTTTCCATCCTTTCCGACATTGAGGCCGGCGGCTCTTCTTTGCTCCCCCTCTATGTCCCCGTCCACTTCATGACATGCCGCAACCCGTTGTAATCTGGTCCTTCGCCTAAAACGTCGGTCGGCTCTTCCGTCACGTGCGTGTTCGGGTAGTCGTCCCTATCTCAGCCTTCCTGAACATGCACTTTACTCTGCGGGACAGCGATTCCTCTTGCCGTCTTTTTTCTCGTATTTCTGGAGGAAGATCCCCGGTTTACAGTTGGCGATCCCCGGCCACGATCCCCGGAGTCTGACAGTTCCGCGAGGTGCACCCGGTTAAGACTCTAGTAGATGAGCCGAGAATCTCCCCTCCTCCAGGCGCGTCTTGTAGTCAAAGGTGAAGCAGAGTCTCTTTAACTTCGCGCCCTTTGTGTCCCCAACGCGCGTCTCCTTCATTTTCTTTCCCTCATGCGAGGCATATCCCCACGACGCCCTCGCCATGCAATACGACGTCTACTTTTTTTTCGTTTTCGTCTCGGTCTTGTCGATAACGTCTTGCACTTGCTCGATCCGCATGGTCACATTCGCGACGGGCTGTCTTACCCCCCATATCTACATTCTCTTCGAAGTAGGGTACTGATCGAATAGTATCGTTTTCCTGGCCTCCCCCGAGATGTCTTCCCCCCCTGGCATTGTGTTTTTATTCTCCCGAGGTTGTGATTGCTACGTCTTGATCGATGAATGGCCCGACCATAGTGGTTTGCGGGATTGATCCTGCGTTCGCTTGCGGCATAGAAGGATCTTGCCTTTCCTCCCTGCCCAAGCGGATCCGTCCGCCGGCCACTGGCTTACCTCTCCCTCCTCCCTCATCCTTGCGAGAGATAAGCCCCCCGGTGACGGACGTTGTCCTTGATCCATGCCGGGATTTCTTCGGACGCCTCTTCCTTCCCTATGCATTCGGACGAACTGCCATTAGATTTTTTTTTTTTTTTCATCCGAAACAATACCCAACACCTTCGCTTTTCATTCCTTGACTTCCCAACGAAATATAGTATAATCACCCCTTCTCCTCTGTCTGCTACCCGAGGGGTCCTCGTTTCGACCCCATTCGATCTTCGCTGTTTCCTCGAGTCGATGATATGTTTTCGCCCGCTTCTCTCTTATGTTCCTAGCGCCCCGCCTCGTGCACGGGATCGGGCCCCTTGCTACTCCTCTCCCCCCAAATTCCCGTCGAGGGCAACCTCCCGTGAGTGTAGATCCTCGCCCTTCCCGATCGCGCCATTGCCCTCACCAAACTTCTTCCCCTCTTGCGATTCCTGCGTTTTTCTCATAGAAGTCTTCCCTGACGGCCATGAGGGGCAGGTTTCGCGCATGCTCTCGCTGTCCATCGCCCGCTTGTCTTGAAGTTAGCTTTTTTTCCCGAGAATAGAAGTTTTTGTCTCCTTTTCAGTTTTTGCGGCGGTGTTTCTTTTCTTCCCAGCAACCTTTCGTCCGACCCCCTGCTTCCTAGAGAGCTTTCAAGCATGCAACGTTCGTTTCCGGATTTGCGATGTCACCCCTTGCGACTCTCTTCAACCTGTGAGTTCCCCGACGCCAGTTGCTTCCTATGCTCCCCAGGGGTTGAGGCCCCTCCCCGCCCATCGCGAGAACAACTGTATTCCATCCCCAGATCTATCGAATTTTTCGTACGGGCTTTATCTCGGCACCCTACCTCGTCTCCCCTTCCTAAGGTTATGGGAACTGTCCCGTTCTGAACGGTTCGCTTACCGATTTCCCGAGACAATCTCCTTCGCCACGCCCCCCAACGGAGTGTGCATCGGTGCCGACGATCGGCCTTTTTTTCAGTTTCTCCCTTTCTTGCATCTTGGAGAGATCCCGCCCCCTTCGGCGCGGTTTTAATATTGTACTCGCGGTCCCGACCTCCCCCCCCCCCCCTTTCCCTTTTCCCTAGTGTCCCCTCCCGATATGAGCGAGCTATCTAACGCTCCGGATCTCTTCTTTACTTTTGTTGAGTTCAGAGATGCAGAGAGGGTCGTCGCGGCCCTCTCTCGCTCCTACACGAGGGTCGGGCACTTCTTTGGCTCCGCGCGTCCCTCTTTCAAGAGAAGGCGGTCCGCCCAAATCAGCCCCTTCTTCGCGGCGTCTTTGAGGAATATGAAGAGTCTGTTTTCCTTCCGCGCCGGGCCGATCTTTTGGGCTCTTTATCTGTCAATTCGACTCCCCGCGGTGGCAAAAGACGTCATGGCATTGTGGTTGATAAGACTTGGGTTCCCTCCACTGTTGCCCCACCCCCCCCTTCCTAAGTAAGTCGTCTTCCTATTAGTCCTTCCCCGTCTCTCTCATAGTTTTTGGGCTGTTTCCCCCCATCAGTGAGGCTAACCACAAGGTGTTCCCCCTACTCTTCGACTCAACGAACCCCTTGCAGAACGTTGATGTCTCCTGTCTCGCCCCATCAATCCGTTACGCTCGGCATTTGGACTATGCGTTTCCTATCTTTTCTGGAGCGTGAGTTCTGAGAAGTATGGTGGCTTTTTTCCCAACTGAACCAAAGACGCCCCCGGTTTTTTTCTTTTTTCCTTCGAGGCTCTTGAGAAGGGGTCTGCAGGGTAGATTTTTCCCCTCAAGTAGTTAGAGCTGCGCCACGCCCTCCCCCTATTTGTAAGTCCTCTTTCGTTTATAGTTCTTTTTCGAGGAGTAGAAAAAATGGCGCTTGGTTTTTCCCCCTTTTGTTCGCCATGATTCTTACCAGGCGTCTACATGAACTCTATCCACCCGTTCTTTGTGATGCCTCCCGTCGAATTTTTTTGTTTTCGATCAGCTCTTGCGGGTCCCGCTTCCAATTTTGTCGGCTTGGCTCGACCCTATGGACCCCTTCCCTGCCTGCTCCCTTACTCGACGATCTTCGACGTCGCCCGTACTATCGTACTCGCGACGGTCTGTTTGTCGATCTGAGAGATGTTTTTGAGGCGGCCGCCGAGATGTGTATATCCGTCGTCATGATTTTTGTACGACATTAGTGTTTCTTCTCTGGCTTTTTTCTGCAGAAGAATAGGAGGTCCTTCCTTTTCCACGCGGAATCCATTCACGTTCTCACCCTCCTCCGGCCCCTTCTT
>Ga0179593_1313717_pt1 | contig 10816 bp, 14 predicted proteins | sample CZODoug2_1_08_16_FD_185931 | JGI IMG/M metagenome (GOLD analysis project Ga0179593, IMG submission 185931) | Vadose zone soil fungal communities from Angelo Coast Range Reserve, California, USA - CZODoug2_1_08_16fungal (PacBio error correction) | ecosystem: Environmental > Terrestrial > Soil >... | reverse complement strand
TCTCCGTTGTGAGAAGCCATTTTAGACGTCAAATTCACCCCTTGTTCCTCCCTCTGTTTCTTTGATCCTTGCTCCCCCTCCCCCTCATGAACAACCCCCGTCAGATTTGTGCATGACTTCTGCCCTCTTTACTCGCTCACCGTCCTGCCTTCTGTTTTTCTGCAAGTATAGACCGTGGTATTGGGTTTTTCATTCGTCGAGTGTTTCTTCTTCTCCTCCTTCTTGCTCGTAACGTTGCCGGTTGATGGCGGAAGGTTCGCGTTTACATCCCCTCACGGCGCGCCCCCCCCACGCGAATGATTTTGCGTTCATTTCTTCTGACTCAATATTTCAGGAGACAATCTCTGTTTCTTTGACACCGCCCTGATCCAACCTCCTGCGTGCTACTTGGATTCTTTTCTTCCTTTCTCTTCTTCCTGATTGAAGATGTTTCAACGCTTAGCTTGCAGGTTCTCCCATCTGTCACGGCGAGATTATGGTCCTCTGTTGACATGCCTGACTTTTTCTGTCTTTTTAAGATTCTCTTAACGCTTCGCGCAGCCCATCCGGCGCCGGAAGTCTTCTTCTCTTCTTTTTCAATTTTTTTATATAACCTGCTTCTCTTTCTTTTCTTTCCTGCTTGTTTTTTCCCCTTTTTTTTTTCAGGGATGACTTTCTGGTTTTGAGGAGCTTACTCCTGAAGTTGTCTGATTAAGTCGACGTGACTGTGTGTAGATATTTGGACGACGTTTCCCAATGTCTTTTCCCTCTCTCCTCTACCTCTGGGCCGCGCTACTTGTAGTCATTTCGGGTTTTTGCCTGCCCATGCTTTTCTATTTCCCTGTTGAACTTCTTTCATGTCGTGCTTCCACCCTCACTATGCATGAGGGATTTTTTTTACATTGCGGTACCTGCTTTCTGTCTCCCCCATTTTTCGTGTGACGTCCTCCTTGGACTTATTCTCTTTTTCTCCCCAGAAGATTGACAGGTGCTGAATTGTTTATCTTTCATTTCTTCGCCTTGCGGTTTCAAGCGTAACTTTTCATCCCACCCCCGCTCGTTCTTCTTTTCTTTTTCTATGATGGCGGTGCCCGCCCGTTTCCTCTTGCCCCCTCCATTCCCTTCTTTTTCCAGCATTTTCCTTGGTTTATATTTCAAGTGTACTCCCCCGTTTCCGTTTGTGCTTTTCGAAAGTAGAACGCGCCCCAACATGGTTTCTTCCCGAGTTAGCATCCTTCTCTCCCCTTGTGCTCGTTTTTCTCATATCTCCTCCCGTCCTTCCAGACTGATTCACGACGATGCGAAGAAATGGGTTTTAACTGCACTCATATTCTCTGTTAACTGTTTCTATCTCGTAGTCATGCCATATACAGCAATTCCGGGTTTTTTCTTTTTTCTTTTTTTCCCCCTAACCAAGTTTATACCTTCAAGCTCACGTTCGTATCCTTTCCTTTTTTTTTGCCTAAGTGCGTAAGGTGCTTTTTTTCCCTTAAGGGTCATCTCTTTTTCTTACATCCAGGAAGAAGAAAGGGTTTAGCTTTTGGATGATCCACTTCTAGGCCTTTTCTTTCTTCCATCTTGTGTCCTGTCCTACATGTTCCCTCAGCCGCTCACTCTTTCCCTTCCCACTCTCTTTTGTTTTATTATGAACTTCTCCAAATTTGGCTCTTTTCTGCTCTTGTTATGATAAATCCAACCTCCAAAAGGCATTGGCTATCCAAGCGTTTATAGCGGTCCCCAAACCCTTTCTTCTCCTTTAGCCGCCTGTTTCAGCTTTTTAAAGTTTTGTTTCCTTCTTTCTTTCCTCTGTCCTTTGTTTCGGCTTATGAGTGGCACATCTCTTTCATCTCGTTGTTGCTCTGTCCCAAAGCAGAAGATTTCTAAGCCCTCCGCCAACTCAGGAATGCCGCACTACATTTATTCCCTTTCTTTTCCCTCACTGACTGATTTCTCTTTTTTTTCTTTCTCACCCGCTCCTTTTTGATTTGACTTCCTTCCCCCTCTGTATCAGCAACCATTCATTTTTCAGAGGTTGAATTGATCATACTGCCCTCTGTTTCCCATGCGCCCTCTCGTTCGGTCAGAATTTCATAAACAGCCCGTCGTCGTTTTTTTCTTTGGTCTTCTTTTTTTTCTAAAGTTCGCTTGCTTTTCTCCCAAAGTCATAGGCAATTACGTCCATACTTTCTCCCCACCGTAAAATTGAGATCTTTTTGGATAGAAAAAGATTGCCCTCTTCCCTTACTCTCGGGGGGGGGGGGGGGGGGGGGGTTTTTGGGTGGGGGGGGGGGGGGGGGGGGGGGGGGGGGGGTGGGGGGGGGTGTTGGGGGTTGTGTTTTTATTTGTGGTGGGGTGTGTGGTTGGGGGGTTTGGGGGGTGGGTTGGGGGTCCCTTTTTTTGTGGTTTGTTGGTGGATGGGGGGTTTTTTTTTGGTTGGGGGTTTTGGGTCGGGGTGTGGGGGGGGGGGGGGGGGGGGGAAAAAAAAAAAAAAAACCAAACAAAAAAAAAACACAAAAAACAACACACAAACAAAAAACAACCCCAAACCCCCCCCCCCCCACCCAAAAATCCCCCCCCCCAAAACCCAACAAACAACACCACCCCCCCCCCCCCAAAAAAAAAAAACAAAAAACAACAAAAACAAAACCCAAAAAAAAAACAAACCACCCCCCCCCCCCCCCCACCAAAACCCAAAAAACAAAGGGGGGGGGTGTTTTTGGGGGGGGGGGGGGGGGGGGGGGGGTGTGGGGGGGGTGGGGGGGGGGGGGGTTCAAACCAACCCCCCCCCCCCCAAACCCAAAAAACCCCACCCCCCCCAAAAAAAACAAAAAAAAAAAAAAAACCAACCACAACCAACCACCAAACCGGGGGGGGGGTGGGTTGGGGGGTTGGGGGGGGGGTGGGGGGGGGGGGTGGGGGGGTGGGGGGGGGGGTTTTTTCGTGTTTTTTTTTTTTTGGTTGTGGGGGTGTGGGGGGGGGGGGGTGGTGGTGGGGGGTGGGGGTTGTCGCGGGGGGTGTGGTGGGTGGGGGGGGGGGGGGGGGGGGGGGCGGGGGGGGGTGGGCGGGGGGGGGGGGGGGGGGGGGCGCGGGGGGGGGGGTTTTGGGGGGGGGGGGGGGGCGTGGGTGGTTGGGGTGGGTGGTTTGGGGGGGGGGGGGGGGGGGTGGGTGGGGTTGGGGGGGGGGGGGGTGGGGGGGCGGGGGGGTGGGGCGGGAGGGGGAGGGGGGTGGGGGGGGGGGGGGTGGTTTTTGGAGGGGGGGGGGGGTCCCACCACCAACCACCCCCACCCAAAAAAACCACAAACAAAAAAAACAACAAAACAACACCACAAAAAAAAAAAAAAACAAAAAAACAAAAAAAAAAAAAACAACACCTTTTTATAAACACAAACACACCCCACCCGTGGGGTAGGGGGGGGGGGGGCTTGGGGGGGGGTTGGGGGGGCAGGGGGGGGTGTGGTGGGTTGGGCCTGGGGGCGGTGGGGTTTTGTGGGGGGGGGTGGGGGGGGGGGGGGTGTTTTTTTGGGGGGGTGGGGTTCTGTTGTGGGTGGGGGGGGGAAAACAAAACCACAAAAAACACCACCTCCAAAAAAACTTTTGTTTTTCTTTTTTTTTTAAAAAAAAAAAAAACCAAAAACCAAAAACCAAAAACACCACCCACCCCCCCCCCCCCAAAAACCAACCCCCCACCCAACAAACCCCCACCCCCCCCCCCACCCCCCCCCCCCCCCCAACCCCAAACCAACAAACCCCCCCCCCCCCCCCCCCCCCCCAAACAACACAACACCAACAACCCCACAACCCCCCCCCCCCCCCCACAAACAAACCACCCAAACAACCCCCACCCCCCCCACCCACCCACAAAACCCCCACCCCCCCCGTTTAGTTGCTTTAAAGTTCATCGGAACATGATCGAGGGTTCCCTTCCCATTCTCACTCGTTCTTTCCGAGTGGACCGAGCCATGAAACCTGTTAGATTTTTTTCCCTTCCCCTACTCTTTTTGAGGAATTTCTTCAGCCCGTTCTTCTCCTGCCCCTGAGTGCCTTTTTCTATTTAATGTTGCAGTTTCATTCCTGCAATCTTTTCTACTTCCTTCTCACTGTTTTTGCGCTCTGCTGCATTGCCTCTCGATCTAAATTCGGATTGGGGTCTGGGTTGCCCACTTTTTCCCTTTTCCTCTTGCGAGCACTTCTGTTTGCCTCTTTTGGTATCATTCCTTTGAAGTATCCCTTCTTTTCAGGTCGAGAATCAGTCCGGCTTGTCACGGCCTCAATATGCCTTTTTTCTTCTTCCCCAGGCGCTTGTATTTCTCCTGGAACCCCGGCGTCTGTCGCGTTACTTCGATGACCCGCTTTTTTCCTTCTCCTCTTTGATCTTGTGGACTCCTTTTCGCTTTTCTTCCGCTATTCACGTCCACTGAGTCCCTTCCCCTTTCGTACGACCAGTGACAGCCATTGGCATGTGGGCCGTGTTTTTCTCTTATCGGATCAATCGACTCTACCTTCCTTCGGAGCAACAGCGTTTCCGCCACTATACTCGGGAGTACGCTTCCGTTCGACAAAATTCCCCCTATTGTTTTTGGACACGTAGTTCTATCTCCACAGATCTCCTGACTGCGGATTTTATCTTTTGCTTATCCCTTCCTCCCCCCAAGTCACCGAGACCCTTCCCTTATCCACCCTGGGCATCTCGGTTCAGGCTCGACTTTCCCCTTTTCCCCCCCCTCTACCAAGCCTTGCGTTTTCCTTTGCCGGATTTCCCATGTTTTGTACTCTTCCGATCTTTCTTCGATCCAATTTTCATGATCGGTCTCCTCTAAATCTTGACTTCCTATCTTTGTGCCGGTGCGAGCCGTCGTTTTCCCCCCTTTCCCCCTTTTCCCCCCAGATGCTCATATCCCTGATTCAGGCGGCCCATGCTTTCTTCCCAGGTCACTTTTTCACCCGGTTTTTTCTCCAAGTGGCTACGAGTTTGTCAGACTGAAGGCCTTTCCCTGCGGGCTAGAATATTCCCTTCTTCCTTCTTTTGCAGATTTCCGTTTTTCCGACTTCTACTCCCCGTTGGTCTCCGGAATTCCTCGCTATCCGAACGTCTCTTTTATTGAATGTTTTTTCTCGCGGCCTATAACGGCCTTTCCCTGCGCCATCGGACAGTTTTTATCGCTTTCCCTTTTTTTTCTCTCCCCGTTATCTGGGTAGACCTTCACCAAATCTTTACGTTTTTTTATAATGGGGTATTGGTGAATCTTTTCTTCTTCTTTCCTTTCCCCATTTTTTGCTTTGAGCTAATGGCTCTCCTCGTCTACTTCCTTCTTCTTCCCCTCCTTTTTTTGGTGATATATCGATTTCTAGCCCTTGGAGGACAACTCACAAAATGGGGCCACTAACTTCCCTTTACTTCTCCGATCACCCCCTACCAATTGAGAAAACCCGTTATTTTCCCCTTGACACATTTGACGGCCCCTTTTGCCTTCCTGCTTATTCTCTGGCGAGGTTTGACGACGTTATTCACGCGTTTTTGCGGTGTGACATTCGTCTCGTTTTCGCCGTTCGGATCGCGGATCCTTCCTCCCCCCGGTGCCGTTTCTTTGCTTCTTCGTCGACCCCTTTCTCCCCACCTCACTTTCTTTTTTCCTCTGCCCGCGTGATTTTTTTCCTTAAGGCCTCCATCTTTATGCACGTGATCAACGTGACACCAACGACCTGTTCCCCATCTCTTTCACCTCTCTTTTCTTTTTCGTTCCTCTCGAGCTGACGATTGTTCATTTCTCTGCACCTTTAAAATCTCCTTCTGGCGTATTAGGGCCTTGTGCAAGATTCATTGCCTTTTTCTTTTTCTCGGTTTCTTTTCGACTATCGGAGATTGCGCTTCTCAGGCGAAGGAGTATCTTCTTCCCCCTTTTTTCCTCTCCTTTTCTCCTGAGATGATTCAGATTTTTATTTGGCTTTTCTCGTTTACTTTTGTTGTTTCTGATGAGCTGATTGACGCAATATGAAGCTGGGTTTGTACTCTTTTTCTCGCGTTTGAGCTCTTTTTCCTCCTTTCCCACCACTTCCTTTGTACAGGAGAGACTAATCGCGGGGCGCAGCGATTCCTCCCCTGGTTCGTGTTTTGCGCCAGCTTTTGCTAGCATTTTTTGCGCTTTATCTTTCCTTCCTTCTAAACAAATGCACGGTCCGAACATGTCTTTTTTCTTTCTTTCCTTACTGTATAGCAGTGGTCTCAGTTTGGACGTGTCACTCTTTGTCCCCGCCGTTCCCTGGTCCCCTCCGATTCTCACTGGTGAATCTCTGCTTTTCCTGGTTTTACGTTCCTTTCCTTTGTTCCCATTAGTCCCCCCTTTCTCTTTTCTTGCTTTTTCAGCGTCTATAGTATAGGCGATTAAAGACGTGACTGCTGCTTCGCCTTACCCTTGCTTATTTGTATTTACTTTTTCGTTTACTTCTTTCCCTTTTGATTTGCTGGTCAACTCTCGCAGTAGCGCGCAAAGTTGAAAGCGATCCCCCCCACCTCCGCGATCGTTCCCCCCCCTCGGATCGAGTATCGCAAATCGGTCGCAGATTTTTATTCCACCTTTCCTTTCCAAGACGCCTCTGTTTTATTCTGCACTTTTTCCTCCCTTGAACGATGAGCTCCCCGTATCATCTTGCGATTTGCCGCCCCCCCTTCCTCCCCTCCGTTTCAACGTGCTCGTTCTTGCGAAAGTTATAACAGGGTTTCAATTGCATTTCTTTCTTCCTTCCCTTTTTTTCGGCTCTAGCCCAATCGGTTTACTTTTCTGAGATGTTGAACTCACCAATCCTTTTTTCATCGGACTCCTTTTCGTCAGTATTATTACCTTTTACAGACGGTTTAAGGGCTTCCAGCTTTTTCTTTTTTCCTCCTTCTAGGCCACTTTGTCGTTGTTCCATAGTTTCTACGTCTGCCTACATCGTTTTGTTAACTCTTTTCCTCCCTCCTCTTTTAAAATCACCCCCCTCAGCTGTTATCTTTTCCCCTCATTTTGCTTTCCGCTTGATAGGGCGTATGATCAATCCACCTGGACACACGGATTTTCTCGCCCTTTGGACGGTTTCAATTTTATAGCTCCTGCTGATATTGTCACTGTTTCGGAGTCGAGTGGAGCGCGGACAGTCTTTTCTGTCTTCTCTACACTCTATTGCGTTTAATTAATGATTCTTGTCAACGCTTCTGCTGTGGCACCATCTCTCTTTTACTCCTTTTTTTTTTTTCGATATTGTGCCCCTCCCAGAAGGTCGAAGAAATACTGAACGCAGGAATGGCAATTCCTCCCTCTCCATTTCCTTTCACCGTTTACCCTTGCATGCTTTCAGCCCTTTCACCCCTTTCTTCCTTTAGACCTTTCCCTCAACTCCTTTTATCGGGTGAACGGCGAGTCTTTCTTCCTTTCCCTAATTTTTTTCATACACCTCCGTAGTCGTGGTGGCCGGGATGGGACCACATTTCTCTCGTCTTTGGAACCCTACGAGTCTATTTTTCAGGTCCCCACTATTTAGCCCCGGCCCAACGTTAGGGCCACCTTTTTTTTGTCTCGAGGATAGACAAAAAGCTTGACCATTTTTACCTGGCTTTTCGTTTTTTGCCCGGCATTAGATTCCACTTATTAAAGTTCATCGGACTTTCCCTCCCCTCCTTTAACATTATCGCCAACTTTCTCGTGACATGTTTTTTTGCCTTTATATGTTTCGTCCATCCCGATCTCTTGTGCTTCATTTTTTTCCAGTTCCTGCTGAGGAATCATATGCAAGATGATTTCTTGCGCCTCTTTCGTCGTTGCCCCGTTATATCGTGCGTACTTCTTTTCCCCCTTAATCGTGTTCTGAGCTTTTCCCCCTATTCCGCTATTAAATGCGGATTTTTTTTCTTCTCGTAAGACATGGTGTTTGCTCTTCTACTGCTTTCCTTGCTCTTTTCCTCCTTTTTGAGATCTTGCCTCCCCGGTCCGAATTCGTTCTGGCCTGTGCCTCAGCACTTCTTTTTTTCATTCGCCTGACTATGAGCCGATCCCACGCAAGATCTTTCCAATTTTAGACTGGAAAAACCGGCTCCGTCGGTTACTCGACCTGAAGCCGGCTCTCAGCCCTCTCACATCTTTTTGTCTTTCCAAATGCTTATTAGACTTTTCACGTCCCCCTGTCTACCCCTTCTCCCGGGTATTTCAAACGACAAGTTTTTTTCAGTGCCCATAGCATTTTTTCCTTTTTTTTTTTGCCTCCTTTTCCCTTTTGATAATCGACTGCTATTGTCCTCGGAGGTCACAGTCTTTGGGGTTCCCCCCAACCCACCCCCCGCTCCTCTGGGGCGGATCTTTTCCCGCGTCTTATCCTGAAAAGGACCTTTTTCCTTCTTTTCTCTAAACAACGCTCCTTTACTCAAGACCCCTTCCGTACTTGCTTTCAAGTTTGTCTCCTCCCCTGATCATGAGACGCGCCTCCCACTCGGGTCATCATCGTGCTTCTCCCGGCCTTCATTTTCCGCTAAATGCAGTGCCGACGATACGCGCGTTTTTTCTCCTCCTTCCGTTCGATCTCCAGTGCGAGCCCCCTCGCAGGCATGATCGGTCCACCTCTTCCCCTCCTCTCTCCTTTTTCATCTCTTTCATTCCGTATCCTGTCTTTGTTTTCCCCCACATCTCCCCGTCTCGAGTATTTTCTTCTTTCCAAATTAGCGGCAGCTTTTTGATCGTTTTTTCCTTTTTTTTCACGTTATAGATTTGGTCCAGATGAAGGAATATTGAGCACCTCACGTTTCTCCCGATCCCTTCTTGCTTTCTCCGCTGAGTTTCTCTCCCTTGACAACCTTCTTTCGTCTTTTTCCATACGCGATCCGCAAGGCGAACCCCCGATACTCTTTTTCTTTTTCCTCTTTTATAACGGTTTTCAACTTCGCAATCGTTTTAAAAGATCGCCTTGTTGTTTCGCTCTTCCCCTCCCTTTGGTACGTCTGCCACCCTTAAGGTTTTTTCTTTGTACGGTATTTTTTTCCTCAGACGTTATTGACCCTTTTTGACTGTTTTCCCCCATCTTCTTTCCTCTTCCCCTTTGGTGGGTTTTCGGGAGATCGACGTTTTTCTTCCTTCTCCTCCCCTCCCCACTTTTTTCCAGAAATGTCTTCCGCTCCCCTTTCAACCCCCCCTTACCAATTGGAGGAACCAAACGTTCTTTTTTTTTTCACATGACGGCATCGCGATCAACGTCACGGCCCTCTTTTCCTTCTTTGCTAGGTTGCAGCCGTTTCGCTCTGGTCTTTTTTCGCGCCTTCGTTACTCCCTTTTTGTTTAGACTGTCGGATCGCTTTTATTCCGGCTTTTCCTGGCCTTTCGGTCGAAGGTTCGTCGAGACATGAAATGAGCCCCCCTCCCTCATTTTTTTTTTTTAATGGCCCGCGTGTGTTGCTAAATTATCCTTACCACCTCTGCTGCCTTTTGCGCCCCCCTTTTTCCCCCCGAATGTAAACAATTTCTTCCTGTGAAAGTTTATCAGTTTTTTTGAGAGTGAGCGGTGGTTGACTCTTGCGTTTCGGGCCGGCTCGGCAGCCGCTTGGCCCCCCGCTCTCTCTCTATACTCCTTGTGACTCCTTTTCATGTTTTCTTCGTACTTGGAACTTCCCTTCTGTTTTATCCGGAGAATTTTTCTTGGGAATGATGTTTAGAGCCCCCCTTCCTTTCTCTCCGTCTTGCTTTCCCCGCGTGGTGGATATGGACATCCGGTCTGGACTTTCTGGGTGTACTTGATGAGCTTTTATACACTCTTTCTCTTTGGTCCTTGAGTCAGTTCTGCGTTCTGATGTTTCTCGTTTCCCCCCTTGTCCTTTTCCTGTCTCTCTTTATATTTTCCTGAGATACTAGTATTAAGGCTTTTTGGTTTGGGAAAACTTTTTTTGCTACTAAGTCCGGAGCACGTCAGTGAACCGTTTTTTTGCCTTTTTTCTCCCCCATTGTGGGCCTACAGTTTTCGCTTTTTGTCCCACCTTTCGTTCTTTACTGTTTTTTTTTGCGGACCCTCCTTTCTAAGTTTTTTTTGTACTTCCTTCGATGTTTTAGTACAGACAGATCTCCTTTATCAGGTGCTGACTGAAGCCGGCTTCTTTTTATTGCTCCCTTGCTCGGTTTTATTTCTCACTTTTAAAGATCCTCGTTATAGCGTCTTCTGTCTATTCTTCTCTGGCTTTGAAAATCCCCGGACTGCTGTTATTACCCAGGTCTTCCTTTTCTCCCTCTTTTACTCTTTTCCAAGATACTAAATCGGTGGACACCAATCTGCAGTAGATCTGAAATTCAATCTCACCCACCTTCTCCTAGTATCTAAAATTCAGTCCCCCTCTCCTCTCGGCCCAAACCCTTCCTAAGAGATCAGGACACCGTTGATTTGACGCTAATTGACCTCACTACTTTGAGTTGAAAACTTGGAAATGTTCAACCTAAAGTTCTCGACCCCCCGTTTATTACTCCCTAGCTACAGTTCTTCGTCTACCATTAAGGACCCCTTCTGAGTAGTGCGAACGTAAAACACCTTTCCATTTTTCTGCCTTCTAATAAATATTGGATAGTAATGTAGTCCCCCTCGTGGTATTTCTTGTCTTTAAATAGTTTACTACTCTGCTCCTACATAGCTTCCTTCCTACTGCGGAAATGTTTTCCAAGCTTTTGCGATACGACTTCCGAGGCCCTTCAGTTGCCGTATGCATACTGGATTGTAACACTTCAACACCCCCTTCTCTCTATTTCATTCCTCCAGAACTTCGGTTCTTTTTCTTCCTCCCCATACATTTTTTTTTTTGCTTGAGGCCGTATGTCTAATGAGACATGATCAAAGTTTT
>Ga0179593_1275207_pt1 | contig 10816 bp, 6 predicted proteins | sample CZODoug2_1_08_16_FD_185931 | JGI IMG/M metagenome (GOLD analysis project Ga0179593, IMG submission 185931) | Vadose zone soil fungal communities from Angelo Coast Range Reserve, California, USA - CZODoug2_1_08_16fungal (PacBio error correction) | ecosystem: Environmental > Terrestrial > Soil >... | reverse complement strand
GCTTTGTCATTCCTGGCCTCACTTGATCCCTTTCCTCTTATTCCCCCTCCCTTTGTTTATGATTTGTGTTTGCGTTAGACCCTTTTTTTCCCCGTTTTTTCCTTAACCTGAAAAATTGACCCCCCCCTGCAATCCTTCTGTTGAACACCCCCTCTGCGTTCCTGTCCCCCTTCGTTTCGCCCCCACCCATATCCCTCCTGCTTTCCCCAAGCTCCCCCCCCCCTTCTTGACCCTTACAGATGCCAAGTCTTTTCTCTTCCAAAGGCCCACGGACGGTCGCCACACGATCCCCTCAGAGACTTTCCGTCCTTTTTTCTCACCCCCACCGACCCTTTCATTGACCGATCGTTTTTTCGTCTCGTTTGCTCACATCCCCCCGATTCCCTCCTGAACGTCCAAGTTACTTGCCATCCCTATTGTTTTTCTTCATTTTCTGCCCCTTTGGACTCATTTTCGGTCCCTCTCGTTCCCCATGCCCCGTTTCCCTGACGAATTACCCCCTCCCCCCGTGCCAAGGCCTGCCTCTAACGACCTAAGTGGAACTCTGTCTTTTGCCAAAAACCGTTGGGATGTTGTTTCCGTATTATTATTCGTTACCAGTCGCCAGCCCCGTTTTTTTCCTTTCTCGCCTGTGAAAAACTTATCTGGTCATTGCCTAATAAGCTGCTCGATGAACAGTTTGATGTGTCCCTTCCGGCGTTTGTTCTCATTTTCCCGCTTATTGATGTGAAAACCACCTTCGATGCGCGCACGATCTTTCTGTTCGCCGTCCGACCTTGTGTTTGAACTGCCCAACGGATAGCCTACCTTGTTTTCCGTGCTACGCGGAAACGTTCGGTGTCTCAGCTTACCCTTCCCCTTGCAACTCTCTGATATTAGTAGTTATGCCCCCCAGATTGCAAAACCTCCCTTGTGATAGCCTTGCGTTGCAGTCTATTTCTCCGCTTCCGTGTTTTTTCCGTCCCCCTCTACTTTTCTCTGTTTTTTTCCTTTCTGAGTGTGATGAAGGCGATTCCCGTACCTTTCAAGTTTCCAACCCCCCCCAAGTCGCCTCCCACCCTCCTCGAATTTTTTTTTTTTGTCTCCTCCTCCAGTCCAAAGAGGTGCTGTTTCTGAGCCCAAGTCTCTCAGGGCGTTCTTACCCCTTCTTTGTGAAGATGCCCATGTTGACTCCTCGGGAGGACCGAAAAGTGGCACGGTCCCAAAGAATTGTGGGGTCGGCTGAAAGTTGAAGTTCTGCGCATCTGCTGTTTTTTCCTCTCTCCTTTTTAGGTAAGGCAGGGCTCATTTACGTGAAGTTGCCGACTGTCCTAGATGCCCCACTTCTTCTCCCTTCCCCTATGGACTCTCCCCTCCCGCCCTTTTCAGTGTCCCTGTCGCCCATCGGTCCATTGCATTTCCACCACCTCTGCTCCGGTTCTTAACCTGGTGGCCCCGTCTGTTCCGGGTTCCCCGTAAAGGAATACCTTCTCTCTTCCCTTTCCACCGACTTACGACCTGCATTCGATTTTCTCTAAGCCCCCCGCACACCCACCCGCCCCTTCGCTGGTCCCTCCCCCCTCGAACTACGCCTTTTGATAATCCCTCCCGGGGTCGAGCTCTACAATCATAACCTTATACCCCCCCTTTCCCCTCCACTATTTTTCCCGGCCCCCCGATGCCGATGACTTTTCCCGGTAGACAAACCTAGAAATATAAGCATTGCTTTCGTCCAAAGCATTCGGTTATGTGTGTTCCGAAGTTTCCCTAATCTCCACCAAGTTTTCAGTTGTACAACACACCCTAGGTCATCCCAAACTTTGTTTCTTCTTTGTCCAATCAAAGCTATCGGGAGTTCTGTGGTGCGATTGTTGTACTGTCGCCCCTAAGTTTCTTTGATCGACTTCCTTTCCCCTTCCGGCCCTTTCTAACCCCCCGCCCCTTTTTCTTAGCACAGGGTCTGCCCCCTTTTAATCACTGACAGGGATGTACTCCCATATACTGCCCCTCCCAGATCCCTGTGTTTTCCGTAGTCAGGGGGTCCCCGGTGTCGCCCCGTAAGTTTTTCTACCCCTTACCAATTTGTCTTTAAGTCTCATCCCGCGCATTGCTCTTCTCAGCTCTCGTGCAGGTTTGTACATTGGGTTTGATCTTTCCTCCCGGGTTTACCTGGTTTGAACGAGACGGCCCTGTCTGTGACGGAAGGCGACTCCTTTTCCCGGTCGCCGAGTGAAGCCTCGTCTTTCTTCCCACCTGTCGATGAATTATAGTTTTGACCTTTGTAGTTTTTTTTAGGTTGACTATCGGGTTGCCCTTCCGTCAGTTATTCTTACACCGGGAGTAATCTTGCTGTACCTTGGCACTCTCCCTTTCTTCTTTTCCCCTACTCTAGTGTTCCTTCTAGAGATCTCCACATGAGAATCTAGTCCCTCTTTCCGGATCTCTTTTCCCTTCGCTGGGTCCGGAGAGCTTTTGGACCTAAAAGTCAAGCTATTGTTCTCTCCTTTAAGTATGTTTTCTGTGGTTTGATGTCCAGCGCGGCGTTGACCCGTTTCTTTGGCAGGTTTCCCCAGCTCGTTTTTCCCCTCTGTTTCCCCCTCCGGCCCCCCCTGCGACGTTTCTTACTTTGCCGCCAGTTTGATCACACCGCCATGCCGATTGGGCCTTTTTTTTTTTTAGGCGGCGCTGCCCCCTTAGTACATCGGTCCCCCCTTCTTGAGACACGACCGGATTTACGCCCCCACACCTTTATTTCTGTTCCTCTTCCTGGTGGGGGTTGCCCGAGTTCGAACCTCCTTTCTGGTAGTTTCCTTCCCATTTGCATCTGTCAATTTTTCTCTTCCCTTCCCCCCCCTCTCCCCCCGCTCAAGGGTATATATGGAAACGCTAGCGTTGGATACAGGTTATCTTCCCGAACATTGGCCTAAGAAACCGTTTCGTTTCCGCGTATGGATTCTGCCACAAACCTTTTTTCTTGAAAGATCCGTTTTATAATTTTCCCCGGCCCTCTTGGTGGCCCCCGGGACTGGACTGTACTTCAGTCCAGTCACCCCGAGCTACCGACTAGTGATCTGATCGCCAATATGGAAACCTTCCAGCGTCCTGCGACAGACATCTTCTATTTTTCTGTATCCTGAATGCACGACCGGATTATATCATGGTTTCCAGTATCGTATGCTTGCCGTCTGTCCGTTGAGAGCTCGCGGAGCTTCAAGTCTTGCCCTCTTCCCTCATAAGGAGTTTAAGAGATATGCGGTGATGTCAAGACGGACCCATGAGACAGGACCACCATGGAAATATACATTACGCCCGAAGAAAAACTGGGACCCTCGAGAGGAGCAGACGGGCTTGAAAGGCCATAAGAGAGACGGTAAGAGTAACGCAGCTCGAGTTGTGTTCTAGACCCTTCACGACAACGCCCTGTCTTGACAGTGATTGCCGATCACAACACTGTGAAGGGCACGCCAGTTTCTTTTGCTAACTCTCTTCTTTCTTCCCCTTCAATAAGACGGTTGTCGCGCGGTTCCCTCCCACTTCTTAGAAACTTACCCTTTAAGATTTCCAACAAGGGCGCATCTTCAATTCTCCTTCTTTTCTTGCCAGGCGCTTTCCCTCCGACTATAAGGGTGTCGTTCGTTGGTGATGTCCACGTTTTTCAGTGTCTTTAAGTGGCAGAGCTGACCGGTTGACGGGCTTTTCCCCCCCTGCCAAACACGCCTCACCCCCACTAACCGGTGATCTGCGGCCAATCATTCCCCTTGGCGACTTCTTTGTGATGGCCAGCAAGACCCTCGGTTTTAGTAGCCATCCTTTCTTTGTCCACTCAATAGGATATAGCCACGGATTTGCCCTAATGTACCAGCGTCAGCCTTGGTGTACCCCTTAGTGTTAGTGTCTCGGTTTTTTCTGTTTATTTTTTCCGAGACCGACCCCTTTTTACTCTCCCAACAATGTCTCCCGTGCTTTTTTAGGTACATCCGCAGGTGTTCCCCCTTGTGGCTTATTTTCGTTCAGATCGTTATGCGGCGATCATTTGCGCAGGCGGACTATGACCTGGCACGCCCAAGACTATTTCGCCAGACGAACCGTCGCGTGGACTATTCCCCTTCTTAATTTTTTCTACCCCTCCTTGCGAGCGATCCTCCCTAAGCCACACCCACTCCCTCTCCCTCCTACTGATAACTCTCATACACTACCCCCAGCCTTTACGACACGCGACGAGAGCTATGTTGGAAGGGTAATACTAGACATTCCTGACTAGCCCTTCGCCTTGTCATCAAATATCTTTTCTGTGTTCGGGTCACAACGAACCTGCTCTAGGTTTTTTTCAACAAGCTCTGAGTAGGAGTGCCCCGTAATTGAGCGTGAAGTCATGTGTGAGGGAGAGCCACTCGTTTAATGACAGAAGCTAAGAAGTGAGTCAGTTCCCTCCCGGTTAGGTGTCGTCGTCGAATGTCGAGTGATATGTTTCTCACACGCCGTTTCAAACCCTTCGGTTAAGTGTCTTGCTGGGATGCCTTCTCGGGCTAGCCAGACACCCGTCATGCGCGAATTTTGTGGAATGTTCAAACGCCTTACCCTAAGACGCGACATCCACCCCCCAAGCTTTTCTGCTTTTTGCTGTTCCAGAAAACCCCACGCTTTCTGTTCTTCTCACTTGGTCTTCGTTTTGACCGCTGAAAGTTACCCTTGTTCTTCATCCCCCACGAGACTCCCCCCCCCAAACTGTCATCTTTCGTTTTCCCCCTCGTCCTTCCAATATACCGGCCTCAATTGTTCGTCCTCTGGCGTTTTGGCCCCTTTCCTGGGTCAGTCCCCCTCTCGATCTTTACATTTTAAGGGCAGTTACCTCCCATTGAGGTCCTAATCTGGGACCTCCGAGAACTTACGTCATCATTAGGTATTCTTTTTTCCTTTTGTCCACCCGCCCACACTGCCTCTTGCCCACCCCCTCTCTCGATCTGCGTTGGTTCCCCCGTCCCTCTCGGAAGAGAACTCCTTCCAGATAACCTCCGTTTCAGAGGCTTGCGCGGCGGCCCCAATTTCCAGGCTGGTGTTGACCTTCCCCCGTAATGGTCCGCTGTCTTTCCCCCGCATACAGCTCCCTCCCCCCCAATTTCCCCTGTTATGGATACAGTTGACCCCTTTTTGCCCTTTCCCTTTTTCTATTATCATCGTGTGCCACGCCTCTAATTAGTCGTCCTGTATTATGCAGTTCGCCCGGATTGTGACTTATGTCGTTCCCAGAGGTACTGCACATTCGTTCCCACCTTTGGGCCACCCCTTTTAAAATTCCCCGTAATCGTCCCTTGGACTTTTTTGTTGACCCTTTCGGTGCGCTTTCCCCTGATGATTCGAATCCCTGACGGTCTGGCCCGATTGTGACTTGTTACTTGTGGCTGGCTTTGTTTTGGTTGGTGCCCGCCTTTTTCTTCGAAGTTTGACGCGTCCGTGGTTCCTCGCTGATCTTTCATTGTACGGTTTTCATTTATATGCGCGAGGTCTTCCCTGCCCGAGGCACCCCCGCGCCCCGACGCCCCCTTTCCCGTCACCGCCAGAAATCCTTCGCACCCCCCTTCCACATGCCCCCGCGTCCGCACGCGATTTCTTTTTTAATCTGGTCGTCTTTCTTTCGACCTGACTCCTCTTTTTCTTTTCCTTAATATATTGTTTTCACTTCCCCCCCGCACCGCCACCCGACCTTCCCCCCACCCCAACCCCCACCCACCCCCCCCACCCCCCCCCCCCCCCCCCCCCCCCCCCCCCCACCCCGCTTCTCTGATTTTTAATGCCCCTACCTCTGTGTTGGCTTTTTTTTTTTGTTTGTGGTCTTGAAAATTATTTTTTGTGTTTTTTTTCAGCAGAACAACTTTTCCGCATCCCCCCCGTTCCAACTGCCCCTGACCCCATGACTTCCCCGCCTCTTCATCCTGCAAGGACCCTTCCTTCACCCCGCCCCTCCCGCCGCTAAGGCCTTTCGATCCATCCCACTTTTTCCCCAATTGACCTCATCGTTTTTTCGCAGGGTCTCTTTTCCCCTATTTTCCCCCGTCCCGAAACGTCACGAAGTTCCCTGTGTTAATATATGATTTTTTTTTTCGTTTACTTGAACATGTGTGGCACTTTTACCGTGCTGGTCCGCTATCTTCCTCCCGCTCCCTTTACCGACATGACACGTCCGATATCGAGCACCGCGATCATCCCTCCGTAAGCTGTACGTTTCGTAAACCGTGTCTTCGCCCCCCAGTGGGATGTTGTGACGTGATTTATCCGATCTGTCCCCTTTTGGAATTGAGCTCCTGGGACCACCGACTGTGTTATATTCCCTGCACGAAGTTCCCTCGAAGAGAGATCTGCACACTCGGTTCTTAGTTCTACAGCATGATCAGGCCCCTTTTCACGTTGCTAATATTATCTCGTTTTCTACCCAATTGGCCAACCAAAGATCTCAGGACTCTCCGTCTGTCTCTATCCACCCCTCTTTTGTTCGACGCGTCCTGTGGATTGTGCGTTGGCGTGACAACTTCGTCTTCCCTCGTCCTTTAGGTTCCTTTCTCCCTTTCCACGGTTTTCGAGGTGCCCTCAAAGCGTTCTCCCGTTTTCAGAAATCTGCGGATGCTTTTGACAATTCTGTTTCAAACCGCCCTTTTGACTGTGTTTGGCATGGCGTTGCGTTCTCATGGCTCAGGCATGGGTGTTTTGATCGACGAACAGTGCAGCGTGTGTTTTTTCGTTGCGTTTGTGGAAGCGGTCCACATTACGGTCTTCCTTCAAGAGGTCCCCCAACATCTCGTTCTTGAAGTCAAAACTCATATCTTTCTTCCCCTTTTGCCCGAAAAGTGTGGTGAGGTCGGATGTAGGCGAAAGTGTATCGTTGTGTTCGTTTGTGGGAAGGAGTTTTGATTATGCCTACCCCCTTGGTCGCGCCGTTAAGATAAGGGGCGGTTGCAGTAAAGATGAGCTCCGATAAAAGCTGGACCATTACTACCTGTACGTGTCCTGATTAGGGTTGAGTTGAAAAAGCGGTGCCTGACTTCTGAGGACCTCTTTCCGCGAGGAAGGCTGACACTTTCGAAGAACTTTTTTTGGTACTTCGTTGACTTATTTCCCTTTATCTTGACCGTAGGCTGCCATATGGGTACTTAATGTGACTCAACCTTTCCTTCCCCCCCCTCTCCCTATGGACCTCAACTCAACGAAGGGGAAGTCTTTTCCTTTGTCACGCCAACTAGGTCCAACATTACGCTGCCTTTCAACCTCGCCTCTGCCACATCACCTCCCCCCTCTTCTGTCTTCTCTCACCGAGTCCTCTCTTTCGCTTTGTTACTACTCATTATAACCCGTCCTCGTCTTTTTTACCCTCCCCTGAGCAATTAGCCGTGGGCGCCCTTGTCCCCTGGATCTCCCCCCTGTTTCCCTCTCCCAAAGACCTCTCAAACCGCTTTTCTGTACCTATCAGTCCGTTGCCTGTATGTTATCGCTCCACCCCTTGAACGCTCGAGTTAACCACCTTCCCTTTCCCAACTAGTGTCCAATTCACGCCGCCCATCGATTGACTACTGGTCTCCACCACTACCCCCCCTCAGATAACCGCAACTACCCAAGTCAAATTTACTCGTTTAGTCTGACTTGGCCCAAGCCACACTGCTCATCCCTCATCTTCGCCCCCCAGGGGGGAAACCCCTGGTACCTCCCATCCAACCTCCCACTACTAGGCTTTGCTAGTTTTTATACTCTATCTCTCCTTTCCTCCTTTTCACCCCCCTAGGTAACCCTCCCCTAGTACGCTACCTTTTCTTCGCGACTTCCGTCACGATTTTTTTCCACCCTCGGTGGCTGATTTCCCCGCGCTTCCCCCCAACCCCCCAGTGGCGTGACCTCACATCAAGTCACTTCGAGTTGCCCTATAATTCTTGTCTGCCTCCTAATTTAACAGGCAGTGGCTTGGAAAACCCCCCCCCTTGCATTTGACCCCTGCACCTTTGGCTTTCGATATTTGGTCTCTCTATTTTTTAGTTGCATGGGTATCGGAGTACGACGCCGAGTGGTTAAGCGTACGGACCACCTTTTTTAACGGGTTTAGACCCTGCCTCTGCCACTTACCGAATCCTTTTTTACAGTCCCATTCAAAAGTCAAGAGACTAGGTATCTTTAGTCCGAAGTGCTCGCGTCAGCAAGTAAGGGTTATACTGTTGAGTGCTAATCGAGACCTCCTGTCTACCCCAACCCGCGTGGCTTCTGTAATGGTTTTGTTTGCCATCCCCATCGCGTCTTCCGGGTGAAAATTTTGGCGACTTTCCAGGTTGATCTCAAACACACCATCTAGGATCCTTTTTTCTTACTCTCCACCCCAAGTTAGGTTCGGATACCAGTAATCCGTGCCTCTTGCGCAATATTAGGTTACTGCCTTTTTACATGTGGTCTTTTTACGAATTTTGTTCCAATTTCCCCTGACTTGGTTTTGACTTCCCGGACGCGACACCCTGGCCCCCATCGCCTGTTTCCTTTACAGGAGTCGTGATTTGAGTTTGGTTGTGTCCCCACCTTCTCTTAATCCCAGGGCTTGCCTTCTGTTGGCTTGGCTTCTCCTTCTCCTTTGGTTACTGAGATGTTTTCGATTGGACCGGCTATCCCTTTCCACGGATCTTTAGAGTTGGGCTTTACCTCTTTCCCCCCGTACGCTCAGGAAGGATTGAAATGCCCTCTCTTTGGTATGCTCAATGACGTGCGCATGAGACTCCCGTTTCCTATTATCCCGCCGACCCCTTTCCGTCCAGGAGTTTTTCTTGCGAACGCCTTTTGCCTTGAAAATAGTGCGTTAAGTCTTTCCTTTTTTCAGATTTGGGTATGTACCTCTCTCATGGGCCACTTACCCTTTTTGTACAACTGAGGGTGGACAATCGAGGTCCTCGCGCGTTTTTTGGTACTGAGGGTTTCAGTCATTCCCGACATACAGTCACTCTAAAGGCTTTCTGTGGCAAATTTTACGCAAGAGACCCTCTTTAGGGCCCGATTATGACTGAGTTCTGTTGAAATGAACTGCTCAATGTACTCTCTTGGTCATATGTATTCAAGATATGTATTACGCAAACTATTTGTCCTTAACCGTTTGTTGTGATGTAGTTTGAGTAGAGGGGTCGGGTGTCTCCTTAGGCGTTCTGACGCCTCCCTACCTTCCCAGGTGGGTAAGTCTCTCCCAGGGGACGTCCTCTCCTCGTGAGAAGTGACAGACCGGCCGCCTCCGCGGCAATGGTGATACACTTGTAAACATCTTTTCGTCTATTGTGCTACGCTGTGCCCTCCCGGCCTCCTTGTTATAATAGTTACGTTAGCGGGGCCTCTCTGTCTTTCACAACCTTTTGACGCGCCTAGAATTGCCCCCACCCCCGTTTCTTGTTTAGCACAAATTCATCCGCAAGGGCTTCCCCAAGAGATGTCAAAGAAATATTGCGAGAACCTCTCCGAGCCATAGGCCCTCTGGTGTACAGCGCTTTCAAAGATAATCCTCGCAAACCAACGATCGAGTTCCGACGCGAGAGGGCGCTGAGTTTTTTCATAAAGTCTAGACTTTAATGTCCTTATTCGGAATCCTCCAGCGCTGCCTGGAGAAAGGCGATCTTCGGAAGTTTCCTGCAATCTTTCATCAAGTTGTCAGACTCCGAAAGTAGATCCTCCCCCACTCCGGTGCAAATCCGATTGCAAACGAAAAATGGATCACAGTCCCGGTTGCTGGGTATGATTCGGTGCGTAACAGGCCACGACCGAGCCTCCCGCTCAAATCGTTTTTGTCTAGCGGTCATCCTCTAACTAGTTAATGCCCCTTCAGGCTAGCAAACAAAAACATTTTAACCTTTTTTCACCTCTGCCTCTCTTTCATTTTTCCTAAGATCTTAGAGATTCCCCTAACTTCACTAAGAATGTGTGTCGCGCTTTTTTTGCAAGGAACATTTCTCCCCCGTTACCCATCTAGTCACCCCCGTATGCGGTTCGAAGTTCAACTCCAGGTCCTGTTTTCGGTAGCTCCCCGCTTGGACCCTTCCTTCTCTCGCCTTGTTTTTCGGGTTTGATTTTCGCCAAAGTGGCCCGTTCGTTTTTTCTGTTTTTTTCGTATCTACACTTTGGAACCGGTTCCTTACACCCCCCCCCCCCACCCCGTGACCCCCAAATCGGCTTCCCCACCCCCCGGAGCGATGAGGCCCAGCCACGCCCGTACCAGTGTTCTTAACGTTCCGGGGTTTGCCCAACTTCACTTCCGGGTATTATTATGAACCCCCTTCCCTCGTCATTGTTTTAAGACTTCATATTCGTTCCGTGGCCTTTTTTGAAATTTTCTGCCACCATTCTTTCTCGTCAGGGACGTGTATTCCCCTGTTGTGTCTTCCCTATTGGTCTTTTTTTTCTTTTTGTGTGTTCGATTTTTTTTTTTTTTTTTTTGATGCTCTTTTACTTTACTGCCGTGGACACATCAAACATGGCCGTTCTCTTTCATGCCCCCCTACGAATGTGTGTTGGGTTGGCGTTCCTCAAGTTCCCTAGTTTAGTTTTTTTCTCGGTAGGGACCCCTACGCCGATCTAGCCGTAGGGCATTTTCGGTGATCTCCCGTTGCATTCCATAGGCAGGGTTCATTGCCCTTTGTTCCTGGTGTTTATGAAATGCATCTTCAAGAGGTGACCAGTCCCACTCATGAACATTTCGTGTTCCTTCTATTGCCATTCTCCTAGAAGTGGATCTTCAGTCCCTTCCTTAAAAATAGGTTCAACGAGAAGACGGTCTTCTTCACCCTCGTTGACGGTTGGCGAGGCAGGCATCTGGAAGGATCCGGAGAATAGTTTTCGC
>Ga0179593_1240336_pt1 | contig 10816 bp, 13 predicted proteins | sample CZODoug2_1_08_16_FD_185931 | JGI IMG/M metagenome (GOLD analysis project Ga0179593, IMG submission 185931) | Vadose zone soil fungal communities from Angelo Coast Range Reserve, California, USA - CZODoug2_1_08_16fungal (PacBio error correction) | ecosystem: Environmental > Terrestrial > Soil >... | reverse complement strand
TTCTAGATAGCCCTTATCTCCGGCGGTGGGACTTTCCCCCTCGACACAAATTGTTTCTTCCCCCTCCCCCTTCCCCCTTCTTTACCGAGTTTCCCCTTTAGAACCGGATGTAGTCGTGTGTTGACGTCCCCGGACGGTGCCCCCCAGAAGTGGCGTGACCTGACCCTCTTGACCTATCTAGTTGATTCTGATTATGTTTTATTTTAACCCAAAGTATTTTTGCTGACTTCATGGACCCTTTTTTTTGATAGAGGATTACCTGATTTTTTGTTCCTAGGCCGATCCTCTTTTCCCTTTTTGAGAAGTTGTGCCCTCAACAAGGGTTCTTTCGGCATCACAACCGTGGGCTGGTTGTGTGGCTTAAAACCCGGTTCTGGCGGTTCCCGTTTCAAACACCCCGACCCTCGTCCGAGCACACCCCCCCCCCCTCCCCCTTTGGTGTGGAGCCCGCCAAGGCGATCCTTTGGGTTCACGCAAAACACTAACCCTTCCCTTGGACGGTTCCCTTTTTGAATTTTTTTCCCCAAGTCCGTGATCCCCCTGGTCCAAATGTTCTTGTCTTCCGGGCCTCTCGTGGGTGTCCGTCCCTTTTCATCGACTCTGCGTGGACAGAGAAACATTTTCCCCCACCGTTAAACTTTCTGTTAAGATCTTCACAATGACCGGGGCTGTGTATTCCCCCCCCCCCTTTCTTTCCTTTTTGAAAACGTTCTTTTATTTCTGGTTCAATGTTGATTGAAGTTATGGGATTCGGCTCAATTTGGTATGACGAATCCAGACAACCCCCTCCCAGGAGAACCCCCTCTTTTTTGCAGGTTACCCCTTCTTTTCCCCCCCCCCTCAAATGACCTCGACCTTTTTGACAGAGGGCGGCAGTCTTGTGCAGTTTTTTTTGCTCATCAAGACTACTGTTTTCCATTCCCCATGCCTTCTTGAGGCTTTTTTGGCCCCTTTGTGTACTGCTTTTTCCCTGCCTCCCCAGAGCCGTTTGACTTTGTTCTTCCGGTGGTTTAGAAAACCAAACCCTTTGAGGATTGACGAGCGCCTTCCTCACCCTTCACCGCCCAAAACATGAATCTTCCTTTATCTGATGTTCTTCTTTTCCTTGTCTTCTTCTTACCCCTAGGTCGGTCGAGTGAGTGTCTAAGAGAATGGGCTCTTTTTTGGATTTCTCCAGAAACCCCCCCTCTTCCGTGGGACGTCTTTTCCCCCCCCCCATGTCCAAAAGAAGGCTGTATGGCCGGTTACTCTGTTTGGTGGGGCGGACTTTCCCTTGTTTTTTCCTTTGGGGTGGAAGTTCTCCTCTCTTTTTGTGTTTTGTGTCCTTACCTTTGCCATAGGCGATGGTCAGTAGTGGGTATTTACAATCGAAGTTTCGCTCTGGGAGATCCTTCCCACTTTGGTGATTTACTTTTAGTTCTCCCGGTATGTGGCCCCAATGAGTGTCTCTCTACCCCTTTTTCTTCTCCTAAAGGGCGCAAACCCCAGGCATTTGCGTCTCTTTTTCCCGGTGTCCGTTTCAACAGCCCCGATGCTCCTTCCACTTTTAACTCCGTGCCGCCGTCCATTCTTAAAGCTTCCCCTCTCACCACTTGGGCCATGGGAAGGCCTTCTTTATTCTCCTCCTCCTGGGTTTTTCGCTTCTGGAGAATCATCCTTTTGGTTCCTACTGTTTTCGTTACGAATTGGAGCGGCTGTTTTTCTTTTTCTGAAAAATCTGTTGAGTTTTTTTTCCGACTCTTTCCTCCTCAAATTGCGTTTCCCTGAAGTGAACCCTTTAGTCGTTTCGTTTGGTTCCGTCCCCCCCCTGCTCCCTTACAGGCCTCCAGGGTTGTATCCCTGTTCTCACGTTCCCCTTTTCGTGGCCAGGGCCCCGATTTTGGCTTGTGCGTGCAATTTTTTGTCTTTCCCCGGTTTCTGTTTTCTGTTTGTTTTACGTTTCCCTGGGCTGAGGCGAACCCTTGTTGTTATTTTGTTTTGATCCGTTGACTCTACGTTGACAACCGGTCACCCCCCCTTTTTTTTTTCGCTGCAGGCGCTTTTCTGTACCCTCCCTGGATTCCTACGGGCACCCCCCGGTGTAGTTTTTCTTGCCCCCCGTTAGGTTCCTGCTTCTATCTGGTAGGTCACCCCCTTTCCGTCTGGGCACCGCCCATCTTTTTTGTCTCAGACCTGTTCTTTTTGCCCTTTCTTTGCCCGGTGATCGTCTGCCTCGGTGTCCCGCCACTGAGTTCACCTTGCGCACCCTTTGCATGTGTTCCCCCCAGTGGAGGGACACTGAATGCAGAGATTTCTGCCTTCGTGCTATCTTTACAGCCCGGTATTCATACTTGCCGTGATTTGAACGGAAGGCCGAGGCTGCGCCCCCCATCAATGTTCCCAAGTCGGGGGGGACCCCTCCCCCTATCCAAGCCTACAGTTTTTGGAGCCCCAGTCCTTTTTTTCCTCCACCCCCGTCTTTTTAAGTGACAGCGCGCTGTGAGTTGTAGGCCCTCCCAGTTGACCACTGAGGATTCTTGGCTTGCTGTGTTTTTCCCAGGCCTGGCAATGCTCGGGACACTCCCCGGTAGATTGGCAGTGTGCTGTGTTTTTTGCACTTGACCTGCCTCTGGCGATTTTCCCCTTCCCCCCCCTTGTCCTTCCCTACGGGTGAATAACGTTAAGCACCCCCTTTCTTTTCCCAAAAGCGGGTTTTTTCAAGCGACATGGCGTAGAGTGGTGGTGACCCATCCAGGGCCTAGTCCTTTGCTGTTTCCCGGTGGTTCCTTCCCCCTCTTTGGGGGAGCTTCCAGAGCGACGTAACCAGTAGTTTTTTTTATTTTTTTCTTTTTGCCCCTACATTTTTCGAGTACAGCCCCCTTTCCTCTTCTCTTTTTACGCACTTGGGGTGCCGCCATCCAAATGAAGGTTTGGTAGTAATGTGACGGTCGTGTAGTCGGCTCAATGTTCGCTCGATTTCCCCCAGTTGCCTTTTTTGGAGTTACCTCCAGCTGTTCCGCAGACATTCCTGAGTCGTGTGCTTGGGGGAGTTTGTCACTTTTTTTTTTTTTCACGAGTGCCCTTTGCTTTTCACCCCAACAACGCCCCTCCTCTTCCCCGTTGGGAACCGGACCGGTTCATTCCCCACAACCTTTGCTCGTGATGATGGATTCGGGTGAGCTGCGGTTTTTGCAACTTTTCCCCAACGTTGAGGCACTCCTTCTTCTGGGTCGTGTTTTTTCGCGGGCACAAGTTTTTTTTTCAGCCCCCCCTTTCTGTTGTCTTCCTCCACCCGTCAAACCCCTGCTCATGTCTCCCCCCCTTCGTTTTTTTTGTAGATCACCCTCAGTGTTCCCCTTCCTCGTTTCCCACAGCCCACGCCCCTTTCCTTTGCGATTTAGGGCATTCAGAAACCCCTCTTTTCCCCCCCCTACTGGCGACTTTATTCCCCCGCTCCCCTTCCTCCTCCCCTGGGAGAACGATAGGGTTGTTCCTCCTTGCGTGTTGAGATTACCTTTCCGTCTTGGACCTGAGGCCTCTTTGACTTAAATGACCCTCCCCACAATGGAACGCCGAGACCTCCCCCAGGCCGTAATATCTATCTCCCCCTCCGCCCTCCCCCATTTTGTTGGTGTTTTAGAGAGGACTAATTCTACGCGCCCCCCTGGTTCGGTTTTTTTTCCTTTTTGGCTTATTTCTTTTGTGCTTGTTAATGGGACATTAACGTAACCCGTCCTTCAGGGACCCCCCTCCCTTTACCTGTATGGTGTTTATGTTTTTCACGCACTTCCCAGGGGAGCCGTCTCCGGCGTTGAATTTTCGGTCCAGTCGTGATACTCTTCATTGGTTGCTGGACTTTTCGTCTAGCCCCCCTGTGATTCTCTTGTCAATTCCCGTCACCCATTACAAACAACTCTTTCTGTTTTGTTCGTCCCTATGTGCAGCACCAGGTTACCTCGATCCCAATTTTAGGGGTGTTTAAGGGCTTCGCTTGTTCTGTGGTTAGATTTTCCTGGGTTCCTATTACCAAATTTTTGGCCCCCCTCCTCCCCAGTCTAAGTAAATCATTTAATTTATCAAAGGGGACCGTGGTTGCCAGATATTCACCCAACTCTTCTAGCGATAGTTGGATTTCGGTTCCTTCATTTAAAGCTTACGGTTTTTTTTTCGAGGTTCTTACGGCCTTTATCAGTGGTTTGGGTGCTCCGCCATTCTTTTGTGTGTTGTGTTGTCCCAAATCAACTTTACTAGTTGAGCCATCTTCCGTCCCCGATCTGAATTTTCCTTTTCTCAAATTTAGTTATCCCTTGAACACATTTGTATTTGGATTGCCCGAAACGCTGTTTTTCTCCCCCCTGTTTGATTTTTTAAAACCTTACCCTTCCACCATTCGGCCCCCCCGCCCTTTAGAGACAGGCGCAACCCAAATGTTCTTTGATGTAACGGACTCTCCCCCCCCTTTTCGTCGTCAGTCCCCAAAAGGACGGTAGTCTTGTTTCTCTCAGTCGCGCAACAATTAGTTAGTTTCCTCCCCACGGCCCGTAAAGGGACTGTCACGGTTACGTGGTTCTCGTCCTTTTTTTCCCTTGTTTCCCGAGACCGAGACAACTCTGAGTGTGGTGGACCCTGTGGCTTACAAGTTTCTTTCTAGTGGTCCCCTATCAATTGCCGAGTTGCCAGGTGGTCGTCCAGCGCCCCTTCCCCCCCCTGCTTGGCCGGATGTCCGGATGTTCCCTGGGCTCTTTTTTTTTTTTGTTTGGCGAGCAACCCTTTTTCCTTATACCGTCACGCCGTGGTCCACATTTTCACTCGCATAGCGGGCGTTCACCAGGTGTCTCTTAGCTGTTGAGTGCTTTAGTTGAGGACGGTGTCTGGTGGCTCCCTTGGATTGAGATGGGCGCTTTTGCTTGTTTCCCCCCCCCCTTTCTGTTCCCCAGGTTTTGTTTTTCGTGCCCTTCGGTCTTTCAACTTTCCCCCCCCCCTTCCTGTTTTTTTTGTCAACTGTTAGGGCCCGCTCAAGAAGCCCCCCCCTCTTGGTACTACGCGATCCCCCAGGTCCCGCATCCATTTCCACTTTTGCTCCAAAGTTCTCGACTTTTGGACCCCTCGCGCGTCGCCCCCTCTTTTCCCCCTTTCGCCCGGAGCCCACAGCTTTTCCGTGTTGGCGCATGCCCAACCTCGTTTTTTCTTAAATGGAAGGACGTACGTTTTAACAGTACCTGGTGTGCCCCCTTACCGGTGCCTGGGCCCTGCGCGACGTCCCCCCTTCCACTCGTATTTAAAGACGACTTTCCTTTCCTGTGACTTGCAGGCTGGCATCCGCCACTCCTATTATCCAGTTCTCCCCCGTTGCATCCAGCAGTTTCCCCCTCCTTTTAGCCACTCCTGTTTTTACAGTGAGTTGCTGCCCAGAGCCGCCTCTTACCACCACTAACGTTTCCCTGGTCCGGGAGTCCTTGCCGCCCTTCTCAACACCACTTTGTTCCCATGCGGCCTTTTTTCCTATCTACTTTTTTGTCGTTCCCCCAGTGCGGCCAAATCAGATGTACCCCCAAAAAGGGTTGTTTTTTGTGGGTTTGTGTTTTCGAACCTCCCTCACGGCTCTGCACGAATCGGATCCTTTCCCTCCCCCCCGACTTGAGGGAAGTAGCTCGGGCTTGGGTTTTCTTTCTTTAGGTGTGTTCCTGTCATTTGTCCTCGCGGCATTAATAGTGTACCCTTTCACTACTATTTTGTCCTTCCAGCTTTGGCCGGGCTCACTTGAACCAGTGTTTTGCTTTGCCGGGGCTTTGCCCATGAGTCACGGCACATGCGCAAAGTGGGTTTTCCTAACTTCTTTTCTCTTTTCCCTTTGATACACTCCTTGTTCCCAGCCGGTGTACTTTCCCCACCACCCCCCCCCAATAGCCCGTTGACTCTTTTCAGAGCCGAGTCGGTTTTTACCCCACATGTCCCCCATCAAGGTTCAGGTTTAGTGGAAAAAAACAACCCATACCCTGACCTGTTTTTTTTGACCGTATTATTGTTTTTCCACCCATACCCTCCCTTTTCCCCCGGGCCCCGTTAACCCCCCCTAGTCACGTCCATCGCCGCTTGTTTTAGTTGTGTTTTCCCATCGTAAACACGGTTCACCCCTGTCGTTACCTTCCCAACTCTTCCAACATTCGCTTGTCTCCTTGCTTCATCTCCCCCCGACCCGATTGCTCCGCCCAGACGAATTTGTCCCCCCAACCCCCTCCTCCTTTCTCATTCGACCCCAGTGCCGATTCATTTGTTTCTGTCACTTTCCCTTCCTTGAAGAGTCCGATCCATTATTTTGTCCCTGTGTTCAAATCTCGGCTGTCTGTACCTTTTTGGATAGTAATTCAACTTTCCCCCCGCCCCCAGGTTCTGAGTTCTTTCAAGTTTCTTGGATGGCGTTGTCCCCCTCATTCTGATTGATCTTTTTGAGATAATGCATCATGTATGGAGGTTTCAGGGGTCGGTTGTCGTTGGTGACCACGGTTTTGCGCTTTCAAGGGTCCACCCAGATGTTTGCGCTGTCCCTTTTTCTGCCGTGAGTTTGTTTTGTGCTTTGATCGTCCACTGTCTTCGAGTGTATTCTCGGACATTAATGGCCCCGCTGATCCCATCTTTCCCCCCTCCCTTCTTTTTTTCCCCGCCGGGTCCCCGATTCCCCTCATCCTTTCCTGGATGTGTTCGGGTGTTTCCTCGTCTCTCAGCAGAGACCTTTAAAGCCCCCCTGATGTGCTGTCCCTTTTTGCCCTTTTTAAACTTGGCCCCTGTGGTGGGCCGTTGTTTCGAATGAACTCCTTGAACATGAGGTCTCCCTTCTTTTCATTTTCTTTTTGTATCCCACTTTTTATTTGTCGCTTGGATTTTCTCCCCCCAAGATCTGGGTGGTTTTTTCTTTGAATTCGAAGCGGTATGGTGCGAGCCCAGGTATCAGCCCGTTCCCCCCCCCTTTTTTGCAGCCGCCACTAAATTTTTTTTTTTTTTGTTGCCAGGCCCACGCCCCTCCCCCCCTTTTTGGTCGGCACCGGCTCCAGGTTCTTAGTAACGCTGCTCTTCTTACTAGTGTCACCCCCACATTATCATGGTTTCTCTCTACGCACCAAGGCTCGGCCCTATGAATGTCTTTCTCCCCCACATCTTTAATATAAACTACAACAGATTACCCATGTTTCCCGTGACTTTCTCGTCCAGCTCTTAGTTTCTTACACGGCGGGTTCTTCTTCCCCATTTCCCCTAATGCCGTCCCTACCAAACCATTGTCCCCTTTTTCAATCGGTGAATCCGGGAAAGACGTGAGGTGTCCCTTCTTTTCCAGTTCGTCCGTGCACTCCCGTCGCACGGTATGTCCATCGGTTGTTCATCCCCCCTTTTTCCTACTCCTCGTTTGTCGTTTTTTTTTTTTGGTTCAGTGAGAGGTGCTCCGCTTCTCCCGGCTGCTTCGGTCAATTGCCCTCTCGAAATTGCCATTAAATTACGTCTTTTCAACAGGGCATGGTGTCATGTAGGTTCGGTTCTGTGTGAACGCACCCCCTTCCCCTTTTTTCTCTTCCCTTTGACGATGGGAAACCGACCCCCCCGCAGAGGACTTTGATTTATGTTTATTTTTAACCAATCAGTATTTGTTGATTGCCGTCAATTCTGGACACGGTTCTCGTTTTTCCAATGTCGTGTGTTTTTTGAAAGCTTGTTGCCGTGTAGCGAGCGGCGTCCTGAGCTTGTTGTCCCCTCCCCCCCCCCCTTTTGCTGGCCGGTTTTGTTCAACCCTTTTTTATTTCGTCTTCCCCCCACAGGGGCTTGCGGCTACCGCGTCTCCACCACGACTTTTGTTTTGCCAAAAACTCTTCTGTCTCCCCTCCACAACGGCAGACCTCGGGCCTGGTCTACGAACCCCCCCCCCCCCTTCCTTTTTCCTTTTTTTCCGCAGGTAAGGTCCCTTCTTCCCCTTCCCAGGTCCCTGGCCACTGCGTTGCTAGAGGGTCGGCCCATGTCTTATAAGTCCTCCTCCCCCTACCTTATGCAACTCCCCGTAAGCTTTCGGAGCTTTTTTTTCCCCTTTCCTGCTGATCCAAGGCTGGTTGATTTTTGATACGCGTTGGTCATGAAGGTCTGTTCGCGACGTTTCCGCCAATTGGCTGACCCCGATTTTAAAGTGTTCCCCCCAACCCTCCTTCCTGATTTTTTGCCCTCGGTCGTGTCTTGCCGGTTTATGCCCCCCCTCCCCCTGACCCTTCCATTGCCGCGTGGCCCCGCGATGTTGCTCCTCATATTGGTCCTCCCAGAGCCTGGGGCCTAAGTTAGCAGATGAAACGTCTTCGCCTCACCCGTCTAGGCAGTGCGGGAAAAAATGAATGTTTCTCCCCCCTCTCCCTGGCGACAGTCCGCCCACAGTGAAATCTTCCCTTGTTTTCCTCTTAGGTCTTCGTGGTTTTGCGGCTCTGTGCGAATCACTTTTCTTCCCTGCTTCGTTGCATTCTCTGACTCTGAGTTCAATGGTCAGTCTGGAGACGTTTCCCTTTTCCCTTGACGACTTTTGAGGAATAGTCCACCAGCATAAACACGCTTGGCGTGTGTGACTTGGTTCTTGTGTTGGCGGTCCTTTTCTATGTTTCTGAGGTGTATAGGTTTTGGCTTCTGTTTGGGGTTGGTTTTTCCCCCTTCCCTTTTTGAGACGAGGTGCGATCCCCTTTTTCTCCTTCCTTGTATGATCAAACCCCGGTGTTCCCTATTGTTCGTTTTTCTTGACCCTGACATGGCTGTCACCCCCTTTTTTTTCCTTTTGGGAAATCGAGAAAAGGCACGTTTGCCCCCCCCTTTCAAAAAATTTGTTTTTTGCGTCTCTTGGCCCCCGGTGAGCCCGTCCCTCGCTGTTTGGGTCCGCCATACCCTCCTTGTTTCGTCCATTCCTTCTAATGCCGGCATCGAACCGTCCTTATTTTTTCCAATGGGAGGCCTTTTAGGTTTTTTGCCCACTTCCTTCAATGGGGTTTTGGCCGGAGTTCTAATCTCTGGTATTCCCCGTTAGGTCCTCCTGGACCTGGTTGATGTGCTTTTGCTGCCTCCCCCCCCTGATTCCCGACCATTTTCCCCTCCTCCTTGAAGTATTTACACATGGTTCTGACTCTCTCGGACCTTTTTTGTCCCATGGTGTGTCCCCTGAGTTCGGTCGGGCGCCTCCTTTCGTCAGGTCTTTTGCCTTTGCTGTTGCCGGCGTGTTTTTTTTTTTTTTTTTTTTTCCCCCGTTGGGAGAAGCCTGCTCTGGTTTCCCCTTTTCTTTTAACACGAGCAGACCTGGGACCCATTGACCCTGCCTGACGGTATAGTTTGAAACCTTGCGTCAGCATGGGCCCTCCCGTAGTGTTTTCCCCCCCTTTGCGCTTTTTGGTATTTCCTTTCCTTTTCGGAAATACTTCAGGTTCTCCGAACGGAACACCAGCTTGGGAACGTGTCACCGATGCCCCAAAGTTTTTGTTCGCAGTGTTTCTGGGTTTTCGAAGGCTGATGCGGGCCCGAGTAGACCTTTGCTGCGACCTTGAGGGTTTCTCTTCACCTTGGACTCGCGCTTCCCCCCTTCTTTGGTCTATTGCTAAATTTTCCTACCTTGCCAGGGGGAAGTTCTGAATACATGGGCCCGTCCCCCGCACCCCCCTGTTGCCAAGTCGGCCCCTACCGAGCCCAGGCATCCTTGTATGGACCCGCAAGGTCAGTCTAAAAAATCCCTGTTGTTTTTGACTTCCCTCTTGCAGGTGTACTTTGCCACGGCGGACGGCCTTCTTTTTCTTGTGCTCTTATTCCGTACGTGCACTCGGACCCTGCGGCGTGCTTTGTTCTTCGCGGAGGGCTTGGATTCGATTTGCACCTTTTCTGTTTGCCCGACCTTAGTTCTGCCCCTTATTGCACCGAAGAAACGGTTTTCCCCTTCCCCCGGTGTACACCTCTGCGCGCGGGTCGACTCGCCTGTCCAGACTTTTAAGAGACCCCCCCCCCACTCCGTTTTCCCCCCCCTGTCTTGTTGGTTCGCGCGGTCGCCCTCGGACTGGCTTGGCTTTGCACCCGTCGCAGATCACTCCGCGCCCCCAGCTTACACGTTTTTTTGGTGATGCTGGCACGACCTGGAACCCCCAGTGGCGGCTTTCTTTCCCTTGCTCCCTTCGCATTTCTCGGGTTGGTTGCCGCCAAAGTTTTTTCGTTGGGAGTGGGGACCCGTTTTTCCTCGCAGGCTCAACGCTTTGCAGGCCAATTTACTACAACGCAGGGTGAGTCCTTTTTCCCTTTTTTTGACGCTTCAGTCCTCCTCTTTTAGAGAGGCTCACGAGTGTCCGTGATTGGTCCCCACAAACACCCCGTCCCTTTCGACGAGCCCCCGTACCGGAACGCGGCCACCCTCATCCAACCCGTATCGAGACCGTGGATCGGGTTTGATTAGCTCGTCTGCCCACGTGTTCCCGGCGCACCTTCCTTCTTTTTCTTCGGGTAGAGGTCCCCTTTTTTTCCAATGAGTAAAATTGACCCCTACCCTCTCGCCCCTACAGCGCTTCTGGCTTTCCCCCTCGGAGTCAAACCCCAGTTGTTTTCCTTTTATTTTGAAAACTCGAATTTGACCGTGTGCTGGTATCCGTTCCTTTGTTTTTACGAACAGATCCCGAACTTGGGCCACTGCCCTCCAAAGGTGATCCTCATCCTTTCCCCTTTATCGTATGGATCCGCCGGTAAGATTCCCTTCTTTTTCCCCCTTCGACTTTTGCATTATCCCCTCTTACATAAACCCCTGTGTCCCCCCACTGAACCTCCTGAGGACTTTCCCCCCCCCTGGTCTTCCTCTTTT
>Ga0179593_1691783_pt1 | contig 10817 bp, 15 predicted proteins | sample CZODoug2_1_08_16_FD_185931 | JGI IMG/M metagenome (GOLD analysis project Ga0179593, IMG submission 185931) | Vadose zone soil fungal communities from Angelo Coast Range Reserve, California, USA - CZODoug2_1_08_16fungal (PacBio error correction) | ecosystem: Environmental > Terrestrial > Soil >... | reverse complement strand
TATTTCGCCATTTTTGGACGCTTCTGTGCGATTTCCCAGTTTCAGCCGATTTCCTCGCGAACCGAAGTAGACTTTGCTCTAATCCCGGTTTTTGAGAAAATTACATTTCCCCTCGTTTCTAGGATAAGTCCCGCTGGAAACCATGGCAGATTTTCCCCTTTTTTTTTCCCCCCGAGTGATCCTGATGCCCAACTTCCAAGGACTTGTTAGATCTGCTAACCCATAGTGTTTCTCTGACTAACCCTTTTTCCAGTATCAAGGACACTTCTCCCCTCCCTTTAGATGACCCTCCTCAGATATTCCTTCCCCTGAAAAATTGTTTTTTCCCTTTGCTCTCCTCAGAATCTTTTCTTTTTCTCTTTGGGAGAGGTTCCCGGAGCAGAGTATCCTTGCCACTGGCCCTACAGTAGCACCCACCTCATCATCTCTACCACTGTGAAGATCAAAGACGACGAACTCTTTTTCCCTCCAACCGGTCCCGAAACCTTTTCATTAGTCACAGAATGGGTTCCCTCCTTCTCCCGAATAGTGCCCAACTCCGCGGATGAACCCGAACCTTACATCCCGGGCGATTTCCCCTCCGATAGATACCCACCCTGGCACCCCCGTTAACAGAAACCCTCCTTCTGAATGTAACCTTCGACACTACACCCCCTAGGGGCGATGGAATACGGCCAGAAAAGGGAGCATCAACTTTCTTCTGTTTACGACTTTTTTGACCTCCTGACGGGAAAGGGTCCCCCCCCTTTTTTTTTGAGCCGGGACCCTAAGAACTCGGGCCCTGTAGTGGCTACCCTTTCGTCGACCGCTCCTCCTGGGAGTTGGATCGCTCGGAGCCTCCAAGGGAACCTTTCTTGCTCTACACTCTTTCCTTTCCTTGAAGGAGGGGGAGGCTCCTTTCCCCCCCCCGACTTGGTGAAAACTTTGCCCGTTCAATCTGGTTCCTCGCTCTTCCCATTAGCAGATTTAGATCTAGCGGTTAGCCTCTGCTTTTCTTAAGACCTGCTGAGCCGCTGCTCCTTCAAACAAGGCAAAAGGATATTCCAGATTTTATGAAAATGTCCTTACAGACAGTCCATCCGTCTTTTTTGCTGAGATGCACATCTGTGGAATTTGAGTACTAATCCTCTTGGAAGGATGAGGTGCACATTTTGACAGTCTGTGGTCCTTTCACAAGTTTCCTATCTCCCCGACTGCCTCCCCCTATTTATCTTTGAAGTGAACGTTGAGGAAGTCGTAGGTCCTTATATCTTTCCAATCTCGTTTGTTTTGAGATACCCGATTACTCTCCTTCTGCAGTAATCAAGACCTTTTTCTTAGGATCAGTTCTCCTTCGTTAAATTCTTCATTCCTTTCCCTTAACAAATGACGACTGGTGAACAGCGCCTTCCAAGTTTTTTTTCTAGGGTAGTCGCAAGTCCCCCCCGACTTTGCATTTTTCCCACAAGTCCATTTTTCGTGACCCTTGTGTAACTCTTAGGCCCTTTATTCTCCCCTATACTTTTCCTATGCGCAGACTGCCCTCGCCTCCTAAATTAGTAACGATTACGCCTCCACCGATTTTCTCTTTCCTCCCCCTGGACTTTGTTATTTGATCCCCTTTCCCAGCGCCCACGACTTCGGGGACAGATTTCCCTTCCCTGTGGGAACAACGTTTTCTTTCAAGTTTCCCCCCCCCGCCTCGCAAAGTCGGTTTTTATTCTCTGACGGCGATTTTTTCCCCAGCGCCGGCGCGGTCCTCCCTATTCCAACGACCTGTATAGAGTCCTTCCTCCCCTCCCCCAAAAGTTCCAGGGCTTTATGGTCTTCCTCTTTCTCCGGTCTTTTTCATCCAAACCAGGCCGTGGGCCTCTCGAAACAGAACGGCTCGGTGCCCCCCCCCCCCCCTTCCAGGCGTGTCTCCCTTCCCGTTTCTTCGCCACTCGTGGCTTTTCCCCATATGTGACAGTCCCCCTTTCGTCCCGAGATGCTGTGAACAGCGTGATATGTGCACGTGTACTTATTGAGGTGACGGTCTCCCCTCCCTTTCTTTTAGGGTGATTCCATCTCGGGCAGTTTCCTTCACCTTCTTGCGAGCCCTTCGTTCGGATGTAAGTTGCAGGCGTGATTCAGGCTTCGTAGTATTTACAAAGTCTCTTTGTCTCTTTTTCTTTAATTGGTTCCTTTCTTTCTTTAACCGGCGGTCGGGCGTCATTTTTCCTATATGCTCCTCTTTTTAAGACGACGCCGTGTCCCCTCATCAAGTACAATTTTCGTCTTTCTTTCCGGAGCTTGAACCCTTCTCTCTTTATGCTGCAAAGGGCCATCCTTTTCCTGAAAGATTAGTTCCCGATCTTTCCATGAATGTCCGTCTGTAGCAAGATCCTGCGCAAAAACATTTTTTCAGATCTTCCTCAGTCCTTGGGGAGATTAGATTCTCTCCCGCGATAGCCATGGTTTTCCATCTCCCCCTATCGAAAATAGAAATGGGGAAATTCTGCGCGGCTGTCGGAGGCCCCAACAGAAGTCTTCCCGAGCTAATAGGCTCCTCCCCCCCGAAGAGCTTCCGGCGGATCAGTTTCTCTTTCCAGAGGATTTCCCCATTGGAGGTTACCCTTTAATCTCTCTCTTTCTATAATACTCTTTGTTTTCTTTATTCGTCCCCCTCCCCCCCCACAGGGGAGGTCACTTCCCGGCACCTTTCGGTCTGCCGCCCGGAAGTTAGGAGGGATTTGCCTCCGATTCGTCGCGATGAACTACCTCAGTTTTTCTCCCGCCCCTCGCTCCCTACCCATGTCTTCGGGGTTTGCGCGGCAAATTCCGCAACGAGGTATCCGAGGCTTCTTTTACCACCCAACACAACTTCTCCTTTGGCGGAGATCTAACCCTTCTTTTTCGAATAGCCCCGACCCTCCTCTCAGTTACATCTCTTCTCCCCTGACCTTTCGAGACCTTAAGCGTCGACGCTCTGCTTGGCAAAAGTCCCGCCTTCTGTTTAAATCTCCTTTTCCACTTAGAGGAGGAATCATGGCTTTCTTTCTCTGCTCTTCCCCTTCCCCAGGGCCCGGAACCCAGTGCACTCCCCCCCCTTTTCCTGCAAAATTTCTACCCCCCCCCCCCACCGCGCACCCCGACCGAAATAGGTCGATTTGTCCAAAGACCTTCGCAGTCCCACATTCTCCATCTCGCAAAACAGGCCATGGCCTCTCCCCCTTCAAGGCGTGCCGCCTCGCACGACGTCTTTCCCAATAACCCCCTCCTGGAACTTTCCCCCCTAAATCAGTTGCCACATAAGATATACTTTTTTTCCTTCCACGGGAACCCTTTCCCATCAAAATCCCTTCTCCCCCTGATGGTTCTCTCTAAAAAGGAGGTTTATTAAGAACCTTTTTCCTCCCTCTGCATCCAGCCTACCAAGAGCAGTTCTTTCGATCTCTCCTGAAGTCCCTTCAGGGTTGGATTTTCCTTGCCAATTCATCTGGTACCTCGAGTCCGGTTGGAGCACGTGACGATTTCAGTCTACTTCTATTTCCCTTCTTTGTTGGAATAGGAGTCTCCCTGAGATTGTGCTTGGGAAAAAGGCTCCTGGCCTTTCCCTACGTCATTTCCTTTAGAGGGGATCACCGGGACTTTTCCCAAAAGCCTAGGCCATCCGTTGCATAGGTTTTCCTGGTCGCGCTTGGGGATAACCGGAAAATATAGATTTTAGCGAGGTTTTCGGCTTCTTACCTGTCTTTCCGGATGGTCCCCTGAAGGTAATACGCCCCTCTTCGAAGATCCACCTTTTTTTTCTTTTTTCGATTTGTCCTAATTCCCAGCACGTAACGAACCTTGCCCTTTTTTTGAGAATGTTTTTGAATTGATACCCCCCGAGCCACATGTTTCCTAGGTGCACCTTTTTTTAAGGATTTGGAGCTTTTCGGCCCCCTCCACCCCTCCCATTTTTCATTGAGATTCTCTGCCTTTTCTGAGGATGCTGCTGATCGGGCCATTCTTTATACCTGCTATATTTTTTTTTCTCAGTTTTGCTGATTGACCCGCATCCTTACCCTTCCTCGCCCGCACGGCACTGCTCTCTTCTAGCGGCAGTCATCTTGGGAATTTAGTTCCCCTTCACCTCCCAAGTCCTCCAGTCAAGAACATGTTGTTTTTTTTTTTACCGAGGGGGATCTTCCTTTCTTGCAGAGAAGAAGTCTTTTTTTCTTCCCTTTTCTTTTCAATCCTCTGAATCGCGTCCTGGTTTACGCTTTCCTTTTTCGTATCCCCCCTCGTCGAAGACTTCCGTTACCTGCCGCCTCTCCCGCTCGCTGAGATTGTCGACCTTGTGAGAACAATCATACCCTTTTGGAAGACCTGTGCCCCAACGTCTTTTTTTTAAGGAGAATTTCTATTAAAACCTTATATGAACCTAAATCTAGACAGGAGATTATTTTCCCCATAGCCCTTCGCGCGTTTTTCTTAAACGCCCTGGATCTAGCTTCCCTTCTCATGACGAACCTCACTCTTCCCTCATCCCGTCTGATGGATAGGCCTACCTTTTTCCCTCCAAACACCTTTCCGCTTAGTTGTCTTTCTGTGTAACAATACCATCTCAATTTTGCCCCTTTTCTGGGCAACAGCTTCCATAGAAAAAGTTGTGACCGTCCCACAAAATAATGTTTTTCCCTGCTTCCCCCCTGTCCCGAGGATTTTCCGTGTAGTGTAATGGGAGAGAGAGGAGGTGCGGGAGTGACTGCACGTCCGTATTTGGGTCTCTTCAGGGGAATGCCCCCCCCCCCCCCCCCCCGTTTTTTCCGTAGACAACCTTCGTGAATTTCCTTCTTTTACTTTCTTTTCCTTTGCCCGGAGTTCTTTTCCCGAGTTAGTCGTCTTCCATCCTTCCACAAGTTAGTCCTCCTGGTTATCGTCTGTGTCGGGAGGTACACTACTCTTGCGCCTGCTTTCCTTCGAAGGCTCCCACGTCGAGAACCCCGGATTTCTGTTGCCTACTCTAATTTTCTCCGGAGCTTGAAACCTTTTTTTTTTGTTCCGGGGGCCACAAGTTCCATGACTTTTCGCTCTTATTCCCCCCCGTTTTTTTTTTCCTTGGAGAAGAGATGTTCTTCGATATTTGTCATATTCCCGGAATGTAGGGTCTGTCTTTTCAAAAAAAGAGGTTTCTATTCTCCCCCAGTACTTGGGTTTTCTCCAATGTGTCCTGTTTTTCAAGAGAAAGGACCTTCCTTTCCTCCGAACATACTTGGAAACCCTGGCGCTTTTGTAGTCTTCCTGAAAAAGATGTGGAACGTCCCTTTGACCTCCATCCTTACCCTCCCCACCTAATTCCCCCTTTCAGATCTACCCTCCGCCTTCTCCTACTTCCTCCCATTCTATCTCCCCCATCTTTTCCCCGCTCCCGGTCCCCCATCGCCACTCTAGCCCTCTAATATACCTCCTACCCACCACCTATCCTCCCTAGACCACGCCTCCGACTGTCCCACAGTCCGCTCCATACCCCCCCAAATACCCACCCCCCCACGCCCCATTCCTCCTACCCCCATTCCCCCCCTATTATCTCACCCGCTTACCACTCATCCTTCTTCACAGTTACTTTTCCATCCCCTCTCCCCCCCAACTCGTCCCCAGCCTCTTCCTGTAATTTCCACTCCTCTCTAGGAAAGACTAATTTCCCTAGCATCTCCTCTGATCCCTAACGGCCCCGGCCGCCCACCCCCGGTCCACCTGCGTACCCAGGTCCAGGCTATAGCTAGTAACTAGCAGCACGGCCGCTTTCGGATAAAATAGGCAACTCCCACCCTTGTGAAGTCTTTTTTTCCCCTAAGTTTTTTGTCGAGATGATCGTTAACCCTCCCCGTTGTAGGGAACTTTCTCCCCAATTCCCTCCTCTTTGAAGACCTTCCCTACTGATGGAGGGAAGCCGATTCGACCCACTTACGATTGGTCTTTCTAAGTACACCCCTTTTCGAACTTTCCCCTTTTTTTTTTTCTTAGATGTCATGGACGATGGCAACCTTGCGATCTTCTTTCTTTCCCCTCTTGGCACTGAGCACCCTTCCCCCCCTTTAACTTGGAGGACGTATGTTCCCCCCGAATATCCCCCCCCCCCCCCCCTTCCTATCTTCTTTTCGCCACATCTTCCCAAAGTTAGATGGACCCCCCTCTTTCTTTTTTTTCTTTTTACCCGGCTCCTATCGAGCAACTTTTTTTCCAATTCCGGATCACCCCCCTCATAATGGTGATTTGCTCTTTTCTTCTCTCTTAGGCTTCCTTTCCCCCCCAGCCTTCTTCCTGTTTCACGACCGGCGCCCCCCCTTTGACGAACACCCCCCGCGACATTATCCGTACTATTTCAAAGACGGAGGGAAACCAGAAGAACTCCCCCTTCGAAAATCATGAGTTAACACCCGAGAACATTCTTTGCAATATTCACATAAGGCAAGTCGGTTGAGAATATCTTAAACCGCAACCAACGGGAAGTCCTTCTCCCCCACAGATATCAAGAATCGTTTTGAACGGCAAAAGAAGCTTCTCTCCGTCCCTGACACGCCTTTTTCCCCTTCCTGTCCCTCGGCTACAAACGTGTTCTATGGAACTTTCCCTTACTTGAGACATAAACCTTTATGGTATTGTAACATTTTTTTTCCGTTAGACTTACCTCCGGACCCCCAGTTTTTACGAAGATAAATCTTTAATTAACTATCGGCCCTACAGGTGTAGGAAGGAAGATTTTTTCCTTTCTTTTTCTAGAAAGTTTTTTTACTCCTTTGAGACTCGTCCCAAGGAAACCGGACTCGAAGGCGATAACTAGTTGCTCTGCTTTTTCCCGTCCATGATTGCCAAACGAGTTTGCCAAGGTTTTTTTCTGCCGTCGTTGAAAGAGGTTGCGCTTTTTTCTCTCTGGGGATCCCCCCCCTCGATTCTTTCGAGGTCCTTCCTTCCCTCAGTGACGGCTTACGAATGTCTTCTCCTTCTGCCTCCCGCAGGAAAAGGATAGCGCCCATGTGAGATTCAGAAGAGTTTCCTCCTCCAAATTTTCTCTGATCCCTCTTTTCACAACAGCCTTGAGACTCCACTTTTTTCTCCCCCCCCCCATGTTATGGTCCCAAGGATTCTTTTTTTTTCATTTCTGTCCCCCTCCATTGAAGATTAGAAGAAGATAGCCTGTTTCCTTTTGATGCTGATTGACTCTAGAGGTATATATCTTTCTCCTCCTTGTTGTGTTGAAGAGCCTTTCTCTAACCTCGAACTGACAATATCTATAGGAGTGGCTTCAAATGCTTGTGGAATAACCTTTTCCCCCACCTTAAGTAAACGTCCCCCTTTACTCCCCTCTGGGGCTTCCCCTCCCAAGATTTATGAAGTAGAATTCCTTCCGGATGTCCCCTCTCATTCCCCGCCAATTGTTCCTGTTCTTTTTCGATTGTCCTTCTAGCCGATCCGAAAATTAGTACTTCCCTCCCCTCCCTCGAATGCTCCCCTCATCGCTGAAAATGTTATCCTGCGACCAGCGCCCAACCCTATTCGTTTTTCTTCCTTTTTTTGGAAAGTAGACTACTTTTCCCTTGGAAATACTCCCCTTCCTCGTGATATCTTTGGTTTTCCCCACTATCTCCTGCCTTCCAAAGCCCTGTCTTCTCTGAAGGTATCTTGGCCAGAAAAAGTAAAGTGCTTTCCTTTCTTCAGAGGTCTTCCTCTTTCTTTTTTTCTTTCCCCATTTTCGGCCTTCTCTAGGTGAAAAGAACAACCTCTTTGAACAATAAATCCCCTCTAAAGTGAGGGAAAGATTCTTTTATTCTTTCTAGCCAATACGTTCTCCTCCCCCTGCACCGTGTAGAGCTCTTTCTTTCCCCCCTAGAAGTGAGATGTCATCTTTCCCCTCGGACGGCTTCCTTCGAGTCCTCCACGCCTTCTCTATTGCTGTCCTCTCCCTTTTGGTCGGCTTCCTTGTGAGTGACATGATAAGGGAATCCTCCCCCCCGATCCCCTCAAAAGGCAGCACTTCTTTTCCTTCACTTCCTGTTGCGCTTTGCGGTCCTCCGGAGAACGATCTTATTCTTCAAAATAGCCCTTTGCAGGTTGATGGGGGATTCTCTATTAAGTTCTACTGGGCGTTCCACTTTCTAATGATTTCTTCCTCCCCTCACAAACCAGACAAGAACAAGGACCATATCCCCTTGAGAAGGGCTTTCCCCGTTTGCTACCCCTTTGGAAAAAGGCTCTTTCCTCTCAACGATTTTTTTTCTCCTTCTTTTCCCCAGTTTTTGAATCACCTCGGTATGTCGAAGAGATGCTACCGAACCCCTTCTGAAGATTCCTGGTTTTGGGTGCATACAGGATCTTTCTCCAACTCTTTTTTCTCGACCTGTTTTTTCCCAGCGGCAAAAGTTCCCCTACCTTTTATCTCCCTCTCCAGGGCGTCGCTTTTTCTCCCAAATTTTTCCCAACCTCTTCTTGGTTTCCCGTCTGACCCAAAGAAAACTTATTGAGTAGAAGATTCCTTCGTTCCCCGGGCCGACGAAGCCCCAGCTTTACCCTGCCGTTACGAACCCTTTTAATAAAATAAGGTGTTGTTGTTTCTCTCCCCCTTCTTAAAGGCCCCCTTTTCCCTGGGACAAGGCTCTCTTTCGTCCCGTCCCCATGAGGGAGGCCTCTTTTCTCCGCGACCCCTTTTTTCCTTTTTCGTGCGAATACGAAAAGCGCTTGAAGCATTTCCTTCCCTTTTGAGCACGCGCGTCCCACCATTTATCGCGGCCCCCTCTTCTCCGCGGCTGTCTCCAAAGGACTTTGGAGTCCTACCCCTCGTTTTGTTACCCAAGAAAAATACATCCTTCCAGTCCCTCCCCCACTTTCCTTGATCTGAAGAAAGAATGCATTTTCCCTGAAACCTCCTCTTTCCCGAGGGGGGACCCTGCTCATTACGATTCCCACAGGAAAAGGTTCTTTTGATTTTTTTGTGAGCCGTCTGAAGAGTCCTCTTAACTTTCGGAAAAGACCTCCCCTCTGCATTGAAAGAACTCTTTCTCCTTTTTTGGAAAAGACTCCCCTTTTTCCTTCCAACTGATACCTCTTTGAAATTAATATTAAATCTTTTCAGATAGAGAACGCCGTAGTGAAGGAACCTTTTTTTTCCCCAATTATCCCCCCCCCACCATTTCTTTTTTCCCTTACAATAAGGTGCTGACTCCCTCGAGATCCCCGGGAAAAATATAAAGGCATCCTTCGACTCCCTTTTCTCCCTTTCACACGTCCCCCCCCCCCATCACGGCCGCATTTTTTGCCCTGAAAGGGAGCCATCCCCTTTCTGGTATTGTAAACGCATTCGATCACCCCCCCCGGGTCTCTCCTTGACCCTCTCGGGAAGATTAAATTCCAACTCCCAGGTGGTCACTCTCTCCTTGCTACTTTTTAAGAGGCGCTCCCCTCTTTTTCGCCCTTGGCCATTTTTTCCTGCGGCTATAAAGCCGACCTTTTTAGAAGGAAGTTTTCCTCGGGGCGACTTCCCCCCGACAGGTGCTTTTCCCGTTGCATCGGTGGGTCCCCCCCCCCCTTCTTTTTTTCCTATGCGGGTCCCCCTTACGACCCTCCGTCCCTTGAAGAGCAGGTCCCTTCCGAATTCTGTTTCAGGCTTCCCCCTCTTCCAAAGTCCCATCCCTTCTTTTTTAGAACTTCTCAGATCCGTCAAGAAAACTTTTTTTTATCCCTTCTTCTACTGTACTTTTCCCTTCCCCGTCTCAAACACCACCTGTTTCCCATTCTTTTTTCAATTTTATGAACGATTGACCCCCTTAGATTCCCTCCCCTTCTGTCTCTCTGATTCCCCCTTCCCCCTCTTTATATAGATCTTTTACTAACCCCTTTTTTGTTGATCTCTCTCCTATGAAAGAATATGAAGCACTCTCATCGCCTGTTTTTGGTTAAGATCAAAGGAGATAGTATTTCCTAAAAGAAACTTCCCGCGTAAACCGCTGTTGCCCTTCAACCTGGCGTTTTGCGTTTTCCCCCCACCCGCTTGGGAAGTCAGATTCTTCACCCCTTCTAGTGTCCGTAACTCTTCCAGAACCTCGGATTTCTGCGACTCTGCTCTCCCCACAGGACCCCAGCCTCTCGAAGCCGATCGCCCTTCGAACTTTGATTCCAATCCGTCTTTATGAAAACGTCCCGGTTCCTCTTCTGTGGGCAAACGGCGTTTTTCGATGACTTCCCCTCCCTCAATACTATTTCTTACTTTTCCCTTGCCCCCTTTCAGAGCGAGGTCCCAAACTGCCCCCTTCTGAGCTTTTTTCTTTCCATGAAGAAAAGCCCCCAAATTTTCCCCTTCTTCGATTTTCCGGCGTTCCCGCTCAAGCCGGCCCGTCTCTGGAGAGTTGCAGCGAACCCTGTGCTTCGTTTTGTACAAGAGTTGATGAATCCCTTTCTTCCTGCTTCCTTGATGTTCTTCCATTAGATTGAACTTCCCCCTCTTAAAGGGAGTCTCCTTTTTCCCCTATTTTTCCCTGTAATGGTATCTATAGGAGGTGCCTTCTCAAAGGATTTCTTGTTTTTTCTGCCTCCCCTTTTTCAAGAGTCTTTTTTCGAGCCGAAAACCGGCTTGCCATGGCCTGGTTTTTTTGTGTCCCTTTTCTACGAGTTGGAGTAGTTTCGTACCCCTGCGAGGTATGTAATTTGGGTGGTAGTCATCTTCCGGTCTTTTCAATGTTAGATTCGCGGGCTTGTCCAGCCAACTGATACTTCCCCCCCCCCCCCGGATTCTCATGTTTCCCCCCCTTTGATGAAACACAGCGTTTGTTTTCAGGGGGCCCCACTATCGGGGTAGCCATAGAATTGGTCTTCTCGATGTC
>Ga0179593_1651683_pt1 | contig 10817 bp, 27 predicted proteins | sample CZODoug2_1_08_16_FD_185931 | JGI IMG/M metagenome (GOLD analysis project Ga0179593, IMG submission 185931) | Vadose zone soil fungal communities from Angelo Coast Range Reserve, California, USA - CZODoug2_1_08_16fungal (PacBio error correction) | ecosystem: Environmental > Terrestrial > Soil >... | reverse complement strand
TTTTGGGCGCGGTCTTCAAGATTCACACGGTCCCTCTTGGAATCGATAGGTCGTCTCTTTTTTTTCCTGTTTTGTCGAGCTTCCCTTTTCTCTTTTTTCCCCGCACGCCTGACATTGAACTTTTTTTTTCACTTGACTGACTTGCTCTTGTTTTGTGATTCTTTCCCTTTTTTTCTTCACAAATACAAATGACTGCCGGTCCGTCGCGCCTCTTTCGCTTCCCCCCCCCTACTCCCCTCTCGGGTTGTTCAAATTTTTTTTTGCAAGAGGTATGCCGGGGGTCAAGCTCGCCCTTTCCTTGGTTTTTTTTTCTGTCTGAAACATTTTAAGTTCGCACTGCCGATCTTTCGTTGCCGGATCTTCTGTTAATTGTGATTGTTTTTTTTTTCCAAGCCGATTGGGCCAAGGTTGCCCCCCCATCAAAATTGTGCGACCTTCTGGTACTTTTTTTTTTATATGGCCGCCCGGACCTCTCCCAGTACCCTTCTTTGCTTCTTTTTCATCCAAATTCAGGAACCGTTTCTTTGACTTGGAAGTTCCTTTGTCCGCCTACTTCCCTTCTCCCCATTTTTAGATTTTCTTTTTCAGGCTCTCGCCCGTTAAATAATTCTTGTTTCCAAGCGAATTTTCTCCGGGCTTTCTCACCCTGATTTTGGTTTTTCGCAGGATTCCCCAGTCCTCTTTCTGTTGTCGACCCAGATCCACCAAGTCCGGGATTAAATCACAATCTTATTTTAAGCACCCATCTTGGCGAATCTTTTTTTGTTTGACCTTTCCCCCGCCTTTTTTCCGTTTATTATCCCCCGAGGGGGGCTCCCAAAAAGTGGGGACATCATTGAACTTCTTGCGTTTTTTTTTTACTTCGCCGTCATTGGGTCGGCCCCTCCCCCCCGGGCCCTCTTTTGTCACGTCTTTCGATTCGTTTTTTTTCCCTTGTCGGGCCTTCCGCCTCTGGACCCCCTTTTGAGTGTTGAGTGGCCGGTCTCTCATAATGGTCAAGTGCGTAAGGGTTGAGGCGTCTAGTGATTTTGGGGGCCCTGGACTCCCTGCCTTTAAGCGCGGAATCCCTCCCCCCTCTTTAGTTTGTCTGTTCCCTAAAAAGGTTTTTTATGGCACGCGAAAAAGAGTGTAAGTTTTTCTTTTTACCCTTTCCCCCTCCTTCCCTCCCGGGGACTCGATGATTTGCCAACAAAGCAACCCAAACCCATGCTTCTCGTAAGTGGGTTCCACACTCCTGTTCCTCCCCACCGCCCCTGCCTCCAACTTCACCCATACCACCCCCCCCCTACCAACCCCCCACTACCCTATCTCCCTTCCGCCCCCCTGTCCTCCTCCTTCTGCCCCACTTTCATCCCCCCACTTCCTCGTCTCCTCTCGTTCCCCCATCCTCTCCCCCCCTATCCCCTTTCCTAACTACCGTCCTTCCCATTCTCCAACCACGAACCCCCCTCCCCCCTCCCACTCCCCGACATCCCGCCCTTTCCACCTAACCCCCCCCCCCTACCTCCCCACCCCCCCCACCCCTTTCGCCACCATCCCCTTCTCTTACCCACCCCCCCCCATGCCCCCGTCCCCCTCCTCCCTCTTTCTCCCGCAACCATCCCTACCCCCTACTTTATTCACCCCCCCCCATCTCACCCAACCTCCACCTCATACTCACCCTCTCTCCCATCTGTCCTTCCCCTCTTGCTCCACACCTCGCCTTCCCCTCCCTCCCCCCCCCCTCTCTCCCTCACCCTGCTTCCCCTTGCCTCTCCCCGCACCCCCCTCCTTTCCACCCCTTTTCCTCTCCCTTTCTCCCTCCCCTCTCCTTCTCCTCTTCACACATCATCCCTCACTACCTTTCCCCCCCCCCCTCCCCCACCGTAATCTTCCCACCTTCCTCCTTCCTCACCCGTTCCTGTACCCTCACTATCCCCCCCCCATACTCCCCCCACTCCACCCCAATCTCACACTCACCCAACTCCTCCTTCCCCACCCTAATTCCCCAGTATCTTTCCTTTATCCCTCACTTTCCCCTCGCTGTCCCAACTCCACAAACCCTTCCTTCCCCTACCCCCCCACCTCTTCTTTCCCTTCATTCCCATCCCCTCCGCCCCCCCCCCCCCCTAATATCCCCCCCCGCCCCCCCTCTTGCCACCTACATTTCCCACACATTTCACCCCCCCTAGCCCTCCCCTCCCTCCCCTGTCCATACCTCTGAACATCACCACCTCCCCTCTCCCTCGACCCATTTTCTCCCCCCCCTTTCGACCTTTTTCCGCCCCTCCATTTTCCACTTCACCCTCCTCTCACATGACGTCTCCTTTCCCGCTCTGCACTCATTGCTTACCCCTGCCCCTCTGCGCTTCCCCTCCCTCCCTCTATACTGCCCCGACCCACTTCCAATAATCCCCATCAATCCTCTCCGTCCCCTTCTTTCCCCCTTTTCCCTCTCACCTAGTCCTCCTCAACCTCTCCCCCCCTCATACCTCTCCCCTTTCCTGTTCCCACTCTCCCCCCTTCCATACTTTCTCTCCCACTCTTCCTGCTCGACCCCCTACTAATATCACCAAACTCCCCTCTTCACCATTCACCCTCCCTCTTCCCTCTCCCCTACCCCATCCAATCCCCCAACCCCCACCCCCCCTACCCCTCCCCCCTCCCTTACCTACCCCCCCCCCCCATTCCCCCCTCCTACCCCACCCTCATCCCCTTTCTCCTCCCACTCTGCCGACCCATCGTCCCCCCGCTTCTCTCCCTTCCTTTGTACCGCACTCCACTCTCCCCCTACCTTTCCCTTCCTCTTCTCACCTCATCTCGTCTCCAGCATACCCTCATTTTCCCCCCTAAACCCCACCGTTTCCCCTCCTTTCACACTTAACAGATATATTCCTTAGACTCCCCTTACCACACTTACCACCCACAAATCTTCTCCCCACCTCCCCCCTCCCCTAACGCTATATCCTTACCCTCTCACACCTCCACCCCACTCATGCTTCCTCCCCCACTACTCCCCCCCCCCCAATCACTCTCCCCCTTTCCTCCCTCCTCATCCTACCACCTACCTTCCACCCACTCCCCCTACTTCCCTCACCCCCTCCAATATAGCCCACCTCCACCTCCACCCACCCTCCCTCTCCCTCGCCCTACACTTCCATTTCAAACCCCCTCATCCGTCCACTCCCCCTCCTCTCACCCCTACCTCCCTCCCTTCACTCTTCCCCCCACCCCTGCAAGCCTCTTCTTCACCTCCCCTTCCCCCTCCGCCTACACCCTCAACATCCATACCCACCACCACCTTCCGCCCCGCCCCTCTCCCCCCCTCCTTCCCCCCCCTGACCACTTTTGCTCTGCATTCTCAACTACACTTTCATCTCCCACCTTCCTTTTCTCTTATTATCGCTTCCCCCTCTTCCTCCTTTTTACTAGAAAACCCCCTCACCCTCCCTACACCCCTCCTACGTCTTCCCACCCCCAATCCAACTCCCACTCCCTTCTCTCTCCTTTTCCTCCCCCACACCCCCAACACGTCTACCTCACCCCCATTACACCGCCCTCCCTACCTCCACCCTACCTTCCCTCGCTCCTCCCCCACCCCCCCCTTTCATCCCTCCTTTCCCTTCTCCCCTCTTCCCCTACCTCCTACCTCCCCCTACACCCTCCATCACATCACACTCATAGCTACACCCCATCTACCACTCTTCGTTCCTAGTACTCACCCCATCCCGCCCACGCTGTACGTTCCCCCCCGCCCCCCACTTTCGTCCCTACTTCCCATTTCCACACCCCCGCCCCTTACACTTTTCCCCTCCCTCCCCCTCATTCCCCCCTCCTCCCCCCCCCCTAGTCCCCTCCTACTCCCCACGCCCCCCCCCATATCTCCCCCTCTCCCCCCTCCCCTCACCCACGACCCCACGCGTCCCTCATACCTCCCATTCCTACCTGTCCCCACCAGCCTCCACCTTTCATTCTCATGCACTACTAACATACCCTTCACCCTCCCGCCACATCTTACTCCCCCCCTCCTCTTCCTTCTCCTTACCTTCCTTCGCCACCTCCTCTCCCTCTTTCCCCCCACGCCCCTCAGCACCCTCACCCCTCCACCTCCCCTCCTCCCTCGCCCCACATTCCTCCCCTACCCTCCCCCCCCCACCGCCCCCTCCCTTTCTTTGCCCAGACCACTAAACCCCCACACCTCCAACCCCCCCCCCCATCCCCTCCCACTCCGTCCCCTACTCACTCCAACCCCACACTCCCTACTCACAATCCGCTCCGACGCCTGCATAACCCCTCCCCCCCCTATCCGCCACCCCCATCCTTTCTCTTTTCCATCCCGCCATCATCCACTCTTCACCCTCCCCCTCGTTCTCCTTCGCACCATCACCCACCTCTTGCCCCCATAAGCACCACGATCCTTCCTTCGCCCCATCTCCCCTCTTCCCCTCCCTTTTCCACGCTCTTTTCCCCACTGCCTTCTCCGATACCCACCCCCCATCCTTCTTCTCACCCCCTTCCCCACTTAAGTAATCCATTCCCTCTGCTTACACCCCTCTGCCCCCCCCAACCCCCTTCTCCATTTTACCACTACCCTGCCGTTCCTAAATCTCCCCACTCTCCTCCACCCTCCCTATCTTACGCTCACCCGACTTCTTTCCCACTCCACTCTTACCCTCCGCCTTTCCCCCTTAACCCCCACCCCAACCTACCTTGTCCCTCCACCCCCACTCCTCACCACTTCCCCCTCCTCCGCTCCTCCTCCCCCCTACATCCTCACTCTCCATCATACGCCCCACCTCTACTAATCCTTAACTGCACTATCTACCAACACCCCATATCCCTCCATGTCTATCTCGCCTCCACGCTCTACCTCTCCCCTCCCCTAGCCATCTCTCCACCCCCCCCCCTCCCCTCCTCCCCCCTACCCTGTCCTCTTTCCCCCTCACCCACCTCTCCCAACATTCCCCTTTGACGTCTCGCCCACTTCACTTCACCCCACCTCTCCTCCCTCGCCCTCCCTATCGGCCATCCTCTATTACCTTATTCCCCCCCCCTCCCCCCCTTCAGAGAGGAGCAGAAATTCTCCCTCCCTTCCAATTTTGGCTGTTTCCCCAACGCCGCCAGCCCTTGGAACAGGATCTACTTTTTCGGTTCCTCCCCCCCCTTACCCCTTTCTTCCAGTCATCAAAAACTTGGCGCTTTAAAAGAAGGTAGTTTTTCGGCACGGTTTGGCCCCTCCCCCCCGGAGGCCCCTTCTTTATCGACCAGGGGAGGTCCCTGGGTTGTCAAGCCCTTTCCCAGTTTTTTTCCGCCCACCCACAACTTTTTCCCCCAGTTTTCTTACATCACGGATTTCGGAGGGCCGGCCTTTTCCTCCTTTCCTTTGTTCCCTTCCCATGTCGCACCAGGGCTATAATTTTTAGCCAAAGATCTTCTCCCACCGTCCTCTTGCTCCTTTTGAAGCACGCAGGTATTTCCTGCTCATGAGTTAAACTGGCAACCCCTTTGCTCACTGGTCCCCCCCCCCTGTCTTTCCTGTGATTGTTCCGGTTTTCCCGTTGTTCCTTTTCCTGACCCAACTTTAAGGTTCTTTCCTCCCCGTGACCTTTCCAAAGCTTAACACCTCCTAGCTCCCAACTTCCCCCCCTTTTTTTCCCTTTTTCCTAGTTGAACCATCGCCAGGGAAAGGGGGGGGCCACCTCGGTCCCCCTCTTTGACCGGCGGGAAAAAAATGTGTTCATTTCGGACCTTTTTCGTCGTGACCCCGCCCTCCCCCTCGGGAAACATCTTTCTTTCCACAGTCCTCCTCCCCCAGGTTGAAGTGGCGCATTTTGACAGAACGTTTTTTATGCTGCCCCTTTCTTTTTTGACTTTTCCCCCTTAATCCTTATCACTGAGCCCGCCCTTCCCAATAGATTTTGGTTTGTTTGATCCCATTACTTCCCTTTCCCCTGTCCTCCAGCGGATGCTTTTGATGGAATTCTTTTTTTTCCCCTCCCTTTCACTTTTCCCCAGCCTCTTTACCTCCGACACGGAACCTTTTATATATCTTTTCCTCCTTTGTTTTTTTGAGAGTTCTCGATTTTTCCGTTTCGGGTGGGGGCAGGTACGTCCGTTGCCCTTCCCCCCCTTACTTTTCTTGGGAGCCTTACCTCGGACATAGCATCCCATGCTGGGCCTTATCCCCTTGAAGTTTTAAACAGGCCAAAAATAGATTGCGAACGTTTTTTTCTCCTTCGGTAAGTTGTTTGCAACGTTTTTGCAAATCTTTTTTTTTGCCGTGTGTTTTTTTCTTCCACTGCGGTCCCCCTTCGCCCAGTTTATCGATTTTCCCCTGGTTTTTCGACCAGGGTCGAAGTCGCGTTCCAGATGTTTCCGGTTGCGCTCCCCCTTTTCTTTCCAAGTTGCCGGTTAACGATCCCGCCATCATGTTTTGTTTTAAGATCCCCCTTTTCTCCAGTAAACTACCCCCATCCTGAAGGAGTTTACATTTTTCTCCAGGTTTTTGGCCTTTTTTGCATATGAGGGGGAAGCTTTTGTTTTCCCTTTCAGTTTTTCCCCAGGCCCCTTCGGTGTCCCCTTTTTTGTTTTTTTTTTTCCTAGTCTCCCCCCCCCCCGACGGGTCTTTAGCATCCCCGATTTCCTATTTTTTGCCAGTTGAGGCCATCAAAGATGTAATTTGTAATCATGATTGACCTCCGGCTTCCTTTTGTGTTTTCTACAATTCTCAATTTAGTTTGGGCACCTCTTTCTTTTCTAAGCCAGTATAATGTGCGTTCCCTCGTTCCCTCAATCTCCCCCGTTTACGTCCGGCAGGGTGCCTGGCCGAAACTCTTCCTGTTTTCCTTTTTGGTTTTCCCTTTTTTTCTGCACCCCACAACTTCGGCTGGTTCACAACCCGTTCTTTTTGGTGCCCCCCCCCTTAAGTTGTTTTTCCCTTGACCCCCGATGCCGAGAACTCTTGAGTTTTGTTTAAGTTCCCCTTTTTATTCTTCATTGTATTTGTTCCGCGCTTCGATCAATTCCCCTTTTTTCCTGATTCCATTCCCCCCCTGGTCTTTTCTGTTTTTTTTGGACAAAGCCATAGTTTGACAAAAGATGGGCCCTCTTCCCTCCCAGTTTTTTTTTGTTTTTTTTCCGCAGTTGTTCCCCCGAGAAACCCCATTTTTTTGAGGCTTTTTTTTAGGTCCCTCCCAACGAAAGAAATCCCTTTACGCTTTGGCTTCCCTCCCCCAAAGAAACAACTTTAATCTCCTGTTAATTTTGCTTGTCTTCCTCGTATTAGATATTTCCAGTTCCTTCTTTTCCCCCCGTCTTTGATTTCAACTTTTTTTCTAGATAACCTTTCCCTATTGCTTCCTTTTGGCCAATCAAACACTCAAAACGGTTCCGATACAGTGGGACGTAACTTTCCCCTGCTTCCTTCACCCCCCCCCCCCTCTCTGGCTTCTCGAAAATCGCAAAAGCCCAAACCTTCCCTTTTTGCCAGATTTCCCGTGGTCGGGTCCGATGTTGAAAATGGATTGACCTCTGACTTTGTTTGATCCTTTTTTGCAGTTCAGGTTTGGCAAACGTGTGGTTTTTTTTTGATACCCTGGGTACGGCGTCGATGAGTATGTTGGTGCTGCCCTCCCTGGTTCGACCCCAAGATTCGCCCATTTCTATGAGTTGCTCCCCTCCCTCTTCCTGTGGCAGTTCCGATCACCCCCCTTTTCTTCCTCCGGGAGAATTTCTTGAAACTCACTGCCTTTCAGCTTCTTTTACCTCCCCCCCGGTCCTTTCATCGTCCCTTGACAAAGTTGTCAATTTCACCAAATCTTCTCTTTATTCCCACCTCCCTCGCGACCTGCTCTTTCTTCCGTGTCTTGCTACTTTTTTTCACTCAGAGGCTTTTCGGTTCGTTTTACGCTTTTCCCTTAACCTTTTCCCGGTATGTCTCCCTCCTCCCTTCGGTTACATTTTAGGAGTATCGGTTCTGGTCCCCCCTTTTTTCCCCCCACTTTTACCTTTGAGAATCTTCTTTTTGAACCCCCCTGTTTGATGGTGCGGGGTTTTCAATCTTGCTGTCCGAACAACGACCCCCTTTTTATTCAATCGCTCCTGCCCCCCATTTACCGAGCTCGGCCCCCAGCTTCATGTAGTTTTTTTCACCTTCGGGTTTTGCCATTTCACGACCAAGGGTGCCCATTTGGCGAGCTTTCTGGCTTTTTTTTTTTTTTTTAGCCCCTCCTGCTCTTTGCTCGCGTCCGCGAGTAAGTAGTTTTCTGTTTCAACACCTTTTCAAAGAGGGCTCGATCTCCTCATTAAATTGAAGTATTTTTCCCCTGAACGAAAATTGAACCTTCCCCCTCCCTTAGCCAAGTCTCAAAGTTGCCCAAAAAAAATTCAACTTTCTTTTTCTGTTTCCTTTCTCTTCCCCGAACACCGCTATGGTCCCCCAAACAAAAAGTTTACGATTTCCCGAGGTTTCGAAGTTTTCCTTTAGTGTTGCAAATCTCTCTATTTTACTTTACCTTTCCCGTTGTGTTTTTTTCAGATTTTTTTTCAGCGGCGTCTTTCCAGCTTCTCCACCCGGGTCCCTCGAGGAATCTATTCTTTTTTTTTTTTATCTTTTTTTCCCTGGTCCGGAATCGGTCCCCGCAATGAAATTTGAATTTCCCTTGAACCTTTTTTTCCTTTTTTTGGATCTTTTTGGTATTCATCGCCACTTTTCTTCATTAACCTTAAAAAGGCCTTTTTGGCTCTCTTGCTCCTCCCCTCTTGCCGACCTACTTCAATCTTCGGGCTTGGTGAAAATGGACCGATTTTTTCTGCTGGTGCCCCCCCAACCCTCCTTTTGCCAAGCTGTTGTCGTGGCCTGGCACATCCTCCCCCATGTTCCTTAAGTTCCCTTCCGATCCCCTCTTTAATTTCATATCCCTTTGGTTCATGTGGATAGGTTTTTCTGTTTCCCCAGTGTCTTTTTTTGCCCTTGCCCCTCCAAACCATGTGGCGATCAGACTTGGGGCCCTTCCCCTGAATCCAGATGGCATTTTTTTTGGGTCGCCTCTCCACTGCTTGTCTCCCAAGGGACGTTACTTTCTCGTCGGGAGCCCGTACAGTCATTCCCTCTGTCCTCCTGCTCATTTTTCTCTAGTCCCTCCTTTCTCCGCGTTAATCCCTGAAATGTTTTGTTTTGGTTTTTTGTGGTTGTTCAAAAAACCTTTGCAAACATCTCTTTTTTTTTCTACCGGTTTTTTATTAACTGATTCGGGATGGAGTTTTCCTACTCCCCCTTTTTTGGCCCTCCTTTTTTAACGTCTCCACCCACAGCAGTCATTCAGTCCTCTCCGAGGACAGCAAATCTTTTTTTTTGTTTTTATTTTTGCCCCCTTTTGCGCATCCAGAATATGAGTCCTTTTTCCCCCCCCCTCGGCCACCCCCCCCCCCCCCCCGTTGCCATCCCGCACTGCATGAGAGGGACCCCCCAACTTCGGCCTGGTCCCCCGTCAAACTGGGAATCCGGGCCAGCTTTGATTTAGTAATTCCCTTGCCGGTGTCCTTTTTTTTTTCCCCAAATATCGGTGCGTTTGTATTTTTCCAAGTTTTTTCAGCGCCGTTCACTTCCTGGGAAGGTCTTTTTGAGAACCTTGATTTCGTGGGGGATCCTTAATGGAATGACCCTTTATCTCCTTCCTCGTTTTTTCTCCAACTCCCATTAGGGCGGGAATAGTTTTATGCATCCCCCCCCATTTTCTTTTTCCGAGACCCCCCCTCCTCAGTTTTTTATTTCCTTAACCCTTCCCATCCTCCAATGATTTTTTCTATCCTGCCTTTTGAGTTCACCCCTCACACACACACCCAACAACTTCGCTCTCGGAACTGGTCGGAGGAGGTTAGACCCTCTCTTCTGCCCATTGCCATCAAATAGACCCTTTTGCTATGTGCCCCCCAGGATCCTTTCCGTGAATTGGATCGTTCCGCTACACTTCAGGTCCCTTCTTGCCACCCTTGGCGCGCTCAAACTTTTTTCCTCGAATAGTCTTTTTTCCGTGCAGTTTTTATGAACAGGGGGAGGTCCCGGGTTTTTGTCGCCAGGCCCTCCGTGGCCCTGACCCATCACCCCCTCCCCCCCGGCGACCAATCACGGATCATTTTCCGGGCTGGCCCGGGTCGTCCCTCGTTGTCGGGAAACGTCCTTCATATTTTCTCCCACAGAATTCTGTGGCTGCTCAACCACTCTCTTTATCCGTTCCTTTTAGAAAACGCAGTATCCTGTCCCTTTTTTTTTAATGATTACCTGAACCCCTCACTTGCCCACGTAGGTCGGGCATTCGGGGCGATGCAGTTAACGCTTCGATGTTTCCCCCCTTTTGGTTTCCCCCCCCCTGGAGCCATACTACGTCGCAGATGTTACCCCGAAAAAAGCCCTCCCCCCTTACCCCCCTTTCCTCGTCTTGCACCCCTCTTGGGCAGGCCCAATTGGGGTTTTTTTCTCCCAGGATCCGTTTTTTTCAGCTCCCTTTTCATGCGGATCCACATTTTTTAAACTGCACATCTTTTTTTTATGATGAACGCGAGCGAAAAACCCACTCTTTTTTTTAACGCTCTTCGTTCCTTCCCCCCCTTCGAATAACGATCCCTGGGTAGAAAACCTGTCTCCCCTTTTGCGAACAGCCGTTCTGGCTGTCCTTCCTTGAACTTTGCCGCTTATTTCTTTTTTCCCCACTTTTTCCCCTTTCTTTGGCTGGGACTTCCTTTTTTTTCTTGAAGACCCTTTTTGCCCTTTCAGTGAAGCGATGGCCTGTTTCATCACCTAACTCTGAGGAACGCACCTGGCCTCCGGCCCCCCCCGGGCG
>Ga0179593_1585631_pt1 | contig 10817 bp, 15 predicted proteins | sample CZODoug2_1_08_16_FD_185931 | JGI IMG/M metagenome (GOLD analysis project Ga0179593, IMG submission 185931) | Vadose zone soil fungal communities from Angelo Coast Range Reserve, California, USA - CZODoug2_1_08_16fungal (PacBio error correction) | ecosystem: Environmental > Terrestrial > Soil >... | reverse complement strand
TGCGGCCGACGTAGAAAGGACTTTGAAAGAGAAGTGCGCTACGCTTTAAGTTTTTTTATGAAAACATTTTATCATAGCTCAAACTTCCTTATTCTCTTCCGGTAGCAGGGAGTCTTTCGGAGAATGATCATGATGCACTTTAAGCCTGGTTTAGGGGAATAATAAACTTTTTCCTGAAACTGAATGTCTAATTTTGGTGGGTTGCAGTGTCCGTCGAGGCATTTCCTTCCAAATACATTCACCAATGAATTAGTAGAGGGATCCTGTGGGAAAGCGAGCAGACCCAATTTTCACGTCATGACAAAAGAATGGGAAAGCGATCCGTTTACGTTTTGTGCGATTCCCCGCAGAGGAGAAGAGCCCTTCCTCGCTGTGAGTTCCCTCCTCGAAGATCTTGGGCTCCGGCTTTTTTAGGACAGATCGGCTGCCCCCCGTGGCTCTGAGTCCAGCTTTAATCTTCACAGCTCCGGCCACCACTGTTCCAGGCCTTTTTTACGCTGTGAACGGGCTTTTCGCGCACAAGACCCATCGAGCCTACTCCAGCTCAACGTGAACGCCTTTTTTCGATCAACCAATACTCCTTTCCTCGGGACTTGCCTCTTTATTCTTTTCCCGAGGAGTTTGTATCACCCCCTTTGAGCTGCTTCCTCTAGTTTTTTTCCGCGGTTTCGTAGACGCTTATTCTCGCAGTACCCGGTAACCGTTACTTTCGAGCCTCCTCCCAGCCTAGGAGGATTCTAAGAGGAAACTGACCCCCCGAGTACCTTGGCGTGCCAGGACACCGCCCGGTCTTTCGGGCAGGGGAGTGGCGGGGTAATCTCAACGGTTTTCCAAAAGATTTATTCGCCTCGTACGGTTTTTTGAAGATCTCCGTTTTCCGTTGACCTTGACCCCCCCCCCCCCTTGGCGTGCCCTCCCCCTCAAAACACCCCCCCCCCTCTCGCAATGTTTTTCCCCCGAAACAGGCTGAGCACTCTCCCCAGCAGCGATCAATTTTCTTTCGCGCCGATCGGAATATTTTTCTGTCCGTTCGCTAGCGAGATATTCTGCCCTCACATCCCCTGGCCAGAGAAACCTTTTCACCCGCTAGCGACCTCGCTTCCCCTTTGCGAAAGGGAGGACTCTTTCTCCGAGGACGTTATCGACGGGATAAATCCCCCGATTGCGGATGTCTTAATTTCTTCCTCTGGAGAAAAGGGCGACATTGCCTCCTTTTCCTCGCACCTTCTTCTTTCCCATCCCGTCCCAAGGGATTTTTTTTTCGGTCCAGGATGCCTTATGGCCCGAGGTTTTTTTTCGCATGAGAGGTTGATACACTCAGAACCCTTTACCTTCTTCCGATCATTAAAGGTTTTTTTTTCTTTTTCTTTTAGGAGGAAGGGTGAACAATTCTCAGTGACCCCCCTTTAGATTCGGGCAACCCGAACATCTTCCTCTCGTGAAGACTCTCATTGACTTTGTAGTACGAACCCCCCCAGGAACACCCCCCCCCCAAACCCCCCCAACTTCCCCCCCCCCCCCCCCCCCCCCCCCCCCCCACCCCCCCCCCCCCCACCCCCCCCCCCCCCCACCCCCCCCCCCCCCCCCCCCCCCCCCCCCCTCGACCCTCCTTTTACGGGACCTCCCCTTTTTTTCAAGTCAGCAAAGGAGAAATTCGCTTACGGTTGCCTTGAAATCCCAAGAACCCGCGCTTCCCACTCGACCTCCCCTTCGAAGGAGTGGCTCTGTGGCGCACCGAACCTTCCCTCATCCCAGGTTTTTTTTCCTCAAAAGTAGCCTCCATCAGCTGCCCCCCTCTTCCCTGCGGCACGTCCTCCCCTTTAGAGGTAACGTATACGCGCTCGGGATTGCTTATTCACCTCCAGAAGAAGTCCTTCCTTCTCATGCCTCTTTTCTTTCGCATCTGGACAAGGAGCTAATCTTTTTTTTTTCTCGTGGTTTCAACATCGGTTACTGAAGGTTCCGATCACGAGGAACATTCCTGCACCGACGCCTGTTTTCCCCCTTTCGAGCTGTCTTTTCTGATGGGAAAAACCATTAGCCGGGGTCATCCCCCTTCTTTCACTAGAAGTAAGATGGACGGCTCTTCTGGTTAGCTACTTGACCCCCCCCCCTCCCCCACCCGAACCCCCTTTCTTCTCTGAAGAACAGTAGAGACCCTCTCTCAGCGAGGCCCCCCAAGTTCTCCCCCCTTTCCTCGAAGATGGGAACGGCGCCAGCCGTCCTTTCTCCCCCGTCATGAACTCAACCGACTCTTTTTCCTTGCAGGAATTTGAAACCGCTCCTTTCTCCGGAGCGCTCGAAAAGAGCTTTCCTCTTAGAGGTTTCTATGTCGTTTCCTTCTAGTGGTATGTGATCTCTTCCCCAGCCCGATTCCCTTTTCTAAGAGCATTTAGAGTAAGAATTTTCTCTATTTAAGGTTACGATATGCGTTATAGTGCCCATGAACTTTTCCTGTTGCCTCGGTCTGGGCGTCCTCCCGCGAGGACCTCGCATCGCCGAGCGCTGTCCCTCTTCTTTCTGGGTTAAAAGAGATTCACCATATAGCCTCCAAACTTCCCTTCCGGGATCGAGTGTCGAGAACTTTCCTCTTCCTGATAATTACACCCTTTTCCTCCCCCTTCCCTCCCAAAAAAGTGCACCCCTCCTTCTCTCAACGATGTAAAGCAATAGGATCTTGCCGCCCCATTCGGCTTTTTTCCACTTGTAACGTACGCGACTTTTTCCCCTTCCCAGGCGCTAAATTTTTTCTGGGCTGAAGCCGGATCCCCCCCTTTTCAAATGGAAAATAACCGTAATTTTCTGCCTTTTTTGGGTCTTTTACTCATATTCCCCCGAGATCATCTCTCCCCCTCGCGGAGCTCCTGTATCTTCTTGAGTGGCTCGCTTTACTTTACCCCCCGGTTTTCCTTTCGTAGTGGATATGGTTTGGAACCTCCTCCTCCACTCCTCCTTTTTCACACGGTCCGGGTTTTGAAACTTTTCTCATTAGAGCGACAGCTTCTTACCCCGCTGCCCATTTTCTTCAGATGCTTTATTAGTCGGCTCCCCTCCCCCCCCCGAAAGGAATCTTGCCTCTCCTCAGGCCGCCTCTTTTTCCCCCATGTCGCCGTCCACGGCGGCCTCTTTCTACCATTTCCCAAATATTACCGAGAACCCCTCCCTGTCGTCTGCTGCCTCCCTACTCACGCCGAGCCGCTTTTCTCCCTGCGGTAATGTTCCTTTGCGGTACCCCAGACCTTCCAATCGATGCGGAATCCCGATTGGATCGGGACATACCTTTTCTTCTTTTCCTTCCTTTTTTGCCGATTTTTCATGGTTATCCCTCCAGAAGCAGTCGCAACCATGCGATTTCCGCCTTTTTCCCTCTTCACGACGACGCTCCGTTTCCCTTCGTCCTCAAGGCGCACCTTCTTTCTTGTGGGGAAAAACCCTTTTTTTTTCCCCCTGTCAAATGAAGGCGCATGCGTCCCCTTAATACTGAACGATGGCACCCCCCCGGATCATTTCTGTCGTGTCTTAAAACTGAAAATTTCTTCCTCTCAAGAAAATTAGCCTGGGACAGGGTACGGTACCCTTTTCTGAAATCGTTTCTATTTTTTCCCTTTTGAGACGTAAATCTAGCTCCTACAATGACCTTTTTCCGAAGGGTGACGTTCTCTCTGCTCTTCAAATTTGTTGAAGCCTCCCTTCCGCGTAGACCCCCACCTCCTATTGTCTTCTAGAGTCTCCCTTTTTTCTTGAAAATATCCCCCTGAGTGCAGCCATAAGGAAAAAATAGGACCTTCCCCCCTTCCAGGAGGAATAAGTTTCTTTACTTCCTCCCCTCCACTTTGAAGTTTACCGCCACGCCCTCCTTCCTTTGGACCTCTTTTCCTTTCTTTCTGGTGACGAATTTCCCCTTCCACTGGAGCTAAAAAATGCTGTTTAACCAAACCATTTGCTCCTTGATTGAGCTTTTCTTCTCGGACGGCTTTATCGCAATTGCGCATCGATCTCTTCCCTCTAAATCTTCTGGAAGATTAAGACTGCAATAAACATGATCCGTCTTTCTCACCGGTATTCAAGACTCCCCATCTCCCTGTCTTCGCTTCAGAATATCCTTTTCCATTCCCTCTCATGAAAAATTCATCATGTTGTCTCAGCGTTTTTCGTGATTTACCTTCTTTTTCCCCTTTTCGATGTTGTTATAGTCTCTTTTCCACTTGGTAGCACGCGCAGAAGTCGTCTTTTGAACTGGATCTCCTGGTCAGTATCGGCAAGATTCCTTTTTCGCAAATTTCTCCCTACGAATAACCCTCCCACCTGAATGTCCTCGGCCCTTGTGTCCCTTTTGTCGCGCTAAGGCTTCCCCCAACGGCCGTGGTCCTCAGACATTCTTCAGTTTATTGGTTCCTTCCCCTATCCACGGACGACTTCTTCCTTCCACCGATGTCATTCCTCCTTCCTAAGCATCTTCTTCCTCCTAAGGCCATCGCATTTTTTCTTTTCGCTCTGATCTTGGGTATCTTCCCCTTTTGAGCACCCCACACCCTTTTTTTTCCCTGACGGTGATTTTCCATTTTCCTTTATGTGTGATCCTTCTTTCCATTCCAAGCGCGCGACCAAATTGATCCGTTTTTTTTTTGCGCAGATCACAAGGTCGCGATCTTTTTCCCCTTTCGCCGATGGCGGCCTTTGCGCCTGCGGGCCGCTCTGGGATTACATCTTGTGCTCAGCTTTATTTTTTTTTCCCGCGTGTTGTTCACTGTTTTTTTTTTTCGGTGATGCTTCCCTTTCTGAATTTCCTTGTAAGTTATACGGCCCCCTCTAACCGCTGTGGTTCCATGGGTTTGTTTCTTATGGTGTGAATCTCGTTAACCCCCTTTTTTTTCTTGCAGGCGCTAGGCATGCCGTCCCTCGCTGTTGTGCTCCCCTTTCGAAACGAGACCAATCTTTCGTTGGAACTATCCCCTTCCCTGATCGAACCCTCAGTAGTAAGTGTTGTCGAATTCCTGATATTAAAGGACAATATTTTCTTTTCTCCTTCGCGATAACCTGCCCATTTCCCGGGTCTGTGTACTCAAGACCCCCTTCTCCCAAGCGAAGAGGCCGCGATTTTTCTAGCCCTCTCCGGAGAGCATCTTGAGTTTCCCACGAGAGGTCTTTTTAGTCTATTCCTTTTCCTTTGCTTTTTCCCGTTCCCCCTCTTTTATCTTCCCCTTACCGGTTTTCATGGAGGCTTTCTTTTTATGCGTCTATAAGGTCTGCATCTTGTGCCTTGTGTTGCGTTTTTGTTTTTCACCTTTCTCGAACACTCTCTTCGTCAATCTTCCTTACCCCATAGTAAGTAATCCTTTCCTTCCCTCATGGTTTTTCCATCACAAGGAGACTTCTTTTTTTCTACGAAGCTCTCATTGGGTAGGATTTTTTGGGAAGAGAGGTCTGTTTTCTACTCCTTTTTGCTTCCCGAGAGTACACCTTTTTTCACGAAGCGCTTTCGTCTTTTTTCACATTATGAGATACTGGGTCCATCTCTTTTCTGAAATGAAAGATAAACAATGCTCTGCATTACTTCGCTGTCCGAATACCCTTCTTCCCCCGAAAGCAAGAGCCTATCCCCTCCTCTTTCTAGCGTGTTATTCCCTTTCCCCCCCTCCCCCCGGGGCGTGCTATTGAGGCCTTCCGAATGCAGACCGTGAGACACGCCCTTCTAGTCCATGCAGGCCTGCACTCTCATTCTTTCCTATAGTGCCCCCCGAGAGGGTTTCTTGTTTTTTTCCCTGACAACCGTAAGCCTCCTTCCTTGGTGGCTACTTCCTTTCCGGGCCCGTCACTCAGCTTCCTACAAAGAGGTACTCCATTGCTTTGTTTTTCTTCCTGGCCCTCGGTGGACCGAATCTCTTTGCGATCCGATCGGAGACCTTCTTTCCCCCCCCAACCCCGTTCCCGTGTCCCCCAACCATTTTATGACCAAAACCTTGAAGGATTTTTTTTGTTTTTACTTTTTCTTTTGGCTGGAATCGATTTCACCCAAACGAGAAGAGAAACTGTTAAGTCATGCATTGTCCGGTCAGAACCTAGCTTTTCTCCTTCATCCCTTTGGAGGCTATATTTAATTCTTTCCTTTGCGAAGGCATGATGGCACCCCTCTTCTGCCAGAGCCATGATTCACTTGGGCATCCTCCCCGTCGAGAACGCCTCTCTCCTTCTCTTCGAACTTTAGCCCTTCTTGTTTTTCCTTTTTTCTTTTTTCCCGAGTTGCTATGGAATTGGTTTTCCAAACCCCCGATGGCCCTGAATCAGCGGCGCGTCTCATGACCTTTTCTGGCACAGAATCGAAGACTCTTTTCTCCTCCTGCGCAGTGAAAACCCCCCTTCGCGCGCTGTTCGCCAATTTCTCTTTGTTTCGGGCTCCCTCATAACTTTCGAGTGGGTGTACACTCCCCTTTTTACGAAACAAAAACTTTTTCCACCGTACTCCCAGCCTTGCAGTTTCCCCCTTGGCGCCCCCTTTTTCCTTAAACAATAACCTTCCCCTTTCCCTCCTCCCGTCGGTGGAAGGCAGCGGAACGCCTTTTTTTTTCTTTCGAGCGAAGGATGGAGTCGTCCTTCTGACAATCCCCGTATATTTCTTTTCCGTGCAGAGAAGACAGAGGTCTTACGACGACGTTCTTCCTTCTCTTTCTTCAACGCGGAGACACCTCCTTTTTCTCTTCCGGGCCTGGTCCCATCGATCGATTTTTTCCTCTTTCAAGGGGGAGGAACTGGGAGTATTTTTAGCGATTGTTTGTGTTTTTTTTTTCTTTTTTCCTCGTTCAACTGATTAAAGACTGTTTTCCCCTTTTGGCCAAAGTTCTTGTGAGTCATTCCAGGCGTTTTTCCCCTATTAGGGCAGACGGCATCTTCCTCATCTGCGAGGATCCCCTTTTTTTTTCTCCTTCGAGACGGCAACCCTCCGGTGCCAGTCTTTTCTTTTTCCCAATGGGGGCATCGGGCTTTTTTTCCGATTAAAGCGACTAATTCATTTTTTTATGATTTTGGCCGGACACCCTCTCACCCACCAAAAAAGGAGACAGTCAGGGTTTTCTTTTTTTTCTTCCCAAGGCCTTCTGTCTGTCAGACCCCCCTTGCGACAGAGAAAGAATCCGTTTCTCTCTGAGCCCCGGGAACTTCTGCCTTTCCTTCGAGAAGCAAAACTTTTTTTTCACTTCTGTCCATTGTCGCCTTCTTCCTCCTCCTCTACTATTTTTCCTCATAATCGGTGTTGTTGTTTTTTCTCTTTCCTCCAAGGGAAAGCTTGAAAGAGCGTGCTGCGCTTCTCATTTCGAAGTCTCCCATCTTTGCATCCGGATTAGTGAGCGGTCGCAGGGTCTTCCTTCCTTCTCCATGATGATTCCCTCCTTTCCCCTTTTCCTCTCCACGGCTGAAAACCTTTTTTTCTCGGGCATAGCGGATTTCAGGCAAGCACCCTCCTTTTCCCCCAACCTCGTCAGTGTTTTTTTCCTTCTTTTCCTTTCCGATGCCACAAATAGGGGCCTTTTTCCTTTCCTTTCCGCTCGAAGGTTCCCTCTCCCCTCCTTTCCTGGTGATCTCGCAGATCTGGTCCCTTCAGATTAGGATGCCCCATGGCTATGATTTTTCTACCAAAGCGAAATTGCCACCATCCTTCTTCTTCCTTTCAGAAGTTGAACGGCTTGAAGGTTTTTCATTAGATTACACACCTACAGCTCCTAAATTTGACGTTCCCCTCTATCTGATAGGGACGAGGCCGCATCCTTCCCCCCCTTTTTTTTTTCCCGGGTCTGCAGTGGCGTATTCTCTCTCCTCTTCGTCGTAGAAGCGATGGATTTTTCCAGGTAAACCGCAACGGCTTGTCCGATTCTCCTCCAATTCCTCCTTCCTCTGACAGGACGAAACCGCGTCTTTTTTTGCATTGACCGGGTAGTTATTGCAACGGGGGAGCCAACATAGTATCTCTTCCTTTTTTCTCGTTGAGCGTTGGGGTTGCGGCCCCTGGCGTGGTTATTGCCCAATGATCTTTTTTCCCCCTCTTAGTGCGGCACGCCCATTCTCTCCTCTTCTGCCCCGCAGACGCTCAGTTTTTTCCTTCTCGCATCGTCGGCGATGATTTCCTTCGATAAGAGCGCGTTTCTTGGCCACTCATTTTTTCAATGGCCAAGCCTCTTTTATCCCGTAGCGACTCTCTGGCACTCCCTTTTTTCTTTTGCAGCGGATGCCGAGGCGTCTCTTTTCTGAGCCCAGGTGGCCGCAGTTTCGGTCGCCCTGTTTTTTTTTTCTTTTGCAGCAGTGCTTCGCCCTCTCTGATTAACTCCCCTTCCCCCCCCCTTTTCTTTCGGCATCCGATAGGTTCCTCCTTCCCCTTGAGGGAACGTTTCCCGGAAACTCGTTTCGCGCCTCTCTTATCGATGCCCTCCCCCACTTTTCCCACGTACAAAGGGCGGCTTTTGGTCATGATTTGTTGTCTTTTCTTCCGGAGGACTGTTGCTTCCTCCGATAGGATAGCCCTGTCGTTCCTTTCCCTCCCCCTTTATGCCTTCCCGCGCTTCGACTCGCAGGGCCCTTTCTAGTAGGCGAAAAGTGTTTCTTTTTCCGGGACGACCCTTGCTTGGACCGTCGCCCTTCTCCGGCGGCTTACGTTGACGCATGCCCCGTCGCGGAGGAAACTTTAGCGCCACGGCCTCGTTTTCCGGGACGGACGTGTGCCCTTTTTTTTCCCCGCACCGTTTCTCCCTCCACTTTCTTTTCAGAAAACGTAGCCGAAAGCTCTCCTCCTTTTTTTTCAGGCACGGAAGACCCGTTCTTCTCCTTTAACGTATTTGAGTTTGTTTGATCCATTCTTGTCGTCTCCATTCCTTCTTTCGAGCATTTTTTTATTTGCCTTTCCTTTTTTGCTTTCATGACATCTGGTCCGAGCGCAAGCGCTCCTTTCAACAAAGTTTGCTTTTGTCGGTCCAGCTCACTACCCCCCTCCATCGGAACCTCTCCTCTCCCTCGCGATGCGTAAAGAACTCCTTCAAAAAATTAGAAGGGTTCCTATTAACTTTCCTTCTTCCTTCCTTCTTTAAGGCAGAGTCTTCAGATGTTCAACCCCCAGCCCACAAAGAAACCCTTCTCCGAAAGTAAGTCCCTTTTCGCGGACGCAGGAAACCGTTTTTTTCCCCTCTTCGACGATTGCTTCCCTTCTCCCTCTTTTCGACGCCGTCATCGACAGAACCCTCCCTTTCCTTGGAAAAGAACAAGCAGATCTCTTCTCTCCCTTGAGCGCTCTCAAAATCGCAGTTTCCCTTTCTTCGTGCGTACACAGGACCCGTTTCTTTTTCTTTCTAGCGAAGGATCTCTCCCCCCTCCCCTCTCTTCCGGGCAGAGCCTTGAGTGTCGATTCCTTTTCTCTAAGGTAGATAAGGCCGGGGATTTTCCACCTACAGATCCTTGTTTCCTTTCTGAGGCTGTTTCTCCCGAGAGGGCCCCTCTCGACGGCGACTGCAAGCACGGAACCCTTTTTCTTTTCACACCATATAGCCCGACACAAACCCCTTCCTGTCACAACATTTTCCTTTCGAGACCGGACTTTCCTTTTCGTTAAATTTCCTCCCCTGACCTTCCTCAAAAAAACAGGGAAAAACTTCCACGCGGGAAGCCATGAAGGGATCTCCTCCTTCATCATGGCTCCCTATTCGCACTCCCCTTTTCCTTGGAGTCGGAGCTTCCCTTCCTTTCTCCCCTTTTTTTAGCCCCCTCTTTCTTGAAAGTTTGATAAAACCTCTTCAATGGTGTTCCCCCCCGTCATTTTATGGAAAGTTGTTTTTTCTTTTTTTCCTTCATATAACCTCTATTCATTTTCCCCCCCCCTTTCGGAGGCTTCATGTATAGTCTCTTTCTCCTGATTACATCCGGTGGCATTTTGGATTCCCCCGTCGTCTTTTATTCCCCCTACACAACGCCTTACACTTTTTCTTCTAAACGGAAGGTTTTTTCCTGGAGAAGGAATTATCTTCCTTTTTTTCCAAAGATTGAAGGAGCAGTTGTTCTTTTCTTTTTATTCGTCGTGTACTACCGTTCCCCTCCTTTCAAGGAATATTGACGTAAAAAGGCATATAAAGTGTCCCCAATGTCTTCCGCCTCCTTCCCCGATTGTTACCCTTTTTCCTTCCCTCCTCGAAAAAACATTTTCCCTTGTTCTCCTTTTTGCCGCTTTATCACTTTTTGGAGAAAACAGGTCCTTTCATTGCGGTACCAGTCATTCATTTAACAAATTCTCTCCCTCCTCGATCTTTTTTTTTCTGATTCTGGAAATACCCCTTTTTTTTCCTTTCTGTTGTGCCTATAATGTGTATCCGCATTTCTGAATGCCCTCTTCGCACAAAATGCGATTTAAGCTCTCGCTTCTTCGATTCCCCTCCTCTTTCCCGCGCGACAATAAAGGTTTCCCGATCGAATGGTGGTTTTCACCACCCATGTCTTCCCACTGAAGGCGAAGTCCCATTCCTTAATTAATGACCTCTTTCTTCCCCCCGCTCAGGTCGGCGTGGCGGTACCTTCTCCATATACGATGATTTCTTCTCCGGACCGCCTGGTTTCTTTCTATTTTTGAGGCTGGGCTTCTTCGCGTATTGCCCCTGCTTCCTTTTTTCCCGCGGAGAGAAACAATGCTCTTTTGACGTATATATATTTTGCCTACTCCCCTTTTTTTTTGTTGAAGATAGTTCCCAATTTTCATTGTATGCGTCCCTTCCTTTTCATGGAAATACCTCCCTCTTTCCGAAAAATAGAACGTCACCACTCTTTTTTTTTTTTCTTTCCTTAAGCAGAGAAAG
>Ga0179593_1509672_pt1 | contig 10817 bp, 14 predicted proteins | sample CZODoug2_1_08_16_FD_185931 | JGI IMG/M metagenome (GOLD analysis project Ga0179593, IMG submission 185931) | Vadose zone soil fungal communities from Angelo Coast Range Reserve, California, USA - CZODoug2_1_08_16fungal (PacBio error correction) | ecosystem: Environmental > Terrestrial > Soil >... | reverse complement strand
GAGTATTGCGATTTTTCCCCTTGGTTTTTCCCCTTTTTCTTTTCTTTTTTCTAGCCCTTTTTTAGAATACCGAGAACCCCTTAGGGCGCATGAAATAGGACTGTTTGTCCTCGCTTTTTCCTCATGTTATAGAAAGCATTGAAGAGCGGAATGAAACAGACCTTCCTCCCCTCCTCCCGGGCTTTTTTCCCTCCCGTGGATTTGAGCTCGGCATTCGCGATCTAGGCTTTTGTCCCCCCTCCTTTCAAGGCACGAGTCGCTGGTTTTTCGGTGTGAGAAGCCACCCTCCCTTCGCCCTCCTTTTCCCCCCTTTTTCCTCGGAGAGACCCGCACTATGATGGGAGAAGACCCTTTCCTCTTCTGAAGCTTTCTTTGCGTTCAGATTCGAGTTCGTTGGTGAAAGCACTTCTCTGTGCGAGCTTTCGCGACCTTAGTGGGAATCGGTTTTTTTCCCCCCCCGGTCTCCTTAGACGCGCCACCATCGATACTTCATTCGGATCCCCCCACGCCCCCATTTTACCCTGAGTCCCTTCTTTTCGACGACCGCCGCGCCTTCATACATGTTTTCCAGTCATACGACGGAGCTGCAGTAGGAGAAAGAGATGAAGCTCTTTCCCCCCCCGATTGGATTGCCCCGGATGAAGTAGCCGTCGCTCTCCGAATGACCGGTAGCTTTTTTTTTTTTTTTTTTTTTGGAGTTATTTTTGCCGTTTCCCAGTCCTTCCCCCAGGTCGTTACTCGTGACCCCCTCCCTTCACGCATCAAGACACAGTCCCCCCCGTGATCTTAAGTGTGCCCCTCCCTTTTGGCATTGGTGAGGCCCCCTTTTTTTGAGCTCTCTTGAAACGTTCCAATGGCCTGCTTTTTTCATTCAACCTTTTCCTCCAGGGATCTCCCTCAATGCGAAACGACGGATGCTCCTAGCCGACAATCGTGTAATTTTGCTCGTCTTTCCTTCGATCCGTTCGTTTCTGATAGCGCAGAGAAGGTCCCAACCCTCTTGATTCTCCCCTCCGACCGTGCTCCCCCGACCCCTTATGTTTGCCCTTCGCCTGCTCCCCAAAAACCCTCCCGAGTCTCAGTTAGAGCGCACGCTCTTAAGAAACATCATGAGCCTTCTCCCTCTCTTTTACCCTTCTGGATTTCTGGTCTTTTCTAATCTCCTTTGTGAGAGCTCTCTTTTGATAGGTTTGACCCTTTTGGGGAGCCTTCTTCCGTTCAGGTAGTAAAGAACGACGTAACTCTTTCCCTGGCCCCCCTTTCGCGTCAAACAATTGAATATAAACTTCCTTTTCCCCATTTTCTTTTTCTTCCCTCCAGAGACGTGATAGCTTGGAATCGCCCCCCCCCTATTATAAAATCTTTCCTTTTTGTCTCCCTTCATTTGCATAGGGTGCGCTGCGTTTCTTTTTGTCTCTTTTTTGAGGAAAAGAATCCTCCGGTTAACGGCGGATCAGATCCCTCCCCCTTTTTTTCTTAGATTCTTTCCCCCCTTTTCACCTTCCCCCGTAAAGCTCTGCCCGATCCTTGGGGGGCCAACGATCCTTTTTAGCGATTTTATCCCCGTCTCTTTCTTATGTTTTTTCCCGCGCGACCCGGCCAAAAAGCCCCCCCTCTAACCCACAACACCGCTTACTTAGGAACGCGAGCGGATTGCCCTTTTTCTTTGGTGTGGAGGTTGCTTCCTCCCATTTCCCACAGGAGTAAGCTTACAGCTCTGCTCAAGTTCCATTTTTCCTTTTGACTTTTCCCTGAGAGAGGCGGATCCACGAAAGACTAATGGCCTCCCGCCTCCCCCTGCCCTCCTACCTGGTTTTGATTCCGAAATGAAGTTATGAATCTTCCTCTTCAATAGGATGACCGATCGCCGTAACGATTCCAGCTCCTCTTCTTTTTCCTCTTCCTCGCCAAGGGATCTCTTTCCCTTTCCGCCATCTTCCCAAATATGAAAGCAGGCTACAAGGGGAACTTTCCCTTTTTCCATTTCTTCTTCATTTCCAGCCATCTGACGGACGCTTTGAGGGCGGCGCAGACGATTGGTCCTCCCTTTTCTCGGGACGTCTTTCCCCCCCCCCTTCGCCGATCTCGAGAATGCGATAGACAATCTCCAAGGGGCCTCTTCCTACCGCATTCCTTTCCTTTGAAGATACGCGGCTTTTCCAAAGGCCGTTCGATTCCCATGGATCTTTTTTTCCTCATCACGTCTTCCATTCACCCAGTTTTTTTCCGGTGTGGTAGGCTAGGGACCAGCCCAACTCTAAGGTCCTTTCTTCCCCCAAAAACTTTTCCCCCCCTCCCCCGCCTGCCGCTCCGCTAATCGCAACCCATGCTTTCCCTTTTTTCTGAGCAAAAGGGTGAGGTTTTGCTCTTCCCCCAAGGCGGCGGTATCAGACCGTTTTTCCCCCCCCCCAGGTGAAAGGTTTTCCCCTTATCGGACCCCCCCCCCTTTTTCAGCTGCCTGATTTTGGAAGGAAGGTCAGACCTATAAATATCTCTCTTTTACTACTGTATTTTTTTTTGTCTTGTATTGGATATCTCATTTATAGGTTTCCTCCACCCCCCTCCCCCGGCGTGCTGTTGGCCATCGGTTGTTTTATTGAGCTTCATCTTTTTTTTTCTCCCTTTTCTCCCCCCTCCTTTGGTTCCACTCGCTCCCCTTTGGCTCTCGTGGCGGCGTGAATTTCGAGAAAGCCCCTTTCCCTTGGAGAGTAAAAGGAGCGCGCTTCCGATTTCGCCCGGATTGGTTTTTTTCTTTTTCCCTTAGTAGTGCTGTTTTCCCTTCTTTTCCTCCTCCCCCGAGACACAATTTTTCCTTTTGAGGCCTCCCCCTTCCCCCTTATCATAGCAGCATATCCGACATCCTTTTTCCTCGAACCGGCCTTTGAAGCTTTTCTGCAACAGACCCTGTGATATCTCCTCTGGTGAGTGGAGATGTCTATTCATTAGAGATCTCGTTCTGTTTCCCTTTTAAATGTCCTTTTTTCCCTTCCCCTCTTGTTTGAGAGCCATGTCGGCGCGTCCTTTGGCCAGCGATCCGTCAGATGGGCGGCTTCTCTTTTTTTGAGAAGACTTTTTTTTTTTTTTTTTCGTTCCTCTTTCTGGCTTTTGCCGCCAGTCCCGAGAGACATTGGCCTTCTCCCTTCTCCTATGCTTCTCTTTACTCCGGTCGGTAGCCGAGTTGAAGTCTACGCGGTTCATCGCTCCTTCATTCGGAGAATCCCCTCTTTTTTTTTTTTTTCCTTTTCGCCAACCGGTTTTCTTTTTCCCCCGCGCCTTCCCCTCATTGGTTTCAGTCCAACGATCAGAGTGGGAGTATGACGTCTCTTTCTTCCCTACTGTTTTTTTTCTCTTCTTTCCAGAGAATACAAAGCCTCTCCCCAGATGCACTCTTTTTTCCGACTCTTTCTTGTTATCTTGACTTTATTTGACGGTTCGCATTTACCTGGAGCCCAACACGCGTACGGTTATCCCCCCCGACCTGACGTTCCTCTTCCCAACAGTACCACCCCTTTTCTCTTAACTCTTCTGCATTGTTGCGCACTTGACTCGGCTCGTCCGTGAATTCAGCCGGGGCCTGCTTCACCCCCTTCTGACTTTATTGGATCGCAAAGCAAAGCCTTCCCAACGAATTCCTTTTAAATATGGTAGAGCTGTTGTGATTTCTTTCGAAGAGATCACGGTTTGAGACGCCCTCCTTTTTTTGACCCCTTCTCGTGCCTTTCCCACCCCCCCCGACGGACTCTCCCTTTTCCTCCCCTCACTTGATCCTCCCCTTCTTCTCCCAAAAAGCACAACCGCCCCGCATCAAACTGAGTCTCCGGTACTCTTTCTGAAACATCCTTTTTCTTTTTCCCCTTTTTTGTTGAGAGAAGTGCTGAAATCTTTCCCCAGTGGCCCCTCTCTTTCGTTGATCGGTTTGCTTGTTGGCTTTTGTTTTATAGGCCCCCCTCTTCCTGAACGCCCTTCCCTTTTTAGCCCGACGGGTCGATTTAAACCCCCTACCATTCCTTTTTTCTTCGCCTCGCAGCAAGCGTTCTCGTCGAAGAAGACTCCACCCCCCCCCCGCTGGTTCCTTCCTTCCCCTTTTTTTCTTTATTCTTGTTCGGGTCGTTTCGATAAAGATGACTTGGTTTCCTTGGCCCCGGATGAAGGTTCCGTATCAGATCCTCCTTTTGTAGTTCCCACTCCTTTTTTCTCCAAGTAACGATCAAGTGTGACCTGCTCCCCCTCCCCTTCGGTCTGGGGGGCAAGACCGTAGACGAGGTTTCCCCGTGTTTTTTATTTTGACGTTGCCATTGATGACGCTTTCCCAATACCCCTTCCCCCCAGAACCCACAACACATTACGGTCAGTCGGAACGCCGATCTTCTTCCCCTCTTGGGGATTCCTTTTCTCCCCAATACTCGGCATGAGGCAAACAACAGGAGGCCTTCTTTAGACTCTTCTCCATCACAAGAACAGGTTAGGAGGTTTTATCGCCGTCATACGAAAGACTTCTTCTTTTTCCTCCCTGCATTGGTCTTGACTTTCTCTTCAGTTTTCTTCCTATGGCAGTATCCGGCAATAGGCTGAAAGAAGGACCCCAATGCTACCTCCTTCTTTCTTGTCGGCGCTAGACCAAGGGCCCCTTGCGTGCACCCCCTTCTTTATCTTAACGCGCGCCTTTTCCTCCCCCTTATCCCACTAGTGGCGGTTACCAGCCGTTTTTTTTACAACTTCGCAGGACGATTGGCTTTTTTTTTTCCCCTCTCGCGACTCGGGCCGGCCACCTCCATTTGTGCCCCCCCCCCCCTTTATCCGAATGCGCTAGACCCAATAGAAACGGGGGTAGCCCTCTTTTATTCGATTCCAACCGCCGTTTTTTTTCTTCAAGCGGGAGAGTTTTATATCTTCGGTTGAGTCTGAAATGATGTTCGGATAGGTGCCCCTTTCTTCAATAGGCCTTTTTTTTCTCCCGGAAACTCCCGTTGTTTTGTTGGTCGGGCGAAAAAGACCTCCTGAAAGTCCCTCTGCGCCTCCCCACCCTTTCGCCCAATCGCATACTTACGCGATCACTTTTACTCTCCCCTAGCTGACTTTTTCCTTTTTTCCCTTTGTCACGCCGACACGAGGACATTTTTTCAGCGATAGTTCCCCCCCCTTTTTCCAATTTAGGGAGCTTTTTTTCTCTCCCCCCTTGACCTGCACTCCCCCGTGGCCAACAGCAAGCCTTAGTATTCTTTGAATTCCCCTAACCCTCAATACTTCATACGTTTGTTGTTTTTTTTCTTTATAGGTCGAACCCCTCTTTTGCCTCTGTTTTCGGGTTCGTGTTGAAAAGTTTCTGGAAGATTCCTTTCACACTGTTCCCTTTTATGATACCCCGTCCCCTCGATAAAAGTTGGATCCTCGTCGCGTGAACGTAAAGACTTTTGTTCTCTTCTTCTTTTTGCGAGTTATCTTCGCGTTCCTTTCTATTTCTGCCCAGTCTATGCGGTTTTGATATTGAGAGGAATTTTCCTTCTCTTTTTTTGAACCTTCCCCCAAAAAGACGAAACAATTTTTTCCTTGGATTTTCTTTTCCCCTTTTTTTCTTCGTGATTCTCTTTTCCCTTCCTGGTCCTTCCTCCTTGATTTACTCCGTCCTCGCGGACTCCTCCTCCCCGACTATCCTTCCCCTTCTAGAAGATGGTGCTAGCCCCGTGTCTTTTCCGATCGAATTCGCGATTTTTTTTTTTTCCCCACTGCTTTTTCTCTGTTCTTCTTCTAGCAATCGTCGGCTTTCCCTCAGATCCTGGAGGAGACCCGCCATGAGAAGAAAGGACTTTTTGAGCGGTCTTTTCCTCTTTCGTCTTTCTGGTTGCACGCCAGTACCGAAGAGCCCTTCAGCGACCTCTTTTCTCTTGTTACGGGCCGCTCGGTCAGTCCGTCTACGCGAAATCATCGATCCTTCTCCCCCAGCCCCCCATTTCCCTTTTGACTCTTCCTGGACGGGCTCTCGAGCCTAATAAATTTATTGGAGTTTTTTTTTCCCCCCCACTTCAAGAGCGGAAGGAGATTTCCTCTGTGGTTCATGCCGATTGGATTGCGAACTCCCTTTCCCCAGATGTCCCTTTTCCTTTCTACCTTCTTTTGTTATGAGGGGATACGGACGCCTCCTCCCATGGACTCCGTCCCCAGAATAAGGATAAATTTTTTCTCGGCCCAGACCTGTCTGACCAGTCACACTTTTCTTTTTTTTACCTTCCCGTTGCATGGTGAAGAACTACGCGGCGGACCCCCCTTTCTGAACACTTCCTCTATTCAACCCAGGCAGGCGACCTTCTCGAAACGCACCAACCTTTTTCTTTATTCCCGCTCGTTCCTCTTTTTTTCTCTTTCGAACCCCCGTCACACCCGGCGACTTGATGCGAGAGACGGACTTTTCCTCTAATTGTGAACCCCTCTCCCTCTTTCCTTGAATTAGGTTCTTGTTTAACTTCTTTAACGTCAGAAGGATCTAGAAACCCCCCTTTTTCAAACCGACCCCGCGTTCCCCTCCCCTTTAGCAAAATGAGAATTACAGCTCTACTCTTTTTCATCTGCTTTTTCTTTTTTCCTTTTCTTGCGCGCTAACTGTTGATATCGGTTGACGGTTTGTGGCTTTTTTTTTTTTCTTTAAGGACGTTTTTTCTTCCCTTTTATCGCCCCACGTAGAGTTCAACAATTGATCATCAGTCACTTCAGCACATCTCTTTTTTTTTTCTTCTACGGACTCCACAACATTCTACAATTAGAGCGAGCGGGGCATTCGTCCCGCTTTCTTTGTTCGATACATTTTTTCCTTCTGTTTTTTCCTTACGCTTCATGTCTGCCGGTTTAAAGGAGGATATCAGGTTTAGTTATTCCACCAATGCTCTACATTTTCAGCCACGTACACTTGTGACTGTTGTCTTGAGGCTCCTTTTTCCCTTTTCTGGGGGCCCTATTCCTCTTTTCCCCTTTTGATGGTCTAGGACGTGACATGGATGAACTTCCCCCCCCCTTTACGGACTTCCTTTTTGGGGGGGGGGGTTGGGGGGCGGGGGACCCAAAAAAAAAACAAACTCCCAAAGCTTACCGGTCAGTCGGAACTTCTGATGCTACTTTTTTTTTTTTTTTTTCTCTTCCCCTTCCTAGCATGAGGCAAACCACAGGAGTCACTTCTCTTATAATTCTTTTGGACTGGGGCCCATCAAATAACACGAGGCGCGGCTTTCTTCCTACGACCTTCCTTTCGCCCCCCTTTGGTTATGCTCAGAATGAAGGATCCTTCTTTAGCGGCATCTCCGAGCGGCCCTTTCAACCTGATTTCCTTTCATGGTCGCTTCTGTTCGGTTTTTTCACGCTTGACTCGAATCTGAAACTTCCAGCACTCCCTCTCCTTTCCAGCATAGTCGGGTCGCCCTTCTGGAAGGATTCGCTTTTTTTTGTCGGACGCACTCAACCCCTCCCCTTCCCTTATTCGTCCGGAGTGAAAAGAATTTCATCAGTTCCCTCGATCTCCTCTACAATCTCACGGGGCCCCTTCCCCCAGCGTCTGCGAGATCACCGCCTTCCTTCGTTTTTTCTTTCTCCCGAGACGGCTCCCTTATTCCCCCCCCCTTTCTTCTTCGGATACGCATCACGGAATCATAGTTTTTTTCCCCTCCCCCCCCGTTTGTTCGCTCCCCCCAAAGACCTTGCTGTTCCCAGAACAGAAACCTTCCCGGCAATACCCCCCTCTCTCCACCTTCCCCCCCCCTCGCCCCCTTTGCGCTCCCGCTAAATCGCAAAGCCTTTCTTTCCACTCCGGTCCTTTCATACGAGGAGGGGTGTCGCTCCCCAAGGTTTCTTTCTTGACTCGGAACCAAGGTGAAAGGAAAGCTCTACATCCCCCTTCGGCAACAGGAACGCCATTCGGGGAAGGAGGCGACCTATACACCTTCCCCCATCTCTCTCTTTTTTGAGCTCTCTGTTGATACTTCATTATAGGTAGACCCCCTCCGCAATCATTCTTTTTAGGGGGTCCGTGCTATGTGTCCCCTCTTCTCTTTCACTTTTCCTTCCCTTTTTCTTCCTCTGCGCCCTTGTAACATATCGCTACCTTGGGCTCATTTTTTGAAACCTAGAAAGCAAGCGCCTCGATTTAGCGGAGCGTACTTTTTTTTTTTTTCGTTCCCCCCTCTTTTTTTCTTGGTTTTTTTGTGATAGGAGTCTTTTTTCTTTGACTACCCCTTCTCTTTTTTTTCTCCCCTGCGAAACCTCTTCATTCCCCCTATATCGAGGATAGCAAATCCCCCATGGTCCTCTCCCCCCTTAATCAGGATTCCAAAGACCTTCTACATCCTTCTTTGCTCTAACTTTTTTTTAGCCCCGTTCCTGCTGGTCGATTCATCCTGCAAGGTTTTTTGGGCACCTCTTCCCCGGCTGAGTTCCTGTTTTTTTCTTCTCTTCCTTCCCCCCGCAGCCTTGGACGCGACTATCCCTGAGGTCCCCTGCACTATTTGCTGTGAGACTTTTTCAGGATCGAGTGGGATGATTTTCTTTTTTCCGCTTCAGATTTTCTCTATGCTTCCCTGATCAGCCCTTGGCGAGCTAAGACACTCTTTGAGCTTGGGTCTCTTAAGCACGTTCCTTCTTGACGTCTACGCTCCTTTTCAGTCCTTTCTTCCTCCCCGCACCCAAGTTCGAGAAAGGCTTTCCCCCCCCCCTTTCCCCCCTTTTAGTCCTTTACTTCCTCCTACCGGTATTTTTTTGGACCAGTACAAAGATTTTTTTTGAGTCCCTTTCTACGCTTTAAGCTTTTTTACTCATGTGGTTTGAATCATGCCGACTTCCTCAATCAACCCCCCTCTTTGGACGTATTTTTTAATCAGATCGGAGTTCCGACTTTTTCTCTTTGGGTTATGTTTTCTCCTTCCGTACTTTTCTCCACGTTTACAATGGCCATTAACGGAGGCAAAACATCCCCCAGAGCTTAAAGACCTGCACGTTTCGCGTTAAGACACTCCATCTTTTTGCTCCCGTGGCGTTCCAATTCATTTTAGAGGAGCATATCAAATTTTTGACTCCCCTCCCCCTTTCGTTGTGCAATGCTTTTCACGGTGGACCCATTATCGAAAAGCACCTCCTCAATGCGCCCCCCTGTCCCCCTTTTCGCCGCCCTCTGTAGACTTTTCTTATTAGAACTCTCTCCCTTTTCCTGAGAGAGACGATCTTGTCACTCTTGCCATTGTCCCCCCGACTCGGTACTTCCTCTGACCTTGTTTTGCAATTCGCCTGATCTTCTATAGTCCCCCCCCAACGACAAAGATCAAGTTTTCCGTTAGCGCGCACGACTTTCCTCTCCCCCCATTTGAGCATTCAGTTCTTGTTGTCTCTCTCTTCGGTCCTGTGTTTAAATAGAATGGGCGCTAACTTCTCCCTTTTTGCAGGTTGTGATTTTTGTTTTCTTCCTTTTCCGTTCAGGCGAGGTTAAATCCCCTCCCTGTCGGGTTTCTCCCCCTCTTTTGCGTTACCAATTGCTCATCAACAGAATTCTCTTTTCCGCAAGCTCGGTGATCGCCTCCGAAGACGACTCCACCCCCCCCCCCTTTTCCGTTCTCTTCAGTAGTTTATAATTTCGTTTAGTTTCTCTTCCGTAGCCCGGCCTGGTTGATCACCAGCCATCACGGGCTGCCAGGTTCATTCTCCTAAGCCCCCCCGTGTCGCCCTTTTCAAAAAGCTCTTCCTTTACCTTGGCCACATCCAAGTGTGGACTGTCTTTTCCGAACCGTTTCCCGGGGCCCAACGTAGCGCTTTTTTTATACCTTTCTTCTTTCCTTTCCTTGATTTCCTGCTGCTGACCCCTGCAAAAATCCTAACAGCGCCCTACCCCCCTTACGGTAAGTCGGTCCCCAGAGCGGATTGCTTCCTTTTTTTTCCCGTTTTTTTGTTTCTTTTCGTTCATATCTGCCTGACGGCAAAAACAGGAGCCCTCTTCTCTACTTTTTCCCCCGTCGGATCGTTGGACTTTCCCCTCCAATAACAGGTTCTTTCCTGACTCTTTCTCCCTTGCCTTCAGTTTGGTCGACCAAGCCTTCTTTGGCTGGGTTTGTGAGATGAATATGCGTCCCTTCCATCGGATGGGACCGCCCCTACGCTCTGCGCCCTTTTTCTTGTTGGATCTCGCCCCGGGCTCTAGGGACTGGCGTCCCTCCCATCGGTCCACGAGAGCAATTCCCCCCAGACAACTCGATCACTTTATTTTTCCCCGTTGGCCCCGCCCAAAATATGACGGGTCCTTGGTGGGTGTGTGTGTGGTTTCTCGGCGAAGACGATGGCGCTCGAACTCCGAAATTTTTCCCGGCCATCAGTGGTTTTGCCAACCGTGAAAGAATCGGCTCCTCTCTCACCTTCTCCAGGGGGCTAGCAACCCCCTCCCCAGCCGTTGCTAAGTCGGTTCTTTCTGTTGCTTCTCGTCCTGAGTCTTCCGCCGTTCGATCCTGGATGTCGGATAGGATCCGCATCTTCCTGGGCCTTGATCCCATCCCCCCCGTGGGTCCTTGTTCCTCTTTTCGGCCGCCAAAGAAAAACCATTTTACTGGGAACATCCCCCTCCCCCCCCCATCTCCCCCATCAAACCTCTTTCTGAAAAATCGCTCCGCTACCTTACATCTCCGGATTTCTCTTCCCACTTCTTGTTACTTTTTTCAGGCCTTTGGATCCCCTGCCTTTTATAGTCCCCACACGGCGGAGTTTTCTTCACCCCTTTTCCCCCTGATCAATAAACGTTGGCCCCCGGACACACAGATGGCCAAACCTCTCCGGGGACAGGAAGAGTTTTTATGACTCTCCTC
>Ga0179593_1504960_pt1 | contig 10817 bp, 7 predicted proteins | sample CZODoug2_1_08_16_FD_185931 | JGI IMG/M metagenome (GOLD analysis project Ga0179593, IMG submission 185931) | Vadose zone soil fungal communities from Angelo Coast Range Reserve, California, USA - CZODoug2_1_08_16fungal (PacBio error correction) | ecosystem: Environmental > Terrestrial > Soil >... | reverse complement strand
CTCGTGATGTCCCCTTTAATCGGATGTTCCGCGTTTCTAGATTTGAAAGGAAAACGGTCGCTTGCCTGGCGTTCCGATTCACTTAAATCGCTCTGCAGTCATCTGCAATATTTAGGTCAAATGCTGCGGATACTAGATCGTTTAACCGGCTACCTTGAGGGATCGTCGCCTTTGCTGTTTTCTCCTAGCGACTTGGCCCTTGGTAGGCGCACCGACGCCTTTCTTGTCCACTGTTTCCGTTCGTGACCCGGGCTGAGGTTACTTAAAGTATGACCTGGTCTCTTGTTTCCCTCTTTCTTCACCTTTCGTTGCTTGGGTGGGGCTTTTGAAGACGGGCTTTTTGACGCGTGGAGTGATAAACCGGACTCTTTGCACTGCGGGATTTGGGCTGTTTCGTGTCGTGTTGGCGCATTTGTCTTGGATTTGAGCGCCTGGATCCCACCAGCTGAACCTGAGGTCACGAATACGCAGCTTTATTTACCCCCTTCTTTTGAGCTACAACGACAGTGGAAATTGCTATCTTCTGGATCAAGTTTGGCGTCGTTGGCCGCTCACATCCGACCGGCGGAACCTCGCCTCCGGATCTGTTTGAAGCTTTTTCCTTCGGATGCTCCCCGCATTATTTTAGAAGCATAATGGGTGACGGCAGTCAGGGCTCCTGACGCGCCTGGTTAGTGTCTCTCTTAGGGGCACGTAGGAAGTTTCGGACTTCCTTCCGCCAATTTCCAGCCCCCACCTTTGTGCTTCACGTTTTTGTATGATTGCTGTTGCAGGTCTTTTCGCTCGTCGTTAGGGTGTCCCTGGTTCAGTTTTTCCTTTATTTGTCCCCTCAGTCCGAGTAATGGTTACGAAAAACCTATGATCTCTCTGCAGATGTCGACGTGGGGTTCGTCTCGAATTCGGGATTGTTTAACAGACTTGCGTTTGACGATCTTCACATCCAGGTAGCACAACACTTCCAAAAAATGCCCGTGCGGATCGCTCCAAATGCACCTCCAGTCGCTCCTGCTGGACGGTTCCCCCCGCGCCGGACCTTTCACAGGAACGCCATTTGGATCTGTGTCCTGCTAGCGCCGCCCAACCCCCTCATATCTTTTTTTTCTCTTTCTTTCCCAAAACTCTCCATTTCACTTGCTGTATACACCTCCTCTCTGCCTCCAATTCCGCATCGCCACGGTCCCCATCGATCGTTCCAGGTGTGTCACTGCCACGTCGTTTAATTTCGCCGGTTCCGCCTCTCTGCAATCCTCTTTACGATGCGCTGCAAACAGGAGGCGTCCCGCTCCGCACCTGGCACAACCCCTCCCCACCGGCATCAACCCGGTCTTGGGTTCACGAACTAACACCACGGCGTCATTGCGTAGAGGACTCACCCCCCCCTGACCCCCCGTCCCTCTTTTTATCAACAGTGCGAACTAGCGAGCGCACCTCGTTCTCGTCTAGGTCAGCCGTAGTGAATCGAAGCAGCCGGCCCTTGGCCCCCCCGCGGCTTTGTTGTTTGCGGGTTTGACTCTCGACTCGGCCAGGTCGGGCCTCCAGGTACCAACCTGTTCCACTGCGAGTCCGGCAGCAGCGCGGAAGCATGCACTAGTTTGCGTCTTTTTTTTTTTTCCTTTTCCGGCTGTCCAGGTCGTGTTCTCGGGCGGACTTGGGCGGCCTTCTTCACGTCTACTTTGAATGACGTTCTTTTTGTTGCAGGCGGCGACCAGCAGACGAGGCTCCACTCAGTCGGCCTTCATCGGGCCTATCGCGGTTTGTAAGATTATGGGGAATAACAAACATCGTTATCGGCGGCGTGGTGGGTGTTTGCCCCCTAATTTTCACCATTTTCCTCCTCTTTGAAGCGTTGCTTGTCGAAAGAGTAAAAGATGTGTCGAACGCACGGCGCTTTTGGCGGTGAGCTTCCTCATCGTGGCAGATGAGACGCATCTGCACGTTCCTTATCGCTCTGGTTTGCTGATCTTCGGTGAGCTTCCTCCGCTGCTTCTCCAGGTGGCCTGGTAGAAGTTCGCACCTTGTCTCGACGCGGTGTCCGGACCTGTGGCTTTTGAAACGACGCGCTTTCGACGCGGATCTCGCTTTATCGTTCGCTTCATCCGGTTTTTTTCTTTCGTATCTCCAGATCCATTTAGCCCCGACACCGACCAACCCGTGTCGGATCCGCACGCGTGCAGCGTTAGCCCGACCCAGGCCCAGTGTTTCGCGTACGCCGACTATTCTGGTAGCACCTGTTTCCAGCACCGGACGGACTTTCTTGTGACATCCCGCGAAGCTCGGACTATTCTTGGTTTCGGCCAGCGCGACTGGGCCATTTTCTTGTCCGGATCTCTCTTTTCCTCCTGTTTGGTTGTGATCTATAGCCGCGCTCCTCGCTTTTTTTCCTCGCTTCTATTCTTGTGTCCCCTACACCCCCTCCGACCTAGATTCCAAAGAGGCTTCTTTAGTCTGTTTTGTCCCGTCTGCTTTCGGTGGGACGACCTGAATGTATTGCGGCGCACCAATTTTTTTCGACTTGCTGGCGACGTGTTACGGTCGTCACGTCGACTTTTGGCTGTTTGTTGGTCGAGGTCCTCATTTCTCTTCCGCTGTTGGATACTTTTTGCGGGCCGCTCGGGGAGACCGGCGACGGCGCGCGTCCCCCATTCGTACAGTGGTCGTGGGTCGGAGCCGTTGGTTTGCGGGGCCTAGAGGGGGCCCCGCCCTTTTCTCCTCTGTACGCCGCTTCGTGACCGATCCCCCCTGATAGAGAAGGAATGGCGATCCTGGTTCGCTAAAGATGACAGGCCGCAAGTCACGCCTTATAATCACAAAAAGCATGACGGTGCGATCGCTCTGTTCTCGGTCCTGATTTCCCCGACGAGGAGGAGCTTTTCTTTCGAACGACGCCGATTAGGTTGAACAGACAGACATTGCATGCGCATGTTCCCCCAGGCCTGAAAGAGGCGAACGTCATTCTTTATCATGCTGCGCCCTCCCCCGTCCTTTACTCCCTCGTCTCGACCTTCCTAAAGATGCGAACTGATTTGGCTACCCGCTGTCGCGCGTCGTAACCTGGCTGTTAGATGACCACCGAGCTTCCTTCTCTGCCGTTCTCTCGTGCGTACTCCCCGGTTACATGAGAGGATTCCTCGTTTCCGACAAAGAGCGTCCCCCGACGTACCCGGCAGCCGGTTCACTACTTTTGGCTTCGCCCTCCGTTATTCATACCCCTCACGGTTTCCCCCTCAGCAGTTCTCCAAGACTGCAAAACAGCAGAGGCTTGCGTGTCGGCGCGCGATTTTCCCTCCCCTCACGACGTGCTAGTGAACGCCCTAGTGGGTGGGGTTGCTCCCCCTTTCCTTCGCCTGGATGGGGTTCAGTCCCTGTTTTGCAGGTGACGAAGGAGAAGGGTCGGCGAGCGGAAAGATCTCGACACGACAGCTCGTGAACAGAGTGGCTGAGTATGCGCACCCCGTTCATATGGACCTGGCCCGTTCCCTTCCGTTTGGCTGCCCTTTTTTTCAATCCACGGCGCCAATCGCAGACCGACGAACCGTTTAAGATCCTGGCCGCTGTCAAAGGACCCCCATTTCCAGGGCGGAAGGCGGCGCGTGGGCTTACTTTTTCCCCCTCCTTTCTCGCGGAGCATTACCCTCACTCCCAAGCTCGGGCCTGCCGTACTGATCCGCGCAACGCAAATCCTTCAAAGAATACTTGTGTGCTTTCATTTTTTTTTTTCGTTATTTACCAGTCCTTACCGGCGCGACACCACCCACACCTCACAGCTCGTGCGTTTTTTCGAGGGTTTTCAGCTGCGCGCGGATTGTCGGTAACCAGATGTCTCCAACCTGTCCCCCTTCCTCCCTTTCTGGACCCCTTTCTACCATTCCTCATGAATCTTTTGCGTGCTGTTTTGGACTTTCTGGCCGGTGACAGGCCTGAGAAAATGCCCTCATGATATTTGCACTAGGTCCCGTGTCCCAGAGCATCCTTTTGCTTGTGATGATCGATTCGAATATCTTTCTGCCCTGAGTCTCATCGATCATTCCACAGTGGAGCGAGATGTGGTGTAGTGTGTTCCTGGGTTTTGCTTTTCTGGCCCCTTCCACCCGTGTCATAAGGGAATTGTCCCCGTTTTTTCAACCTGACCAGCGCGCCCCGTGTGCCCCATTAGATGATCCGGTTGGTGCTTCGCTTGCCTGCCCGCGACCTGCGCAGCCTCTGCGCTCAGTCGATTCCCGCCCTTATTCTCTTTTCGGATTTACATTTGGTACCCCCTGTGTCTCAGGAAAAGCTGCGGCGCAAGCCGGGGTTACTACAGTGATGTTCCTAAGAGCCTTTTACTTTCTGCCGGGCCCCCTTTGTAAATTTTCGCCCGAGACTTCTTTTTCTGCTACTGCCCGTTCCCGGTACGTTTCGTGACAAGACACAAATATACACTACGGAAAGTGGTCCATTTGCTCGGAGGATAAGACTCCTGCCGGACCCCTTTTTACCCTCCCAAAAGTACAAGCTCCCTTTCGCGTCGCCTTGCCCCTTTCCTCGACGTGATAACTTTGTGTCACCAAGTTTTGCGATCTGGCATCCAGTTTTTGCGTGCCTTTTTGCTCCTTGTTGTCTGGGATATGTTGAGTCGGGATCTTGTTCAAATGTGCTGCGCTGGGATTTTACCCCGCGCGTTTTGTCGCGTCGGGTCTGATGGCGAAATGGGCGTTGCTGCTGGTCAAATGCGTTCTTTCATCCTCGTGTGCCTTCCCGCGCTACTTGACTCCGGGAATTTTTCGTTTTGCGCTGGCGGGTTAGTCTGACTTTGAGTAGCGCAACAGAGGCCCACGAACTTTCGAGTGTCGTGAGTGGTCGGCCTTCAAGCACGGGGTCTTAATAGTGACTTTGTCTTCCGTGCGCCTTTATTCCTTTCGGTACACGCACACCTTTTCAGGAGACCCTCTCACTCGAAATCATTACACTATACTCGCTAAATATCCGGGCCGGGCGAGTTTCTTTCATTTTGCACGAGTTCCACACAGCGCGCTTCGCGAACCATTTTTTTCACTGCTCCGTTCTTGTTGTCTTTTTCACGATCCAGGCCGGGTGAAAAACTGATGTACATGGATCCAGGTTGGCCCGTTCACCATCCCCACACCCCACCCGACGCGTGTGACCTCGCCATCCCCTGCCCTACTAATTTTCCGCGCTCCAGAATCCTGCGCGCGACCTATTTCCTCAGCAGATCCTTTTTTGTTCGCAGTTTTTCAAAGCGTAACCTACTCCCTAGTGATCTTCGGGGCACGGTGTATTTCGTATAATGGCCGTTCGGTACGCCTCCGTGTCAGACTGACTTGGTTTGTCCGCCGCGTTTGATGTGTTCCTTTGTCCTGCGCCCGGAGCAGTAAGGTGTGTAGTTCTATCTGGTGGACAGAGCAGTCCTGTCGCTTGAGTGTCGCTTGTTGGTCCACCAATCACTGCTTACCTGTCAGGTGGGGGTTTCGCCTGCCTTCAAATCCCGTTCGCGCCGATTCTTTCTGCGCGATCTTTATTCAAAAGTCATTCACAGCCTAAGCGGACATCCTTCAGCGACACTACGGCGAGAATCGTTGACAGTAGACCACTCACGTCCCGGCACCTTGTGATTTCTGGTGTCTTATTTTGCTGTCGCCTCCTCATTTCAATTTACCGCAAATTTCTGCGCATAGCCGCGATGCAGACTAAACCTATTTCTTTCTTCCATTTACGGGCCTGCCCTCCACAACGATCGGCCTTGTGTTCACTCGTCCGATTGCAGGACGTTCTCGCTGTCTTCATACCACTTATCGGCCTGCCTTTTTCAAAGGTGCCACCATCCCCTCGACGTTTTCCTATCAAGCTCACTTGTTTTTTTTCGCGCGGCCTCCCAAGGTTCAGCAGGTATCTCGCCGCCGCACAACAGCCGCGTTCCTGGCTTCTGTTACAAGAAGCTCGCTTCCAGCCGCCGTTTTTTTTCAGTTTTGCCCCAGTCACGCAACCGCGTCGTGCCGGCTGCCGAACAGCCGGCCTTCTGTCTTTTTCCCGTGACCTACCACAGGCGATGCGCCAGTACCCCTTATCGCCCTCGCGGGAGTTCTGCCTCCATGTCTGTTGTTCACGGCTTTGCACAGGTATTCCCGGCTTTTTAATGTATTCCCCGTAGTGACGAGCTTGCACTCCGCTCCCTCCTCATGCGTCCGTCTTGTTGGCGCAGCAAGTAGTTCCCTCGTTTTCAGGGATTCCAGTCCCACACAATTGTCGCTATTCCCCTTCCGGCCCTGTCATCCGGACGCTATTATCTTTTCCCCAATTAAATTATTCGTCTATTTGCTGTTTCCACACAGTCGCGCCTTCGTCTGAAGCCCGCGTAACCGGCCGTATAGCTTAAGCCGGCGCTTTCATTTTCCTGTGCTGTGCCATTCATCTGCATTCGCAGACCCTCTTTTTTTGCACCCTTTTCTTCCCTCTCTCCTTTTCTTGATGATCGTAAGTTCGAGACCGAAGTTGTCCCTCTTGGAAAGGCGCATACACGGGGGGGGCTCTTGCCCTTCACCCATGTCAGATTGGCTGCCTCCCCGATGCTGCTTGCTTCCTCCCCCGGCATCCGTGCCGGTCCGGGTGAGTAGAGAGATGCAGCCCTGGACCACCGCCCAACGGCGGCGCGTCGGTGCGAGGCCAGTCTTTTATGACATTAGGCCTCTGTTTTTTCCCGAGACGACCATCCTCGTTCTCCCCGTAGTCCCCGGAGTTTTTTTTGCGCCGCGGCTTTTCAGCACGTCTCGCCCCTCCCGCCGTTCTAAAGTCTGTCCCGGTGTACGGTGGCCCAGCCGTCTATGAAAAAGTTCTTTCTCCGGATCTCTCTCTTTTTCCATTGTTGTTTGTGTTTTCTCTCTGATCTAATCCGGCCATTCCTCGGCCTTGTTCATTCCGCTGTATGGTGCCACCCGTACTTCCCAATTTCCCCCGACTGATCCTCATTTTTCAATTCTTCTTGTGAAGGGTCGCGTCACGTACGTTGGTTGGTGGGACGACCTGAGAGGCTGAGGCGGCCCACATGGTTTTTCCCGAAACTGTCCTAAGTTGATACGACGACGCCCTGATTTTCTGCGTTTGAGGGTCCCCGCATCGTACCGTTTTTTTCTCCTCCCGACCCCTTCTTGTCTCCTGGGTGGTCCGCGGTCCGGTTTTAAATAGGATGCACAGGTGGTCCAGGATCAGCTCCATTTGCGCCGGGTTTGGGTCCTCTTAGTCTGCCATGTTTTTGCCTTGCCCCCCAGCGCCGCGAAGTTTCCGTTGATTTCCTTTTCCCATACCGTGTGTAGAGGACTTCTGAATAGATACGTCGCCCGTAGTCTGATTATAGCTGGGCCATCATTTTTTTTTTCCCACCGATTATTCCCTTTTTTGTGTCGATTCCCGCGTTGTCGCCTGGTTACGCGGGGATTCAGCGCCGAGCGTTGTCTCTGGGACGTGTGGCTTCCCCCATGACCAACCGCCGTGTTATACTAAGACTTTTTTGCCCTATCCCCCTCCTGCGCGTGCGTTTTTGCCGCTCGTCCAACTGGCTCAAAGCTTCTGGGGCGAATGTCGGCGCACCCGAGTCTAATTCGCTCTATTGATGTCCCTAAGACTAGCGCCCGAACGGCCCCCTCCTTTCTTTTACCGCCGTCTACGTTAAGGAAGTCCCTGCGCTGAACCTTCACGTCGCACGACGTGAGGCAAATCCCACGGTGCCAGGGTATTCTCCCCATGTACGAAACCCCCTCCAACCGGTTCTTCCTCTCCTAGACGGGCTGCGGCCCACGCTAATATCTTACACTAGGAAGCGCGACTGAACGCGGTGGTGGTGAGGCAGCTCGCCCTGGCTACACCCGTGCCATTCTTTTCCGTGCCTACATTACAAATTGTGGCTGGACCCCCCTTTGCTCGGGAGGCCGGCCTTTTTTCTTGCTGCTGGGGACCATGCATTTGTTGGTCTTGCGGTTGGGTTTTGTTTTGTTGCATGTCTAACGTCTGGACCTTTCGAAAGATTGCTATTCTTTCCCAGCGGCGCAGCTTGACTTTCGCGGGCGGCGCTGCTCGGTGATCCGTGTACTGGCGATTCCGGCCCCTGGGCGTGCACCATCTTAGTTCCTGCTTGCTGCTCCATCTCCCGATAACGATAATTTTGGTCTCTTCCGCCACGCCATCCCCTTTTCCCCCTGAGGCCTGTCGCCTTTGGTTACCATGTCCAACGCATTCGGCGCTGACACGAGAAACACGATAGATAGGGGGCCTCGCTACCTGGTCATCTTCGTCACGCTCGCGGTACTTTTCCTATTCCTTCTTGCTACCCCACTTAACCCCAGTGATTTCGGAGTCGGTTTCGGGTTGCCGCGGATGGCACGTTGTCCCCGCACGACGCAACCTAAACTGGCCCCTCACGTTTCCCCGCCCCTTTAACACATCACCTTCCTTTTGCGTGCCTCCCCCCCTTCGGGCTGATTGCGTTTTCGACACCTGTAATGAACTCCCTTCTCAGCGCCAGAGATTCACCCTAGGTCAGCGAGCCCCTTTCGCTTTCCTCCACTCTTGACTCGCTTCGTCAACCTGTTCTTCCCCCCCTTTCCGGGCAGCACTCATTTCCCTTTTCCACATTTGTCACTGATGTCGAGTTACACTCCTTTAACTATTTTTTGCGAATCGCAACCGTCCCCATCCGGTTTTCACAGTGCCCGGCAACCCTTCCATTGCCCTTCCTGGCACTCTCCGACTGCACACAAATAGTATGTTCCGTCTCGCTCTTTCTCCTGAATCCGCTTCCAAGCTCCTGCGTCATCCTTTCGCGAGCATACGAGTGAGAAACATGAGACAGGAATGGTCACTCGTCGTCCCCCAGACTCGTCTTCAGACCTTTTACTTGACTCGTCATCCCTTGCTGGGTGTCCTGAAGTGAGTATGACCGTTTGAGACGACCATCCGGTTTCACGAATGGAAGTTCGCTCCCTCTTTTTGCGCTACTAGGCCCTTCCCCTTTGCGTTAAATCCCCACCCCCCTTCGCGCCGGCGAGCTGCTACGGACGTTTCGTATACATAAAGCCTTATTTCCATAAGAAACGACATGGACCTCCTCCATTGTGACAGGCAGCAAAGGCCGTCTCCCGTGCCTCCCATGCCCCTTGCCGGTTCCGTTCCCCTGAGTCACATCTCTCCTCTTTCGACGTCCTCAACCATTTCCACCCTCCTCTTTTTAGAGAGTCAATGATAGGACAACTATTGGGCGTAATGTGCGGATGTGACTTCACACGGTCGCTTGCTCTGGTTTTTCTTTCGAGTGTTCTGATTTTTTCTTGCCCCCATCTGGCTTCTCCGATCTTTTACGCCCTTTTTTTATGCTATTCAGGAATGACGGAAGCGCGATGCATGGTTTTTACTTTTCCTGCCGGACTATGGCACATTTCTGTCTCCATACCCCAAAAGATTCCTCCTTTCCCGTGTTTTAAAGATTCGTCCCCTTCGTAACCCTTGACGGGTCTAACTATTTTTTTCTTCCACGACGGGACCCGTAGGGCCCTGTTCTTTTTTTTTCTTAACATTACGTTTAAAGTTTTTGGATTTTATAATGTTACATCATTGCGACTCATTCCGCAAGGACGAAAGTAGTTCAGCTTAGATTGGGTTCATCCCACCACGTCTTGAACCTATGTTCGTTCTTTCGTGAGGAGGGCTGCTTTGTTTCCTTCTTTTTCGACGACTTGTAATGTTTGATAGTTATTTTGCGTATCCAAAAACCTCGGCGCTCTTTTTAACCTAGAAATTACTCCCGTGATGACGCACCGAATTCTCGACTGCTGATGCCGCCTCCTTCCCCATTACTGTTGAGTCTTGGAGTTCCCTTTTCGCTCGGGCGCTCCGTCGTTTATTTCTTTTGTCTGTGCAAGGGAGGATTGGTTCGATCTGAGTCCCCACCGTGTCTATGCCCGGCCCGCCTTCACCTTTGATTGTTACACTCACTCTTTTCTGCTGTATCAAGGTTGATTCAAGTTTCGTATTTTACTTTGTTTTCATTTTGTCGACGAGGTCTGGACCCCTTCCCCGCTCGAGGGGGCCACTAGCGAACCATTCTGCTTCCTGGTGAGTTGGGTGTGTGTGTCGCCCTCGCGACGCGGTACTTGCGTTGTGTATATATAGGATTTTTCCCCTTCGCGTAGGTCGATGGCGGCGCCGTGGGATGAGCCCTGCACCTTTCCCGCTTTCAAGGAGTCCCTTCTGCCCCCCCCAAGGTTCGTTATTGTTATATCGTAGCCGATGAACCCCAGTCCAGGATATTCTTAGCTGGCTCGCGCGGCCCGAGCTTTCTGCTGTCAGCCCTTTTTCCATCCCTTCTGTGTCATAGCGCGCTCCCTTTCCGATCGGGTGAAGTGAAACAAGATGGCACGCCCGTTTCGGATTTTTTCTCTTACCCCCCTTCTCTGTCCATTTCTTTCCTTTCACCCCATCTATCTGAGAACCAAATACGTCCCAAGCATGGTTCCTCAACACTCTCACGTTTCTTTCACGGTGCACACGGTTCCGCTTGCCCTGTATCCGCTCTGGACACGTACTTCGGCGCTGTCTGGTTTTGTCAGTTTTTCCCCTTTTTCCTGAGTGCACAAGCGTTTCTTCCAGCCGTCCGTGTGGATGCCGCCAGCGATCAGCACTCAGGAGCACCCTGTTGTACGTTCTCTCTGGTTGACCGATTCATTACCTGACTTCTCTCCCATCCATTTCTCTCCTCGCGACGGCGCTCCCTTCCGTCGTTCTTCTCCTTTTGTGACTCGGTGGGCCTTCCATGCACGATCCTCTTACGCCTTTGA